>Ga0184637_10001100_pt1 | contig 18808 bp, 14 predicted proteins | sample PLM3_127_b2_FD_133143 | JGI IMG/M metagenome (GOLD analysis project Ga0184637, IMG submission 133143) | Groundwater sediment microbial communities from an aquifer in East River, Colorado, USA - PLM3_127_b2 | ecosystem: Environmental > Terrestrial > Soil > Riparian zone | place: USA: East River...
ACGAGAGATTGCACGTCCTCCGGCCGGGTCAGGTCGACACCGATCCAACGGTGGATTGGACCCGCGGCGGGTGGCTGCGCGTCGCCCCGGCCGGATCCGGTCACGTGCGCGCCAAGGTCCGCAAGCGTCCGGCAAAGGGCGCTGCCGATCAAACCGCCGGCCCCCGTGACAAGGACCGGCCGACCAGCCAGCGCGTCACGGAACTGTTCGACGTATGGGGTTTCCGCGACGTCAGCGATCTGGTGAGACTTAGCCGAACTCATCGTCGGGTCCTTCCGTCTGACAACAAGCCATGCGCCAAGAGCGCGTCCGCCGCGGTAACAATCCGTTCGAAGGGAAGCTTGGCTCTCTCCGCCATTTCGACCAGGGAATGCTGGCCATCCGCCAAGTTCAGCACCCAGAGCAGCGCCAACTCGTCGGTTTGCTGTCCGGTCTGACCAGCAACCTTGCGGTAGAGGCCGTGCTTTCCAAGCTGCGGCTCGCACTTGGGATTCCGGCTCACCAGCATCTTGTCGCGGTCCGCAGTGAGAAGGATGGCTTCGATGAGATCGAGGGCCCGAAGAAGCGAAGGGATCGACACGAAGTCCGGATTGTCAGCGGAACTGTGATACTCAGGATACTCTCCATGAGGCGTACGCGAAATGCGCCCGACCGGGAGATTAAAGCCGGGAGAGCAGAACTGGCGCTCGTCATAGCCGTAAGGATAGAAGTCGATGATCTTATGCGGCTCGTCAGCTGCCGACAATACGTGCCCGGCAATGCGATCGATAGCGGCATCACCTCGCCGACTGCGCTTGTAGGTCAAAGGTCCCGTGTCACCGACGCCAGTGATCACCAGACCATGCTTGATGCGATGAACATTGGCCTCATTAAGAGCTAGCCACGTGATGGAGCCGATGGTGCCGGGAATGAACAGGAACCGATATGTGTGATGTCGCTTCCTTTCGTGCATCCGCTTCGCCAGATGGATCGCGACCGCCATGCCCGATAGATTGTCGTTGGCGAGTGACGGATGGCAGGTATGCGTCGATATGAGGATCTCGTCTTCGACTTCGCCCTCGAGCACGATCTCGCCGAGAGAGAGACTGCCGTTCGACAGCGTCGAATCGATCTTTACCTCGTAGACCTCGTCAGCCAGCAACTGCAATTGCTCGTGCGCGAGGCAGAAACCCCAATTATCGTTGTAATAGCTGGTCCGATAGGGAATTGCCTTTGGCAGATCCGGCAGCGAATGGAGATGGGGCTTGAGTTCGGCCAAGGTGAAGCGGCCCTCCACCGGGACGCTATAATTCAGGATGTGCAGATTGTGAGCTTGGAAGTCGACGATCCTGCGGCCCGACGAATCCTTGATATATGCGTCGCGAATCGACCACTCACGCGGCACCGTCCAGTCGAAGACGCGCGTACCGGTCGGGACTTCGCTTACTCGGATCGGATGGATCTCGGAGAGAATCTCAAGTGTCTGCCTGACGCCGGGACCGGTGATGCTGCGGCAAATCGGGTATAGCCGCGCGATGAGCGCACGAATCTCTTCGCCAATCCCGATGTTGGCGGCATCTGCGCTCCGTATCCCACCGCTCTCGGGCATGAGTGATCCCTGTCCCTCGCTCACCAGACGGAACCTTTCTTGCCAGCGAAGCTCGGCGCCACCAACCTTCGTTGCCCCATATGCCGGATCATGATAGCCTTCGCAGCTGCGGTAGAGCAAGGATTTTGCTCGGAAATGGCGTAATGCCGCAATCCATCGAGACCGGGGTGCATCGCGTTGTCTGCCAAGCATTCATCATTGCGCTGCCGCCATTGCGGCGGCGATATTTCCCTGATCATGGCGGACCTCGGGCTGAGCCCGGTCGCGAACGACTATGTCGACCCGGAAAAATACCGGTCCGGGGAGCCGTTCTATCCCCTTGAGGCCAGGGTGTGCCGCTCGTGCCGCCTGGTGCAGACCCTCGATGTCCTCCGAGCCCAGGACCTCTTCCGCGCCGACTACGCTTATTTCTCTTCGCATTCGACGACATGGCTCGCACACGCCAAGGCATACGTCGAGGAAATGTCGGAGCGGTTTGGGCTCGGCGCAAACAGTCAGGTCGTCGAGATCGCGAGCAACGACGGCTATCTGCTGCAATTCGCGCAAGCCCGCGGCCTGAAATGCCTTGGCATCGAGCCAAGCGAGTCCGTCGCGCTCGCCGCCAGGGCCAAGGGCATAGAGACGCGCGTCTCTTTCTTCGGCACGGCCTTGGCAGGGGAACTCACGCGCGAAGGCCTGTCAGCGGACCTTCTGACCGCCAACAACGTGCTGGCCCATGTCCCCGACATCAACGATTTTGTCGGTGGCGCCGCTGAGTTGCTGAAGCCGGAAGGTGTCGCTACCTACGAGGTTCAGCACCTGCTGAAGCTGATGCAACGTCACCAGTTCGACACCATTTACCATGAGCATTTTTCCTACCTTTCGTTGCTGGCTGCGCGGCGCATATTCGAGGTCGCGGGTCTGCGCGTATTCGATGTCGAGGAGATCGAGACTCATGGTGGCTCGATCCGCTTTTTCGTATGCCACGCCGGCGCCAGCCACCGCCCGACCGACCGCGTTGCCCGCGTTCTGCAGCAGGAGCTCGACTATGGCCTTGCCGGAGACGAGGCCTATCTGTCCTGGGGCGAGGCGGTCAGAGAGACCAAGCGGGCCCTGCTGGAGCTTCTGATCGGGCTGAAGCGGCAGGGCAAGTCCATCGCCGGCTATGGCGCGCCGGCAAAGGGCGTCACGCTGCTCAATTACTCCGGCATCGGGCGGGATTTCCTGGACTACACGACGGACCGCGCACCTTCGAAGATGGGCCGCTTGATGCCGGGCATCGGCCTTCCCATCTTGTCGCCGGAGACCATCTTCGAAACCAAGCCGGACTATGTCTTGATCCTGCCGTGGAACATCAAGGATGAGATCAAGGCCCAGCTCGCGAAGGTCCGGGATTGGGGCGGGCGATTCATTGTGCCGGTACCCAATGCCCGAATTGAGGATTAGTCGCCTCGATGCGGTTTTCGGCCACAGATCTTCCGGGCGTGTATCTGATCGAGCTTGAGCCTCAGCACGACGAACGCGGTTATTTCGCGCGCACCTTTTGCCGCGACACGTTTCGGGAGGCCGGGCTGGTCGCCGAGTTTCCGCAATGGTCCGTTTCCTTCAACCGGCACCGCGGGACGGTGCGCGGCCTGCATTTTCAGCGACCACCGCACAGCGAGACGAAACTGGTGCGCGCCGCACGCGGCGCGATCTTCGATGTGATCGTGGATATCCGCGCTGAATCTCCTTCGCGCGGTCGCTGGCTTGGAGTTGAGCTCAGCGCCGCGAGCGGGCGTCAGGTCTATATCCCTGACGGGTTCGCTCACGGCTTCCAGACTCTCATGGACGAGACCGAGGTCGAATACGCTATCTCGGTTCCCTATGCGCCGGGCTTCGGCGCGGGCTGCCGCTATGACGATCCCGCCTTCGGGATAAGCTGGCCTCTGGCGGTCAGCACCATATCGCCCAAGGACGCCGGCTGGCCGGACTTCGAGGGTTCGCCACCGCACCGGTAGGGACGCCGCCCCAGCCCCCTACGCACCGAATAGGAACAGGGCAATGCTCTGCAAGGGGCCCGATTTGAGGATCGAGGCTCGAACCCGACCGAAGGTCGTCACCCGAGGCTTGATCTTGCCGAACGTCGCCGCCGCCACATCAGGCAGTGGGGGCTGTTGCGGCGCCAGCAGATCGAGCCCGCCCTCGGGCGAAGCAGCTGCGGCCGGGCGGCTCGGCGGGCCGAGCCTGGCCGCCGGCGGCCGGCGGGAAAGATCGACGCTCGGATGTGGCTCCTCGCCCGTGAACGCGCGCATATAGCGTTCGGCAATCGCCTTCAGGATGGGAGCATCGCCGAAAGCGGCGCCATCGATAGAAGAGACGATCGTCAGATCGTTCAACGTGCCCACGATCGCCATCTCGTCCGCGATGATCAGTTCGGTACGATCGATCGGCCGCCGCGCGAACGGAATCCCCGTCGTCTTGCAAAACGATTCGACGATATCGATGGTGATGCTTTCGAACGCGCCCTCCCAGCTCGGCGGCGTCAGCACCTGCCCGTCGCGCACGATCAGGATAGCGCTGCCGATGGTCTCCGAGACACGGCCATACTGGTTCAACAGGACCATTTCCGGATAGCCGCGATCGCGCCCTTCGATCTTGGCGAGGCGTGCGACCTGATAGTTGGCGCTCGTCTTGATGCGATAGGGAAGCGTCGTGTCGGTGGCGCGTTGCCAAGTACTGACACCGGTCTTGATCGGTTCGGGCAAGCCCTTCGGGCAGTGAAACGCCGTCAGCACCAGATCGGACTTGGTCCCGACGCCCCAATGGCCTTCGGTGACGTAGAGCGTCGCGCGAATCCACATGTTGCGCTCGGTCTCATAGAGCATTTGGACGAGGCTGTGGCACGCGTCGTCAAACTCCGCGAGGCTCATCTCGAACGGAATGTGCAGAAGCTTTGCCGACCGCTTCAGCCGGCGCCAATGCCGCTCGACTGCAAGAATGCCGAAGCTTCCGTCGACTTGCCAGACACCCTTCAAGCCCTCGAAGACATTGAGCCCCCGAACGACTGCCTCGCTCGAAATGTGGAAAACCGCTTCTTCCGATAGCCGGATCCGTCCGCCGAAATAGACCCATTTCGGCTTCTGCAACTGGAGTTGTTGCTTCTCAGTCATTGCCCAATTCCCCGAACACGCCTCCTGGCGAGGCGACGCCCTCTAAGAAACTGCCCTCTATGTGTCGCCGTTCCCATCGACGAGCCGACGTCTCTTGGGAACCGATTGCGCCTGTCGTGCCGCTCTTGGGCTCAGCCCGTTGCGACCTTCTTGTTGAAGTCAAGAGAGTTGACGACAGCCACGCCGCCATCGGCGGGCGCGATACTGGCCGTGGCGAGCTCGGCGCTAAATGCCACGCGCCTGACGGCCGTGCCCAACGAGCTCATGGGAGCATCTGCGGCTTCTATCGACGGGCGAAAGGTCAAACTGTCGATCAAGCCCATTCCCACGATGCCGGCCTTCCGCCACGCGCCGTCCTTGACGAGGCGGGCAATAAGCTGCAGCCGGCGGATCATGTAACGAAGGAAGTCAAGCTTCGAGAGGTGGACCCGAGCGACATAAATTTGATTTCGAATCAAATACCGATGGTACCTCAGCCGAGCCGGGTTGGTCTCAGTGACAACGCTGATCATTCCGCCCAGTTGCCGCAGGTGCAGGGCCTTGCTGTCGGCGACCATGTAGCCGGGGTGTCTTTTTGTGATTCGGTACGTGAACTCAGAGTCCTCTCCCCAGATGAACATGGGTGCAACAGGAACCCCGTACTCCGTCAAGGTTGATCGGGGCAGCAGGATGGATATGAACGTGGAGCGAATCACCGGTATCAGCTTGTGCTCAAGGAGCAGAGGCCAGTTCTCATAACCTCTGGCGTTATGCCTGGTGTCGACCTTGGGCACGTTCGTCACCTGATCGTCCTCCGTCCAAGCGGAGGAGATTACGAAGGAGCGCCCGATCCCCTTGAGCGCGAGAAACTGGTCAGCCTCAACGAGCTTTTCCAACGCATCCGGCGCAGGGATGACGTCGTCGTCCATCACCCATAAGAAATCGGCGCCTTCCTGATAGGCGATCCGCATGCCCGCATTGAAACCACCCGCCGCGCCGATATTCTGTGACAGTATGTGCACATCTACCCGCGGCCCCCACTTCTCCCGCAGCATCGCCTCGGTGCCGTCCGAACTGCCGTTGTCTACGACGATCACGCGCTCGCACGGACGAGACTGTGCGAACACTGCTTCCAGACAACGATCCAACAGATCCTTGCGGTTGTACGTAAGGACGAACGCAAATATCTTTGTCATCGCGTGATGACTTCCCGTGCTCTGGCGCACAACTAGTTGTAATTGCAACGCGACCCCTCGCATCGCAGGTCACAAATATCTCACAGCGTTCGCCAAGCTCGCAAGTCCGGATATGGGATATCTCGCTAAAATGTGCATTTGTGACATACTTTAATGTGCGTTAACGCCGGCGTGCGGCGTTGCTGGCGCTCGGAGCAAGCGAGTGCAGACGGCACCGAGAAGCATTGCTGTTGGGTTGGGAATAGGTTGACGATGTACCCTGGATCCTAACCGCCATGTCCCGATTATTGTCGGACCAACTCCGTAATCGGACAGCTCAAAGGGGTGCCCATGGTTCGGCGGCTGGTCGGTTATCGATCCGACCTATGGCGTTTCACCCCCGAATTTGCTTGTTCATCGGCCCCGGGAAGTTCACCCACTATCGATCGTCCGCAAGGCGTGGGATGTTGTCTAATGTTGTGGCGAAACGTAAGTCGCGTGGCATGAAAGCATGAATTGGGTCATTTCTGCGCAGTCGGACCGATATCGGCCATCGTTGCGGGGAGGACTATCTAGAATCAGCGGTGTCTTATAATGAAATATCGCGCCGATATTGACGGTCTGCGAGCGATGGCCGTTTTGCCGGTCCTGTTCTTTCATGCAGGTTGGACGGTGTTTAGCGGCGGCTATGTGGGCGTCGACGTCTTCTTCGTGATCTCGGGTTTTCTCATCACCGGGATCCTGGCTGAGGAAATTGCCGGCAATCGTTTCTCCATAGTCAAGTTCTACGAACGACGGATCCGTCGCATTTTCCCGTGCCTGTTCGCCGTTATTCTGGTCTGCAGCGTCGTTGCGGCGTTTCTCCTGGCGCCGCTGGATTTCAAGGATTTCGCGAAAAGCATCGTTGCAACTGTGGCCTTCGCGTCGAATGTATTTTTCTTCCGACAGTCCGGATATTTTGACGACCAGTCCGCGATCAAGCCGCTGCTCCACACTTGGTCGCTCGCGGTCGAAGAGCAGTTCTATATCTTTTTTCCGATCCTGCTGTGGCTGATCCATCGATACGCCAAGGATCGAATGTTCCTTGTGTTGGGGCCAATGGCGGCGCTGTCTTTTGGCGCCAGCGTCTGGTACTCGAGCCACGCTCCTTCCTTTGCGTTCTACATGGCGCCCACGCGGATCTGGGAGCTTTTCGTTGGCGCGTTCCTTGCGCTCGGCGCGGTGCCCCGACTGGACAATCGACCGGCGCGTGAAATGCTCTCATGGGCCGGACTTGGCCTCATTGGATTCGCCGTCTTTGCCTACTCCTCGGAAACCACGTTCCCGGGAATCGCCGCACTAGCCCCAGTCGGCGGTGCAGCCCTTCTCATTCAGTTCGGAAATGAGAGCAGCGCAGGCTGGTTGCTTAGCCGCCGGCCGGTCGTGTTCATCGGCTTGATCTCCTATTCTCTCTATCTGTGGCATTGGCCGCTCATCGTCTATTCCGAATACGTCCTCATTCAAAAACTTGCCGGATGGGGAACTATCGCCGCGATCGTTGCCTCCCTAGTTCTCGCGGCTCTGTCGTGGCGATATGTCGAACGGCCTTTCCGGGTCAAAGGGCTCGTGTCCCGGCGCTGGATTTTCGGGGGTGCTGCCGTCGCTGCGGCGGCGCTGGTCGCCGTGAGCCTGACCGGCTTGAGCGCCAACGGCTGGCCCGGGCGCTTTCCGGGTGAGGTCGTGCGGCTTGAGGGTTTCGTCAACGCATACAGTCCCCGTCGTTCCGATTGCCACAGGGGCGAAGGAAAGGTGATCCCATTCGATGAATCTTGCGTCTATGGCGCCGGTGGAACGCCGACCTACGCCGTCTGGGGGGACAGCCATGCGGTCGAGCTTACCTATGCCCTCGGCGAGATTGCACGGCGGCACGGAAGGTCGCTGCTGCAGCTGTCTTACTCGGCCTGCCCCCCTGCCTTGGGCGTGGAGATCCGGATCCGGCCGAAGTGCCGCGAATTTAACGATGGCGTGGCGCGATTCCTGGAGGGAAATACGGACATCACAACCGTTTTTTTGATTTCGCGTTACGACAACCACGAACATTCCCAGGAACTTCCCGACGGCATGCGTCGAACCATGAAGGCTCTGCTGGACGCCCGCAAGCGCGTTGTCCTGGTCTATCCAATTCCGATCTCGCCCGTCAGCATCCCACGGACCCTGGCGCGCTATGCTGCCTCTGGGGCGGACCTCAGCCGCCTAACGATCGACGAGAAAGACTACCTGACAGAAACACCAATGCGCTGAAGCTCCTCGACTCATTCGCGGGGCCCAATGTCATCCGGATCAATCCTCGGGAGCGCCTGTGCCATGACAACGCCTGCATTGTCTACGCGAATGGGACGCCCCTCTATTTTGATACGCAGCATCTGAGTATCAATGGCGCCGAATATCTGGCTCCTCTCTTCGATGACCTATTCTGATTCGTTGAGCCTATTTGCCGCCGCACCGTTCCGCGCGGCCCGCGCTCAGCAGAGGCCGCCAGAGTGCGCAAGTTCATCTGACGGAGACCGGCCGCGGCTAAAGCGGGGCCTGCCGGTTGATGTAGCCTTCCGAGCCTTTGAGCGACAAGACCTTGGCCGGTATTCCGCCGACCACCGCCATCTCCGGCACGTCCTTGGTGACCACTGCGTTCGCCCCGATGACGGCGTCGTTGCCGATCTTGATGCGCCCGATGACTTTCGCTCCCGCCGCTAGGAAAACCCGATCGCCGACGATCGGCGAGCCCATGAGCGGTCCGCGATTCTGCTGACCCAGCATGATGCCGTGCGTGAAGTTGACGTTGCTGCCGATGACGGCATCGCCGTTCACATAGATGCCGCCAAATCTGTTGATGAAAAGACCCGGGCCGACAACCGTATATTCCGGAATCACGATCCCGTATTTGTACCGGCAGCGAAGCAGAATGTACTTCACCAGTGGATAGAGGGTCCACTTGGACCATCGGTGAACGCGGAGATAACCGCAGGTCCGCATCCAGACCGTGTATTTATAGCCCGGCGTGAACAGGAAGTGACGCCAGAACGAACTTTGCTTCGTATTGCCGGCATAACGGAATAAGTCAGCTTTGAGGAGTCGCGAGAGCTCCGCGAAGCTGCGAGCGCAACCTGCCGTGTGCGGCCTGGCGAGGTCGTCGGAAGACCTGGGTTCATCCGGCGCTGGCCGCTTCGGCATTTCGTCCGGCGTTTCGGTGGAAGCTGTGTCCGTCATTGCAATCTCTCTCAATGATAGCCGGAAGGCGCATTCATCGTCGGATCGGAGCGCGTCTCGCGCAGCGGCGCGATTCTATTACGGCGGGCAATGGCTGCACAAGCGAAGCAACGGTCAGTCGGCGCGGGCAGCAGGCAATGCTAATGTCGCTTGAGGGCCCTGGACCGGAGGCGCAGAAACACCCGCCATATCCCGTCCGTCAAGCTGTTCGACAGCGCCCCCAGAACGAGATATTGGACCGGATTCTCCGATGCATAGAATCCCCGCCAGATCGCCTTGTCGACCCGCGTGGTTTTGACCGAGTGGATGCAGTATTTGAAGATCTCCAGATTGTAGGTTTTCCGCAACAATCCGGCGATGGCGGGCTTGGCCTGGAGCAGCATGGCTTCAATCGAGTGGCAAATGCAGTGGCGGGCGTGCACGGTGGTCCTGCTGGTGACCATGTTGATCGAATCCTTGAAATAGGTCGCGGTGATCACGGGATTGATCGCGGTCACACCAAGAGCGGCGATGCGCAACCACATATCCTTGTCGCCACCGCGAGAGCACCGGTCGGCGGGAAACAGGCCGGCCGCGATAAGGGCGTCTCTCCGGCAAACCGTGGCCGACGTCCAAACCGGCGCTCCGCCCACGACCAGCCAAGTGGCAAGCAGCTGCTCGAAATCCAAGAACTCAGGGCCACCTTCCTTGCGATATCTGCTGTAGATGTCGAATTCCTCCCGCCCGCTGGGAAAGAGAATGCGAAATCCGGTGCCCACGCAGACGAGGTCGTTTGGCCGGTCGCACATCCGCATCGTCTGCTCGACAATTTCGAGGTGATGCGGCAGCCACTCGTCGTCGGCATCGAGAAATGCGATCCAGTCTCCGCTGGCAACCTCAATGCCGAGATTCCTGGCGGCGTAGCCGCCGGGACCTGGCGTGTTCCTTTGATGCAACTTGATCCGGACATCGCCGAGCCCCCGAACATACTCAAAGCCGCCATCGCTTGACCCGTCATCGACAACGACGATCTCGTGGACACCGACGGTCTGCGCCAGGACGGACTGGATAGCGCGTCCGACATGCGGCCTCTTATTGAAGAGGGGGATCACCACAGAGAACTTCGTCACGAGCATCCCGATCTGACTAAGGGGTCAAGGGAGGGCACTCGAAACCGCCAACCGACACGCTCCCCAGGCAATGCAGGTATCTCAGCAGACGGTTCGCGCGACGAGATGGTTCGGCCAAGATCATTCAATCGGCAATACCGCAATCAGTCAATCCGCCGCCGCTTGCAGCCTGCTGCTGTGCCAGCGGACCGCCGATTCCACGATGTTGTCTATATTGCTGTTCGCCGCAGTCCAACCCAAGTTGCGCTCGGCGCGGCCGGGTGCGGCAAATAGCCTTGGCGGGTCACCCGGCCGGCGCGGCGCCTCGACGGTTGCCACCTTGGTGCCAAGAACGCGCTCGACGGATTGCAGAACCTGTCGCACCGACACCGCTTGGCCGCAGCCGAGATTGAACGCGTGGCTGCCGCCCGCCGTTTCGAGAAATGACAGCGCGTGGAGATGAGCGCTGACCAGGTCCTGGACATGCACATAGTCGCGCTCACAAGTGCCGTCGGCTGTAGGGTAATCGCTGCCAAATACACTGATCGGATGTTCAGGCATCAGCGCCGCGCGGATGGCAAGGGGAACAAGGTGCGTTTCGGGATCATGCGCTTCGCCGATCTCGCCTTCGGCATCGGCGCCCGCGGCGTTAAAATAACGCAGCATGGCGACGCGGATCGCACCCGATGCCGCCATGTCGGATAGCAAGTTCTCCACCGCCAGCTTTGTCCGGCCGTACACATTGATTGGCCGCGTGGGCTCGGTCTCCTCTATCGGCAGCTTGTCGGGCATGCCGTAGACCGCGCATGTGCTGGAGAAAACGATCCGAGTCACGCCACAGTGATTCATGGCGGCGACCAGCGACAGCGCGCCGCCTACGTTGTTGTCATAGTAATCGAAGGGTCGAGCCGCCGACTCGCCAACGAGCGATGAGGCCGCGAAATGCAACACGGCCGATACGCCGTGACGCGTCATGACATCCCGAATGAAACTCTGGTCACGAACGTCGCCGACCTCGAGCGGTCCCCATTTCACGGCCCATGCATGGCCGGTCGATAGATTGTCGAGCGTTATCGGGATGAATCCAGACTGGTGCAGCGCCTTGCAGACATGGCTGCCGACATAGCCCGCACCGCCTGTAACAAGAACCGAGTCTCGCTTAGCTGCCATCAGTTGACATTCCCTCGCAGAGTGCGCAAATCAGCACACCTTCCTTGAAAATTACACCAAAAAAACATGTCGAGATAGAAACCTGCGACCTGGGCGTCGCCAAGACAAAGGTGCCAGTCATGTCCTGCATCAAAAATGCCCGCGAATGAAGCACCCATGCCTGCAGATGAAGCATAATGCAACGCTGAAATTTGTTCCTGACCTTTTCCCGATTGCTCAAAGATAAGGTCGCTCGTGCTGCCTCGTCGGGAATTGTCGCTAGACCGGGCTCTGCTCGATCCATGTCATGGATTTGTTATTGATGCCATCCATAGACCCTGCGGAAATTCGCGGAACACTCCACGAATGAGCTTGGATGCCAAGACGCCGTTGGCCATGTCCCGGGAAGACCTTCCAAATTAGGATTCCGGGACTTGAAAATCTCCGCAATCTGACCCCAATGTCCCTGCATGAGGAGGATATTGCGGTCCTAGCGGCATGCCGTTGCGACCGGCCTCATCGTCAGCGTCGTGCTGTCCCTCATCTCATGGCTGTTCAAGCGATGGCTAGAGAGGAGACCATATGAGTCTTCGCCACCCGAGCCGCCGAGCAATCCTCGCCGCCGGCGCAGCGCTCGCGATTTCGTCGGCGTTGTCGCCGCGCGCCCTTCGCGCACAATCGACTGAATCCGCCATGCGCCGCATCCCGTCGAGCGGCGAGGCTATCCCGGCGGTCGGGCTCGGTACCTGGATTACTTTCAATGTGGGCGACGATCCCGTGCTGCGCGATGAATGCGCCGCGGTGATGGCAGCGTTCTTCGAGGCGGACGGGCGGGCGATCGATTCCTCGCCCATGTATGGCTCGTCCCAGCCGGTGATCGGTCACGGTCTCGCGAAGCTCGGCGCGCCATCTGGGCTGTTCTCGGCTGAGAAGGTGTGGACATCGTCCGGCCCCGATGGCCCGGCGCAGATCGAGCAGTCGCGCCGTTTCTGGGGCGTGCCGCGTTTCGATCTGTTGCAAGTACACAACCTGCTTGCCTGGAAGGAGCATCTGAAGACTCTGTTCGAGATGAAGGCGGCCGGTAAAGTTCGTTATGTCGGGATCACCACGTCCGACGGCCGGCGTCACGATCTGCTCGAGGAGATCATGCGCAGAGAACCGCTCGACTTCGTCCAGCTCACCTACAACATCGTCGACCGCGAGGCGGAAGACCGCATATTGCCGCTGGCGCGCGATCGAGGTATGGCCGTCATCGTCAACCGTCCATTCCAACAGGGCGCGCTGACGCGCCGGCTCGAACGCGAGCCACTCCCCGACTGGTCCGCCGAGATCGGCGCCTCGAGCTGGGCGCAGTTCATCCTGAAATTCATCCTCTCGCACCCTTCCGTAACCGTGGCGATCCCGGCGACGAGCCGCGTCGATCATGTGCGCGAGAATGTGGCCGCCGCCGCAGGCCCGATCCCGGATCAAGCCATGCGCCGACGCATGGCAAATCACGTCGAGCAGCTTTGATGTCCGAATGGTGGAGCTACGCGCTCTCTGATTTCCTGCTCTTCTCTCCCCGCGTTTACCGGCGAATGTTCGAGCTGCACAACGGGGCCGTCTGGCCGATGCAGGTGCTGACACTCGCGACAGGTCTGGCCATGGTGATGCTGGTCCTGTGGCGGCCGCGCGGCCACGGACGCTTGATCGCGCTCTTCCTGGCCATCACGTGGGCGTTCGTCGCTTGGAGCTTTTTCTCGCTGCGCTATACCACGATCAACTGGGCCGCCGCTTATGTCGCGCCGCTCTTTGCCCTTGAGGCGATGCTCCTGCTTGTCACTGGCGTGTTGTTCGGCCGATTGACCTTCGACTGGCGCGGGGTGCCTGGATTGCTCGGCCTCCTGCTCGTCGCCTTTGCGCTCGTGGGGCAGCCATCGCTCGCGCCGCTGATGGGACGCCCGTGGGCCAGCGCGGAGATATTCGGAATCGCGCCCGATCCCACGGCGATCGCAACGCTGGGGCTCCTGCTCCTGGCGCGGGGAAAGCCGGTGGGCCTGCTGTCTCCGATCCCGGTGTTCTGGTGCGTCATGACCGGCGCCACTTTGTGGGCGATGGAGGCGCCGGAAGCCTGGATTTCGCCCGCGGCCGCGCTGCTCGCGGCCGCAGGCGGCATTTGGTCAGGCAAGGCGCGCGGCGGTCAGGGCGAAGCGTCCCAGCGATAACGAGACCGATAACTGGCAATTCGTGACCAACGCCCGGTCGCGCATGGCTCAGAAGGACGCCTGCCCATCAGTCGTCGTGATGAAACGCATCTGGTCGCCGCAAAGCTCCAGGCAGGTCAGCCGTCCGGAGCGATAGGCGCCGGTATCGATGCCGACGCGATTTGCCTCGATCTCGGGCGCGTCCCGGATGGTGTGTCCGTGAACGACGATCAGGCCTTCTTCGAATGCGCCGTCATGCAGCAGGAATGGTCCCCGCACCCACAGCGGATCTTCGTCTTCATCGCCCTCAACCATCTTGCCCCAGGGCTTTCCCAGTTGCTCGGTCAGGGAGATGGCGGGATTGATCCCGGCATGCACGAAGAGATAGCCGCCAAGCCTGACATGGCTCGGCATCTCCCGGAACCGGTCGAGGCGTCTCGCGAGCCGCGCCTTCAACCTGGCGACAAATTGATCGGCGTTGCGAATGGCCGCCGCGCCATCCGGCATGCCAAGCTCGACCGCGACCCGATCGCCGCCGTTCCAAAGCAACCATATTTCGAGCGTTCCATCCCGGTCCGGGCCCTCGGTCTCCAAGGCGCGCCTCATCATCTGCTCATGATTGCCTGGCAAGGAGATCGTCTCGATGCCGGGCAGCCCGTCGAGCGCCATTTCCAGACACGCCAGCGGCCGGGAACCACGATCAATGTAGTCTCCTAAATGGATCACAAGCGGGTCCAAGAGGGAATCGGCCGCCGCGATCGACTGTATCTCGCGATGCAGCGCCGCGAGCAGGTCCGCGCGCCCGTGGACATCGCCAATGGCGAAAATCGGTCGCGGCGTCGTCGCCAAACCGTTCATCCATGCGGAACTGCGGCAAGCGACGGCGGCATCACTCAAGACTTCATCCTCCGAACCTCAGCCGCAAGCCGTGCTCAAACCATGGTGATTTCGAAATGTATGATCTGGGCATCGCTGCTCGTGCATTGCAGGCCCGGGGAAATGGTGCCCGACCCCATGAGAAGAACATCCTCGCGACGCACCAAGACATCCTGACCTGGCCGCATCGATATGAAAGTGCCGGACGAGCTTCGCTCGGCGAGCCGGACTCTCCCGTTCGCGATCGTGATGGTTGCATGATGCCGGGAGACCCACTGACGATTGACGACCAGATCGCAATCGGCCGACCGGCCGATTGTCAGGCTCTCGTTGTCGTGGCACGACTTCGTCTGGTCATTGTAGCGCAATGTGACGCCGACGGCGCACGCTGGTGCGTCCTGCGCCATGCTCATGGCCAGCCCGCCGAGCGATATCTGCGTGTGGAGAGTTCGATCTTCATCAAGAAAGGTATAGATGTTGCACGGTTCCGATTTTCCCTTGAACGTCATCTTGTCCAGAAAGCCAAGCGATTCCTTGTCGGTGGGTGACAGTAGATCCACCAGTCGCTGGCTTATGAGCACCTCGCCTGGGTTCGCAATGGCCGCCAGTCGCGCGGTCAGATTGACGGCATCGCCGTAGATATCGTTGCCGAGACGAATGACGTTGCCAAAATGCAAGCCCGCGTGAAAGGGGATCGAAAGGCTTCCCGGCACCCGCATCTGGGAGGCGGCGGCGAATGCAGCCCCAGGGTCGACAAAGATGGACAGCACGTCGTCCCCCTTCGACGAAATGTATTCCCCACCATTGTTGCAAATGAGTGCGCGCATGCCTTCACGCCACTCGGCGATCTGGCCCAGCGCAGCCGCATCGCCAACCGATTCATAGAGTGGCGTGCTGCCGACGACATCGGCTAGAAGCACCGCGGCTTCAACGTCGTTCCGATGCAATCCCATCCAGCCTCCGCATCGTGCAACGCAGATTGCCTGCCCTTCATACACCTTAAGACAAGCGTCCGGCGGCCGACACAATGAACCTCAGATGATCTTGAGAGGCCCGCGCCAATCGCCGCCGCGGACGATGTTCTTAATGCCCGCGGAAGCCGCACGTCTGCAGCAGGCGCGGTGCAAACCTTGACGAGACAATACCGCGTTAACTATAATAGAAAAGCACAATTTCTTGTAGTCTCAATCTCTTCAGTCTCTGCGAGTGGAGTGAGGCCGATGAACTCTGGAAATCTGGATGCCCGCCGGTCTTTGGTCCGGCCGCTTTGGGGCGCTCTCGCGCTCCTCTCGGTTCTGCCTTTGGTTGCCGTAGGACAGGCGTCCCGCGCGGACGATCCCCTTCCCAACGCCTGTCCGGTTGACGGCTGTGCGATCAAGATCGTCGCCGTGCAAAAGGATGGCGACGAATTGCGCCTGACCTTCGAAGCCAATTTCACGCCGGATTTCTCCCGGAACCACATCCATGTCTGGTGGGGCGAGAATTTCACCGTTCAGCAGGTCTCCAACAATGCGGAGCCGGTGCATCAGGTGAAACAGGGAGAATGGCACCCGACAGCCGACTATCCGGACTATGTCACCCAGAGTGCCGTGTCGACCAGCGTGCGCGGCACGGCGAAGACCATCTGCGTCAGTGCCGGCGACCGCAATCACGACATCATCGACGTTGCGATTTTCCAGTGCATGGATGTGGGCGGCTATCTGTGAACCGGAATGTCGCTACCCGCCTATCTCGGCCGATATGAGGTTCGTCAGGAAATCGGGCGAGGTGGGTTTGCGGTGGTCGTGCAGGCCTGGGACGAGGATCTCCATTCCCCGGTAGCGATCAAGATCCTGCACCCCGAATTCGTGCATGACGGCAGCGACATCCAGCAAAGATTCCTGGATGAAGCGCGGCTGCTGCGGCGCATCAGATCGCCGAACGTGGTCACGATCCACGACATCGGACGCCTGGGCGACGGCCGGCCCTATTTCGTCATGGACTTTGCCGATCGGGGCACGCTGGCGAGCCGCTTCGGCCAGAAGCCCGCTTCGAGCAAGCTGGATGCGCGAAGCCTCGCCGCCCTGGTCGACGCCCTCGCCGACGGACTCTCTGCCATCCATGAAGCCGGCGTCGTTCACCGCGACATCAAGCCGGCGAACATCTTGTTCCAGCTTAGCCGCCGTGCCGTGCCCGATCCCGACGAAACGATCATGGGCGATGCCGGTGCTGCGTCCTCCGCGCTCATCGCGCCCGATGAACGCATCCTCGTCGGGGACCTCGGCATCGCCAAGGATCTGCTGAGGGGCAGTGGCGGGGCCACGATGATGGCCGGCACGGCGTTCTATCGATCGCCGGAACAGAGCGAGACTGACGTCGAGATAACACCCGCGGCCGACGTCTATTCCGCGACGTCCATCATCTGGCAATTGATCACCGGGCAGCGTCCGCCCCATGCCCATGCCGTCGTAGACAGCCTCTCGACGGTGCCGCCCGGATGGCGCGAAGTCCTCGAAACCGGAATGGCGCTCGATCCGAGGATGCGCTTCGCCTCCATCCAAGGCTGGCGCTCCGCCATTCACGACGTCCTCGCGGTCGAGGCGGCGGAGAGCGACCTCCATACGCCGACCAAGGTGCAGCAATCTCCGAAGGCTTGTCCCTACAAGGGTCTGGCGTCGTATCAGCCGGAGGACGCCCACCGCTTCTACGGTCGGGAAGTTCTGATCGACGAACTCGTACGCCGGATCCAGTTGCAAAAGGTCCTGATCGTCGGTGGCCCGTCCGGAAGCGGCAAATCCTCGCTGGTGCGCGCAGGGCTCATCCCGGCGCTCAAGGCGGGCGCGATCATGGGCAGCGAGAGTTGGCGGATCGTCCTTTTCACACCCGGCCGCGATCCGATGGCGGAGCTTCACTTCCAGTTGGGGAAGGCACTGCCGGACGGCATGAAATCCTCCGTGTCGCTGGAGGATCTGATGGCGCGGCCCTCGCTTGCTCGTCATCTCGGCCAGGTGGATGGGGCAGATCGACCGATCGTCGTCTGCATCGACCAGTTCGAGGAACTGTTCACGCTGGCGCCCGCGCCCCAGAAGAACAAACTCATCGAAGCGCTCTCGGCGATGACGGATCCGGCCCACAGCTCGATCCGGCTGGTGATCGCGGTTCGAGCGGACTTCTACGCGGCCTGCGCCCAGATTCCATGGCTGGCAGAGCGCATCACGGCCAATCAGGTGCTGGTCGGTCCGATGACCAATGCGGAACTGCGGCGGGCGATCAGCGAGCCCGCGCGCCGCGCCGGCCTTCACCTGGAGCGCGGGCTGGTCGATGCCGTGATCAGCGAAGCCGGCGAAGATGTGGGCGCCTTGCCCCTCGTCGCACATGCGCTGGTTGAGACCTGGATGCGGCGCAAGGGCAGCACCATGACGCTCGAGGGCTTCCGCGCGGCGGGAGGTGTCGCCGGCGCAATTAGTCAGACGGCCGATCTGACCTTCGAGCATCGGTTCGATGAGGTCGAGAAGGCGGCAAGCAAGCGCCTGTTTCTCCGTCTGGTCACGCCCGGCGACGGGACGACCAACGCGCGGCGCATCCTCGCAAGATCCGAAATCGATCACGACCCTGGCGCCAAGGTCCTGCACAACGTGGTCGAAGGCCTGACGGAGGCACGGCTCCTCACCGTCAACGACGCGACGGTGCAGATCGCCCATGAAGCGCTGTTGCGCACCTGGCCGCGCCTGCGCGACTGGATCGAGGAATCGCGCGACAACTTGCGCACGCGCCAGCGGATCTTCCGCGCCGCGGAGGAATGGGTGGCGGAGGGTCACGACCGCGACCGCCTCTATCGCGGCGCGCCTCTGCTCTCGGCGCTGGATTGGATGGAAAAGAACGCCGACCAGCTTGGCGACCTGGAGCGATCCTTCATCGACGCTTCGGCGGAAGCGCGAGATCGGGAGAAGGCGGCGGCGGAAGCCGAAGATCACCGCAGGCGGCACCTGCGCCGCGTAGCGACCGGCGCTCTGGCCGTGCTTGCGGCCGGTGCGACCGCGGCCTCGGCCATCGCCTTTCTGGCCTTCCGAGACGCCCAATCCAACAAGAACCTGGCCGACCAGGCGACAGTTGAGGCCAATGAGCGGTTCGCTGTCGCGTTGGGCGCGGTCGCCAACGAACTGGTCGACGAAGATCCGCTGCTGGCACTCTATCTGGCCGCCGAAGCGGTCTCGCGCTCACCGGATGGTGGCGCCGGCTACGATGCAAGATCGAGCCTTCTGGCATCGCGCTTTGCCTTGTCGAAGGGCGGGCCGGCCCTGCTGGGCAGCGCGGTTTCGGCTGGCGATGCCCGCGTGCTCGCGCTGAGCGCCGATGGCATGCTGTTGGCGGCCGGCGGCAGAGACGGCAGCATCGACATCATCGACACGGCCACCCG
>Ga0184637_10001101_pt1 | contig 18792 bp, 21 predicted proteins | sample PLM3_127_b2_FD_133143 | JGI IMG/M metagenome (GOLD analysis project Ga0184637, IMG submission 133143) | Groundwater sediment microbial communities from an aquifer in East River, Colorado, USA - PLM3_127_b2 | ecosystem: Environmental > Terrestrial > Soil > Riparian zone | place: USA: East River...
AAAGGCTCCCAGGATCGTGATATATTCTGCCTGCAGGGTTGGCATTGGCTACCTCTTGGCTGAGTGTTTGCCTGAGCTTACCCTGCTTTTTGTTAATCTTCAAATGGATAAAGTCTAGCTAAGCCTGCTTTTTGAATCCGTTCATGGCGGCTTTTACCAACCCGACGAGAATCAACACAATGGTTGCCGCGGCGAACAACCACTTGATCAATGTTGCAGTGGCCGTGACCCAGGCCAGCGCGTCCGGCGTGGATGGGAAAACAGAAAGCATTGTTACAATGCCCAGATTTTCGAGCAAGTCAAATAACCATCCACCCAGGGGTATGACATTCAAAGCCTGCATTTTGCTATTGGATGGGAAGCCTCTTTGGAATAGCCAGGTAATGAACAGACTAAAAAACAGCGTATACACGATCGGGTAAATAATATCGCCGGTGAGTTCAAAGGCGCGGTAGGAGGCACGGCCTGCCTCTCCATAGGACTCGACCATCGAATAGACTTTCTCAGGGGTGTAGAAAAGCTGAAGGTCAATTGGCCCTGTACCACCGGAGCTTGCTTCCATTTTGGCTTGTTGAGCAGGCAGGATGATCGTGTTAAAGAAAACCTCCCCCGCAAAGAAGAGCAATACCAGCCAGCCGTTTGCATATTTCCTGAGTACTTCAGAAATTGTTTTGAGCATGTTTCCTCCGACAAAAAGATTTGCAAATGAAACACCCACCAGTTTCAGTAGTGACGGCGTAAGTATCTTTAGAAAAACTAAAACAAGCCATGACGTTTAATGCTTGACTCAGATAGAGATTTCCTCTATGATTCAGCTTGAATAAACGATGTGGGGAAAACAAAATGAAATAAATGAGGAGGACTTATATTTTACAGACGCACAGGAGATTTTCGATGACCATAAAACCAACTTCACGCCGATATTTTGGTATCGTTCTTCTGGTGTTCTTGGCTGCCTGTGGAAAGCAGACTGTCGTCTTGCCAACAAAGACACCTGTTCCAACGACTATTTCGCCAACACCTATCCCTACATCAACATTTATACCTGTTACCATCACTCCATCTCCATTACCGACACAAACAAAAATCTCTTTTTTTATACCGGAACAGGAAGTGTTAAAAACTATTATCCAGGCTTATTTTGATATTCGCTATCTCGCATTCAATTCTTTGCAACTGGATGGCTTTGGCGATCTGGTGTCTGAAGAGCCTGATGCAAAGGCTTTCCTGGATGCGGAACTGGGCAAACTGGCAGTTGAGATAAAGGATACAAGATTGAATAATCTCAGATACGCGTATTACAAATATTTCCTGGATTTTCGCAGTATTGTCGTTGATACATCCACTCAAACGGTTACCATATCAGTGATTGAGGAAAATGAAGTAATCCATGAAATCTCAACGCAACATGACCCAATAGATCCGATTGTCTCCCATCGTTTCAATCTTGAGCATACGATCGTTCTGCGCAATGAACAGGGTCAGTGGAAAATCGTCTCCGATTATTACAATGATAACCTTTGGCGTATATTGCGGAAGCCGGGTATGTCTACGGACGAGAAGCTGAAAAGGAATACAGCAGTATCTTTACCGACACAAGCAATGAAGACTTTTACCCCGTTGGAGGCTGCTCAATTAGCAAGATGGATGGAGTATGAAAATGCTCTAGCAAAGAAACTTATGCCCTTATCTCGTCCAGAAGAAGTTCTGTGCGAATGGGAACTTTCAGGCAGAGCTAATCAGGAAGTTTATGTGTGGGCGGTTTGTACGGAGACCGCCCCTGTTACGGAAATAAGCTTATTTTTCTTTCGCACTGCGAGCATCCCTGCTGTAATCCATCTTGGAGCAGATGGGGCTGTCCAAAAGGTGGAAATCCCCAAATACGGCTCAAATTATTTATCTGATATCCGCAGGATGTTTCCCATGGGTGCTCAGAAAGGGGTCGCAGACATAGGTAGAATGGAGGCACACCTTGATTTAAGGCGAGAGCATCTGGAAGAACCACCGTTAATTGTTCTTTTAGCTACTCCTGCACCGTGAGTTTTGCACCTCACTTCACAATCGTCTTTGCCTGCTCTGTTACCGAATCCAGAACGCGCTCCCGGTGACTCTGAATCAAATCGATCCTATCCAATTCATCCAGCGAGAAATAGCCGAAGTCCATGGTCTCATCACTCAAGCCCAACACACCGCCTGTGATCTCTGCTTCGAAGTGTATCGCCACGATCTGGAATTTATCGCTATCAGAATAAACCACCAGTTGGTTGTGGTTGCTGTAAATTCCAACCAAACGTTTGATGCGCACATGCAGCCCAGTCTCCTCGAAGACTTCGCGGATGCAAGCCTCTTCCACCGATTCGCCCGGTTCGAGTCCGCCGCTTGGCAGGCACCATTGACCATTGTCTGAACGGCGAGTGAGCAAAAAACTGCCTCCGTCGTTGAAAATGATGGCGGAACATCCCACGCGTATTTTGCCTTCCCTGCCGAGCCGCGGACCATAGAGAACCTGGGTCATGCATCTACCGAAACCTCTCTTTATTTGATAATCGATAACATTTATAGTTGAACAATCATGTTCAAGTATAATGGTCTTTTCTCAGCATAGATGTATTTTGCCCATCGGAGCGTATATTATTATGAATGCAGGTTCTTATTAAGCCGACCATGATTGTCGAGCAATGGAGTGACGAGCAATTGATCGCGCAAGTGGCACGCGGCGATACAGCCGCGTATGAAATGCTCTATGACCGTTATTCTTCGGCAGGCATGGGGCTTGCATTAAAAATAACCGGTGACCAGGCCCTGGCAGAAGAAGTGGTGCAGGAAACATTCTGGCGCGTCTGGCGCAAAGCCGATCTTTTTCAAAACCAGCGCGGCGCTTTCACCAGCTGGTTTTTTGGCATCACCAGAAATCTGTCCATTGACATGCTCAGCCGGCAACGCACCCAGGGCAAATCGGCTGACGAACCGGAGCAAGTGATCGAGCAAGCTCCGGATCCCTCGCCGGGTGTTCCAGAAACTGTATGGCTCAGAACCAAACATGAGCAGATGCGGGCGGCAGTCGAAACCCTGCCCAAAGAACAGCGTTATGTAATTGAGATGGCTTACTTTCGCGGGATGACCCGCCAGGAAATTGCCTCTGCCACGGGTGAACCACTCGGTACGATCCATACCCGGGCGAGGCTGGCATTGCAGAAACTACGTGAAGAACTGCAATTGCAAGGATTTGAAGAATAGCATGAACGAAAAGATGGAAGAACTCTTAACCTTTTACGCACTGGATGCAGTGACCGATTCTGAACGCAAGCAGGTGGAGGCTTACGTCGCTTCGGACCCTGAAGCGCGCCTCAGACTCGACGAGATGCTGCGCACTGTGTCAGCTTTGCCATACGCGTCAGAACCGCTGGCCCCGCCCTCCGCGCTGAAAAGAACGTTGATGGATAGAGTCCACGCGGATGCTGAAAAGCGATTCGCGCCTCCGGCTCCCATCCGGACCTCAGCCTGGTCCCGTTTTATCGAATCGATCCTACCCCGCGCCGGTCAACTGTTCCCACAAGCTGTGATTGTGTTGAGTTTGTTTATTGCGCTGGCTGTCGGCGCGTGGGGACTCTCTCTTCGCAATGAACTGAAAAGCTTGCAAGCGCAGACGGCGCAACTGCAGGAAGAATTGGCGCAACAACAGGAAGTGCTGGCGCTGATCAGCTCGCCTAATTCGCAAACTTTTGTCATCACTGGTACAGATCATCAACCAGAGTCCCACGGACAATTGATCGCGGATTCTGAAACCGGTTCGGCTGTGCTGGTTGTAGCTGGCTTACAACAATTGGAAGCGGGGAAAATTTACGAGTTCTGGCTGATCAAGGGCAGTACACCCGTGGCGGCTGGCTTGTTCGAAGTGAATGATGAAGGCAAGGCAATATTGCAAGTCTCTCACGCTGTTACGCCAGGCTCCTACGATGCGATCGGTGTATCCGTTGAGCCGGTGGGCGGAAGTGTGCAACCTACTGGTGATATTGTGATGCTGGGCGGAATCGATTAACTCAAAATGCTAACTTTCCAAGATTATGCCTGATTGCGACAAAAGACCCTCAACACTTCGACAGGCTCAGTGCATCGCCTGCCCTCTCCCGCGGGGAGAGGGAGAGTCGTCACGACAAAACGTCGTCAGAATCGGGGTGAGGGGATTTTTGAAATCAAGGTGACAACTTAGGTTGATTAGTCCTCCCAAAATTTATTTGTCAATCTATTACAAGCCTTCTGTGATCAGAAGGCTTGTTTTTTGTGTTTGTATGCCGCCTGATCTCAATTTGCATAAATGCAAATTCCATCTGCCTGCGTAATAACAGATAGAAACGCCACCGGCCGGTGAGTTCGCAATTGGAGGTGTACTGCCCAATGCAAGAAAAACTTTTAAGTTCAAACCTGTTTTGCAAATCACAATACAACTAGAAAAAGGAGTTCATAATGCGTAAGTTGTCTTATACAACGTTCGTGGGTCTGATGGTTCTCGCCCTCGTTGTTGGCCTGGCGCCTTCTGCTTCACAAGCTGCCAGTCACCGCGAGGCCCCCCTCATTTCCCTCGACCCCACTGCGGATATCAGTGACTTTTTCATGTTCCGCAGTTACGAAGCTGGGATGGATGACAAGATCGTTCTGATCATGGACGTTATCCCTGGAGAAGAGCCCAGCTCCGGCCCCAATTATTTCAATTTCGATCCGAACGTATTGTATGCCTTCAACATTGACAACAATGCCGATGGCCGTGCTAATGACGTTCGCTTCGAGGTCCAATTCAAGAACGAGTTCCGCGGCGTCAACAAGGATCTGGGCTTGTTCCTATCCTACGTAGCGCTGCCTCCGATCACCGCGCTGGATGGCGCCGGATCTGAAGGTCTTGGTTTGCGCCAGACCTATTCAGTCACGATGGTGCGCGGTGATAAGCGGACCGTTTTGGCGAATGGTTTGTTCGCAGTGCCTTCCAACGTTGGACCACGCACCATGCCTGATTACGAAGCCCTCGCCGCTCAAGGTATCTACGATCTGGGTGATGGCGCCCGCGTCTTTGCAGGACAGCGCGATGACCCGTTCTACATTGACCTGGGAGCTGTGTTCGACACGCTCAACCTGCGCGACCCCGGCACAGACATGCTTTCCGGCTTCAACGTCCACACCATTGCTCTCCAAGTCCCGGCTAGCTGGCTGACCAACGATCGCAAAGGTCCATCCGACAGCAGTTTCCCTGTGTTGGGCGCTTATGCCAACACCTATCGCCGCTCAGTTCGTGTGATGAGAGAAGGTGGCGATGAGTACAGGGAGTCTTGGGTCCAGGTTCAACGCCTTGCCAACCCATTGGTCAACGAAGCTATCATTGGTACGAAGGATAAAGACCGCTGGAACAGGCTCGACCCACGTCGCGAAAGTGCCTTCGTGGAATACTACACCAACCCACGTTTGGCTACTGCTTTGGAAGTTGTGTTCGGTGCAGATGCCGAGCCGCTCTTTGACCTGCGTGACGTCTTCCTGACCTACACGCCTGGCAACTACGAGCGCCTGTCCGAGTTGCTGCGCCTGAATATCAGTGTGGCGCCCACAGCTTTGGCAGATCAAGACCCGCTCACAGCGTTGGGTTCACCCGCAGACGCGGCAGGCTGGCCGAATGGTCGCCGCCCGATCGATGATGTGACCGATGTGGCCATACGCGTCGTAGGCGGAGCGAATTATCTTACGGCGAGCGACTCTGTTCAGGCGAACGACATGCCTTTACCAGATGCATTCCCGTTCCTCTCCACACCTTGGGATGGCCGCAACCGCATCCATCAAAATCCGTAATAGCAAGAGTTCGACAATGAGTGAGCCGGGAGCGATTCCGGCTCACTCTCAAACCTGGAGCCTGCCATGCAAATGCTTACTCAAGATCGAACCAGCAATCGTGTCATTATTTTTTCGCTAATTATTATTGCAGCGATTCTTATCTCATGGGGAATGGCGTCCACACGCGCGGCCACTGTCGGCTTCGATGGAGACGGTGGATATTCCTCCGATAGTGCCTTGCGTGTGAGTGCATCCGTTGATGAACAGATCCAAACGCTGCAAGATCGGCTGCGCGATAACCCAAATGATTGGCAATCGTACAGCCAGCTTGCATTGGCATATTTACAGAAGGCGCGTGAGACGGGTGACCCTTCTTATTATCAAAAGGTGGAAGAGGCGCTGAACAAAACCATCGAACAGCAGTCCGATGATTATGTGACGGTCAGTGCCATGGGAGCGCTGGCACTGGCGCGTCACCAGTTTCATTCCGCCTTGGAGTGGGGTGAACGCGCCCGGCAGATCGACCCGGATCGCACATATGCATATGGCGTGATCGCCGATGCTCAGATCGAATTGGGACAATATGACGTAGCCATTGACACTTTGCAGACCATGGTGGATTTGCGCCCTGATATGAGTTCATACTCGCGCATCTCCTACATGCGTGAACTGCATGGTGATACTGAGGGAGCGTTGGAGATGATGCAATCTGCAGTGGATGCTGGCGTACCCAATGCTGAAAGCACAGCCTGGACGCGTACGCAGTTGGGCAACCTTTATTTCAATAGCGGAAAGCTCGATCAGGCGGAACTCGAATATGCGCGCACGCTCAACGATAGACCGGGCTACGTCTATGCCCTCGCTGGCCTAGGGCGCGTCCGTGCCGCACAGGGCAAAACGGACGAAGCCATCGATCTTCTCACGCAGGCAACGAATGTGATGCCTCTACCAGAATTCGTCATTGCCCTTGGTGACATGTATCAGGCTGATGGACAACCCGACGCCGCGCAACAGCAATACAACCTAGTTGGTGCAATTGAACAGCTTTTTAAAACAAACGGTGTGGATATGGATATGGAGATCGCACTGTTCAACGCCGATCAAAACAAGGACCTGAAAGCAAATGTTGAACAGGCACGCAAAGCATACACCAACCGGCCGAGCATCCACGCCGCGGATGTACTGGCATGGGCGCTCTATAAAACGGGCGACTATGATGAAGCAAAGACCTATTCAGAACAGGCCTTGCAATTAGGAACAAAAGATGCCCTCAAGTTTTTCCATGCCGGCATGATCGCGTATCGTCTTGGCGAGAACGCGCAGGCACAGGATTATTTGCAGCAAGCCATTGAGATCAATCCGCACTTTTCAATTCTCTATTCGAATGAAGCACTCCAGACTTTAGACTCATTGCAAGCCCAGGGAGATCATTAATGCGTAATCATTTTTGGCAACGAATCATTGCCATCACCACAGCCTTGTGGTTGGCGCTCGCTTTGCCGACCGCGGCATGGGCGCATCCGCTTGGCAACTTTACGATCAATCACTTTGCTGGGCTGCATGTCACACAGCAAGAGATCACTATTGATTATGTCCTCGATATGGCTGAGATTCCCGCCTTTCAAGAAATTGCCCTCTTTGACGCGAACGGGAACGGCCAGCCAGACGCAACAGAGTCTGACACATATCATGCTGCGAAATGCCTGTCGCTGCGCTCTGATCTTGATCTGGGCGTGAACAATAAACCTGCAACTCTGGCTTTGTCTTCATCCAACATTGAATTCCCAGCGGGCGCAGGTGGTTTGCTTACCCTTCGTCTTAATTGTATTTTCAACACGTCGCTAACAAATGAAGCCAGCAACATTTCATTCACCAACAACGCCTATCCCGAGCGAATCGGCTGGCGTGAAATTGTCGTTACCAGTGATAAGGTCGCGCTGCAAGGTGACTTTGCTTCAACGAGCATCAGCAATCGCCTGACAAAATATCCTGAAGATCTGATGTCCAATCCGCTGGATCAACGCGACGTTTCATTCGGCCTGAATGCGACGCTCCCGGATCAGACTCAGGGTCAGCCGGTTCCCGCGCAAGGTGCCTCTCCCTCCTCTGTGGCAAGCGGACTCGCTTTCGGCAATGGCCGCGAGGATGCCTTTACTCAACTCATCACCATGGAAGATTTGAGCCTGCCCGCTATTCTTCTTGCACTTGCCATCTCCTTTGTTTGGGGAGCCATGCACGCACTCACACCCGGACATGGCAAGGCAGTGGTTGGTTCCTATCTGATCGGGGAACGAGGCAACGCGCGGCACGCCTTACTACTCGGGCTGACAACAACGATCACCCACACTGCGGGAGTCTTCGCAATGGGATTGGTGACATTATTGGCCGCGCAATTTATCACACCCGAGCAGTTATTCCCGTGGCTTAGTTTTCTTTCAGGCGCACTTGTGGCTGGCATTGGGATAAGACTGGCGATCACACGTTTACGCGATGCACGCGCTGCGCAGTCTTCTCCACGCTTTGAGATGGTTGAGGTGGCACCTGTTCAGAAACGCAACTTTGTTCGTCAAGAAGTTCCACACGCTCACCACGACGACTCGCATCAGCACGGACATGATCATCCACATGAGCATGATCACCACGGACACGACCACGGCAGTCACACTCATTCTCACCTGCCGCCCGAAGATGTCACCTGGCGCAGTATTCTTGCACTGGGTATCTCAGGCGGAATCTTGCCGTGCCCCTCAGCGCTGATCGTATTGTTAAGCGCGATTGCACTTGGACGCATCGGATTCGGCCTGGCGCTCGTGCTGGCATTCAGCTTGGGTCTGGCGGGTGTGTTGACCGCTATTGGATTGTTGTTCGTCTACGCCGGGCGGATGATTTCCTTCGCGCCAAAGCAACGATGGATTTTGCGAGTCTTGCCGGTTGCCAGCGCGCTGGTCATCTCACTAGCCGGGTTGGGAATCGTGGCACAGGCTCTAGCGCAGATTGGCTGGATTAATTTGTGAACCCTCCCTCACCCTGCCCTCTCCCATCGGGAGAGGGAAAACGCTCGTGGCAGAACTTGGCTGTGTCACGAGCATTTGTTATTGAATAAATGTCATTTTATATAAATCTGCCCATTTTTTCTCATAACATTTCTCTTGATCACCCGTTAGACATAGTGAGGCGGCTTGTCATCTCGCTTGCCGCGCGGAAAGAGATGGAGGCAGAAATGACCATTGGTAACCCCAACGATGCTGACCGTGTTGAAAAGGTCAGAGTGAGCCAGCAGGGTTCTTCCGAATATGTGGAGCGTGTCGTGGAAGATGCGGCCGCGGCCCAGCGATCCTTTACTTACCAGTTGACTACGCTGATGTGGTTGATGTTTGGCGCGTTGGAGAGTTTGCTTGCTTTGCGCGTGATCCTGAAACTGGTGGCTGCCAACCCGAGTAATCCCTTTGCCAGCCTGGTATATGCACTCTCGGACCTGTTCGTCTGGCCCTTTGTTGGCCTGACAGTTACCCCATCTGCAGCGGGAATTGTCATTGAAATCCACACGATCATAGCCATGGTGGTGTATGCCATTCTCGCCTGGCTGCTGATCAGTTTGGTAAATGTGCTGTTATACCGAAGAACGGAACGCTCTGTGAGGATAGAGCGGCACGAACGATTGCCATAACAGGCTAACGATGAATTAGGGGCTGGTCTCTTTTATAAATGTCCCGTTTCGCAACTCACTCAGTGTCTGCTGGATCTCTTCGATTGTGTTCATCACAAATGGGCCGTAGGGGACAATCGGTTCCTTAAACGGCGCGCCTGCGATGACCATGAAGCGCACGGGGTTATTTTCTGTCTTAACGGTGATGTGATCACCATCCGCAAATTTGATTAAATTAACGGCTGCAACTGTGTCGCCAGCGAATACGCCTTCGCCCTCAAAGACATATGCGAGGACGGTGTGCCCACTGGGGATGAAGTGAGTCCATTCGATGCCGGGAGCCAGCTGAACATCCAGATAAAGAGGCGAGGCAGCGATATCCACAACGGGACCCGTGACCGTATCCACAGTCCCGGTGACGACGCGGATCCTGACGCCATCCTTTTCATAGGTGGGAATCGTGGAAGCGGTCACTTCCTGATAGCGCGGCTCAGACATTTTGAGATGAGAGGGCAGGTTGACCCAGAGTTGGAAGCCGTAAATGTTTCCGCTCTCGCCGCGGCGGGGCATTTCCTCGTGCAGGATGCCGCGGCCGGAACTCATCCATTGCACGTCACCGGGACCGATGAGGCCGGCGTTGCCAAGGCTGTCGCGATGACTGGTGGAGCCTTCGAGCATGTAGGTGACGGTTTCGATGCCGCGGTGCGGATGGTAAGGGAAGCCGCGGATGGGACCCTCGATGGGATCGTTGAAGGCGAAGTGATCGAAGAGCAGAAAGGGATCGAACAGGTTGCTGACGCGCGGCGCAATGGACCGGCGAAGCCGCACGCCCGCGCCTTCAATAGCGTTCTGCGGTTCGATGACTTGGGAGATTTTTCGTAGTGTGTTCATAGCGTGTAGATGGGGTGTGAGTGGGAGGTATTACGGACGCAATATTTCCTTAAACGTCACTATGAAAGGAATTTGTGGTATATCACTTGCGTAAAATATCAATGATCGCTTCGCGAATTTCGGTCAATTTTTCTGGTTTCAAAGTTCCCTCAATGGCAACTATTAGACTTTCATTTGCAGTGAAAAGTTTTGATGGGCGCGCATAACTCTGTAACTTAAGCATCCCAGACTTGAAATCTGTCAGTTCAATCACAATGGCTTGAGCATCGCCATAGGGATTGCTTGTAATTTGGCAAAGGATCCAATCGCTTTTGTTCGCGCGAGCGAGTACGACGGCAGGGCGAATTTTGTTGTCTGAAAGATCAGAGAATGGAAAGGGAAGAACTACTATGTCGCCCGCTGAAGGTATGACCATGCTTCGTCCTCCTCTGGTCGCAGCCAATCTTCTGCAAGCGCCGCTTCGCTAAGCAATGCTGTTTCAGCAATAGCATGTGCTGGTTCGTCAAGAATAATTAGTAACGCGCGCCGTGTACTTTTAATCATAACAGGCTGAAGAATTCGAACGTTTCCTGATTCGTCAATCAAAGCTTCAACTGTAAGCATATTTCTCTACCTCTCAATTATATTTCGCATGAGTTGATCAGTTCTTATTATCATTTTATCCCAAATTATCTAAACTTACCCAAAAGCGGCGGAGCCGCACGCCCGCGCCTTCGATGGCATTCTGCGGTTCGATAATTTGGAAAATTGTTCGTAATGTGTTCATGTTGTGTAGATGAGATGAGGCTGTAGAGTATTACGGCACGAAGTGTAATTTACGGGATTCTAATGGAAACAGAATTTCTCCGGTACATATGGGCGCTCTTCCCTTATCAAGCTCCATCAAGCGCAGATATGGGTTAGAGATCGGTTAGACCAGCGATTTTAACCGCGAATCGTCCTTTTGGAATCGTATAATACTCACTGAACAAAACACTATAAGTGTTTTGTGATGATGGCCTTGCGCCACATCTAAATTTGAAACAAATTAAGGAGATAACCATGAACGTAACTTTCAATCGAGATGTATTGACCGGTAAATGGAAAGAAATACGCGGTAAGGCGAAACAAACGTGGGGAAAACTGACTGACAATGACCTTGACCGTATCAGCGGCCGCTTTGATGAACTGGCTGGTCTGGTGCAACAGCGTTACGGCTATAGCAAAGAGCAGGCCGAAAAAGAAGTCACACATTTCATCGAACAGATGAATATCCGGTAAATAGACTTCACTATTGTGCCTCGCACTGGAAACGGTGCGAGGCATTTGTTTTTATTTTAAATACAATGTCGCATCTGGATTTTGATGATCGATAGTTTGGGAGATGGTTCTAATGAGCAGGGTTCTGTCTTATCTCGTGACAGTGAAAATTACAGCCGATGAATATTAGGGGAATATAGCTCCTTGAGTTGCACCATGTTTTGTTTCGCTGTCATAGCTTGAATCGAATTTTCTCAATGGTTCAAGCGCTTTCTGCGCTGCCGCATCTGCTGTAGTGCATTTTGCGCTCTGAATGGCAGTCTTCACGCTCAGATAGTTATTTACGATGTTTTCCACGTGTCCTTTTTCGTGCAGTACGAGACTTTGAATATATTTTTCCCATTTGGCGATCAACTCATAGGAAGCATTCTCGGGCGCTTTCCAGCGCGGCAAGGTTAATTTTATTTTGTACGATATAACAGCGGCAGTTATATCGCAGGTATCTGTCCCATAGCCGGGCCAATTCCACGAGATATACCAATCTGTGTAAGCGTCCACAGGTCTATTGTTGTCGTAAGGATCTTTGGGACGTAACTGATTCATGGACTTCCGCAGTTCACTCCCGGTTGTGCCTGTGATGTCATAATAGATGACTTGCACATGTTCAATTGAGACCTGACCAATAAATGGTGTGGGTGTGGCCGAAGCAGTTGGCGTGTGAACAAATGTATTGGTAGGAACGGGCTGTTGGGCGCAGGCCATAGGGATGCTGAAGAGTATAGCAAGCAAGATGATTTTCTTTTTTATCATGATTTATTCCTTCCCTTCCACAATCTTTATTTCCGCCTCCGTACACCGGGATTCAGCCTGTGGATCGTTGCTGGAAAAAATCCCAAAACAGGCCAATACGCATGACATCGTTCGTGTGTTCAGCACTGTGTTGATATGTTTTGCTCACGACCCACAATAAAGTAGGCTGTTCCCATATGGTTTCACGAGTTGTGTTCCAGATTTCATCATTAAATTTGGGCAATAAAGATATTTGTTCCGCCCGTACGCTTCTGAATTCAACAAACATGTTTTCAATACTTTCCTGTTTTGTCCCCCAAACAGCGTCTTCATCCGAATCTTCAAGGGATGGGCAAGGTTCGCCAAGCCATTGCCGCATACTTGGCAGGGCAATGGTCTGTTCATAGAACATCATATGAAAAACATGTCTGGCAACTGTCCATTCACCTAGATTGGGGTGAGGCGGTTGAATGGTGCGCCTGTCCATAGGTACTTGTTCAACGCCCCATACGAAGCCATCAGCGCTGGCTTGTAATTGATTTTGGAACCATTGGGATAATTTCATAATCGTCATATCCTTTCAGATGATTTTATGAATATAAGTATATCTAAACACCTGTAACGATACTAATTTCCTCATCCGTCAACCCGTAAAGGACATATACCCGCCTGTCAATCTCAGCATCGACCTGTGCAATCTGTCTCTCCAAATTGCGGACTCGATCCAGATCATCCTCACGCCGCACCGACTGACGCTCTTTCTGCAATGCCAACATCTTCTCCACCAGTCTCACAATCTCATCATGCGCAAGCTTTTCAGCCAGTTTCTCAAAGTCTATGCGGCGAATAGGGAGCTGCGAAATATACATTGGCTTTTGTTCAAAATAACCACCCTGTCTTGTAGAGGCAATTTGCTTCAAAATAAAATCTGTAAAACCTGAATTCAAAATTCCAAGAACATACAAGTCATTAGATATGACAATTGAAGTTTTATCGTTTGAATAAAATCCATCTGTATCAAATGTAAATGTCGCATTTTGGACAATTGATGGTGCAATTATTTTGGGCAACGCAAACTTATCATAATAATCGCATGCTCTTAACTCCCACCAATATTCTCCCTTATCTTGACGCTTTTTTGCCTGCTCTTCGAAAGGTAAAAGATGATCAGCAATACCGGGAAAGGACTCTTTCAACCAAAGCCAAGCATCTTGTTTAGGTTGTTTTGTTGAATTAGTATAACCTCTTGGAATACAAATCAAATATCTATTGCTAGGATCAAAAAAATATTCGTGAACGTCTCGTCCCATCAAAAATGGTTTTAAAAGTTTCTTCGATACCTTATCATTTGAAACAATTTTATTATAAGTATTCTGATCAACTATGAAAGCGTCATTTAATCCAGTGAGTAGACCACGATATATTTGATTCCCCACAAATTTGCCTAACGGCTCACTATTCTCGTAAAATTTTGATAATAAGCCTTGTTCGTTGCTTGCTAATAGATTCCAATTATCGTTTTCAAATAAATGTTCCTTAAGTTCCATGCCTACTTTGCGTACTTCGTCTGGCAAAGATTCAAAATCCAAGTTCTTGATCTTTGCATAATGAATATTATGCTTATCCGTAGCATGACGGCGAGTAATTATAATGACAGGGTAAGCAAGAACATCTCCAAACACAGGCAATTCCCCAAAATCGACGATCTCCAACATTTCGGCGTTCTTAGTCAGGAATTCCCTCAAGGCTTTGCCGTAATTCGCTCGCATCCATTTGTTGGAAACAATCATGCCAAACAAACCGCCTGGCTTGAGTAGTTTGTGTGCCTGCTCGATGAAATACACATATAAATCGGCTGTACCTGCGTAGGTTTCAAAATTCTGCTTTGCATATATTTTGAATTCTTCGCCAAGTGTCTCCTGTCTCACATACGGTGGGTTCCCAATAATTACATCAAAGCCACCTTCTTTTAAAACCTGAGGGAAAAACATTGGGAATGTTTCTGTGTTCAAGCTGTCACTGTTCACAATGTTTTCCAGCATGGGCAATTTCTCGCGCGAGTGCAAACCGCGCAGCAGCAAGTTCAAGCGCGCTACTTCCACGGCTTGTTTGTCCTTGTCCACGCCATAAACGCAATTCTGTAACACTTCCAGTTGGCGCATTCTGTCATGAAAATCCACTTCGCCTCTTTGAGCGTGTCCGCGTTGCTTGGCAACAAAATCATCTATCACATCAAAGGCTTCGATCAGGAAGGAACCCGAACCGCAAGCCATATCCAGCACGCGCAACGGTTTGGATGGGTTATAGCCATGTTCGTCGAGATATTTCCCAACCGTTTGTTGCACGATATATTTTGTTACGAAAGTTGGCGTGTAATAAATTCCCTGGGATTTGCGCTTGGTGCGTTTTTCTTCTACATGGGTCTCATCGACACCCTCTGCCATCACATGACCGAGATATTGTTCATAGGCTGTGCCAAGCACGTCCGCATCCAGCGCGTTGAAGTTGTAGCGCGTGAAATTCTTTTCGTACAGTCCCTCAATGATCTCTTCCAAGTCTGTCGGCGGGATTTGTAATTCCTCCGAGAAATGCCTTGCAAATAATTCAGAGTCATACACCGTAACATTTCACGAAAGAGCGCGGCGAGTTCGCGGTCAAGATGATTGATCTGTTTCTTGTCCTTCAATACGCGCACCAGCGTGCGCAGTCGGTTATCTTCCACTTCGCGGTCTTCGGCGGTGCGGATGAAGATCAGGCGATTCAATAAACGCAAAACGGCTTCATCTATCTGTGCTGCGGAATATCCGAGATTAAAGGCCTTGTAATTCTTGAACAGATTGGTGCGCCACAACTTTAAATCTGTGAACAGAATCTGACTGACAGGCTGACGCTTAACCTTCTTGCCGACCTTCTCGGCTTCCAAATCCAAGCGGCGCGCAACAGTCTCTGGCTTCGATAGCCACCACAAGCGATCAAACTCAGTCAGGTAACTGTCTACAGTCAATTCAAAGAACTGCGCGCTGAACGGGTTGCTCTCCTTCCATTCGGCGTTGAACACGCGCAGACCTTCAAAGTCCGAGAGCAAAGCCCATGTGACCGATTTTGTCCAGGCGTAATCAATGGCTTGTTTCACCCACCTTGGGTCATTTAAATTTTCATTGACTTTTTTCGTTTCCAGAAAGAAGCGCGGCACATTCCCAATGCGGAAAGAAAAATCCACCCAACCACGTGAAACCTTTTCTTCAGGGCTGACTTCGTTGATATTGCTTGTGTCCCAGCCGAGGGCTTTGAACAAAGGCAAAATATACCCCAGCCGCGTCTGCATCTCGTTCAACCCTTTGCGCTGCGCGGCGGGCATATCTTTGAAGCTCTTGACCAGTCTTTCGATTTCAGTGTAGGCGGTTTCTTGAGCGGTCATGGTTTTCCCTTGGGTAGGTCTCTGAATTATATTCTTTTTTTCTAATCACCCCACTTGTTTATGAATCGAATAGTTCAGCGCCGGGAAATGATCGCTGTCTATTCCGTTTGCAAGGTCTACAATATTGATCGTACGAACTCATCCATCCGACCCACAAGCGCCGCGTCGCCTTGCTCCTCGCTCTCGCGAATCATTTGCTCCAATGTCTCGGCGTAGTACTCGGCCGTTATCACAAGCGTAGACTTAGGCAGTCTGGCGTGCAGAGCCTCCGCGGTATGTTGTGGATGAAGCCCATCAATCCCATCCAGCCCTGAAAACACAATAGCCGGGATGTTGATCGTCGCCAGTTGTTCGTCGGTCAACCCGGCGAAGTATGGACGTGCGCTGGCTGTAAACGAACGGGACCATGCCCTCATTGTCCTGGCGAACGCCATGGGGTCCAGCGCGAGGAGTTGTCCCTTCTTCTGCGGAAGACGTTCGAACTGGTCGGGCCAATCGAAAAAGTCCCACATGCCTCCGGTGGCTTCGATGACAGCAGCCATTCCCTGTTGTTCGGCTGCCTCGGCGGGTTCCAAAAAGGTCCCCTTCGTGATGGATTCCAAGATCTCTGGGTTATCCGTTGGTGGACTTATGAGGATGAGACCATTCACCTCGGTGGGGTAGACGTAAGCAAAGTAGAGTGACGCCAGATAGCCGCCCGAACCGCCCGACACAAACGCTGGCGAATGTCCTGTATAGTGGAGTAGTTCATGTAATTGGTCCGCCCATATTCGCAGAAGATTCTCCCCCTGGAATAACAGACCCGACTCGCCTGTGTTCGGGCGATCCCAAAGCAGCACTTTGTAACCCAAAGGTGTCAGTCTTTCAGCCACCGCCCGGCCCCGTTCGAGTGGCCAGAAACCGCCAGGCGTGTATACGATGGGGATGCCTTCCCCATGGATCTCGAAGCGCATATCGAAACCGTTGAGGTTTACAATCTCAGCCATAGCCCGCTTCCTTTCATCTTTATCCTGTTTTCTTTCCTTACTGCTAACAAATTCAAATCAACTTCACTGCAAACCAAATAGATTGGCGCAGGGAATTCATCGCCGTCTATTCCATCCACTTTCTTTTCAGGGGTATGCGGATTTTCCCGGCTGTTTATCCACCCAGATCTTGGAATACATCGGATAAAGGATGTATTTCATACTGAAACCATGGCTGAAGGGGATAGGCGCTGAGAATCTCGGTCAGTACCTCATGAGAATCGACATTGACGATTGCCACACCGCCTCCAGCAGGAAGATTATAGGCGCAGTCAAATGTCTTATTCGCTAAACGCTCACTAATCCATTCCCTCGCTTCTTGAAACAAGGTGGGAGCGTTCTCCTCGGGTATGTTTGCTGCGATACGAAGTCTGGCAAATACAAGAAATTTCATGGCATATCTCCTTTTCGATTGAAAATTAAGCGGTTTACACCGCCTGCGCTTCCAGCATCTCTTTCAGGTTTTGCAGATCGGTATCGTATGCTCTTCTAGCCATGCTCACCACCAAAGGCTCGGCAAGTTTGAAGAAGCCGCCCGGTGCGCCCTCAACTACAAAAGTGACGTGCGTGCCATTCTCGACCGGCTCGAAGGTATAGCGCGTTTCAATCGGAAACGGTCCCTCAGCCATCTTTGACACATATACCTGGTTCGGCTCGTGCGCCGTGACTTCAAGATTGCCATCGAATTGTCTGCCCAGAAAAGTGAAGCGGCCCCTGAAGGTGCCGCCCACGCCGAGCGGTCCAGTGGAAGTCTTCTTCACTTCCAAAACGGTCGATCTCCAACGCGGCAGGTTTTCTGAATTAGACACGAAGGCAAACACTTCCTCGACGGGTCTGTTGATGACTAGGTTGAATTCGATTGTCACCATGATTTCATCTCCTTGTTTTCTGTGTAGTGAAGCAACCTTTTCCCAGTTCGGAGTATTACTCTACATGAATACTATACAACTTTTGAAAGTGAAATACAAGCACTTTGGTAAGAATTCTCCACATACTTCTGTTTCACCCAACCACGCGAGACGTTTTCCTCCGGGTTGGCTTCATTGCTGTTGCTCATATCCCAACCGAGGCTTTGAACAAAGGCAAAATATAACCGAGCTGCGTTTGCATTTCATTCAGCCTCTTGCGTTGCGCGGCGGGCATGTCTTTGAAACTCTTTACAAGTCTTTAAACGGACTGCGGCTCGGACGCAAGTCCGTGCCGCAGTGCTGCCGCATCAAGGCTTCAATAGTGTACTTCACCACATCAAAAAACATCTTTGCAGATTGGTAAATTGACCTAACAGAATTCTTGGCTGGCTTTACACAATTTTTGCACTAAAATTCCCGAACCTTCAGATGGATAACCGATTTCCTTCTGAAACAGAATAGATCATGCATAGGAGTATGTTTATGAGCGTCAAATACAATGTCGTGAAGCGAGGCAACCCCGCCAAACCTGAAACGCCCAAAAAGTTCTACCCATCCATTCAATCCAGCGGACGGATGACCGTGCGCCAACTCGCGGAAAGGGCCTCGCAGATGTCCACCCTAAGTACAACAGACATGATGGCGGCTATTGAAAGCTTTCTGACCATCGTGCCGGAAGAATTGGCCAATGGAAAAATTGTGGAGCTGGGTGATTTTGGCAATTTCTGGCTGAGATCCAGTGCCGAAGGTGTTGAAGAAGCGACAAAAGTGCGTGGCGAACAGATCATCAATCTCATACCCCGTTTCAACCCGGGCAAACGGTTCAAACGCGTGCTGGATGCTGCCGAGTTCGAGAAACTGCGCTAATCAGGGAATAAAAACGTCCTGAAGTTTTTTAAAAAACATAGTGATGTTCTGGTAAAAACATAGTGAAGTCTTCTCAAAGACTTCACTATGTTTTTTTGTTTTCAAGCGGTTATTGTCTTACTGTTCTGCTGAGGGCTCAGGGTGACATATTGCTTATTGTTCCACGCCTTTGTCGGTTCTGCTTAATGTGTAGCTGAA
>Ga0184637_10001103_pt1 | contig 18784 bp, 31 predicted proteins | sample PLM3_127_b2_FD_133143 | JGI IMG/M metagenome (GOLD analysis project Ga0184637, IMG submission 133143) | Groundwater sediment microbial communities from an aquifer in East River, Colorado, USA - PLM3_127_b2 | ecosystem: Environmental > Terrestrial > Soil > Riparian zone | place: USA: East River...
AGCGGAGAGCACGTCGGGCCCGCCTACAGAAGAAGGACAGAATACCCAAGGGCCAGAGGGGGGCTCAACCTCGCCGGGCGGGTCGCCCGCGGACCCGCGCGCAGGCCGGCAGCGGGAGTCCCCTTGCCCGCCATTGCTCGATGGGCCGGGGGAGGATCCCGCCGGGGGGTCGGGACTCCCTGTCCTTGGCGCCGGCGAAGATTCAGACGCCGCGATGACTGGCGCGATCGCCCTGGGCCCCTGGCCGGTCCCCCCTGATCTGCGGGCCCGGTGGGAGGCGGCGACGGAGGAGGAGCGGGGGGAGGCGGCGCGGCGGCTCGGGATCGTCCAGGAGGCCGAGGCCTACGCGGCGGCGAACCGGAACGGGAAGCGGGAGCGGGCGGGACTGCTTGCGCGGTTCCTTGAGGACCGGCGGGCGGTGGAGGAGGGGGGCGGTGCGACCGGGATGGCCGGGAGTGTGCGGGTGCCGGTTTTGCAGACCCTCTACAGATGGATCGCGCTGGCGCGGGAGGCGGACTGGCACCCCGCCGCCCTGCTCGATGCCCGCCTGGCGCGGCGGGCCGACGCCGGCGAGATCCACGCGGCCATCCCGGAGCCGGCCAAGAGCCTGTTCCTCGGCCTCTTCCTGAACACCCGGCAGCTCAGCGTGAAGGAGTGCCTCCGCGGCGCGGCCGCGCTGCTCAAGACGCGCGATCCCGCGGCCGCCGCCGCCCTCCCCGGCTACCGCGCCTTCCTGCGCCTGGCCGAGGCCATGCCCGAGGAGCTGCGCGTCCGGTACCGGGAGGGGGCCCGCGCGTGGCAGGCGCGGTTCGCCCCCTACATCGAGCGGGATCCGACGACCCTGGCCGTCAACGAGTGGTGGGTCGCGGACCACATGCAGTTCGACGTGCTCTGCCGGCTGCCGGACGGGCGCCTTGGCCGCCCCTGGCTCACCCAGTGGATGGACATCCGCTCGCGCCGCCGCCTGGGCTGGTGTGTCTGGACCGTCCCCTCCCAGGACACGATCCTCCTCGCCCTCGCGCGGTCGATCCGCCGCGCCGGCGTGCCCGGGCACGTCTACATGGACAACGGCCGCGACTTCACCTCCCTCGCGCCCGAGGGCGGGCACCGGCGCCGCCGGGTACGCCTGGACGAGACGCGCGTCGAGACGGTGCTGGCCCACCTTGCCGTCGTCGCGCACTTCAGCCGCCCCGGCAACCCCCAGTCCCGCCTCATCGAGCGGCATTTCGGCACCGACCACGACCGCTTCGACAAGTGGTTCCCGACCTACACAGGCCGCGACCCGCAGCATAAGCCGGAGGACCTGCCGGCCGCCCTCAAGGATCCGGCCCAGGTCCCGACGCTCGAGCAGCTCGAGGCGGCTTACGCCCTCTACGTGGACCGCGTGGCGAACCAGGAGCCATCCTCGGCGCGTGGGTTGGACGGCCTCTCCCCCCTCGCCGCCTGGCAGGCCGGGATCCAGGCCCCGGGCTACGTCCATCGGACGGCGACCGACCAGGAGCTGAAGCTCCTCCTGATGAAGCGGACGAAGGCGCTGGCCGTGCGGAGGGGAGCCGTGGAATTCGCGGGGCGGCGCTGGACCTGCGCCGCGCTCCAGGATCCCGGGGCGCCGGCGGAGGTCTATGCCCGCTATGACCAGGAAGTCGCGGGCCGGCTCTGGCTCTTCACCGCGGCCGAGGAGTTCGTGGGGGCGGCGGAGCGCCAGGAGCTGCTCGCCTACGGGGCGGACCAGCGGGACATCCGGGCCGCGGACCGGCGCCGGCGGACGCTCGAGGGCAAGATGAAAGCCGGCCGGGAGGCAGCGACGGCGTTCGGAGCCGAGCCGGACCACATGCTGGCGGTCATGGCTGCGCGGCTCCAGGCGACCCAGGCGCCGCCGTCCGACCCGAAGCCCACGGTGATCCGGCCGATCCGGACGCCCTTCCGCAAGGCGGCGCCGGCGCTCAAGGCGGTGGAGGCGGCCGGGACGACCCGGGTCCTGCCACCGCCGCCGCCCAATCTGCGGGATGCGGTCCTGGACCTCATCCCGGAGCGGGCCGACCGGCCCGAGGACATGCTCTCGGACGATGACCGCCGGCAATTCGCCGACCTGGACGAGCTGCCGGCCCGGCCAGCGCAGGCGAGGAGGCGTGGATGAAACCGACGATTCAGGAGACGCAGAAGAGGATCGTGGCTCTCACCCACGAGCATTGGGGCACGGAGACCGGCGGCCCCTACCGGCAGATCATCGAGTCGCTCGCCTACGCGATCGCCATCGTCCTGGCGGAGCGGGGCTAGAAGGAGAAGATGATGCGCTGCTATTTCTGCTGGGCCTCATGGTTTGCACGATGCTGTTGCTCGACGATTCGGCATTGGATCCCGAGCGCGGAACCCTGGGCCAAAAGGGCGTGGAAGAGGAAGTTGGAGATTGGGCGGTGACGACCTGGTGGGCGTGTCCGATGTGGAAGCCGTGCGAGGCTGTCGCAGCGGGAGCCTGGGAGGACCTGCTGGTCGGCCTGACGTGGTCGGCGCTCACGTGGCTGGCGCTGCTGCTGGGTCTGGGCCTGGGGAGGCGCAATGGGCGGGTGTAACTGCGAGATGGGGCTGACGATCGTGCCGACTTCGGACGGGCGGCATCTGCTGGTCGAGCGGTGTATCCACTGCCTGGGCACCCAACGGCTCTTCCCCGGCTGGTTGAAGAGGTACCTGAAGCAGAAGTCCAAGGAGACGCGCTGATGGCGACACCGAAGGCGGCGGCGGCAGACTGGCTCACCCGCGTCGAGCTCGGCCTGGACGGCGGCGACCAGGTAGGCGAGATCCAGACCCGCCTGCGGGCCTGGCTCGCCGAGGAGGGCCCCGGAGCCCCGCGCACGCTCACGGCCGTGGCAAAGGGCACCGGGTACTCCCCGCCGGTCCTCAGCCAGTTCGCCTCCGGCCAGTACCCGGGCAGCAATGAGGCAGTGGCCCGGCGGGTCGCCGAGTTCTTCGCCAACGAGGAGCGGCGGGCCCTGCATCCGCCCGACCCCTCTTATCGCGAGAACCGCTTCACCAGGGTGATCTGGAAGGGCCTCCGCCACGCTCACGATAGCCAGGACGTGGCCGTCATCTACGGGGATCCCGGCAAGGGCAAGACGGTCACGATCCGCAAGTACGTGCTGGAGCACCCGACGGCGATCCTGCTCACGGCCAACCCGACGATCCGGAGCGACCGGGCGGTCCTGGAGGAGCTGTGCGCCATCCTGCGCCAGCGTGTGAAGGGCGACGCCTCCCGCGACTTTGTCACGGCGCTGGTCGTCACCCTCAAGGGCTCGCGGCGGCTCCTGATCCTGGACGAGGCCCAGCATCTCACGGCTGCGGCGGTGAACGTGCTCCGGGCGCTGCACGACGAGACCGGGATCGGCCTGGTCCTCTGCGGCAACGAGGAGGTCTGGCAGCGGATGGAGACGAAGGGGGGCGTTGTGCGGGCGCCCTTCGCCCAGCTCCGCGACCGCGTGGGCTATCGCCGGTACCTCAAGGGCGCCTTCGTGCGCGACGAGGTGAAGGACTACGCGATCCAGATCCTGCCCGGCCTCGACCGGCAGGGGGTGGATTACCTCCACCTCCAGGCGGAGCGGACGGGAAGCCTCCGGATCGTGCAGAAGCACTGCGTCTGGGTGGCCAAGAAGGTGAACGGGACCGGGCGCGCGCCGACGCTGGAGGACCTCCAGCAGGCGACGGGGGTGGTGGCATGACGGGCGACGGGCCGGCAGGGGTCGTCCTCTTCCGGACCCCGGGCGGGACCTGGGTCATCCAGGCCTGGACCGCGGGGAACTACCTGAAGCCGTTCATGGTCGCGCAGGACCTGTCCCTGGACCTTGCCCACGGCCTGGCGCGGGACGCGATGCTAGTCCTCGAGCGATCGGCGCGGGCCGAGCAGGCGCGGCGCAACTGATGGCGAAGAAGCCGACCCCGAAGATGACCTGCCGGATGTGCGGGCGGGAGTTATGGGTCCCGGGCGACCGGCTCCCGACGCACGTGACGCTGCGGAAGCAGAGAACGTGCCCGTACAGCGGCCGGCCGTGGCCCGGCGCCGCGGACCCGGTTCCGACCACCAAGGCTCAGTTCATGGAGGGAGGATGCGCGGGACGGTGAAGTGGTTCGACCAGTTGAAGGGATACGGGTTCATCTGTCCGGACGGGGCGAGCGGAGAGCGGGACGAGAACTTCTTCTTCCACTACAGCGACGTCGAGCGCCGGCCGGATGAGGGGCGGCTCAGCCTGGCGGGGGGCGAGCTGGTCGAGTTCGATGTTGGCGAGCACCGCGGCCGCCCGAGCGCGGTGCGCGTGCGTCGGGTCTAGACCCGTGACACTGCCGGTCTGCTGGGCGTGCACCGGCTCCCTCCTGCCGGGCGACTCGGAGGAGGGCGAGCAGCGGCCGCTCTGCGGGGAGTGCCGGAAGCGCCGGAAAACTCCTCCAGCGCCGGCAAAGGAGACGACGATGGCGAGTGGGATCTGCAAGGAATCCGGGTGTGGCAAGCCCATCTCGATGGCGAAGCCTTCGCTCATGCTCTGCTACGGGCATCTGAAGCACCATCCGGACGCCCCGCCCTCGGTCCGGGCCATGGCGCAGGGGGGGGGGAAGCCGAAACGCCCAGGCCGGCCACCCAAGGCGGCGAAAAAGGCCAGGGCGAAGGGAAACGGCAAGGGCGCCATGCGGTGCGAGAGCTGCGGGCAGGCGATCACCGGCCGGTTCGCGAAGGCGGTGGAGCTCCTCCAGGCGAACGGCGTGGAGGACCGGGCGATCGCCATCCGGGCGGCGCATCTCGTCCTGGACGCTGCGGGCTAGCCCGGTGATCGACGGTGTGGGGACCTTCTTGTTCGGCAGTGGGGAGCTGTGGGCGGCGTGGGCGGGCGTGGCGCTGCTGGTCCTGGGGTACGCATGGTTGCTGAGCCTGCTCTTTCCGTGGACCTCCAGGCCGCGGTCCAGGACCTGATCCGGGTCCACGGGATCCCGGCGGTCCGGCGGGCGGTCCTCCAGGTCCTGGGTGATGACGCGGCCGCCGTGCCGCCCGAGATCCGGTGGGCGCTGGAGTTCACGGCGACAAAGTTCCCCGAGTGGCCCTTTGACTTTGCCAAGGACCTGCGGCTCTTCCAGCGGGTCCTGGCGGCGGACCGGGGGCTGAACGTGCGGGAAGCGCTCCACGCCTTTGAGATCTACGCGACGGGGGACCGGAAGCGGCCGGTAAAGAACTGGCGGTCGGCGTTCCGGACCTGGTGCGCGAACGGGCGGAAGTGGGGCAAGCCCTGGGCGGGGAGGCCGATACCAGATCCGTCTCGGACCGTGGATGCTGGGCCGGTCGTCCCATCCCCGCCCAGGGTGAAGCCGGAGCAGGCGGAGGAAAACCAGCGGGCGTTCCGGGAGATGGTGGCCACGGTGTCGGGCAAACTGGAGATGCCGCGATGAGAATCGAATCCTGGGAGGACGTGGACAAGGCGCTGCTGGAGATCGGGCGCGTGGAGCGCGCGATCGTGGTGCTCGGGGTGGCATCGGCGGAAGATGAACTGGAGGCCAAGCGGAGGCTCGGGAGCGCGCTGAAGCCGCTCGAGGCCAGGCGGCAGGACCTGCGCGCGCGCGCGGAGGAGTTCGTGCGGGAGCACGAGGGGGACATGGTGGGCCGCACCTGGAAGGGCGCGCACGGCAAGGTCTGGCTGCGGAAGGTGACGACGCTCACGGCCCGCTCCTGGAAGCGGGTGCTCGACTGGCTGCTCGAGAACAAGAAGATGGCTTACGTGCGGGTCAAGTACGAGGTGAACAAGGAGGCGCTCGGCGACGCGTCAGAGGAAATGTTGAAGGCGGCCGGGGCGCGGCTCAAGCACGAGGACGCCTTCGGCTACGAGGTCAGCTAGGTGGGGACCCGATGACGGGGCAGCGGTACGTGGAGCCGCTCTCGCTCGGCGCGCCGCGGGAGACCCGGCAGGACAGGCTCTCACCGGACGGGACGATGGGCATCTGGCGCAAGCCGGGATGGCAGCCGGACCTGCGGTTCTTCCGCTGCCGGGGGTGCCGGGCCGTGACGCCCTGGAGCTGCTGGTCGAAGGGGCAGCAGCGGGCCTTCTGCCTGGGTGGCGGGATGCCCGCGCGCTGCCCGAGCTGCGGGGGCTAGGGTGCAAGTCCTGGATCTCTTCCTCTCGCCGGCCGAGCTGAAGGTGTGGCGGTACCTGGCCGAGCACGCCGTCGGGCGAGAGGACGCGAAAAAACTGGACACGATCTCGCGCGAGGTGGGCGTGGTCCGGCGGGACGTGGAGGCGGCGCTGCACGCCCTGGTCGCGGACCACAAGCTGCCGATCGCGACGACCTCGGGCGTGCCGGCCGGGGCGTTCATCGCGCTGGACGCGGCGGACCTGGCGATCGGGGAGCGGAACCTGCGGGGGCGGATCATCGCCATCGCGCGCCGGTACCGGGCGCTGCACGGCGGGCCGGCCGCGGCCGAGCTGCTCGGGCAGCTTTCCATGGAACTGGGCGCGCAGTGAGGCGCCCGATGAAAGGAGACGTGATGGGATACACGGTTGAGCCAGGCAACGTGCTCCGCAAGCGATTCGAGTCGGGCCGGCAGGGGATCAACGCCGCAGAGACGCACGCCTTTCTCATCACCGACATCGAGTTCTTCGTGCTCAAGGCGTGGCTGCGGGCGGCCCTGCATCGGACACCCGACACGGATGTTCTTGCTGACCGCGTGCTCCGCGTGGGCTTGGACTGGGAGCACCATCAGGCCCTCCTGAGCAACAATCCCGACGAGCGGACCGCGGAGGACATCATGGAGCAGGAGCGCCTCGCCGCGGAGACGGAGATCCTGGCTGGGGAGATCGACGTGCGGACGGGGAAGGTGGATCGCCAGGGACGGCCATTCCCGCCATTCCAGGAGCCACTGGGAAGCGACAAGTAACTCTCAGCACAAGGGTGAGGAGGGCGGTGTGAGCTGCGCGGGGGTGGTGGGGGCCGGGGTTGCGGGAGGGGTCGGCCTCGGGCCGACTGGGGCGCAGCTCCGGGCCTTCTGGATGTGGGCGCGGGCGCTCAAGCTCACCGAAGCCCAGGCTCGGGACGCGCTCGAGGGGACGACGGCGATCGCCCTGGGCCGGCCGGTCCGGCACTTCCACGAGCCGCCTGGGCGCGGCGCCTTCACGCTCTCGCGCCGCGAGATGGCCATCGTCCTGGACCACCTCAACGCGGAGACGCGGGGCCGGGTGCGTCGGCGGGGGGAGTGGGTGGAGCTGGGGCGGGGCGGCAAATTGCCTGGGCCGCAGAGGCGGCCTCGGCGCCCCGGACACCCCGGCTCCCGCCTCAGCCTGGAGGCGCTCTGGCGGCTTCAGGGCCTGGTCCAGGGCATGTCGGCGGACTACGTCAACGGGATCTTCGACCGGGCGCTCGATCGGCCGGAGCGGCACCGGACGGAGATCCTCTGGCCCTCCGACGACTGGGCGGTCCGTAAGTGCATCGAGGCCCTGAAGGCGGTGCTCAAGCGGCGGCGTGCGGCAGCGCCCTCCGCGGCTGGCTCATGCCCGGCCCCGACCGGCGGCTAGAGGACTTGCGGATGCGGCTGGAGGAGCTGGGTCGAATCATCGCGGAATTCAGGCAGCAGTTGGACGGGCTGCTCGAGTGGATCCGGACCTGCCCGCAGTGCGGGCGGCCGCTGCGCCGCACGGACCCGATGGAGATCGTGAAGTGCACCTGCGGCTGGGTCTGGAACGGCCCATGAGCTACACGGTGCGGTGCGCCTTCTGCAAGCGGGAGCACGTCTCGGAGTTCTTCGATGACATCCAGGAGGAGATCCTCGCATGCCGGGACCGTGCCCCGAAGTGGCAGCGCGGCGACCTGGAGGCGGTGCAGCCCGAGACGATCCGGACCGTGGACCAAGAGGTTGACCTGCTGAGCCTCGCGACGGCCCTGATTGACTTCGGCGTGTGGACCGCGGACGGCCCGTGATGGCGATGGTGCCGATGATCCTGGGGATCTGGACGCTCGTGAGCATCTTCGTCGGGCTGGCGTTTTGCCTACTGGCGGCGGCTGGCCGGCGGGACAAGGTCGCGGGGCTCCAAGAGCAGTGCCGGTACCACGAGTGGGTCAGGGACGCGCGCGGCGGCCTCTGGTGCCGGCGCTGCGAGTGGGTCGCGGGGCAGCGGGAGGCCGTCCGGCCGTTCGAGGAGCCGCGTGGCTAGGCCGAAGAAGACGGGGGTCGTCCCCTGCGCGGTGCCCGGCTGCGCCCTGTTCTACTGGGCGCGGGGCCTCTGCTCCGGCCACTACGCGCAGTGGTTCTGGTTTGGGAAGACCTGGGGGTTGGCGTGGCTGCCCAGGAGGCAGCAGACGGGCTGCCGGGAGGAGGGCTGCGGGAGGCCCATCCGGTCGGGAAAGGGCGGCCGGTGTTTCACGCACTGGCGGCGGCGGCGGGAGGGGCGGAAGGACTGGCAGCGGATCCGGGACTACCGGCGGGGAGGCGGTCCTCTCTCCGCGGTTCGCCGGGGGCCCGGGAGGCCCGAGATAACGGAGGCGCCGCACGAGCCCACGCCGCGGTCGACCCCCCTCCTCCTGCCCAGGTCGGTCGAGTGCCCCAAGTGGATCCTCGACATCCGTACCGAGGCCTGCCGGGCGGAGCGGGACCGTGGCTGCTGGTGCGAGCGGGGGGGGATGCTGGCGGAGCTCGAGGCGGGAGGGGCGGGGAGGGAGGCGGCGTGAAGCGATGGGTGTGGATCGGGCTGGGAGCCCTCGGGGCAGTGATCGTGGGGGCGGCCGCGGCAGCCTGGTACATCAGGCGCTGGCTGGACTAGGAGACATGGCGATGGCGAAAGCGAAGGCCAAGGGCCGCGACCCTCTCACCCGGGCGATCGTCTCCCGAGAGCGGGGGATCGAGCGGATGCGAGGGAACATCAGGAGACTCCAGCACATCCATCAGAAGGAGGTCGCCGAGATCTGGCGGCGGATCGGGGAGAAGCAGGTCCTCCTCGACGCACTGAGGCGAGGCACACTGAAGAAGTAGGGGTTTTGGTCCCGCTTGACGGGGCCTTCTAGGGGGGATAGAATCCCCCTGAAGACTACTTAGCCACGCCTTAGCCGTGGAGCCCCAGGCGGAAACAAGAGGGCACCGTCTGGGGCTCTTTTTTTGTGGGGGCATCATGTGACGCCGGAGGTCATCGTCATCCACCATTCGCTGACGGAGGACGGGGCCGCCGTCTCCTGGGGGGCGATCCGGAACTGGCACATGGGCCGCGTCCCCGGCAGCCCGTACCGGATGCGGGAGATCGGGTACCACGCGGGAGTTGAGCTGGTCCAGGGCCAGTACGAGGTCCTGCTCGGCCGGTGGTGGGACGAGGCGGGCGCGCACGTGAAGGAAGGCGGGTTCAACCGCAAGAGCCTAGGGATCTGCCTGGTCGGCAACTTCGACCTGGCGGGCCCGCCGCCGGCGCAGTGGAGCCTGGCGAGGGAACTGTCGGCGCGGCTCTGCCGGCTGTTCGGGATCCCGGTGGAGCGGGTGATCGGCCACCGGGAGGCGGGGCTGATGGCGGGGTTCGACTGGCGCCTCAAGCAATATAAATCGTGTCCGGGTTCGCGCTTCGATATGACTCGCTTCAGACAGGAACTCCGCCTGTGACGAAGACATGCACGAGATGTCACCTATCGCTCCCGCTGGACAAGTTCAATGCTCGTTTCGATCGACCGGGCACCCGGTCGCACTGCAAAGATTGTTGCAACGCTTCGCGTCGCAGATGGGAGAAGAAGAACCCCGTAAAGAAGCGTTCTTACTTTCGCACCTGGTACGCGCGTGCTGGGAAGGAATACTCCAGAGTGCGTGCGCGGTCGCTGAGGCTGAAGAGGTTCGGTCTGGACGAGGCGCAGTACGCGGCTCTTCTTGAGTCGCAAAGTGGGCGGTGTGGAATCTGTCGTGGACAGCCGAATGGTCATGGACGCTTCAATTTGGACCATGATCATCGGACAGACAGTGTACGTGGTTTGCTGTGTTCCAACTGTAATACCGCCATCGGTCTTCTCCAAGAGGATCTCGACCGGTTCAGAGCAGCGATCGAATACCTGACATGCCCAGGACGGCGCTTCCCGCTCGAGGATTTCCGGCGGGAGGTCGCGGCGGCCCTGGCGCGCTGAAGGAGGCTGACATGGGCGAGTATTCGGCAGCGTTGCAGAGTGTGCTGATCGGCGGATGGAAGACGAAGGCCGGGGGCGGCCTGGCGATTGTGGTCGGGCTCGGGGGCTACGTCCTCGGGTTCCTGGGGTACCAGGGCTTGACCGGGGACGTGGCGCTCGGCTTCATCGCCGGCGGCTTCATCGCGCTCGGCCTCGGGCACAAGTTCGAGAAGATCAAGGCTGCGGTCGAGAGCCTGCGGAAGTAGGGCCGATGGCCTGGGCGGCGAGCCTGCTGGCGGGGACGGGCGGACAGGTCGCCGGGATCCTCGCCGGCGGCGCGGTCCTGGTGCTCATCGCCTGGCTTCTGATCCGCCTTGGGCGCCGACATGGGCTCGGCGAGGCCCGACAGAGCGACGTCGAGCTGCGGGCCGCGATGGAGAAAGCGAGCCACGGGGGGTACTCGAGTGAGAGGGAACGGCTGGAGGGCCTGGATCCCATTACTGGCCGGCCTCCTGACGGCGAGCTGCGCCGGCCTGGGAATCCTGGGGCCGGGCCCGCCTGACGTCACGGTCTACGACCTGCCGGAGCGCCCGGCCATGCGCGCCGTCCCCTTCGAGGACGAGCACGCCGTCTATCCGGCGAGTCCGGTCTACCGGCTGGAGAGCGAACCCGAGGGGGACTACGTCCTCGCCGCCGGGTTCAGCGTTGAGGCCTGGTCGGCCTTCCGGGCGTGGCTGGTCGAGACCCTGGCCCGGTTCAACGCGAACAGGTGTGCCCTCCTCGCCGTGAACGGGCAGGCGGATGAGCGATGCCGGATGGGGGGGGGCTTGGATCCATCCCGTGAGGCGCCGGCGCTTCGGCCTCAGCCTCCGCCGGCGCCGAAGCCCCAGGGCGCGCCGGCAGGATGGGCGACGGAGCGATGACGCGAGTGCGGGCGTGGCTCGAGGCGGGGCTCCCCTGGGGGATCCTCGCCCTCATGGCGGGGGGATTCCTCGGGGGCGATGTCAGCGAGGGGGTCCAGCGCCTCGTCGTCCAGAACGGGGGCGTCCTGCTGCTCGTGGCGCTGATGCTGCAGTACGCCCCCCGCGCCATCGAGGCGCAACGGGACCAGGCCCGGGCCCTCCAGGACCTCGCGGCCTCGATTCGTGAGCAGGGCGGACTGCACGAACGGGCGCTGGACGAGCTCCGCCACGGCCAGGAGGTGATCATGGACCGCCTCGGGCACATCAAGGCCAGGCTGGAGGGGAGGCTGTGAGCGGCGAGAGCGCGCGATACTGCGGGGCGATCCTGGAGGAGCTGCGCCGGCACATGGACCGGGAGCGCAAGGGCCAGGAGGACGAGAACGCCTACCTCGATCAGGAGCTCCTGGCGGAGCGCCTGCACAAGTTCTACCGAATCACGCTTACGGCCGCCGAGCTGCACTCCCCCCTCACGATCCTCAAGGACGCGGGCTACGTCGAGTACAAACGGGTGCGCCTGGGCCGGCCGCCCCGGAGCCGATGGATGACCGCGTGGCGCATCATGGGCAAGGGGGTTCGGCTGCTCGAGGGCGAGATCGAGGACCCGGCCGTCAGGGTCCTCGGCTGGTAGCGGGCGGCAATGCATGGCGCGCGCGCGGCACTTCATCACGCAGGAACTGAGCGAGGACGCCCTGGCGGTCGTGCACGCCGGGTTCCTGCGCCATGCCACGCTCGCGGCCATCGTCGCCAAGGTCAAGGAGGCGACGGGGGAGAAGGTCGCCTCCTCCTCGCTTCAGCGGTACCGGGACTGGTGGAAGTCCGAGGCGCGGCCCGCCCAGGAGGCGGCGGCGATGGCGCGGGAAGTGGCGGCCGCGCTGAAGGGCCACCCGGCCGAGGACGTCCGGAAGGTGATCGAGCAGAAGATCGAGCAGCTCTATCTCCTCCAGCTCCGCCACCTCGAGGGGAAGGATCCGCTGGAGGTCGCCGGGTTAGCTCTGGAGCAGCAGAAGGTGAGCATGCGGCGCGACAAGCTGGGCCTCGATAGAGAGCGGGAGCAGCTCCACAAAGAGCGGCTCGCCCTCGACAAGGGGAAGGTGGAGCTCCAGCGGGAGAAGAAGGCGGCGATCGACCGCCCGGCGCTCTTCCTGGAGTTCTTCAAGGGTATGGTGGACCAGCTCGTCCACGTGGATCCCCAGGCGGCCGGGGTCTTGAACAAGCACTTCGACCGGCTGATGGCGAAGGTCAAGGCGGCCCATGCGTGACGAGATCCTGAGCCTGACGCCCCGGCAGTTCGCGCTCGAGGAGCGGGAGCTGCGGGAGTACATCCGCCGAGCCGTCTCGGCCTTCCCGGACGACACGGCGGAGACGAAGGCCGCCCGGATCCGCCGGGCCCGGGACGACCGGCAGTTCTTCTTCGACACCTACCTCCCGCACTATTTCACGGACCCGCCCGCCCCGATGCACGCGGAGATGGACCGCCTCCTCGAGGTCCGGGAGGACCCGGTCGCGGTGGCGGCGGCGCGCGGGTTCTCCAAGAGCACCCGGGTCTCTTTCGGCAACCCCCTCCACGCGATCTGCTACGAGCTGCGTCACTTCATCATCCTGGTCCAGGCGACCGGCGAGCTCGCGGCGCCGATGGTGCGCGCGATCCGGATCGAGCTGGAGGAGAACGCGCGGATCCGGAGTGACTTCGGAGACCTGAAGGGCCAGCCCTGGGGGGACGACGACCTGACGACCCGGACGGGCATCAAGGTCCTGGCGCGCGGTAAGGGCCAGGCGATCCGGGGCATCAAGCACGGGCCGCACCGCCCCGACCTCATCATCCTGGACGACCTGGAGGAGGACCAGGACGTCCGGAACCCCGCCACGGTCAAGCGGCTCCTCCAGTGGGTCCGCGAGGCGGTCATGGGCGCGCTCGACCCGCACCGGGGCTCGCTCATGTGGATCGGGACCCTCCTGTCGAAGCGGTCGGCCCTGGCCCTGGTCCTGGCCGACGAGGCGTGGGTGCACGCCTGGTTCCCGGGGGAGAACACGGACGGGACCCCGGCCTGGCCGGCCCGCTTCTCGGCCGAGGTCCTGGCCCGGATGAAGCGGAAGATGGGCTCGGTCGCCTACAACAAGGAGATCCTGCTCATCGCCCCGGACGACGAGGCCCTCTTCAAGGAGTCCTGGATCGTCCGGTACCGGAAGGCGGACATCGCCGGGCAGGTGCACGTGGTCAAGGAGGCGGTGGACCCGAGCCTGGGGCGGGGCGAGACGGGGGACTTCCGGGCGTTCGTGAAGGGGGGGCGGTCGCAGGACGGGTACCTGTACCTGCGCCGGCCGGACATCACCCGGCGGTCGCTGGACTCCATCGTCCAGGTGGCCTACGCCCGGCAGCTCGAGGAGGCGGCCTCCGAGATCTTCCTGGAGGAGAACGGGTTCCTGGGGCTCGAGCTCTACTTCCGCTCGGAGGGGGAGCGGCGGGGGATGCACCTCCCCATCCGGATGGTCAAGCAGGTGGAGGCCAAGGAGACCCGGGTCGCCAAGGCCTCCCCCCTGGTCGAGCGGGGGATCCTGCGGTTCCTGGCCGAGGACCCCATGACGGACCTCCTGATCGAGCAGATGCTGGCGTTCCCCAGCACCACGGTCAACGACGACGGCCCGGACGCCATGGCGACCCTGTGCGATGCCCTGATGCTCCAGGTCGAGGCGGCCGACGTGGGGTCGGACCGGCTGGAGCGGGTCCTGGAGGAGGAGGCGGCGGCCGGAACCCGGGCGGGGCGCTGGGCGCGCGACCTCGTAGGCGGCCACGTGAGGCGCCCGGGCTGGATGGGGCATGGAGGATAGGGGAAAAGGTGGGCCCGCCTTTTCTAGGGCCAGCCAGGCGGTCACAGCGGGGGAAATGGGGGGGGGGCTGGGATGACGTGCGGACATTGCGGGGCTGAGGTCTCCGGATACCGGCGCGGGAGCCCGAAGAAGTGGTGCGGCGAGGGTTGCCGGTCGGCCTTTCGGACAGAGGCCAGGCGGGTGGGCGCCAAGACCCTCCGGCGGCAGAAGGCGGCAGGCTCATCCAGGCCGAAACCGGCGCCGTGCCGCCCCGTGACCGAGCGGATGTGGAGGGCGACACTGGCCCTCCTGGCCGAACCGTGCTGAGGGGTCAGCCATGAGCTGGTGGCAGCACCTGGTCGGGTACCTGGCGGGGCCGATCATCGAGGCCCGGGTCAAGGAGCAGATGCTCAACCTGCCCCTGGCCCGGAAGGGGGACGAGAACTTCCGCAGGATGACGGCGAACCCCCAGCGGGACCTGACCCCCCTCGCCCAGGACCGCCAGGCCGAGCTCGCCTACTACCTCTACAAGACGAACGGCCTGGCCACCCGGATGCTCGAGCTGCCGCGGGACATGGTCGTGGGGGACGGGTTCAAGTTCACGGCCGAGAACGAGGACGTGGCCGAGGTCCTGGAGCGGTTCTGGAACGACGGGGTCAACCAGATGGACCTGACCCTGGACCAGCGAGTCCTGGAGCTCGGGATGTACGGGGAGCAGTGCTACCCCGTCTTCGTCTCCCCGCACATGGGCCGGGTCCGGCTCGGGTACCTGGACCCCACGGCCATCGAGGGCATCCAGGCCGACCCGGAGAACGCCGCCATCCTCCTCGGGGTCCAGACGAAGCAGGAGGTGACGGGCAAGCCCCGCCGCTACGCCATCATCCTGAACGAGGACGCGGAGACGGTCCTGAGCACGGCGGGGCGGCAGCTCCGGACCCTCTTCAACGACGGGGCCTGCTTCTTCTTCTCGGTCAATAGGGCCCTCAACGCCACCCGGGGCTCCTCGGACCTCCTGCCCCTCCTCGACTGGCTGGACGCCTACGAGAACTGGCTCTTCGACCGCCTGGAGTGGGCCTCCCAGCTCGGGGCGTTCCTGTGGGACGTGACGCTCAAGGGCATGAACGAGGACCAGATCCGGCAGTGGCTGGAGAACAACCCGCCCCCGAAGCGCGGCTCGGTCCGGGCCCACAACGAGGCCGTGCAGTGGCAGGCGGTGAGCCCGGAGCTGAAGGGGGACGACCTCCAGGCGATCCAGAAGGTGTTCCTCCACCACATCCTTTCGGTCCGGGGCTGGCCGGAGCACTGGTTCACGGCGGGGGGGGAGGTGACGAGGGCCTGCCACGATATGGAGACCGAGACGCTCACCGAGCGAGGGTGGCTGCCCTATCACGAGATCCACGATGAAGACCGCATCGGGACCATCAATCCCGAGACAGGGGCCCTGGAGTTTCACCGTCCGACCCGGCGGTACCGGTATCCATACAGCGGCCCCATGATGCGGATCCGGAACAAGCAGCTCGATCTCCTCGTGACCCCGGACCACCGCATGTGGGCAAAGCGCGAGCGGAACGATCCCGGCAAGGAGGCCTACGAAATCATCCAGGCGCAGCAGATGGTCGCGAACCGATGGTGCATCCCGGTCGCCGGGAAGTGGGAGGGAGAGCAGCGCGAGATCTTCCTTCTCCCCGAAGTGAAGACCGGACCAGGCCGCGCGATCTATCCCGAAGTCGTGCTGCCGATGGACCTGTGGCTCGAATTCCTCGGCTATATGATCAGCGAAGGCCATGTGCGCGAGAAGCTGGGGCAGTACACCGTCAACCTCGCGCAGAAGAAACCCGAGGGCATCGCGCGGATCGACCGGTGCCTCTCGCGGCTGCCCTTCGAGTTTCGGCGCTCGATCTCGAAGGACGACGGGACGGTCCGGTGGGTCGTGAACGACAAGGGCCTGAACGTTTGGTTGCGGGAACAGTGCGGCTCGCGCGCCCGGCAGAAGCATCTCCCGGAGTTCGTCCATGGGCTCTACGCGCGCCAGCTCCGGATCCTCTTCGACGCCCTCATGGTGGGCGACGGCCATATTCCCCGAGAGCCCAACGCGAGGTGGTCGATCTACTACACGACGAGCAGGCAGTTGGCGGACGACGTCCAGGTCCTGGCCTTCAAGCTCGGGCTCCGGGCGAAGACCCTTTCGCATAGGATCCGTGGCAGGAAAGGGCTCCACTATCGGGTCTATCTGCATTCGCGGTCCGAGGCCCTCGCCGGGCAGGATGCGATCCATCGAGTCGAGGGATACGCAGGAGACGTGTACTGCTTCGAGGTTCCAAACCATCTGTTCGTCACGCGCCGGAATGGGAAGGTCGCCGTCACGCACAACACCGCGGCCGAGATGGGGGATCCGATCCTCAAGACGCTCGCCAAGCGCCAGGGCTACGTGAAGTACATGCTGGCCTTCACGGGGCGCTACGTGGTCCGCCAGGCGATCAATGCCGGCCTCCTCCGGGAGAAGGTCCCGGTGAAGGCGAAGGGGAGCGAGGGGACCGTCCTGAAGGCGGCCGTGGAGACGTTCAAGGTCGAGGCGCCGGAGATCTCGGCCAAGGACATCAACCGGATCGGGCAGGCCCTGGCCGGCGTCAGCGCCTCGCTCATGATCGCCCAGAGCAACCGCTGGATCCAGCCCGAGGACGCCGCGGGCATCTTCGCCATGCTCGCCTCGATGCTGGGACGGGAGGTCGAGCCGGCGCCGCAGGACCAGGCGGGGGGGCCGGGCGGCGAGGACTTCACGCCGGAGAGGCTGGCCGAGATGCGCCGGCGCCTCGGCATGGGGAACGGGAAGCCACCGGACGGCGACGATGACCCCGACAAGGGCGGCGGCGCCCCCGCCAAGGAAGGCAGCCGGAGAGGCTATGCCCGGTAGGGCCGTCCTCGCGCGGGCGATCGAGCAGGGGTACTGGAGCCCCGGGCAGCGGGCGGCCTATGCCCTGCGGCTCCAGGTCCTGATCTCCCGGGCGGGGCGGATCGAGGACGACACGGTCCGCCAGATGCGCCGGCTGCTCCGGGAGGGCCAGCGCGACACGGTCGAGCGGATCGCGTTCGCCATCCGGAAGGCCGAGGAGGGCGGCAGCACCTTCGACCTGGCCCGGATCGGCTCCACGATCCAGGAGATCGAGGAGGTCCTCCTGGAACTGAACGAGGGGGCGGGCCGGATCAGCCGGACGGCCGCGGAGGAGACCGCGGACGTCGGGCGCCTCCTGGTGGACGAGCCGCTGCGGGTCGCCCTCGGGACCGACATCCTCCCCGCGCACCACCTGCCGCGCTCCACGGTGGCCGCCGCGTCCGACTTCTCGGCCGACCTCATCACCCGGATGACCCGGGACGGGATCCGGCGGATCAGCGCCGAGATCCAGCTCGGCGCGATCGGCGTGAAGGATCCCCGGGAGGTCATGGAGGCGGTCGGGCGGAACCTGGACGACCCCTCGATCTTCGGGAGCCTGGCGAACCGGGCGGAGATCATCACCCGGACGGAGCTGGGCCGGCTGCACGCGATCGCTGGCCAGGCCCGCCAGGAGGAGGCCGCCCAGGTCGTCCGAAACATGCAGAAGCAGTGGATGTGGTCGGGCAAGGCGCGCGTGACGCACGCGGCCGCCCACGGACAGATCCGGGACGTCTACGAGGACTACGACGTGGGCGGAGAGAAGCTGATGTTCCCGAGGGACCCGAAGGGGAGCGCGGCGAACACGATCAACTGCGGGTGCAGCTCGCTCCCGTACATCGGCGGGCTGAGCGAGGCGTTGCCGAGCGTCGAGCAGCAGGCGGCCTGACACACGAAAGGAGCAGCGCGATGGCGAAGGAGGAGAAGTCGAGCGACCTGGTCAAGGAGGCGTGCGAGGCCCTCGGGATCCCGAAGGAGTACGTCTTCGCCGCCAAGGTCTATGACGACCGGGTGGTCGTGGTGACCCTGGGCGGCCACAAGGGGACCTACACCCCGGGGAAGAAGACCGACCGCCTCCCCGAGTACAAGGTGACCGGGAAGGGCAGCCCGCCGCCGGAGAAGCCCGCGGCGAAGTAAGGAGGCCCGATGATCCGGAAGGAAGGCGACAAGTTCCTCCTGTACAGCGCGGACGGCTCCAAGCTCCTCGGCTCCTTCGGCTCGCGGGATGCGGCCGAGGAGCGGGAGGCCGAGATCACGCGCATCGCCGCCGCCGAGGGCATCGAGCACGTGGCGGCGGAGCAAGCCAAGACATCGGCGCCGATCGAGCTGCTCGTCACCGAGGCCTCGGTCGAGCTCCGGGAGCCGAAGGGCGAGGCCTGGCTGGTCCGGGTGATCCGCTCCGGGTTCAGCAAGCAGCCGAAGCCGGTGCCCGCAGCCGGGATCCCGGAGCCGATTCCCTGGTACTACACCGCCGAGGCGATCAAGGGCGCCCCGGAGGTCTTCGAGGGGGCGCCGGTCTACGCCTTCGAGGTGGCGCCGGCGCTGCACGGCCACCTGGGGCTCTCGCCGGATGAGAAGACCCGGAAGGGGCTCCTCAAGCACCTGGTGGGGACGATCTCCCAGGTGAAGGAGGCGGCCGGCGAGCTGCTGGCGCGCCTCGACCTGCTGAAGGGAGCCGAGTGGCTCCAGGAGAAACTCGCCGACCTGGCGAAGAAGGGCCGGAGCGACCTGGTCGGCCTGTCCATTGACAGTCGGGTGTACGGCGTGCCGGTCCAGACCGCGGAGGGGCGGGCCTTCGCGGTCCTGCGCTTCACGAAGCCCGCGACGGTGGACTTGGCCACCCATCCCGCCGCTGGCGGGGCATTCCTCCGGGCGCTTGAATCGCTCGGGGCGAAGGAGGTCACGATGCTGAAGGAGTTGCTCGAGAAACTCCGGAAGCGCCGCCCCGACCTGGCGGCGCAGCTGGGGGAGAACCCGACGGAGGAGCAGGTCAAGGAGGCCTTCG
>Ga0184637_10001104_pt1 | contig 18782 bp, 18 predicted proteins | sample PLM3_127_b2_FD_133143 | JGI IMG/M metagenome (GOLD analysis project Ga0184637, IMG submission 133143) | Groundwater sediment microbial communities from an aquifer in East River, Colorado, USA - PLM3_127_b2 | ecosystem: Environmental > Terrestrial > Soil > Riparian zone | place: USA: East River...
AACGCCTCGTCGAGGCAGCGCGCCGGCAACGTGTCGTCCGCGCGGGTCCAGCCCATGCGCACGTTGAAGAGCTTCTTCAAGTTGTTGATGCGCTCGCCCGCCTGGCGCAGCTCTTCGCCCGACATCGACCATCCGGTGACGAGGCCGTACATCTCGGCCGCCTCAGTAAAGAGGTCGTCGAAGCACTTGCGCACGAACTTGCAGAGGACGAGCGAGTCCAGCACCGCTGCGAGGTCCTCGGACTCGGCGGCGATGCGCCCTCGGTCGACCTCGGCGCGGAAGCGATCGACGGCGCCGGAGAAGTCCGCCTCGTAGGCGCCGCTGCGGTTGTGGCAAGCGCCTCGCGGCGTGACCGCGAAGCCGAGCGCCATCGTCTTCAGTCCGCGCGGCTCGTATCCGGGGAGCTCGAGGCCCTTGACGTGCATGGCCCAGCCACCGCTGCCGCCGCCGAGCCGAAGCGACGCCCGTCGGCTTCCCTCCGCGAGGAGGTCTCCGATGCCTGAGCGCTCCGCGGTAGCGCGGAGCGCCTCCAGAACAGCCGGAGCGTCGCCGAAACGGAGGGCGTCATCGAGGAGTCCACGCTCGGAGCACTCCATCGCCCACGCCAGCGTGCCGCCGGCGCTGATGCTGTCGAGGCCGAGGGCGTCGCAGAGCCGTGCCGCTCGTATCACGTCGTTCGGGTCGGAGATGCCGAGCATCGGCCCGAGCGCGAACATCGTCTCGTACTCGAGTCGAACCGCTTCCTGCTCGTCCTCATCGAGCGCGCGGTAGAGGTGCTCGCAACCCACCGTGCAGCTCGCGCACGCGGTCACCTTCGCCAGGTGCATGCCGTGGAGCTCTTCCCCGCTGAGCCGCTCGGCGCCGGCAAAGGTCGACTGGCTGAAGTTGTAGCTGGGCAGCACTCCGAGCCGGTCGAAGGCGAGGAGGTTCGCCGGCGTCCCGAGCTGCCGGTACTTCGCAGTCGCCGGCCCCAGCGAGCGCTCGATGAGCTGGCTGTTCACGCGCTTCAAGCCGACGCGATCGGCCACGCTGGTCGCATGCGTCCCGCGCACGGCGATCGCCTTGAGGCGCTTCGAGCCCATGACGGCGCCGGTGCCCGTCCGTCCGGCGTGACGGCCGTCGTTGCTGATCGTCGCGAAGCGGACGAGATGCTCCCCGGCTGGCCCGATCGCCGCGACCCGGCACGGTCCCAACGCTTCACGCACGGCCGCCTCGGTGGCCCACGTCTCGAGCCCAAGCAGATGCCGGGCGTCCAGAAGCTCGACGTCGCCATCGACGATCCGCAGCAGGCTCCAGTCGTCGCAGGCGCCTGTGACGATGATGGCGTCATACCCAGTGTGCTTTAGCTCCACAGCAAGGTGGCTACCCGAGAGCGAGTCGCCAATGAAGCCCGTGAGCGGGGAGCGAGCCAGGACGGCGTATTTAGCGGAGGTGGTGATCGCGGTACCGACGAAGGGACTCGTCGCGAAGATCAGTGGGCTTGCCGGGTCCAGCGGATCGACGTTGGCCGGGGAGTGCTGGTAGAGGAGATACGTGCCGAGGCCGATTCCGCCAACAAACGCGCGAAGGACCTCCGCGGATAGCTCTTCGTTCCACCGCTCGCCCGTCGAAACGTCGACGTGGAGGACTTGACCCTGGTAGCCAAACAGCGCCATATTCAGCCCCCGGCTGAGCTGGACATGAGCAACAGGCGGTCGCCGGGCTGAATGAGGTCCCGATCCTTCAGGAAGTCACGGCCATTCCGGTTGAGAACGTGGCCTTCAGCGAGCCGGCCGCGGGTGAGATCGAGCACGGGACCGACGAGAGCCGGGCAAGCTTCAGCCAGCGCGAAGATGAGCTCCGGGATGGTCGTCGGGGCGGCGATTTTAACGGAAAGGTGCTTAAGCCCGGCCTGGAGACGCGCCGGCCCAAGCAGCTCGACATAACACATGGACGGCGTGGTGCTGCTGGCCGAAAGAGGAGGCGCGTCTGGCATCAGCTGCCCCCCTCCCTAACTCTCCCCCGCAAGGGGGGAGGGGAGAGGCTGTCCGCCGGCAGCAGGGGATGGAGGGCCATTCTCGCCGCGGCGACGCTCCGCCCGCGCGCGTCCATTGTCCTCCGCCGTTTGCTCCTGCGTGTCCGCGCTCGGAGCGCCGGCGGCCAACCAGCCATAGAAAGTCTGGTCGAGCGCGGCCAGCCGATACTCGTCGAGGATCTCCGTGCACATCGCGAGGATCCCACCGCTGGCGGCTGCTCCGAGAGCCTGCGTCATGAGCCAGCCCTCGAATTCCTCGGCGGGTGGGTCCTCCTGCGCGGCGCGCGCGAGGATCCCGCGTTTGATCCCAAGCCCGATCACGTCCGGCAGCTGGTCCCGCTTGCGGCGCATCGTTCGGCCTTCGGACGCTTCCGTGGCCTTGAGCAGCTGCCGCGCGAACTCGCCCGGAGTGGCGGGCTCTAGGGTGGGCGCGTTTCCCTCTGCCAAGTCAACCCCGAGATCGAAGACGATATTGCTCTGGCCCTTGGGAGCCGCGCCTCGCGGCCACGCGCAGCTGGAGGGCAAACCCCTGCTTTTCCGGCCGACCATAACCCTGCTGGATCGCGGCGATGTCGAGCTCGACGCTGTTGATGTCCCGCAGGAAGACCTCTTCGGGCTGTAGCGCTCCCAGCGTCGCCATCGTCTTCAGATAGCTGTGGCAGCACTCGCACGTCTCGGCCCGGCGCGAGTCGCGCTCGCCCTCGGGAGCCAGGTAGCCAAGATCCTTGTGGTCCGTGCACCCGCAGAACACGCACACCATGCCGCGGAACAGCCAGCCGGCGCCGCATCGCCCGCAGCGAAGCCAGCGCTGGCGCTCGAGTCCCCGCATCTCGGCGAGGGTCGGCCAGGCGCCGCAGACGGGGCAATAGGCCTCATCCCAGCTCGAATTCGCAACAACCGGGCTCCCTCGGTGGCGGCACGCCTGGAGCAGAGGCACCGCCGCCACGCTCCCGAGCGTCGCGAGCAGGCTCATCTCGACAGCAAGCTCGTCCGCGAGTTGCGCGAGACGACCCGTGTCCCGAGCGATGCTGGTGGCTATCAATTCGACGGCAGTCACCTCTGAGCCCAGCAGATGCTGGACTTGTATGCCGGCGTGTTCGGCCGCCGCGGCCGCCAGGCGCTGCAGCAGCCCGGCGGCGCGTTCTCCGTCCACGCTCAACGAGGTCCCGTGCAGCAAGGGGACCCCCTCCGCCAGGCGATGGCCCTCGAATCCAGGAACGCCGCGCTCCCAGCCGGGGTCGGCGGCCGCTTGCAGCGCCTCGAGCTGCAACACCGCCATGGGGGCGACTGCTGGATCGGTCTCCGCGAGATTCTTCAGCCGCTCGATGGCGGTCACTTGGCGATGCCCAGCCCGATCCGTGGTGTGCGGAAGGCAGGGTCCATCACCGGGTGCAACTCGGGCAGCGGCTGAACTCGCGGGTCGGGCCGATTCCCGACGTCCGCGCCGGGGCCGCCGCTCCGCGTCCGTCCCGCTTCGGGGCTGCAGGCGGCGAGAGCCAGGGCGACGAGGACGAGGAGCAAGGTGGTCACCTTGTCCCCTCCCCCCTTGCTCATCCTAATGAACACTTTGTGGCCCCATCACGATGGCAAACCGGAGGAGCAGGCCGCCCAGAAGAATCGAGACCGCCGGCGCCAGGTAACTCCGCGAGCGAGCGCCGGAAACAAAGCCCAGCACGAGCGGGACCACCCCCGCCAGGACGATCGCCGCGATCAACCCGACGAGTGCGATCCCCGTCGCGATGAAGCGCAGGCCCTCGCCGAGGGTCGCCAGGAAGATGACGACCAGCGCCAGCCACCAGACGATGAGCCAGGTATTCGTGCGGGCGAGCGCCACCACGTCCGCGTCGACGAGGCCTCGGATCGTCTGGATCAGCACCAGCGCCGCTGAGCCCGTGATGATCGCCGTCGCGACGTAGACCGCGCCGATGAGTGTGGAGTGGCCCCATCCCGGAATGTTGGTTGTGCTGAGCAAGATCCCCGAGTACGCGGCGGTGCCGAAGGCGGCCAGCAGCCCGAGCGCTGCCCAGACCCGCCCAATCGCGCTTCCATGGAGGGTTCGTCCCCGACGCCAGCCACCAAGCGCGAAGACGCCACGGTCGATCAAGAAGTCGACGAACGAGACGAACGTGATTCCGCCGAACAGCAGCAGCAGCCATGAACCGACCGATATGGGCGACCATATCTTGAGCATGGGAAGCAGGCGCTCGCTCTGGACCACCATGTGCCAGAACCGCTCCGGGCGGCTCAGGTCCACAACTAGCAGCAGACCGGCCAGGGCAACGAGCGGGAGGGCGAGGGCGTGCGCCGAGCGCGCCAGTGGCGAGTTTCCGCGCCCCGCCCACTCCAGCAGCGCGGCGACTATGTAAGCACCGGCGGCGATGCCCGCGATGAACATCTCGAGGTAAACGAGCCAGTCCCAGTGGATCGTATTGAGCCGCTCGAGCAACATGGCTAGGCCTCCCGACTCGACCGACGCTCCGCCGCGATCGCATCCATGCGATGCTTCCGGAATCCCAGCAGCCCGACGAGCCCCGCAACGACCGCGCTACCCGCGCTAAAGAGCCAGCTGGGAGCCGTTCGAACCGTGGCCAGGACGGGGCTCGCGGGCAGGCCGTACTTCTCCGGCCGGTTGACGAGCAGGTAGAAGGAGTTCAGCCCGCCGAGCATGTCCTCCTTGCCATAGATGTACGCGTTCGTCTGCCCCTGGCTATGGAGCGTGTCCACCCGCGCGTCCGCGCGCTGGCGCAGCTCAGCGATCGGGCCGAACTGGATCGACTGCGTAGGGCATGCCTGGGCGCACGCCGGCACCATCCCGTTCTGCATCCGGTCGTAGCAGAGCGTGCACTTCTGGGCGGTGTTCGTCGCCTCGTTCATGCCGATCACGTCGAACGGGCAAGCCGAGATGCAGTCGCGGCAGCCGTTGCAGACGTCGGACTGGATGACCACGGTGTCGAACTCGGTGCGGATGATCGCGCCGGTCGGGCAAACGTCCAGGCACGGCGCCTGGACGCAGTGCTTGCACACGTCGCTCATCATCAGCCACGCTGCCTGGCTGCGGTCGGGCGAGAAGTCCTCGATGAACTTCACGTGCCGCCAGTGGGTGCCGTCCAAGCGCAGCGTGTTGTCGTAGCTGTTGCCGGAGAGGGTGTTCTGCCCCCCGTTGGTCGCCGGTAGCTGGTTCCATTCTTTGCACGCGACCTCGCAGGCTTTGCAGCCGATGCAGACGGTCGTGTCGGTGTAAAAGCCCATTGCGTCGGCCATGGCTCATGCCCTCCCGTCGCGCTCGACGTTGCAGCAGAAGGTCTTCCCCTCGTGGATGCTGACGTTGGGGTCGGCCACCATCGGCGTCAGCTCGTTCACGATGTCGCCGGTCACCAGGCCCATGTAGCCCCAGTGCCACGGCATCCCCACCTGGTGGATCGTTCTGCCGTCGATCACCAGCGGCCGCATCCGCGGTGTGACCAACGCTTTCGCCCTGATCTGGCCGCGGGCGGTGGAGATCCGCACGAAGTCCAGGTTCTTGATGTTCTTCTCAGCCGCGAGCTCCGGGCTCATCTCGATAAAGAGCTCCGGCTGGAGCTCGGCGAGCCAGGGCAGCCAGCGGCTCATGACACCGGACAGGTGGTGCTCGGTGAGCCGGTACGTCGTCGCTACATAGGGGAACCTCGGGTCGTTCACGGCGGCGAGCAGGTTGTCGTCGCGCAGCCAGTATTTCATCAGGGGGTTCGTCTGCTGCTTGTAGAGCGGGTTACTCACCGGTGATTCGGCGGCCTCGTAGTGGGTCGGCAGCGGGCCATCGACCATGCCGGTCGGGGTAAAGAGCCAGCCTCTCCCGTCCGTTTTCATGATGAACGGGTCGGTGCCGGACTGGCCGTCGAGCCCGATGGCGCCCGGCCTGGCCGGTGCATCGGGCCGCTTGGCCAGGGGGAAGTCCGGCACGTCGTTTCCGACCCAGGCGCCGGTTTGCTGGGGGCCTCCTTGCGGGTCCCACCATACCCACTTCTTACGCTCGCTCCACGGCTGGCCATCCGGTCGAGCGGAGGCGCGGTTGTAAAGGATGCGGCGGTTGGCCGGCCAGGCGTAGCCCCAGCCCAGATTGCTGCCGGGCTGGTTGTTGACGTCCGGTGTTCGGCTCGCGGGCTTGAAGTCGTTCTCGGCGGGATAGGCGCCCGAGTAGATCCACGAGGCGGCGGTGGTCGAGCCGTCATCTTGCAGCGCGCCGAAGCCGGCCAGCAGGTCTTTTGTATCGCTGCGATAGCCGTTGATCTCGCGCCAGACCTTGTGAACGTCGGGCTCTCCCTGGATCCGCGTGTCGGTCGGGTACTTTCCAGGGTCGTAGTCGAAGTCCCAGGTCAGGTTCTTGAATCCCTGGTCCCGCGGGAGCGTGCTGCTGGCATAGAGCCGCTTCAGGCGCAGGGCGAGCTGGTGGGTGAACCAGACGTCGGAGCGAGCATCGCCTGGCGGGTCTGCCGCCTTCTCGTGGAACTGGATGAGCCGCTGCGTATTGGTGAAGCTGCCCTCCATCTCCGCGATCTGCGCGGCGGGAAAGAGGAAGACCTCCGTCTTGATGTCCTCCGACCGCACCTCGCCGCTCTTGACCTCGGGCGCCGCATACCAGAAAGCAGCGCTCTCGATCTCGAAGTTGTCCTTGACGACCAGCCAGTCGAGCTTGCCGAGCGCCTTCCGCTGCAGCCGCGCGTTCAGCGAGGTGGCCGGGTTCTGCCCCATGAGGAACATGCCCTTCACCTTGCCGTCGGCCATCTGGACCATCATGGGCATGTGGGAGTAGTCGCCATTGATCTTGGGGTGCCAGTCGTACCCAAAGCCGTTCACCGCCGTGGCCGCGTCGCCATACATGGACTTGAGGTAGCTGACCATGAACCTGGGGAGGTTGGACCAGAAGGCCGTCAGCCCCAGTGCCGAAGTAGCCGTGGCGACGTAGTCCTTGAGGGTGTCGTGGGCCGCGCGCGCGTCCGGCGCGGGCATGTACCCGTGGATGCTGTGGTAGAGGGTGGGCACGTCTGTCGAGCCCTGAATGGTGGCGTGGCCGCGGAGGGCCATGATGCCACCGCCGGGCCGGCCCATGTTGCCGAGCAGCAGTTGGAGGAGGGCGGCGGCGCCGATCATCTGCACGCCGTAGGTGTGCTGCGTCCAGGCAACCGCGTAGACGAACGAGCTGGTGCGATCGGGTCCTGAGTTCGCGGTTAGTGTTTCCGCGACCCGCAAGAATGCGTCTCGTGGGACTCCGGTGACGCGCTCGACCATCTCCGGCGTATACCGCGCGTAGTGGCGGCGGACAATCTGGAAGATGCTGCGCGGGTGCTGAAGAGTCGGGTCGCGCTCCTCCTCAGGCGGCAGCAGCCTCTGGAGCATCTCGGTGAAGGTCTCGGCGGCCAGCGCTTCCTGGCGCGCGAGGGCGGCGTCGAAGGGGGCCGTTCGCTGGTAGGCCCACGAAGCGAGGTTGTAGGTGTTCTCCTGGGCAAACGTCGGGTCGGCAGTGGCAGCCGGATCCGCCGGCGTCAGGCCGGAGAACACTCCGTCCAGGTCCTCGGTGTCTCGAAAGCCCTCGTTGATGATCGTTGAGGCGTTGGTGTAATTCACGACGTAGTCGCGGAAGTACTTGTCGTTCTCGATCACGTAGCGGATGAGGCCGCCCAGGAACGCGATATCGCTGCCCGCGCGGATCGAAACGTACTGGTCGGCCACGGCAGAAGTTCGGGTGAAACGGGGATCGACGTGGATGACCTTCGCGCCGTTGAGCTTCGCCTGCATCACCCAGCGGAAGGCGACCGGGTGGTTCTCCGCCATGTTGGAGCCCTGGATGATGATGCAGTCCGCGTCAGCCAGGCTTCCCGCGTACATGGTCGCTGCGCCGCGCCCCATTCGTACCCCCAGACCGGGGACACTGGAGCTGTGTCAGATACGAGCCTGGTTTTCGATGGCGACGACCCCCAATCCACGCAGTAGCTTCTGGTGGATGTGGTTCCACTCGTCGTCCATTGTCGCGCCGCCCAGCGAGAAGATGCCGAGCGTGTTGTTCACGAGCTTCCCGTTCGGCAGTCGCTCCACGAACGTCTCGTCGCGAGCCTGCTTCGTCAGCTCGGCGACCCGGTCCATCGCTCGGTCGAGGTTCCAGACCTCCCAGTCGCTCGCCCCCGGACTCCGATGCAGCACCTTGGTGAGGCGATTCGGGTTGATGTGGAGCTGGAACGTCGCGGCGCCCTTCGGGCAGAGGTTGCCCATACTGACGGGGCTCTGAGGATTCCCCTCGATGTTCACGATCTTGTCATCCACGGTGTGGACGAGCAGCCCGCAGCCGACGGCACAGTAGGGACAGACGCTGGGGGAAACCTTCGCGTTCTTGATCCGTAGCTCCTCGGCGCGAGCCACCTTCGGCGTCAGATCCGCGCCGAGGCCGACGAGGCCACCGACTGCCGTTCCCGCCATCGCGGCGGTGGAGACCCTCAGGAAATCGCGGCGAGTGACAGCAGCCATACTTGCCCCCCTTTTTAAGCTGAGGCTGTAACTGAACGGCGAGGAGAGAGGAATCCACGAGCGGAGTTGGTGGGAGAAGAGGAGCGCGCCAGATGCATGGCGCAACGCCGGAGGTTGCGGCACCCGCTGTAGAGTTCGGAAACCCTCAGGAAGCGCGCCATAGGGGGCTAACCCGGCCTTGGAGCTCCAAGCGAGAGTTCTTTTTAGGCGCAAGCGCGGGTCATTGTCAACCCCCAACAACGGCCTTCGTGGCACGTGAGCTCGTGGGGTATGCTCTGCGATCGACGGCCATAGATCACCATGAGGAGGGCCGCAGCGATGGCCGACCTCGGGCCCAACAAGCAGACGGTCCTCGGGTTCTACAAAATGGCGTTTAACGACCAGCCGCCCGCGGCTGTCGCCAAGTACGTCGGTTCGAAGTACATCCAGTACAACCCGCAAGCGCCTGATGGTCCCGAGGCCATGTTCTGACTGGGGACTGGAATCCGTAGAAAAGGAGCGCCGGAATCTAGGGGTTACGCCGTTCGCTCCCCGTCCGCCAATCTCTCCCGCGACTCTGCGGCGTGCAGCGTCGGAGTGCCCGGCGCTTGCTGCGTGTCTACGGACTCGCCCGGCGCGATGCCGGAGCTATGCACGAGCAGCAGGTACATGATCCCGAGGATCGGAAGGTGGCCGAGAAGCTCCGTCGGCGGCAGGAACGGAATCGCGACGTTGAATGGGACCCACATTCCGAGGATCACGATCCGGGTCAGCAGGCCGCTGATCAGCAGCACCCCGATGATCCCCTCTGCAACGCCGGCGGCAAGCACGAAAAGATCGTCGGTGAACCAGTGCAGTCCCAGGAAGGCCCGCATGAAGTTGAACTGCGGATGGCTGGCGACGAACGCCGCACCGATGGCCGGATTCCAGACCTTCTCGTCCAGCGCAGGCGCCACAATGGAGATACCGGTAATGATCCGCAGCCCGGCTATCGCCCGGGCCGACCAGGCAGAGCTGCGCCGCGCAAACCAACGCCGTAACTGACCAACGCTCACCGCGGGGCGGCCGATGATCAGCACGAAGAGCGCAATCCCCGCCCAGAACAGCTGGGAGAGCGCATCCAGCGGCGGGAACAGGACGAATGCCAGGAGGACGAGCAACAGCAGAACGATCGCGCCCGCCCAATCGCCGATTCCCGTAATAAAGGAGAACGCGACGAGGATCGCGATTGCTGCGAGCGCGAGGCCGAGAGCGTTTGGCTCGAGCCGAAGATTCGGCGCAAAGAGGCTCGGCTGGACGGCAGCGTGCACGAGGCCGATCGCCGCCTGAACGGCGAGCAGCGTCGGGGCTCCGATCGCCATGGTCTGAAAGAAGCTGAAGTTCGGCCAGTGGGGGTCGCCCGCGATTCGCTGCGCGAGATACAGAACTGCCAGGCTCAATACGCAAGCTGCGATGAAGATGGCGGTGCGCTCGCTCGGCAAAAGCCCGATCTGAAGCGGGTACCGTGAAGGATCCTCGAACCACTTCACATGCGCTAGTGTCGCCAACGGCGACATAACGAACAGCGAAGCAGCGAACGCAGCGGCCGCGAGAAGTGATACGAATGGCTTCAGGGGAGGCCAGGGCTTCGCAGCCACCGGGGGTCTGGGGGCGGAGCCCAAGCCCGCTAGGGCCTGACCGGGTCGCCCGCGGCCGTCGTGACCCGGGGGTCTGGGGGCGGAGCCCCCAGTGAACGGTAGAATCGCGACCATGGCTGAGATCACGAGCATCGTCTTCGCGGGTGGGCTGGGGACTCGACTCGGTGGCGTCAAAAAGGCGCTGCTCGAGGTCGGCGGCAAGCCGATCATCGAGCGAATCCTCGACGCCGTGAGCCCGCTGAGCCGCGACGTGATCGTCGTCGACAACGACGATAGCCTCGCCCATTTACCCGGCATCCGAGTGGTGCCTGACTCGGAGACGCGCGCCGGCGTGCTGACAGCCCTGCACTCGGGGCTATCCGCCGCCCATGGAGAGCTGTGTCTGGTCGTTGCGTGCGACATGCCTTTTCTCAGCCCGTCGCTGCTGCGCCGGCTCCTCGATCTTGTACCGGACTTCGACGTCGTCATGCCTGTGATGGGCGGCCAGATGGAGCCGATGCATGCTGTCTATCGACGAGCGCAGTGTCTGGAAGCCATCGGTGATGCATTGTCGCGTGGCGAAAAACGCATGATCTCTTACCTGGGATCGGTCCGGGTACGCGAAGTAGTGGAAGGGGAGCTTCGTGAGGTCGATTCCGAGCTGCGGTCCTTTTTCAATGTGAATACGGCCGAGGACCTCGAGTGGGCGCGAGCGATCGTCGCAAGCTAACCGCCACTGGCCCGATCCAGCGCCGCCTTCACCTCCGCGAGCAGCGTGGACTGGGCATCGAGCACGTGGTCGCTCATCTCCCGAAGCTGATGATTCAGGTCCATCGTGAGCTCGACGGCCTCGGCTGCGAGCCGCACGAGATCCTCCTTCGCGGGTCCTCTCGAGATCTCCTCCTTGATGCGCTCGGTGCGCTCCTCGTAGTCGGTCACCTTCACACCGAAGACTTTCAGCAACCGCCGGGTCGGATCGAGGGTTCGCCGTTCTTCGAGCATGGCTCTCTCCGAGTGTGCGCTGGTCTGCGAGTCTATCACCCTTGATACCTCTTCAGAATGACAGATCCGGTTGTCGATTTCAGCCTCTCCCAATCGTCGTATTGACGTGCACAAGAAACTCCGTGCACCGAAAAAGGAGGGCGGCATGCGCTACATGTGCCTGATCTACGCGGACGAGTCGAGGGCGCCGAAAGAGGGAACGCAGGAGCTCGAAAAGATCATGGGCGAGTACTACGCCTACGGCGACGAGGTCACGAAAGCCGGGGCTTTCAAGGCCGGCGATGCGCTCCTGCCGACGGGGACCGCCACGACGGTCCGCGTGCGCGACGGCAAGACCCTGACGACGGATGGCCCGTTCGCCGAAACCAAGGAGCAGCTCGGCGGCTATTACATCCTCGACTGCAAGGACCTCGACGAAGCGTTGGCCTGGGCGGCGAAAATCCCAGACGCCCGTAACGGCTCGATCGAGATTCGGCCGGTGTGGGAGTTCCCCGAGCAAGCCCCCTAGCGTACCCGCAGCCGATCCAATGAGGGGGCCCGCGGCCGCGGGCCCCTCATTGCTTCGACGGTTGCCTGAGCGTCGCGGCCCGATTCGCTAAGATGCAGGCCCGATGGAGCCGACATCCTCTGCCCTCGACCGAATCTTTCGCGAGGAAGCGGGCCGGGTCCTCGCGAGCCTTATCCGCCAGGTCCGCGACTTCGATCTCGCGGAGGACTGTCTCCAGGACGCGCTGGCGATGGCGCTGGAAACCTGGCCGACCCGCGGCGTCCCGGACAATCCCGGCGCCTGGCTCCTGGTCGCGGCTCGCCACAAAGCGATCGATCGTTTGCGCCGTGAGAGCAAGCTTGCAACGCGCCACGAATCCCTGGCGGAGCTGATGCGCCTCGAAGAGGCGGACCACGATGACACGGCGATCCCTGATGACCGCCTCCGGCTCGTCTTTACCTGCTGCCATCCCGCCTTGTCGATGGAGGCGCAGGTCGCTTTGACCTTGCGCACGTTGGGCGGCTTGACCACCACCGAGATCGCCCGCGCATTCCTCATGCCAGAGGCCACGCTAGCCCAGCGGCTGGTCCGCGCGAAGCGGAAGATTCGCGACGCAGGGATCCCTTACCGCGTACCACCCGATTCTGACCTCCCGAGCCGGCTCAGCTCGGTACTCGCGGTGGTGTATCTCATCTTCAACGAGGGCTACGCGGCCTCGGCGGGAGAGGCGCTGATTCGCCACGAGCTATGCGCCGAGGCGATTCGACTCGGGACGGTGCTGACGACATTCATGCCCGATGAGCCCGAGGTGCTCGGCCTGCAATCGCTCATGCTGCTGCACGATTCGCGTCGGAACGCGCGCGTCTCAGCGACCGGGGCCATGGTGCTGCTCGAAGACCAGGACCGCTCGCTCTGGGACCAGGACGCGATCGCCGCGGTGCACGCCGAGGCCACGCGCCCCGCGGATACGGACTGGCGTGAGATCGCTCAGCTCTATGGTGCGCTGGCCGAGCACAACCCGACACCCGTGGTCGAGTTGAATCGGGCCGTCGCCGTCGCGATGGCGGATGGCCCACTGGCGGGACTCCGCCTGCTCGAGTCATTGGATTCCGACGGCTCGCTGGAGCACTACCATCTGTTCCACGCCGCGCGCGGACTTGCTGAGGCGGGAAGGTCGCTTCCTGGAGGCGGCCGCGTGCTACCGGCGCGCGCTGGGGCTCGCGACCAACAAAGCCGAGCAAGACTTTCTTCGAGGGCGCCTCGCAGAAGTGTCTGACTAGCGGGGGCTGACCACCTGGCGCCAATGTTCTCATACTATAGTGTTATAGGACTATAGTGTAATAATGCTGAGAAGTGATTGTAGTGTAGTGTAAACTATTTGCTATGGAGCTGATCGATCGTAAGCGCGAGCTCGAAGAGCTGAGAGGCCTTCCCGAAAGGCGCCGGCCTTGCCTCGGAATCATATACGGCCGCCGGCAAGTCGGGAAGACGTTCCTCCTCGCCCGCGCCTGGCCGGACGCCCGCGCGTTCTACTTCCTCGCCGCCGACTCTACTCCAGACTTGAATCGTCAGGATTTGCTCCGTGAGCTGGCGGCGTGGGCTGGCCGACAGCTCGACTTCAACGACTATCCCACCTGGCGCACAGTTTTCCGGTTGTTCGTCGACCTGGCCGCGAAAGAGCCACTGGTAATCGTGCTCGATGAGTTCCAATACCTGCTCGGCGGCGCAGACGACGCTGCCTCTCAGCTCGTCGCTGTGTGGGACCGAGAGGCGCAGGGTCGGCCATTGACTCTGATCCTCTGCGGCTCAGCGGTGAGCACCATGGAGGGGCTTCAGGCCGGGGGCCAACCACTTTTCGGAAGGGCCAACTGGTCGATGCGGCTCCAGCCTTTCGACTATCGGGACGCTGCGAGGATGCAGCCAGACCGCTCGCTCCGTGATGCCGCGTTGCTCTACGGGGTCTTCGGCGGCACGCCCCGCTACCTCGCCACAGTGCGCCCTAACGAGACAATCGGCAGCGTCGCAACCCGTGCCTTGCTATCGCCTAACGGAGAAGTCCACCTGCAGCTCTCAACCCTGCTCGAGCAGGAGCGTGGCATCCGCGATCCAGCCGCGCTTCGTAGCGTCCTCGCGGCCATCGCTTCAGGGAGAACCGGGATCAACGAGATCGCGCAGGCTTCAGGGTTAGGAGACCAGCCCCATGTGGTCCGCCGCGCCCTGGACGTTCTCGAAGGCCTCGAGCTGGTCGGGCGCAGTCGCAACTTTGGTGCGGGTATGCGCGCGCCCTACCGTCACTACGTCCTGGATAACGCCGTGCTATTCTGGCATCGATTCGTGCTTCCCCATCGGAGCCGCCTTGCGCGGGATGATGAGAAAGCCATCTGGCGTGAGATGGTCGCCCCATACTTAAACGACTATATGGGTCCAGTGTTTGAGCGGATCACGGAGCAGGCGTTCGCGCGCTACCACGACCGCTGGAAACTCCCTGGCGCCGAGTTGTGGGCCGGCTGGTCGGGCCGAGATCGCAATCGCCGAAGCATTGAGATCGACGTCGTTGCCCGACTGGACCATGGTCGAATGCTGGCGGGCGAGGTCAAATGGTCCTCGAATCCTCGGGGCTTCGAGCTCCATAACGGGCTCACTCGGGACCTGGAGGACCTGGCGAACTCGGGCCACGGATGGGCGCGAGAAGCGATGAGTGGAGAGCTGCTGTACGTATCCGCCGGAGGCTTCACAGAGGAGTTTGCGCGCTGGGCCGCGGGGGAAAAACGGGTGCACCTGCTGCGTCTCGAAGACCTCTACCCGGAGTAGCAGAGCTGGTTTCTTCCGCTTGCGTTTCCCCGAGATCGCGCTCTCTCAGGTCTCCACGGGCGAACGCGAAGCCGACGATGACCGCCGCGCAGCTCGCTGCTCCCAGGACGAGCGCAAGCGGCGCTCCAACGATGGCGGCGAGCACGCCGCTCGTCGCCTGACCGACTGCCGGCGCGCCTCCGCTGAACGTCATCTGGAAGCTCGACACCCGGCCGCGTAACCCGTCCGGAGTCATCGCCTGGATCGCGGTGTTGCGTGGAATCATCTGCACGGAGTCGAAGAACCCGAGCAGGCCCGCGGCGATGATTGAGGCTCCGAACCACGGCGATAGGCCCAGGAGCACGAGGGCGGCGCAGTAGGCGAGGATGCCGCCAATGACGTACCAGCCCTTGTACCGAACGTCGCCGAGCGCCAGGATGCTCCCCGAGCCGAGGAGGCTCCCCACGCCCGGCGCCGCGAGCAGCAACCCCATTCCCTCCGCGCCGTAGCCCAGGTTTACGGCGATGATCGGGACGAGCGTGCGGTAGCTCCCCAGCAACGTCGCGGCGGTGTCCATCAGCAGCATGACGAAGATGATCGAGCGACCACGAACGAACGAGAGTCCGTCGCGAAGGCTCTGTAACGGCGACTCCTCCGGAATCGCTGGAACGGGTGGCACTCGGATGAGAGCCATGGCGCCGAGGCTGAGGACATGAGCCACGCCATTCGCCAGATAGGTTGCGGTCAGACCGAAAGCCGCGATGCCGGCGCCCCCGATGGCCGGGCCGATGATGTTCGCGCCCTGATAGACGGTCGAGCCGAGGGCAATGGCGTTCAACAAGTGCTGACGGGGTACCAGGCTTGGAGTGAGCGCAATCCGAGCCGGCGAGCTGATCGCCTGGAGTACAGAGCTGAGAAACGTGATGACGTAGATGTGCCAGACGTCGATCAGGCCCGTTGCGGTCAGGGCGGCGAGTGCGAAAGGTAGAGCGCCGCTGAGACCTTGAGTGAGCGCCATGAACTTCACGCGGTCGACGCGGTCTGCCACGAGGCCGCCAGCCAGCGAGAGGAGGATGATCGGCGCAGCCCGAGCCAGCCCCGTCAGGCCGAGGTGGAGAGGCGACTCGGTCAGCTCGTAGATCTGCCACAGGGTCGCCGCGAACAGGAGCTGAGTGCCGATGGTGCCGACGAGGAAGGCGACGTAGAAAAGGCGGAAGTTCGGTGCGGCCAGGGCGGCGAACGGCCCGCCACCCGCCCGAGGTTCGTCATTCATCGAGCCTCATCATACGGCGCTGGCCTGACGCCGGGCGGAGAGTTAGCATGTCCATGCAAGCGAACCTCAATCCAGGAGGTGAAGCGGATGGCAAGGTTTCGCATTCAGCCGCACGGCCGGCTACAGGAGTGGGTTGCAGAGGAGAAGGGCTACTTCCGCGACGAGGGGCTCGACTACGAGTTTCAACCGGGTCGCGCGTATGTAGCGGGTCAGACATGGTCACCCAGCGTCCAATCCGCCGAGACGGCCACGCCCGAGATCAGGGACGGCGCTTTCGAGGATTACGAGCGCGGCCGCGCGTGCGAAATCAGCTCCGCGTGCCACTGGACCGTCAACATGGCGTCTTCCAGCCAGCTGGGGCGGATGTGGGGCCATGCTTATTCAGTGACGCCATCCGGGATCTACGTGCCGCCCGAGTCGCCCATCAGGAAGTCGGGCGACCTGGCAGCCGTCCGGGTCGGCGTCGGCTACCACTCCGGGAGCCACTTCTCGGCGCTCCAGGCGCTCGAGCACGTGCTGCCACGCGAGTCGATCTCGCTCACGTTCATCGGTCGCCCTCTGGACCGCCTGGAGGCGCTGCTCGACCGCCGGGTGGAAGCCGCTAACGTCTTCGGCGCACCCCTGTATGTCCTCGAGGCGCAGGGCTTCCGAAAGATCGTCGACACGAGCTTCATGATCGGATTTCTCTTCAGTGACGACGCAGACACCGAAGATGTCGAGCGCTACTTCAGGGCGGTGCAACGGGCCCAGCGCGAGATCGACCTTGAGCCCGAGCGCTACAAGCACTACTTCCTGAAAGAGCTGCCCGATAAGTTCCACGCGCTGTGCGAGCTCGCGAACTTCGGGCTCGGGGAGCGGATGGTGTTCGAGCCCTACACGCGCGAGGCTTTCGAGCGGTCGCAGAGCTGGATGCAGTCCTGGCAGCTGTTCCCGGAGGGCCAGGGATCCGCTGCGGCATACGAGACCGCGGTTCGAGTCTGACTCGGAGCTGCCGCTGAGACGACGCCAGGAGAAGCTGATTGCTCGACGTGGGCCTGGGTTTACCGATCCTGGTGCCGGATGCAGGCCCCCGAGCGGCGATCGACTTCGCTCGGCGCGCCGAAGAGGCTGGCGCCCACTCCGTGTGGGTGGGCGATCGGTTGGTCTTCCGCAACCAGGAGCCGCTGCTGAACCTGGCCGCGGCGGCGGCGGTAACCTCGCGCGTGAAGCTGGGCACCTGCGTGCTTCTCGCAACCCTGCGGCCGCCGGCTCTGCTGGCGAAAATGGTCGCGAGTCTGGACCAGATGTCCGACGGCCGCGTCATTCTCGGGGTGGGCGTCGGCAGTCGTGCCGATGACTTCGCCGCCGAGCAGCTCGATTTCGAGCACCGCGGCGGGCGAGCCGAGGAGCTGGTAGACATCCTCCGGCTCGCCTGGGCCGAAGAACCGCTGAAGTACGGTGGCAGGTTCTACGATATCGACGTCGGGCCCGTTGGGCCGAGACCGGCTCAGGCTCATATTCCAATCTGGTTCGGAGGGAGCGCGGAGTCGGCCCTGAGACGGATCGGCCGCATCGGCGATGGCTTCATCGGCGGGTCCGGCGGCGGGCCCGACGGCTTCCGGGCGAGCTGGGAGAAGATTCGCCGCTATGCCGAGGCGGAGGGCCGTGATCCCGCGTCGATCACGCCCGCGGCGCTGATCTATGCCTGCGTCGACGACGACCGATCGCGGGCGGAGGAGCTCGCCGCCGCGCATCTTCGCCACTACTACGGTCCGCGACGCACGGACACGAGCTCCTTCCTCCTGGGCTCGGTCGATGAATGCCTGCGAGTCGCGACCGCCTATGCGGCCGCCGGCGTGAGAACCTTCATCATCGGATCGGTAACCGCCGAACCGCGTTATCTCGATCGGCTGTGCGACCAGCTGCTCCCGCGCCTCCTGCAGATCGAGGAGGTCGCCGCCCGGTGAGCCATCCGAGCATCATCGAAGACGGCGCGGCCATTCCTAGCCCCAAATTCGAGCGGCAACCTGCTGGACGAGCTCGAGCTTGCGCCACTGATCCTCTTCGGTGAGCAGGTTGCCGGCGACGTCGGAGGCAAACCCGCACTGCGGGCTGAGGGCGAGCTGCTCTATGGGAACGAGGCGGCTCGCCTCCTCGATGCGTCGCACGAGCCCGTCCGCTGACTCCAGGTGCCCGATCTTGCTGCTCACGAGGCCGAGAACGACGGTGCGGCCCCTGGGGACGAAGCGCAGCGGCTCGAAGCTGCCGGCCCGTTCCGTGTCGTACTCCAGCAAAAAGCGGTCGTGATGCAGGGTGTTGAACAGCCGCTCGGCGATGGCATCGTAATGCCCCTCGCGGTGCCAGGTGCTGGCCTGGTTCCCGCGGCAGATGTGGACCCCGAAGGTCACGCCCGGAAAGTCGGCGATCACCGCGTTATCGGCCTGCATCGATCGCTGCATGCCGGCCGCCGGGTCCTCGCCGCGCGCTCGCATCTGCTCCAGGGAGGGCGGGTCGACGTATGCCGTGTAGCTCGGCGCATCGATCTGGACGTACGCGCATCCGGCGTCAGCGAGCTCGCCGATCATGCGGCGCTCGATCGCGACGATGTCTTCGATGAAGGTCTCGAGCCGCGGGTAGACGTCCTGCGACCGCTCGTAGGCGAAGCGTTGGACGACCCGGTCGGGGCTGATGAGCGCGACCTTCACCGGCCGAGTTGTGAGCGCGCTCGTGAACCGATATTCCTCGAGCGGCAGGTTTCTCGTGCCTCGGATCCGTTCAATCGCCGGCCGCCGGAGCAGGGTGCCCGGACTCGGCGCGCCGGCGTAGCCCGGGTTCCAGCCACGCACGGCTTCATCGCTGTCGTCGCGCGTCGTGGTCGAGATCGGGCGGGCGGGCGCGAAGCCGGAAACCGAGGCGCTGAAGCTGTCCTGGAAGTTGAGCCGCCGAAACTCGCCGTCCGTAACGACCGGGTAATCGGCAGCCTCCTGTCGTGCTACCACGGATCGGATGGCTTCGTCCTGCGCGGCCCGCAGCTCGTCGGCGGTCGCCTGCCCGGCCTGGTGCTTCTCCCAGACGGCCTTCAGCTCGGCCGGTCGAAGGAGGCTTCCGACCTGATCGATACGGAGATGTTGAAGATCAGAACGCACG
>Ga0184637_10001105_pt1 | contig 18767 bp, 32 predicted proteins | sample PLM3_127_b2_FD_133143 | JGI IMG/M metagenome (GOLD analysis project Ga0184637, IMG submission 133143) | Groundwater sediment microbial communities from an aquifer in East River, Colorado, USA - PLM3_127_b2 | ecosystem: Environmental > Terrestrial > Soil > Riparian zone | place: USA: East River...
AGCCAATGAGCACGCCCCGCATCACGGTGGAACTGCTGCAGGTCGCCGACCGCGTGCTGACCGACGCGATCTATCAAGCGCGATCGGCACAAGCCTCGCTCAAGCTCGAGCGCGGCATGTTGGGCGAGCCGCAGCGCGCGATCTCTATCGCGATCACCGAAGCCGAAACGGCGTCACTCTGGCTCGCGAAGGCAATCATCGAGGCGGGCAAGTGACCAGGCGCCGCGCGAAACGTCGTCGCCGGCCGCGGACAAATCCGGTAGTGATCGAGATCGAGGCCGCACTCGACGAGGAAGCGCGCGCGCGTGGCCGGCTGGTGCTCGAGCAGTTTATCGATCGCTTCGTCCGGATCGCGTTCGAACAGTTCACCCCGTTCACCCTGTTCGAACATATGCGGCCTGTGCGGCCAGCGCGCCCGCCCTGGTGCGACGTGTTGGGCGTGCCGCCGACCGCGACCGCTGACGAAATCGAAGCCGCCTATCGACGCCTCGCAATGGCGAACCATCCGGACCGCGGCGGCGACGGTGCGCGGATGGCAGCGATCAACGCGGCACGCGATGCCGCTCTACAACAACACCGGGAGTCCTACGCATGAACGAAAATGACCACGTGATCCTCGGGGCACCCGACAGCGATCGCGTCGAAAAGATCGCCGCGCAACTTCTCGCCCAATGGTTCGCCGCGCACTGCCTGCTGCCTGAGCAGGCCGGAAAAATGGTCGACTCCAGGGATTGTGTCGACGTGTCGCTCAAGTTCGCCCTCGAGCTGTGCGAGGGGATCGATCGCCTCGATCTGCCGCGGCGGCCGGCCGATGTGTTCTTCGATCAGGTCGGGCCAATCGTGCAACGCTATCTCGAGCAAATGAAAGAGCAGCAAGAGCGCGACGCGGAAGCGCTCGAGCTATTCAGGACCACAGGCACTCAAGCCGGCTCCGCGTCGTGACCCGCGCGCAGCCTGGGGTGCGTTACCTCGCGTCGCCATCGGTGCGCGTCCAGGTGCGGCGCGTAGATGGGTCGCACGTCTGGCTCGAGCTGCTCGTCGGTGGCGCTCCAACGGGACGCATGACGAAAATGCACCGAGAAATATTCGAGGACATGTTTCTACGTGAAGGGGCATCCGCGCATCCGCCGGCCGCCCCGCTACCGAATGGTGGGAATGCGGCGGCCGCAACCTTGCCCACCGCGAGCGAGCACCCCGCAAACGCATCCGCAAAGCTGGCTCTGTCTCGCTCGTTTTCTTTTGAGCACCCGACGGCGCCGCTCAATCCCGAGCGCTGATGCACAAGCTATCGACCTACGAAAGTAGTAGCGGCACGCCGTCGCCGTTCGAATGGCGCTCGCACGGGTGGCAGGTCGCATTCTTTTGTGTGAGCTGCAATCAACAGCTCTCGATGTGGCAGACGTTCTATAACGACGGTGCGTGTCCGCACTGCGCCCATATCGGCGAGAACGCGGCGACGATCACCGCGCACAGCAAGCGGCTTTATCGATTCTGGCGGCCGCGGTCCTGGTGGCGTCGGCTCTTTTGGAAACCGCGCGTCGAAGTGAAAGAGCCGCTGCCATGACTGACGCCGAGCTGCAGGCGATGCGCGAGCGCGACGAGAAAAGTCACGCAACCTGGTACAGCAAACCGTTAGGGCGGCCGGAGTCCGGTCCCGCTCAATGTTTCCAAGATCGTCGCGCGCTGATCGCCTGGTCGATCGAAGCGCGCGCCGCCCTCGCGTATCTGCATGCCGGTTTTTTGGCGCTCGACCTGCCGGCGAATTCCGAGATACTGGACAAGCTCGAGGAGCTGCTCGGGGTCGTGGCACCGATCGAGCCACCGATTGCGGGGTTTGCCAATCGCGCTGACCCGGACCAACAACAAGCGGAAGGGGATGACGATGACCAAAAAACAGGATGACGCGCGCGCCGCGTCGATCGTGAACCCGCGCCCGAACGTCGGGCTGATCCCCGAAGAACGCACGACCAGTCCACGCGCCACGATGACCGATCGCGAAGTGACCGACGCGCGCCGCCGCTGGCAGGCCGACGCATTCGAAGAGGGAATTTTAGAAGGCCGCCGCCGCGAGCGTGACGATCACGAGGACGGGCGCGACTCGGGATGGCTGATGCTGATTATGGGGATTCTGGTCGGCGTCGCGATGGCTGGCGCGTATATCTGGATTTACAAGCTGATCGTCGAGTAGTGCGCGAACCATCGCCACGCGAGGAAGAGGAGCGTGCGCGTGAGCGGATCGCGAGCGCGGCATTTTTCCACCGGTGCGAGCGCGCCTGGTGGGAACAGTTCATGGAATGCGAGCGCCGCGCGCTGTGCTACCTGGTCGATCTCGAGCCCGACGGGCTCACAACAAAAAAATGGGCGGACCTGGCGGGGTCCGATCGCGAGCGGCTGTTATTCGCAATGCGTCAAGCCGTCGCCTTGGGGGATGAGTGTCGATGGGTTCTGAAGTAGCGCCCGCCGTGTATCCGATCGCGCTGTTCGAAGCGCGCTCGCGTGCCGACTGGAAAAAGCTGCCGGCGGTGGAAATTCTCGCCAACTACCTGCAGGGGCCGGTGCTCGTGTTCGATCACCAGGCGTTCTCCTCGAGCGATCGGCAGGCGTGGCATCCGGCCGTGCGCGGCGATCAGTTGCAGACACTGCGCGACGTGTATCGCCTGAGCAAAAACGAAGGGCACCGGCTGCGCCTCGAGCGGGAAGCGCGCCAGCTCTGGCTCGAGCTGGTCGAGCGCGCGGTGGGCTACCGGTGGCCCGGTGGCGATCTGATCGCGTGGCCGGCGCGCGAATGAAACGCGCCGACTACATGGCGGCCCTCGAGCTGGTGCGCGTCGCCTGGATGCTGCGCCTGGTCATTCAATGGCGCGTGCGCCGGCTCCGCGAATGTCTGCGAGCGCTCGCACCATGAACGCCGACCGTCACGAAATCATCGGGCGGTGGCTCGCCTATCCCGGCGACAAGCTCGAGCCGCCGACCCTCGTCAAAATGGCGTACCGCGCCGAGCGGCGCGATCTCGAGATCGCGAAGTTTGCGCAGTTCGCCGAGCCGTATCTCACCGACCTGGGCGAGCGCGGCAACATGGCGGACCTGGTGACGGTGCTCGAGCCCGTCTATCGACAGCTCTCCCTCGAGCTCCCGAGCATGAGCAAACGCGCGGCCGTGCGGCTCGCCCTGGCCGAAGCGATCGAGCAAAAGGTGGTGCCGATATCGCCTGATCCGTGGGTGCACAAACTGCCGCGGCGATTGCGCGAGGCGCGGCAGAGCTACTCCGTGGGCTACCGCATCGCCGACAAAAAACACTTGGTGATGTGGGACAACAAGGCCGGACTCTCACGGCTCTGCCCGGATGATTCTCGCGAGGAAACCGCGCGGCTCACGCGCCGGCTGATGCCAACACTCGAGAGTGAAGCCCGACGCGGCGCGCGATTTACCTATGCCGTATTCACGATCCCGAACGTGGCACCGGGCAAGCTCGAGCACGAAATGCGAAAAATTTTCGGCCGTCTCCGCAGTGTCCTGCTACGGCGTCGCCCTCACGTCAAGGGCACCAAGCGATCGAAGCGGCCGCTTTTTTTTCCGGAGATCAGTGGCTGGCTCGCCGTGCTCGAGGCGCCGCTGTCGAAACACCGCGACTGGAATGTGCACGTCAACGTGCTCCTGGTGCACCACGGATTTATGAGATGGGAGGAGCTGCGCGCTCTCTGGCATTGGAACGTCTATCTCGAGGTAGTGCAGCCGCAGGCCGAGGGAGAGCACGGGCTGCGCGCGTCGCTCCGCGAGATAATCAAATACTCGGCGAAAGCCGTGGCGGAGAAGAGCGATGAGAAAAGCCGAAATCGCACAAGCTCGAATGCTCGACCAGGTGCGGGAGAATCCCGAGCTGCAGCCGATGCTGACGTGGGCAGCGCTCCGCGGCGAGTGGCTGCTCACGACCTGGAACCCTGCGTCACCGACCACGGTGACGATGGCATGGACGCTCGCGCGAAACGCGTGGCGCCACTCGATGATCCGCCGCCGATGACAGAGTGGGAAGGTGAGGAGCTGCTCGAGTGGTTGCTCGCCTTTCGAAAAACACGGCGCACCCGGACCTACGGCTGCCTCTACGGGCTCGACAAGCCCGAGAAGATGGACATGACGGGGTTCCTCTGGATCGGCAAGGGCACGTGGGAGGGCGACCGCTACCGGCTCCGGTTCTCTCCTCTTGACTCGATACCGGGTGATAAGTCGGGTCGGATCGGGCCGCTCGATCGCCTCGCGGACTTCGTTCGCCGGCTGCGTGGACACCCGCCGCCGGATATTCCGGTCAACTCGGCCGGCGAGGTCGCTTGAACATAATTTCTAACAAGTTTTTCACACGACTTGGCGGGCGGCCGTGGCTATGACGGATCCATCGCGGATCCCCGAGACACCAGCGTCTATGACGCCGGCGGCGACTATGCAGGCCTTCGAAAGTCGCGGGCAGCTATCGGCGCCGGCGGATGCGACGTCGACCATAGACGCCGGCGACTGTGGGCGCGGCGTCGTCGGATCGAAGGCGGCCGCGGGCGCGTGTCAGCGGATCGTGTCGATGCTGCCGGCGCACTCGATTTTTGTTGAGGCGTTCGCTGGCGGCGCAGCAGTCTCGAAATTCAAGCGACCCGCATCGGCGACGCTGCTGATCGAGCGCGATCCCAGGACGGCGGCGACTCTGCGAGCAGCTATGCGCGATCGCGCCCTGGTCGTGGTGGCGGACGCGATCGACGTGTTGCCGATGGCTAGGCTGCCGGCAGAGGTCTGCGTGTACTGCGACCCGCCGTACATGATGAGCTCGAGGCGGACGGCGCGGCGCTATTACCGCTTCGATTGGAGCGACGCCGATCACGAGCGCTTCCTGGCCTGGGCCAAGGCTGCGAGCTGCCCGGTGCTGATCTCTGGCTATCACTCGCGTCTATACGAGATCGAGCTGGCGGGGTGGCGGTCGATCTCCTTCGGCGTGCCGACGCGCCGCGGGCGTGCGATCGAGCACGTCTGGTGCAATTTCCCGGACACGCACGCGCTGCACGATCCGGGACACGTCGGGCTCTCATTCACCGATCGGCAACGGATCAAAAGAAAAGCCGCGCGGTGGGCGCGGATGCTCGCGGCGATGCCACCCGGCGAACGCGCCGCAGTGCTCGAGGCGATCGCCTCGAGCATAGATGCCGGCGACTGTGCTGCAGGATAGCGGGCCGCAACTATGACACCAGGTCCAAGAATGCACCGTCATAAAGTGAAGTGCCGTCACCACGGCGAGCGCGCGGGCTACGTGGTCTGCCGGTGCGTCGTCGACCAGGGCGCCACCGTGGCGCGCGTCGTGACACCAGAGGCGAGCGACTTTCGAGGCATCGGCTCGATCACGTGCGCGCGTTCCGAGGAAAATCACCAGCTCGACGAGCTGGTGCTGATCTGCGACGCGTGCGTCGCCGCGCGTGGATGGCTGACACCGATCGCAACAACAACGGAGCCGACCCAATGAAAAATCACGAGACGATTTGGCAGCCGCAGTGGGATGCCTTGACGCTGCAGCCGGGGATGAGCATGTTGCACTTGTTCCAGAATCCTGTCGGCGTCACGCGGCCGGGGCTGTCGAGGGCCGCAACGTTTGAAACTACCTCGATGGAATTGCCGGGGCAGCTCCCTCGAGGGCATCGATTTATGTGCGTTGGGCTCTTGCTCACCGTGCGCGGCCTGGTGCCGAGCGACGAAGAGCTGCTACTCGACCGCGGCGTGTTCGAGCTGCATATCGGCAATAAGCGGATGTTGTTCGAGTCACCGCTCCGCCGGCTGACGCTGCCGTCGATCGCGCTCAATAGTCCGTACCCGCCAGCGATGCCGAAGCTGCGCCTGGTCGAGCGGATCAAGGCCGCGATCCGGAAATGGTTGGGGCTCACGCGTTACGCGCCGACGATGTACGAGATCGTCCCGCTGCTGATTGCGGAGTCCGAATACTTTCGCGTGTCGATCTACTTCGCGACGCCGCCGGAGATCACCGAACCCGTGCGGCTGATGGTGCATTTAAATGGTCACTTGATCCGGGAGCGATACGATGCTTAAAGCTAACGAGCTGACCGATCCAGAGAGCTGCCTCGCTCGAGCGTTCGACGACGAGCCGCTGTTCGTGCTGCGCGCCAATGACGAGTGCGCGCCGATGTCCGTGCGGGAGTGGGCGGAGCATTACCGCTTTTATAAGGAAAGCGTCGACGCGTTCGATGAGCGTGCACGCGCGAAGTACCAGGGCGCGCGCAAACTCTCATTCGAAATGGAAGCGTGGAGGGCGGTGAATGTTAAGCCGTGACGGCACGACGTACCTCTGCGGCTCGTGTCGCTTTTATCAGCCGGTGCCGGCGCCGCTGGGGAGCGGGCTCTACGTCTGCCATCCTAAACAAGTGATCGCCTACCTGCAGCGCGACGGGCAGGGCGGGGCGACAGTGATGACGCAGTTCGTGCGCCCGGTGGTGCAAGCCGACAACCCCGAGGATGCCTGCGGCCAATGGTCGCCCAACGTGCGCCGGCCGCCGATCGATGTACACTCGCCGCCCGATCGGAGTCGCAATTAAGCAGGCGAGCAAATGGCAAAGAAGCCGAACCCGAAGCCGCAGCCGAAGAAAAAACGCGCATCAAGGCCCGCACCGCTGCCTGTAACTGTCGTCGATGACGATGATCAAGAGGATGACGATGACGACGACGCCCCAGCGCTCGAGGAGAACGCCGACCTGGTGCGCGCCGCGAATGAACTCTCAGGGCAGGACTCCGGTGCGAAGGTCCACGTGTACAAGCTCGAGCCCAAAGAGCAGAAAGGGACATGCCTGCCATATCCGGCCAGCGAGTTTTCGCTTGAGCGGCTGTTCGATGACTATGGCGGCGGCACGTATCAGATCACCATCCGCCACGCGCACGGTCCGATCTTTAAGCGCGGGATCGAAACGCTCGTCGAAAAACGCCCGAAGCCCGTGGCGACCGCGGTCGACGTGGGCCAAGTGCGCCAACAGGCGCGCAGCGAGGTCGAGCAGATCATGCAGCCACAGCTCGCGCTGATGGATCGGATCGTGACGGGGCTACTCGGTCGACCAGGCGCGCCCGCCGTCGATCCTGCGGCATCGATCAATACCATGCTCGAGGGTGCGGAGCGCATCGCCAAGCTCGGCAACAAACGCGAGTCGGGCTCTGATCTCGCGCAGCTCATGAGCATGATGGAATTTTTAGAGAAGCTCCGCGGCAAGAGCGATAAGGGCGGGGATTCAGGCATTGAGATCGTGCGCGACCTGATCGGCATGATCAAAGACTCGAAACCCGTCGCGCTCGCGGCGCCGGGTGGTCAACCAGGTCAACCGACAAATGGGGGCGGGGACGGCATGAACGTTTTGATCAAAGAGCTGTTCGCGAACTACGCTGGCGCATTCTTGCGCGCGGCCGAAGTCGGGACCGACGCAGGCGTGTATGCGCAGGTTCTCTGTGACCAGGTGCCGCAGAAATTTTACGCCGTCGTCGTCGAGCAGTTGACCCGCCCCAACTGGTTCGAGCAGCTCGCGCAATTGGACTCCCGTGTACTCCCGCACCGCGCCTGGATCGAGGAGCTGCGCACAGGTTTCCTGCAGGCGATCAACGCGCTCGAGAAGCCCGTGGCGCCGGCCGGCGCCAGTCCATCGACTTGATCTAAGCAGTCGATTCGACCAAGATCGCGCGCGAGCCATTCCTGGGGCCGCGCGCCTCGGGCTTTGTTTTGGGCCCGTGAGTAATGCGGACATGGCCGCACGAGTATCCCCCGACCGAGCTGTCGCTGATTCCCGAGGGGCCGGCCGGGATCAGGATCACGCTCGACCGTATGGTCGAGATCGTGCGCGACTACCGTCGCAATCCCACCATCCGCCAGCTCGCGATCGAGCTCATGCCCGAGGATCGCTACCCCAATCGACGCGAGCAGGCGCGCGCGGTCTGGAAATTCGTGCGCAGCTACATCCGGTTCATTGGCGACATTCGCGGCACCGAGACACTGCAGACGCCGATCCGCACGCTGCAAAATCGCGCGGGCGACTGCGACGATCAAAGCATTCTCGTGAGCGCGCTCCTCGAGGCGGTGTCTCACCAGACCCGGTTCGTCGCGATGGGCTTTGAGCGCGGCAAGTTTTCGCACGTGCTCTCCGAGGATTGGATGGGCCGCACCTGGCTCCCGCTCGAGACCACGGTCGCCGATGTGCCTTTCGGGTGGAGCCCACCGCGCCCGGTCGAGCTGATGGAGGCGCACGTATGAATCTCCTCTCGAGGCGACAATGCACGGTTCCACTCCGTCACGAAAATCTCGGGTGGGTCGTGCAGGCCGGTCAAGCGGTGATGGCCGCGCGCAAGATGATCCCGCCTGATATCAAAAAAAAGCTCGACCAGTTTTCGGTCGGACACCAGATCATGAAGCTCTTTAAGAGCAAGACTCCCAAAGCCTCTCAGGTTTGGAAAGAATACGTCCCGATCGCGGGGCAAGTGCTCGGGAGCGAGATCGACCCGGTGCTGTTCGAAGAAGCATTCAAGGGAATGTGGGACACCGGACAAAGCGATCTCGGCGGCGTGGTCCAGAAGTATCGAAGCGACCGCGCGCCGATCGAACGCTTTAAAGCGGACATTCTCGACGTGCTCGCGCGTGCCGTGATCGACGGGAGGATCGCGGGCACCGTGACGGCTCCGGGCGTCTATCAGTCGATCGTGCTGCCGTGGCTCGCGACGATGAACGTGTCCCCCGTATTCGCGCAAAGCTCGGGATGGGCGGGCTCGGGTTTGGGGCACCCGCGCTATGAGCTGATGGTCGCGCTCGTCGATCGGATGCTGCACGATCAGCGCACCGGACGAAACGATCTAGAGCACTACCAGCGGGAGAACGCGCCCTATCTGAAAATCCCGAAGCTCACCGACCGCGCCGCGGAGCTCGGGGGAGGAACGTCGGCAGTGATCACGGCGGCGCCGTCATCGGGCGTGATGCCCGTGCAGGCGACGCCCTCGACCGTGGCGCCGCCCGCGATCGCGGTGCCGGCACCGCTCCCACCAGGGCCCGCATCGATCATCGACGTGCAAGCCGCGGTGCGGGACATCATGAACTCGATCATCTCGAGCCCCGCAGCCGCGAATCTCACGCAGCAGCAGATCGCCGACGCTGCGTCCGCGACGGCGTTCAAGTGGCTGCAGGGGCAAGGGGTGCCCACGAACAATGCGACCGTGCAGACCGCGGTCTCGACTGAAGTGAAGCGATTCGATTGGCAACGGTGGGCGGTGCCCGCCGGCATCACGGCCGTCGCCGGCATCGGTGCTTACTTTTTATTTCGCCGCCGCCGTGGGCGCTCGGCAATGAGGAGCTGATATGAAACCCGATCCAGTGATGCAGGCGAAGGTGCGGAAGCTGATGGGCTACCTCGAAAAGAAAAAGCCGCACATCTATCGCGGCCTGGTGACGCGGTTCACGCAGCCGACGGACATCCCGGCCGTGCAGAGCATGGCCGGGATTTTTGATTTCGTCGGCTCGATCGCGAGCAAGACCGTCGACGCCATGTCGAATTTCGCAAGCTCCAATGGGTTCGACAAAATCCTGACCGCGGCGTCGCCCTTTCTCGCCAACAAGGCGGAAAAGGAGCAGCTCGAGATTCAGATCAAACGCGTCGGCGCAGGACTCGATCCCGAAGGCAAACCCACAACGACGCAGCCCGCGCCGTCGACGACGGCACCCGCGGCCACGGGGATCGAGGCGTGGCCCATGTGGGCGAAAGTGGCGGGTGGTGTCGCCGGTGTGGCCGGGATCGGCTGGCTGATCTCGATGCTGACCAGGCGGCGTTAGATGAGCACGCAGTCGACGCTGATCAAGCTGGCGATCGGGGCGGGCGTCGCCTGGGGGCTCTATCAGCTCGCAAAGAATTGGCCGAACCTGATCGGCAAAATCGCAACCGACCTGGTGCTCGATCCGTTGAAGCAGGTCGGCGGGAAAATCGGCTCCGGGATTTACGACGCGTTCCACCCGGCGAGCGAGCAGGTCGGCGAGCAGCTCTATTACACGCCGACATTCCCGGATGGAAAGCGGCACGCGGTCGGATCGATGAGCGTCGCGCAGGATGGGACGTTCAAGCTGCCGGCGTTCTACGGCTCGACGTTGTTTCGACTGATGACGGATCGCGTGAGCAAGCTCCGTGTCGCGGTGCCGGTGCCGCGGTGAAAGTCGTCGACGGCGCGGTCACCCTCTACCGCTTCCATCCGACGACGAACGCGGACGCCGAGGAGCTCGAGCCCGAGGAGTTCGCGACACTGAGCGAGCACGAGCGTAACGAGCTGGCAAAGATGCGGCGCGAGGGTGCGAAATTCTTTTGGTGTGAGAATGAGGACGGCTCATTCTCCCGGGTGGAAAAGGCCAATATCGCGTTCGTGGTGAACGTCTCGGGTCTAACGCTCAAGGTGCAGCATGGCGAAAAAGCGTAAAGCGAAAAAGCGACGGAACCCGAAGCGGAAGCCGCACCGGAAGGCGAGGCGCTCGAGCGCGCCGCGGCCGAAGAAAAACACCCGGCGCAAAAAGCGCTCGAGCAAGTCACGCGCCCGCCGTCCGAAAAAAAACCCGGGCGTCAGCTCGAGCTCGAGCTACACGGTCGTGTTTCCATCGGCGCAACTGGCGCGGGGCTTTATCGAATCGTTCCCCTCGAAGTCAGTGCGTGCGGCCTACCGCAAAGAGCTGACGCCGATGGCGCACGGCGCCGGGTTCAAGTCCTGGCGCGTATCGCGCTCGACGGCCGATCGGATGGCGACCGCGATCACGCAGCGCATGGCATACGAGGCCGGCCGCCGTCGTCGACGGTTCTCTCCGCCGAAGTTGCGGATTGTGGCGCGTGCCTAAGGTCGTCATCGACCAGGCGACACTCGCGGAAGCGGCGAAATTATTCGAAGGGTTCCGCGAGCGAGACATGGGCTCGATCGAGACCCGCGGGCTCCTGATTCCTGACGCGGTGGTCGAGGTCGGCAAGTTCCACGCGTTCGAATATTTCACCACGCACGGCAAGCGGCGCGAGCTCTACCGGCACGAGTTCGAACGATCCGCGCGGCCCGACTTTTTGGTGAGCCCGGACGGCCGGCAGATATTCGTGCTCGGGGGTTCGTTTCGCTTCACCAAGCGCGGCATAGTTGACAAGCCGCGATGACGGCGGGCATTCTCCGCGCCGTCTGATTGAACAAGCCCGGCTCACGCGCCATTTTTTCGACGGGCTTTATCCGGTCTCTCCGTGAGTGAGTCCGTGCCTTAGGAGCGATCCTTATGCACGGAACCATGCGCGCACTCGCGGTCATCAACCCTCGCCACGTCGCCAAGTCGAACCCGCGAAGGCATTCGAAAAAGAAACACAGGGCCGTCGCGCACCGACGTAACCCGCGCATCCTCGGGATCAAACTGCCGAACGTGTTCGCCGATTTGGGGCCCGCCGTGTTGGGCGCGGGCGGCGCGATCGCGCTCGATGTGGGTCTCGGAATGGTCCCGCTGCCGGCGTGGCTCGCCGAGCGCACGCAGGCGGGCATCGGGCGCACCGCGCTCCGCATCCTCGCGGCCTATGGCGTCGAATTCGTCGCCAAGTTTTTCCTGAAGGGCCAAGTGCCCGCGCAGCTTCGCAACGGCGCGCTGATCGTCATCGCGAATGACGAAGTGCGCTCGATCATCCGCGCGCAGTTTCCGCAGCTCGGGCTCTCGGCGTACATCCAGCCCGGTGATCTCGCCGCCTACCTGGGCAACCAGGCTTACAACGCACTCCCGACGATCGCGCGCATCGAGCGCTCGAATGCGGCCAACGGCGGCGGCGTCAACGCCTATGTCAGCGCGGAAATGAACGGGCTCCTGCCGGTCACTCGGTAAGCGCGCCGCCCTCGATCAACAACTGACTCACTTTTCGCTGAGGAGCAACCATGGAACCCGTCGTCGGCCGCAGCATTCCGGACACCGGCTTTTTCCAGAAGTACGGTGTGAACATCGAGGACAAGGATGACATCGGCTGGGAGCCGATCGTCGACCACTTGGCCTATCCGGCCGCAGGCACCAACGTGCTCGGGTTTTTCGCCAATGGCGTGAACCAGGGCGTCACGTCCGCGCTCAACGCGGTCGGCACGAAAACCTTCGCCGACAGCAACCTCGAATCGAACAACGGTCTGCCCGTGCCCGAGCGCGCGCTGATCGTCGGCATTTCGATCGAGGTGTATCCGGGACTGCTCCCTGGGCTTGGCGCCGCGGCGGCCGCGCTCACGGGTCGCTTCTGGAACGATGTGTGGCAGATCGCCCGCTCGGGGTATCTCAACTGGAACATCGGCCAGAAGCGCATCTCGCTGCAGGCGCCGCTGATGAAGTACGGCAGCGCCGCGTGCCTGAACGGCAACTCAGCGGTCACGCATGGCGCGGTCGCCGACCTGGTCGATCAGATCGACTACGCCTACATCGGCTCGGCGATCTACGGCATCGTTCCGGTCGCGATTCCCTCGAGCCAGAATTTCCCGCTCACGCTGAATTGGCCGGCGCTCGTGCCGACACCCTCGACCGCGATCGCGCGCATCGGTGTCACGTTGCACGGCTACCGCATCCGCAAGCCGCAGTAAGGCGATTCGAGTCGGGGGCGCGTGACGGTGCGCGCCCCCGGTCTCTCAACCAGGAGCGCAATGCGTGGCTGACGAAAACGAAATCGTGTTGATGTCGAAGGGCGTCGAGCACCGCTATCGCTCCTCGCAGTCCTATTGGTATCCGACGACACCGGCCGTCCTGGTCGCGAGCGCCGCAGCCCCGAATCCACAAGGGCAGGTCACCTTCGAAGTCGACGGCGATTACGAGGTCTCGCAGATGATGGCGTTCGCGGACATTGCCGCGGCCGCGCAGACCGACAGCTCGCGCGTGATCCCGCTGGTCACTATCCAGCTTTCACAGTCGGGCGGCATCCAGTGGATGCCGAACCCGATCCCGCTGTCGCTCCTGATGGGCGACGGCCGGCTGCCTTACATTTTCCCGGAGTCGGTGCTCGTGCCGGCGAACTCGCTGATGACGGTGCAGCTCGCACGGTTCGCCGCCGCCGTCGATTACAACATTCGCATCGCACTGGGCGGTCGAAAACTCTATTTCAAGTAGGGCGCCAATGAGCCGGCTCCCGTCCAAGCGCAACCTCGTCAATACGCGCCGCGCGCGGCTCGACGAGTCGATGCGCGGCATCGAGTCGGGCTATTACGATCCATCCGGCGCGATCCTTCCGTTAGTCGAGCCAGCGCCGCCCGCGGTGATTCCGCGCGCGGTGCTCCCGCTGATCTTTGACAAGGTACTGAATTTTTTCCGCCCGCAGCGTTCGGACGGCCGCACCGACTACGTCGCCGACCAGAAGGCGGCCGCGGTGTCACTGCCTCGAGGTGCAGCGCCCGAGCCGATCGTCGTGTTCCCGGCCTGGGAGTCTCGCAAGCTCAACATGCGGGACTTCCTGGCGATCTGCGAGATCGAGCCCGAGGGCCCGACGGCGACGCCGGTCACGATCGACCTGCCGCCGTACACCATTCCGCAAGGCTCGACGGGCTTCTGGAAGCGGTTCCGGTTCGTCATGGACCCGGTGCCCGTGGGCTTCACGCTCAACAACACGCGGGTCACGCTGCTGCTCGATGACGGGGTGGTGCCTGACTACACGAATTTGCCCATGGGTCCGTTCATGGACTTTGACCAGGACACGTTTGTGATCGCCGCGAGCGGCCGGCGCATCACACTCCGCATTGCATTCACCGGAGCGGTAGCGATCCCCGACGACACGCGCCTGATCGGCTACCTCTACGGGAACCTGGGCCAGCGCGACGGGCGCGCCGAAAATCAGGAAGTCGGCAACCCGATCCGAGCGCCCGAGGACACGCGGCCCGCTCGAGCGCCGGCAACGCCCTCAGTGCCGGCGACGGTCGCGCAGCCGAAGGCGAAGGGGCGCGCGGTGAGCGGCGGCCGCGGCTGGTCAAGCGGCAAGGCGGGCAGCGTCAAAACTCCCGGACGATTGGGAGCGTAAAGCGTGGCCGACGTGTTCCCGAAACTGCGCGTCATCGCGGACCCCGCAACGGTCAACTACCAGGCGGGGACGATGCAGTCCCCGACGATGAGCCTCGACGGGATTCCGTTCGTCACGGTGATCCCGGCGGGCGGTGGTCCGACGGCCGCGGTGCAGGCGGCGGGCGACTCGATCCCCGACGCGACAATAGCGCTCGTCGTCACGAACGCGCTACACGTGGCCGACGGCGCCGGTGATTTCGTCGCGCCGATTCTCACGATCATGGACGGCGAGGCGGGCCCGATCTCGGGCGTCAATTCTGCCTTGCCCACTTATTCGCTGATCGCGGGCGTCGAGCCGGTCGGGATTTCGCTCCGCGCCGCACAGGTATACGCGGCCGACCCGACCGACATCACGCCGACCGTCATCCCTGACGATTTGGGCGGCCTGCTCGGCGTCGCAAGTTTCGGGCGTGGCTTCGGCGGCGTCGATTTCCACGCGTTGCGCACCCCAACTGTTTTTCGCACGGTCACGGCGACGGCGGCGGGCGAGACAATTGTTTGGAATCCCGCGGCCGGCCGCCGCTTCCGGCTCATGGGCTACTCGATTTCGGTGTGCGGCACGCTGGCCGCGCTCGGCGTCGAAACGATTGACTTTTTGGACGGCACGGGCGGCGCGATCATCGCGTCGCACTTGGCCGCGGTCGCGGCGACGGTCTCCGGCGATTCGCAGATCAGCGTGCAGCTCGGGAACGGAATCCCCGGCGTACTCGATAATAATTTGGTGGTCGATCTCGGCACGGCGTTCACGGCCGGCGGCGTGGCGATCAACGTCTGGGGCACAGAAGAACCCTAGTGTGCCAGCGGTCATGAATGTTTCCGCTCGTCACGTTCTCTCGCAACAACTTCGCTCAATTCGCAGGGGGGAGCGGCCCGCCGCCGCCGCCCGGTGAAGTGATCGACATTCAAGTATTCACGGCTCCCGGTGCCGGCACGTGGACCAAGCCCGCGAGCCTGAGCGCGAACGCGCTGGTGTGGGCGCGACTGATTGCCGGCGGTGGTGGTGGTGGTGCGGGGAGAAAAGGCGCGGCCGCGACGAACCGCGGCGGTGGCGGTGCCGGTGCCGGTGGTGGGCAGTCTGAAGGCTGGTTTTTAGCGTCCGATCTCGCGGCGACGGAACCCGTCACAGTCGGTGCAGGCGGACCCGGCGGGGCGCCGCAAGCGACCAACAGCACGAACGGCGCGAGCGGCACGGCCGGCGGGCTCTCGGACTTCGCGGGCCGCATTCGTGCGCTGAACGGCAATCCTGGCGGTGGCGGAACTACAGCGGCCGGCGGTGGCGGTGGCGCGCAACCGGGCAACCTTCAAACCGGCAGCAATGGCGGGGCTGGCAGTCTCGGGACTACGGCCGCCAATGGCGTTGACCCCGCGGCCACGACGTTCCCGAATTTCCGCCCGACTGGCGGTGGTGGTGGCGGTGGTGTCAGTAGCGCGAACGTGGCCGGTCAAGCGGGCCGCGGCGGCAATATCGGAATTGTCCCCGCGATCTTGGGCGGCGTGGGCGGCGGCACTCCGGGCGAGGATGGGTTGCCGGGGGAGTCAATCGGATCACTGACACCCGGCACGGGCGGGGGCGGTGGTGGCGGAAATCAAAACGCGAACCAGGACGGCGGCGACGGTGCGGACGGTGGCGACCAGGGGAGCGGCGGCGGTGGTGGTGGTGCGGCGACCGATGGCACCGGATCATCGGGCGGCGGCGGCGACGGCGCTCCGGGGATCATCGTCGTGATGACGTTCGATTCTTGAGGGGTCATGTGGCACGCCAATCCGGCTCGGGAATTTTCTTACTGCTCCTCGCGGCGGCCGCCGGCGGTGGCGCCTGGTGGTGGTGGCGATCGCGTCAGCCCGCGCTCGAGGAGATCACCACGACGGCGAAAAAATTGCCGCTTCCCGCGGGGGCTATCTTGAACATTCCAGCGACCGGCCACGGCGCGCAGCCCTCGATCGCAAAACCGAATCCGTGGGTGACGCCGACGCGCGGCCGTCCATTCGAGCAGATGTTTTTAGCGGCGACCGCGCGCTATCGATTGCCGGCGGGACTGTTGTCGCGCCTCGCGGCGCGCGAGAGTAACTACAATCCCACCGCGAAAAGTTCCGTGGGCGCGCTCGGTCTGATGCAGATCATGCCGAAGTTTCACCCGGACTTAGACCCCGGCGAGCTCGCGCTCGATGAGAAAGCGGCGCTCACGCCCGCGATCGCGATCCCGTATGCCGCGGGGTATCTCCGGCAACTGTTCGATCGCTTCGGCAAGTGGACCATGGCGGTCGCGGCGTACAACGCGGGCCCGACCGCGGTCGCGAAATACGGCGGCGTGCCGCCATTCAAGGAAACCCGCGACTACGTGGCGGCGATCCTGCCCGACGTGGGTATCGCTCAACCCGAGGCCGGCGTGCGCTATGCATGACTGGAACCCTTACAACTCGAGGAGATGACCCAATGGTCCCTGTGAAAATTTCCCACGGCGAGGCGGCGACGAGCTGCGTACTCAAGCTGCTGATCCCCGGCTCGAAGCCCGTGACGGTCGGGCCTGGTCAGACGGCGGAGCTGCATTTGCGCGCGGGCGAGGTCGCTTCGATCCGTTGCGTCGACGTGGGCGAGAAGCCCGCCCCGAAAGTCACCGACGCCGACGGTGCGTCCGTGGCAACGGCCGAACCGGCGCCTGACGCGGCCGACGACGAGCCGCTGCTCGCGGCCGTTGCTGAGACCGTGGTCGACGCCGTGTCCGATCCGGGCGCGGCCGATTCCGCGCTCGAGCCGTCGGTGTCTGTGGCGGCCGGCGCCGCTGATCTCGCAGAGCCGGCCGCGTCTATGGCGGATCCGTTCTCCGCGGGCAAGTCCGAATAGGTTTGATTGAGCGCCGCCCGGCGGCTCACCGCCCTCAGGGATCGACACGGCTCAACGGTTCCTGAGGGCTTTCTTACCTGGCGCTCGAGTTCGGCGACCTGGTGCGCGCGGTAAGGGATCGCGCGGACTTCACCGGGCGAAATCTCGACCCCCTCGGGGCTGATCAACTTGCCGGCGCGCAGCGACCAGCCAAACCAGGCGGGCTCGATCACCCCGAGCTCTCCGCCCAGGGCGAGCGCCACCAGGTGCGAATAGCGTGGCGGAATCCGGCCGCGGCGTTTCCACTTGCGGGCGGTCGAGAGATCTACGCCGCACGCTCGCGCGAGCAGGCGTGCGGGAATGCCGTAGGGGTCGCGGTACCGAAATTCGATTTCTTCTACCGCGCCGATGCAATCGGTCATGGTGGTCCCTCACAGAGCCATCCCTGGCTGCGCGGGCAAATGTGCCAGCGCAGCGAAGGGGGCGCCGTGAGGTGTCACTCAGGCAGGGGATGAGATCGGCGTCAGAGAGCGTTGATTGGGCTTGGATCGTCTACTGCGCCACTTACCATAATATACATTCTGGTCAGCCGGCCCCTCAGTCGCCTGCGCAGGGGAGTGCACCGAAAGCCCGAGAATGACAGCGCCGCCGGCTATGGCGGCCGCGGCCGCGTGCCTCAGTAGCGAGGCGATTTTCCTGCCGGCGCCGTGCACTCTGGCGGCGACTTTCTGCCACTCCGATCGCGTGGCCGCCTCGGCGCGTTCAGCGCTGGCGCACGCAATCACGTACACCGGATCGATCTCGATCAGCCTCGCCAGCCCGAGCGAGTGATCATTCCCAATGGTGCGCCGTCCGGTGCGCCACATTGAAACAACCGAAAGATGGACGCCTAGCTCCTTGGCGACTCTGTAGTCAGAAACACCGCCCAGACGCGCTCTAGCCGCGTCCAGGAGCTCGATCGTCGTATGCATGGGTCTCACCCTCACCAGGACCAGACGAGCCTACCGTAAGGCCCTGGTTCACGTCGGGCAAGCGTCACACCTGCAGCGGTTCTCAGTTGCAGCCTACGCTGCACCTGCATAGTATCGGCGCGGGCCATCCCCGGCCGTGTACACCGGCGGGTTAGTCCCTTCACCAGGCCCCCCTCTGAACTTCGGTTCCTACGGGGATGGTCCTTCGGGCCTGGTGCGGGACCTGATCCGTCAGGGAGTGAAGGACCATGGATTCGATCTCAATCGGGCGAACCGCGCGCACGAGCGCGCACGCCGACAAACCCCGCCACCTGGCCTCGATCGTCGACTACGCGATCGAGCGCACCCGCAACCTGTCGCGACTGCGCACGGTGATCGCGCTGCTCGGCATTCTCGAGGAGGAGTTTCTCAAGCTGATGCACGAACGCTTGCGGTGCGCGCGCGAGCGGGTGGCGGAATGGGAAACGATCGATCTACGCATCCGCGCCAACACCGCCGCGACCGCGGCGTTGATCAGTGAGCGCGAGCTCCTCGCCCTGGCGATCGGCCCGACGGCACTCCGCGCCGCGGGGGTGCGGTCATGAAATCACGCAAGGCATTACACGACGCCGCGGCCGAGGCGAGCGTGCTGATCGATACGCTGCTCGAGGTGATACGCCACCAGGCCGCGGAACGTAAAGCGCTCGAGCTGCCGCCCGAGGTCGTCGTGTCGGCCGAGCTGTCGACGGCCATGGCGCTCACGGCCGCAGAGCTGGCGAGCCAGTGCGCGGAACGGGCGCTCTCGGAGTGCAGCCAATGAGCACGCCCCGCATCACGGTGGAACTGCTGCAGGTCGCCGACCGCGTGCTGACCGACGCGATCTATCAAGCGCGATCGGCACAAGCCTCGCTCAAGCTCGAGCGCGGCATGTTGG
>Ga0184637_10001106_pt1 | contig 18759 bp, 14 predicted proteins | sample PLM3_127_b2_FD_133143 | JGI IMG/M metagenome (GOLD analysis project Ga0184637, IMG submission 133143) | Groundwater sediment microbial communities from an aquifer in East River, Colorado, USA - PLM3_127_b2 | ecosystem: Environmental > Terrestrial > Soil > Riparian zone | place: USA: East River...
ACCCCGACCTCGCGATGGTCGTGAACTCCTGCGACCCGGTCGGCGCCCTGCACACGGTGTTCGCGCTGACCCTTGCGCTCGAGGAGCGCGAGCGCACGGGCCTGGGCCAGCTCGTCGAGGTGCCGCTCGTCGAGCCCGGGCTGAACCTCGCCGCGGAGCAGGTGGTGGAGCAGAGCGCCTACGGCGTGCTGCTCGGCTCCGAGGGCAATCGCGGCCCGGACGCGGCGCCGCAGGGTATCTACACCTGCCGCGACGGCGAACGCATCGCGCTGGCCGTCGCGAACGACGACCAATGGGCGGCGCTCGTCTCGGTGTTCTCCGGCGCGGGGGAGCTGTTTGCCGATCCCGGCCTCGCCGGCGAAGCACAGCGCCGCGCGCGCCACGACGCGATCGACGCGGCGCTCGCGCGCGCGTGCGCGAGTGACGACGCCGCCGGCGTGGCCGAGCGGCTGGTCTCGGCCGGCGTGCCGGCCCAGCTGCTGATCAACGCGCACCGCGTGATGCCGCACCCGCAGCTCGAGCACCGCGCGTTCTACCAGCCGCTCGACCATCCGCACACCGGGCGCGCGCGCTACCCGGGGCTGCCGTTCGTCGGCCTCGCCGACGGCCGGCCGCGGCGCGCGCCGCCGACGCTCGGCCAGCACAACCGCGACGTGCTCGCCGGTGAGCTCGGCACCGCGGAGAGCGACCTCGAGCGCTGGGAGCGCGACGGCATCATCGGAACCCGACCCGCCTGGATCCAGGCGGCCGAAGGAGGCAAGACATGAAGCTGGACCCGAATCGCACCTGGAAGCTGGTCGAGAAGCGTCTCCAGACGGAGCGCGACCCGACTCTGCGCAGGAACCTCGAGCTCGTGCTCGCGCACATGAAGGCGGAGGCCCGCGCCGACATCGAGGGCGTCGTCGCGACGCTCACCGAGAAGCCGCGCTACATCACCTACAGCAATCCCGACGACCCGATCTTGAACCCGCGCGGCAGCAAGGACGCGGTGCGCCGATTCTACGACATGACGATCGTGCAGACCGGCGCGCATCGGCTCGAGTTCGCGTGCGATCGCGTGATCGTCGACGCCGACTCGGTGTTCACCGAGGGCGTGATGCGGATGGCCTATCCCGGCGCGACGCTGCGCGCGATCGGGATCGAGGTCGACGACCCCGACGCCTACTACGTCGCGGAGAGCCGGATGGGTGTCGTTTGGCCGGTCGACGCTGCCGAAGGGCGCTTGACAGGCGAGGAGGTGTACGTCGGAGGCGACCCGTTCGCTGGGATCGCCGGGCGCAAGATCTCGCTCAGCGATATCGCGGAGCTCGAAGCCGCATAGCGTTCAATGCCGCGCGGCCGCCCCGGGCAGCGGCTGCTCTTGCTCCAGCGTGCGGAGCGAGAAGACGCGGTCGTCGATCTCCGGGTCCACCGCGAGCGCGTGGATCACCAGCTCGGTCGACGTTCCCCGGGCGTGGCGCACCGCGAAGCGCGTCGGCAGCAGGTGGCCGTTCTCGCGCAGCATCGCGCTGCGCGGGGTCTCGATCACGCGGTAGGGCGCCTCCGCGCCGCGCGCGAAGTAGCGATACTCGAGGATCGCGCGATCGGACTCCGCCACTGCGAACACCACCGCGCCATATCCCCGTTCGTCGCGCGGCAGCGCGCGGATCAACAAGCAGCGCTCGCCGGCCACCTGCTCCGCGGGCAGGAGCTGGAGCACGAAGTCCGCCACCCGTTGCCGCTCGAAGTCTTCGTAGGTGAGGTCGCTGCCGAGGAAGGAGTCGACGCGCTGCGCGCCGCTGATCCTGCGCGCCCGCCGCAGCGACGGGAGATACACGAACGAGTCGCGGCCCCCGCCGGCGGCCTCGATCATCAGCACCGTCAACCCGCGCAGATTCGCCGGCGCGACCACGCGGCCGACCGAATGCGAGCGGCCGTCGATCCGCTTGGAGACCGTGTGGATGCTCCGCCGCTGCTCGCGGCCGCTCCGGTCGCGGGCCACGAGCTCCATTTCGTAGATCGTGTCCACCTCGTAGCGGTTGGCGAACGCCGCCTCGAGCACGGACTCGGGCGTCGCGTCCTCCGCGCCGGCCCACGCTGCGCAGGTTGCGACGGCCAGCGGCAAGAGCCACAGCGCGACGAGTCGCCGCAGCCAGGCGTATCGCATTGCGTGCGGATCGACCATCGCGCTGCCCCCCTTCCCGGCCGCGCAGGCTAACAGACGGAACGGATCGATCGAGGGTACCCTCGCCAGTGGGTTCGCCCGCGCGGCAGCCGGTGATCGGGAGTCTTCGCAGGCTCGCAGTAGCAGCGACATTCAGGCACGCGTCGGGCCCGCCGTTACGTACGGGAGCAAGCGGTCTGACCGCGCGCAGCGAGGCGAAGCCGAGCGAAGGTCGGACGGGAAGGGCGCTGTGGCGACTCCGGAGCCGTATCGGCTCATCGACCGGTACCTGGCGGATCAGGGAACCGTCTTCCTGACCGGGCTCCAGGCGCTCGCCCGGCTGCCGCTCGAGCAGCTGCGCGCCGACCGCCGCGCCGGTCTGAACACCGCGGCGCTGGTGTCGGGCTACCCCGGCTCGCCGCTCGGCGGCTACGACGTGACGGTGGCGGCCGCCGCGCTGCTCGCGCCCGAGCTTCACGTGATCTGCCGGCCCGCGATGAACGAGGAGTACGCGGCGAGCGCCGTGATGGGCTCGCAGCTCGCCGCCGCGCAGCCCGATTGCCTGTACGACGGCATCGTCGGCATCTGGTACGGCAAGGCGCCCGGCGTCGATCGCGCCACCGACGCGCTGCGCCACGCGGTGTACGCCGGCACCTCGATGCACGGCGGCGCGGTCGCGATCGTCGGCGACGACCCGGCCGCCAAGAGCTCCACGCTGCCGTCGTCGTCCGCCGGCGCGCTCGCCGACATGCACATGCCGGTGCTGTACCCCGGCGATCCGGCCGAGGCGCTCGACCTCGGGCGCCACGCGATCGCGCTGTCGCGCCTCTCGGGCCTGTGGTGCGCGCTGAAGATCGTCGCCGACGTCGCAGACGCGACGGCGTCCGTGGAGCTCCACCCGGAGCGGATCGTGCCGGTGCTTCCGACGCGCGGAGGCCGCCCCTACCTCCACCGGCCCGACGGTCACCTGCTCGCGCCGAACAGCGTGGATCGCGAGCGCGAGATCTACGAGGTGCGCTACGAGCTCGCTCGGCAGTACGCCGCCGAGAATCACCTGAACCTCGTCACGGTGGATCCGCCGACCGCTGTGCTCGGCATCGTCGCGTCGGGCATCACCTATCGCGAAGTGCGCGAGGCCTTCGCTCGCCTCGGCCTCACCAGCGACGACGAGATCCGCTCGTGCGGCATCCGCCTGCTGAAGATGGGGATGCCGCTGCCGTTCGATCCGGACACGATCCGGAGCTTCGCGCGCGGGCTGCGCGAGGTGTTCGTCGTCGAGGAGAAGCAACCCAACATCGAGTCGCTGATCAAGGATGCCCTGTACGGGCTGGCGGAGCGGCCGATCGTCGTCGGCAAGGCGGACGAGAATGGCGCGCGCCTGCTGCCCGGTCACGGCGCGCTCGACGCCGACGCGCTGCTGCCGATCCTGCGCCGGCGCATCGAGGCGCGGGTCGGCGTGCGCCTCCGCCCCGAGGAGACCCACTCCGGGCGCGCGCTCGAACCGCTCGCGGTGCAGCGCACGCCGTTCTTCTGCTCGGGCTGCCCCCACAACCGCAGCACCGAGGTGCCCGAGGGCTCGCTGGTCGGCGCCGGCATCGGCTGCCACACGATGACGCTGTTGATGGACTCCGAGCGCGTCGGCAGCATCACCGGCGTCGCGTGCATGGGCAACGAGGGCACCCAGTGGATCGGGATGGCCGACTTCGTCGCGCGCAAGCACTTCATCCAGAATCTCGGCGACGGCACGTTCTTCCACTCCGGCCAGCTCGCGATCCAGGCGGCGGTCGCCGCGAAGGTGAACATCACCTTCAAGCTGCTCTACAACGGCGCGATCGCGATGACCGGCGGGCAGCACCCGCAGGGCCAGCTCGGCGTGCCCGAGGTTGCGCGCATCCTGCTCACGCAGGGCGTCGCGCGCGTGCTCGTCACCACCGAGGACACCGGCCGCTACCGCAGGGCGGTTCTGCCGAGCGGCGTGGAGGTCTGGGATCGCGGCCGCGTGATCGAGGCTCAGGAGCTGCTCGCGAAAGTTCCGGGTGTCACCGTGCTGATCCACGACCAGCAGTGTGCGGCCGAGGCGCGGCGCGCGCGCAAGCGCGGCCGCGCTCCGACGCCGAACCAGCGCGTCGTGATCAACCACCGCATCTGCGAGGGCTGCGGCGACTGCGGCGAGGTGAGCAACTGCCTCTCGGTGCAGCCGATCGACACGCCGTTCGGACGCAAGACCGAGATCGATCAGACCAGCTGCAACCTCGACTTCTCGTGCCTCGAGGGCGACTGCCCGTCGTTCATGACGGTGACGGTGAAGCGCCCGGGCCGGCTCGCGCGCTGGTTTGCGCGCGAGGACTCCGCGGCCGCGGCGGCGCGCAGCGCGATCCCCGAGTCCTCGCAGCTTGCGCCCGCCGACCTGCCCGATCCCGCGCGCATCGTTTCGGACGACGACTTCGCGATGCGCATCACCGGCGTCGGCGGGACCGGCGTCGTGACGGTGGCCCAGGTGCTCGGCACCGCGGCGATGCTCGACGGCTATCACGTGCGCGGGCTCGATCAGATCGGTATGTCGCAGAAAGCCGGACCGGTCGTCAGCGACCTGCGCCTCTCGCGCTCGGTTCCAACCGCCACCAACCGGCTCGGCGAGGCGCAGGCAGATCTTCTGCTCGCGTTCGATCAGCTCGTCGCGGCCTCCGAGATGGGCCTGCTCACCGCCGACCCGTCGCGCACCGCGGTGGTGGGCTCGACGTCGGGGACGCCCACCGGCGAGATGATCACGCACCCCGACGTGGTGCTCCCGTCGCCGGGCGACCTCACGCGGCGGATCGCGGGCGTCTCGCGCAGCGACGCGCAGCACTGGGCCGACGCCGACGAGATCACCGGGGATCTGTTCGGCCGCGCAACCACCGCGAACTTCTTCGTGGTCGGCATGGCGCTCCAGGCCGGCTGCCTGCCGATCAGCGCTAAGCACATCGAGGAGGCGATCGGCTTGAACGGCGTCGCGGTGGACGCGAACCTGGCGGCCTTCCGCTGGGGCCGCGCGCAGATTGCGACACCACAGGCGGTCGCCGCGGCGCGCGGTGCCCTGCGCGAGAGCGGGCAGCAGAGCAGCGAGCGGGCGCCGATCGTCACGGCCGGGGTCGCGGCGCGTATCGCCGCGCTCGATGCGCCGTCCGCGCTGCGCACAGCCCTCACGCGCTACGCCGCCGAACTCACCGCGTGGCAGAACGAGCGCACCGCCCTCGGATGGCTCGACTTGCTCGAGCGCGTGACCACCGCCGAGCGCGCGGTCGCACGCGACAGCAGGCGCCTGTTGGCCGCCGTCGCGGCCCACTTGTTCAAGCTGATCGCGTACAAGGACGAGTACGAGGTCGCGCGCCTCTTGACGGACGCCGACGGCCTCGCCGACGCGCGCGAGGTCGCCGGCCGGCGCGGCCGGATCGCGTGGCAGCTCCACCCGCCGATCCTCCGCGCCATCGGCCTCCACCGCAAGATCGCGATCGGATCGTGGGCGACGCCAGGCGTCCGCCTGCTGGCGAAGGGCAAGCACCTGCGCGGCACATTCCTCGATCCGTTCCGCTGGACCCACGTGCGCCGGCTCGAGCGCGCGCTGCCGGGCGAGTACGTGAACGCGATCGACCGCGTGCTCGCGGCGCTGTCGGCCGAGAACCTCGACGCCGCGGTGAAGCTGGCGGAGCTACCGGATCAGGTGCGCGGCTACGAAAACCTCAAGGTCGAACGCGCCGCGAAGTACCGCGCGCGCCTCGCCGAGGCACTGGCCGCGTTCGGCCCCGTGGCGTAGCGCGCCTACTGGAGCTCATCCATCTTTCGGCGTGCCAGCTCTGAAATGTTCGCGAAGTATCGACCATGCGTCTTTCGTAGAGCCTCCTCCGTTGCCGCTTCGAGAAGCACGACCTCGCGCTCGCCAATGCAATGTCTCGCACGCCCGTTTGCGATGAGCGTAGGCCGTGGCATTCGTCTGTGAGACAATCTCGATACAGGCTCTGTTGAGAGGGGGTCTCTGAATGGACGACAGCTGCGTCGCCCCCGCTTTGTCCGATGGCGCTCGTCGCCCTCGCCCTGCATCGGTGTTTCGCCGCACCCGACAACCGCGGAGCCCGGTGGCATCCGTTCGACTCCTGCTCGCCTGCGGCGCCAGTGTAATCCTGTCGGCCGAAGTCTCGGCCGTTCCGCTGTTGCCGGGGGACATCCTCGCGATGGGGACCGGGAGTGCGGGCACCGGCATCGTCCGCGTGGATCCCGATACCGGAGCACAGGCCTTGGTGGCGGCCGGGGATTTCGGCGACTTTGCCATCGGCACGGCTTTCGTCTACGCGATCTTGGGCGACTTCGTGGTCCGCATCGAGCCACTGACGGGGTTGCAGACCACGGTTACCTCGGGTGGGCTGCTGGTCGCGCCGGCGGGAATCTCCCTGGGCCCGGCCGGGGAGATCTTCGTCCTCGAAACCGAGGGCCTCGGCGGCCAACCGGGCATCGTGCGCGTCGATCCCCTCACCGGAGCGCAGACACCGCACAGCGTCGGCGGCCTCATCGACAGCGTAACCCTTTGGGATCTCGAAGCGGATCCGAGCGGAGATGTGATCGTGCTCGAGGACCCCTTCGGGTCGGGGGAGGCAGCCGAGCTGATCCGGGTCGATGCGACCTCCGGCCTCCAGACGGAGATACCGCTCGTAGGCGGTCTACCAACCTTTGCGTATGCGCTAGGCGTCGCCACGAATGGGGATATCTACATCTCTGACTCCGGCTTTTCGGGTACCATCGTCTGGCACCTCGACCACGAAACCGGAGAGCTGACGCGCGTCGGGTTCGTCACGATCGACCTGGGGCCGGACGGCGAAGCCGATCCGTTGGTCGCCGACATCGCGCTCGACGAGAGCGGAAGAGTCCTCGTCGCGCCAGATTTCGTAAGCAACGGATCCAATACCGGTGAGCGGGTGCCAAACGGGATTTTCGAGATTCCGTTCGGCGAAGGTCCGAACCGAGTGCCGCTGAGCGAAGGAACCTTCGGCGAACTTCAGATCGTGCGAAGCCCCTTCGTGATCCCCGAGCCCGCGACGGCTGCGCTCCTATTGCTGGGGCTGGCGGGGATCGCGGGTTTCCGCAAGCGCTGCGCTTTCGGCAGGTAAGCGACGGGGCTCAGGCAGCGATGGATCCGACCCGCCACCCCTGCGGCACATTGGCGGCGCGCCGTCGCCGCAAGCAAAAAGGCCCTGCGCGCAACGCTGCGAAGGGACCCGAGATTCCTGGAGCGCGAGACCGGCCCTGATCGGCGACCCCCACGTTGGCAAAGAGCCAAGAACGCGTTAAGTGACTCCTAGGTGAACGTCGCGCTCTACAAGCTCTGCAAGGAACGGCATTCGGGTCCGTTGGTGGCGTCTCCCTTGAAGTTCCTTCCATAGGGAGGAACGCATGATGTAGTTGGCCGCAGGCCTCGGCGTCTTGCATCCCGGCGTCTGCCCCTCAACCTCTCTGGTTCCTGGTCTTCAGACGGCCTGGAGCGCGTACCGCCCGGGGCGCAATGGGCGCGGCGTCCTGCACCGTGCCCTCGACGCTGCGCCATGCCCCGCGCAGCTCGGCAGCGCCGAGCGCGAGAGCCGCCCTCACGTCCGTGCGCAAGTCGGCCGACAAGTCCGTGGAATCGTGCCGGGGGGCGGATGAGGATCGAGCCGGCGGGCGGCGACACCGCGATGCCCCGGAACCTGCGAAAGCGCCTCGCGTTGATCGAGCGTCACGCCGGGCCGCTCGTGAAGCGGCGCGTGCTCGATTGCGGCTGTGGCGCGGGAGCGTACGTACGCGCGCTCGTCGCGCTCGGGGCGGACGCGTTCGGCGTCGAGTTCGACGAGTGCAAGCTCGCCGGAGAGGCCGCGCTGGGCGATCCGCTGGCGGCGCGCCTGTCGGTGGGCGATCTCGAGGCGCTCGCGTTCCCGGACGCCTGCTTCGATGTGGCGCTCGCCAACGAGGTGCTCGAGCACGTGCCCGACGATCGCGGCGCGCTCGCCGAGGTGCGCCGTGTGCTGCGACCCGGTGGACGCCTGCTCGTGTTCTCGCCGACGCGCTTGTACCCGTTCGAGACGCACGGCGTCTTCTGGCGCGGTACGCGATCTCGGGTGCCGCACACGGTGCCGTTCGTCCCGTGGATTCCGCTCCGTTATGGGACGCTCCTCTTCGACTACTGGGCACGCAACTACTGGCCGTGGGAGCTGCGTGCGCTCGTCGAGCGCGCCGGCTTCCGCGTGCTCGAGACGGGTGCCGTGTGGCAGACCTTCGAGAACATCTCCGGACACCAGCCGCGCTGGATCGCATCGCTGCGGCCGCTGCTGCGCGGCATGAGTGCTTTCGCCGAGCGCATTCCCGGCCTGCGCGCGTTCGGCGTGTCGCAGCTCGTCGTGGCGGAGCGGATGTGAAGTAACGCGTGGGTGGATTAACGCGTAGGGCGGATCAGGCCGAAGGCCGTAATCCGCCAACCCGTGAAACAAAGGCGGATTACCCTTCGCTAATCCGCCCTACGCGCTTCGCGGCTCACGGCGCGAGCTCGTACGCGTCGAGCTTCGGCGCGGCCATTTCGGCGCGGAAGCGCTCGAAGGTCCACGGCCAGGTGGCCGGGACGCCGCGGTCGTCGAGATACCAGCTCCGGCAGCCGCTGCTCCAGATCGTCGACCGCGCGGCCTCCACGCGCTCGGCCTCGAGCTGCTGTGTCGCCGCCTCCGACACCGCGATCTCGCGCGCTCGACCGGAGCGATGCAGCTCGATCAGCTTCAGGATGTACGCGAACTGGATCTCGGCGACCTCGATCAGCGAGAAGTTGCCGACCGGGCCGTTGGGCCCGTTCAGCATGAAGAGATTCGGGAAGCCGGGGATCGCAATCGACAGGTACGCGATCGGCCGCTTCTCCCAGACGTCGTCGAGGCGGGCGCCGCCGCGTCCGACGATCTCGATCGGGCGCATGAAGCGGTCGGTCTTGAAGCCGGTGGCGAGCACCAGGACATCGAGCTCGTGCAGCCGCCCGTCGCGGGTGCGGACGCCGCTCTGCTCGATGCGCTCGATCGCCGTGGTCACGAGCTCCGCGTTCGGGCGCTGGATCGCCTGGTAGAAGTTCGGCGAGATCACCAACCGCTTGCACGCCGCGCGGTAGGTCGGGCGCAGGCGCTCCTTGAGCTCCGGGTCGCGCACGTTCTCTTCGAGGTTCGCGAGGCACGCCTCGGCGATCATCTGCATCGCCGGCGAGTCGGCGTCGACGAGCCCACTCGCAAAGCCCTCGGCGAACAGCCGCGACAGGTCGTCGTGGGTGGTGCGCAAGAGCGCCGGGTCGCTGCGGAAGCCGCTCTGCTCGTCGGCGGAGTAGGCCGGGTTCTCCTGCGGCATGATCCACTGCGCGGTGCGCTGGAAGAGCGAATACCTGGCGACGCGGTCGGTGATCGCGCCGGTGATCTGCACCGCGGTCGAGCCGGTGCCGATCACGCCGACGCGCCGGCCGTCGATCGGCACCGAGTGGTCCCAGCGCGCGCTGTGGAACGCGGCGCCCGCGAAGCTCGCGAGCCCGTCGAACGCGGGGAGGTTCGGGTGGTGGAGCACGCCGGTCGCCGCGATCACGATGTCGGCGGTGTCGCGGTGGCCGCTCGCCGTCTCGATCCGCCAGCGCCCGTCCTCGAACGCGCAGCGCACCACCTCGTCGCCGAAGCGGAAGTAGCGCTCGAGGCCGTGCTCGTCGGCCACGCGCTCGAAGTAGGCCTGGATCTCGTCGCCGGGCGAGTAGCGGTGGCTCCAGGCCGGGTTCAGCGCGAACGAGTAGCTGTAGAGGTGCGACGGGACGTCGCAGCCGATCCCCGGATAGGTGTTCTCGCGCCAGGTTCCGCCGAGCCGGTCGGCTTTCTCGTAGACCGTGAAGTCGCGAAAGCCGGCTTCCAAGAGCTTGATCGCGCTGAGCACGCCGGCCATGCCCGCGCCGAGGATCGCGAAGCGGATGTCTTGCATAACGGCGCTACACCGGCCGCCGCTGCGACAGCCCGAGCGCGTTCTCGCGCATCACCAGCCTCTGCTCCGCGGCGGACAGGCCCTTCAGGTCGTAGACGTAGTCGGTCGGGTCCACCAGCCCCTCGGCGTGCGGCCAGTCCGAGCCGGCCACCATGTTGTCGGCGCCTACCAGGTCGCGCAGCAGCGCGATGTCGTCCTCGTGGAACGGCGCGATCCAGACGTGGCGGCGGAACGTCTCTGCCGGGTCTTCGGCGAAATAGCTCGGCTCCTGGCCGTAGACGCGCTCCATCGACTGGAACAGCCACGGCACCCAGAACGAGCCCATCTCGATGCTCGCGATGCGCAGGTTCGGGAAGCGCTGGAAGAGCTGGTGCGAGATCAGCGCCGCGAACAGATCGAACGGCGGCTTCGCCGGCAGCGCGATGCTGCGGAACGGCGAGCCCTTGAAGCTCTGGGTGGTGCCGCCTTCGCCCCAGTCCACCATGTAGTCGCCGTAGCCGGAGTCGCCGCCGTGATAGACGACGGTGACGCCCGAGTCGTTGACGAGCTGCCAGAACGGATCGAACCACGGGTCGGCCGGCGAGCGGCTGCCCCCCGTGCTGTAGACGAACGAGGGCCGCATCACAATGAAGCGGGCGTCGTTCTCGAGCGCCCACTCGAGCTCGCGGATGCCGCGATCGCGGTCCATGATCGAGATGTAGGGCGCCGCGTAGATGCGCTCGCGGTACGCAAAGCCCCAGTCTTCGAGCAGCCAGCGGTTGAACGCCTCGAACGCGCAGTGGACGGCCTCGGTGTCGCGCTTCAGCGCCTCTTCCATGCCGACACCGAGCGTCGGGAAGTAGAGCGCCTTCTCGACGCGCTGTTTCGTCATCACTTCCAGGCGCGCGTCGCGATCGCGGTACTCGCGGCGGATCGGCTCGAGCTCACCGAACGCCTCGCGGATCGAGTGGCCGTGCGGATTCTTGCCGCGGTAGTACTGGTCGAGGCAGCCGGGGCGCGCGACCGGGTCGAAGGTGGGGTTTGGAATGAAGCGGTTGATCGCGCCGGCGACGAGCAGCTCCTTGCGCCCCTTCACCACCGCCCAGTCCATGCAGCGCCGCCGCATCTTCGGGTCGAGGTGGCGCGTGAACGCGTCCTCGGCCTCGTAGTAGTGGTTGTCGGCGTCGAAGATCTCGAACGGAAGGTCGGCCATCGGGGGGTTCTCCAGCGTGGGCTCGCGGCCGCCGAGGATATCGGCTCGCGGGTGGCGCGTCACCGCGGCGCGCTGCGTAGTATCTTCGCGAAATGCGTGCGCGAGTCGACGCGGGTCCCCGAGCTCCGAGCTGCGGTGCGCCCGAGCGCATCGACCTCGGAGAGGGATCGTGGCTCGAATGGTGGCCGCACTTCCTCGCAGCCGGCGAACGCCCGCGCGCCGAGGATCTCGCGGCCGAGCTGCCTTTGCGCACCGATTCCTTCACGCTCTTCGGCCGCCGCGTCGCGGTGCCGCGCCTGATCTCCTGGCACGGCGATCCGGGCTGCCGCTACCGCTACTCGGGCCAGACCTACGAGCCCTCGCCGTGGACGCCGGGGCTCGTGCGGATCCGCCAGCGGCTCGTCGCACGCACGGGGCTCCCGTTCAATGCGGTGCTCGCCAACTACTACCGCGACGGTCGCGACTCGGTCGGCTGGCACTCCGACGACGAACGCGAGCTGGGGCCCGACCGCGACGACGTCGCGATCGCGTCACTCAGCCTGGGAGCAGTGCGGCGCTTCGCGATGCGTCACCGCGAGAGCGGCGAGCGCCGCGAGCTGGCGCTCTCGGACGGCAGCCTGCTGGTGATGCGCGGCCGGACCCAGCAGTCCTGGCGTCACGCGTTGCCGAAGACCGCCGCGCGCGTCGGTCCGCGCCTGAACCTGACCTTCCGGATCATCGCGCGTCCTCGCCTGTCTTGAGTCGGCGTTTGTCGGCGAAGAAACGCCAGATCTCGGCGGCGCCGTCGAGGTCGGCATTGGTCGCGCCGATGAAGCGCGGAAAGCGGTGGAACGGGTGCGGGAAGGTGTGGCCGCCACCTTCCACCGCGATCAGCGCGACCTCGGGTCCCGGCCCGTCGCGAAAGGTGCGCAGCTCGGCGCGCGAGTCGTCGTGGGTGGCGACGTCGGGATACGCGACGACGTGCGGCGGGCCGCGGTGCCCGGCGAGCCCCGCGAAATAGCCGACGGTGGCGTCGGTCGAGAGTACGGCGCCCCGGTTGCCCCAGATACCGTAGAGCGCGACGGAGCCGCCCGCGTAGGGGTTCATCGGGTCTCTCGTGCCGTTCATCACCAGTACCGCCACGGCTCGCCCCGACTTCACACAGTCGAGGTTCGCGTCGTCGGGCAGCGAGGCCGCCACTGCGGCCACGGCCGCCATCCGCTCGGGCACCTCGAGCGCGAGGCGGTAGCTCATCTGGCCGCCGTTCGAGATGCCGGTCGCGTATACGCGCTCGGGATTCGCATGATGCTCGGCGACGAAGCGGTCGATCATCGCGCTGAGGAACGCGACGTCGTCGATGTCCTGCGTGTTGGCCGAGTAGGGCGCGGCCGCGCGGCAGTCGTTCCAGTGCTGCTCGAATCCGTCCGGGTAGATCGCGAGGAAGCCGTGTCGGTCGGCCAGCCGATCGAACTCATAGTAGGTGGAGCGACGTGCGAGGCGGCCGTCGCCCTCTGACTCGTGCAGCACGAACACGAGCGGCGGCGCTGGCGCCGGCGTGGCGGGCCGGTACCAGCGGAACTGGCGTTCGATCCCTCCCACGAGCAGAGCGCCCTCGAGCAGCTCGCCATCGAGCGCGGGCACCGGCTCGATCGACGGCGTGTAGATCCAGTAGCCATAGGCCGCGCCGAGCGCGAGTGTGACGATCCCGAGCCCTCCCGCCGCGATCCTGAGGATCCGAGCCATCAGAGTTTCACCACCACGCGTCCCCACGTGCGCCGCGCGTGCAGGTCGCCGAGCGCCGCGGGAACCTCGGACATCCCGATCACACGCGTCGTCGTCGCGCGGTAGCGGCCCGCCTCGAACAGACCCATCACGTGCGCGTGGGCCGCCTCCTCGAGTGCTCGACCCTGCGCGCCGTAGCCGGCGCCCATGCAGGTGCCGACGAGCGTCCAGTTCTGGAGGTAGAACTCGTTCGGGTGGATCGCGATCAGCCCGGCCGCGTGGCCGGCGAGCACGTGCCGGCCCTCGACGGCGAGCAGCGGCCGCGCGCGTTTCCCCGGCTCGCCCTGCACGAAGTCGATGATCGCGTGCACGGCAGCCGGACCCACCTCGTGCTGCACCGCGGCGACGAAGTCTTCCCGCTGATGATCGATGACGATCTGCGCGCCGAGCTCCTTGCAGAAGGCGACCTTCTGCTCGCCGCCCGCGACCGCAATCACGCGGCAGCCGGCCGCGACGCAGAGCTGCACCGCGGAGGAAGGCACTCCCCCCGCGGCGCCCAGCACGAGGATCGTCTCGCCGGCGCGCACCTGCCCGCGGCGGTGCACGGCGTGATAGGCGGTATGCGACGGAATCACGAAGCCGGCCGCCTCCGCGTCGGAGAGCGCCTCCGGCACCTCATAGAGCACCGGCGGAAACATCACCGATTTCGGCGCGAAGCTACCGAACGGCTGCGGCGTGAATCCCATCACCCGCTTGCCGATCCATCCCTCGAGACCGGGGGACACCTCCAAGGCGATGCCCACCGCCTCCTGGCCGGAGACGTAGGGGCGCCCGATCGGCACCGGGTACTCACCGGTCGCCATCGTGACGTCGGGTGTGGCGAGCGCGGCGGCGAGCACGCGCACGAAGACGTAGGCGGAAGTCGGCGGCTCGTCGCCCACCCGCGGCCGCAGGCCGGCGAGGTCGACAGTGAGCGCGCGCATCGCCGCGTGGCTAGGCTCGGGCGCCTCCCGCCACTCGAAGACCTCACTGGGACGTCCCTTCCCGCCGATCACCCAACCCTGCATGTGGCTCCTCCCTCTCGCCTGCCCCGGACCGGCAGCTTACCCTGACACGATGCGAAGGGTGGTGTGTGCAGCGCTCCTGCTGACTGCCACCGCGTGTGTCCCCGGCTGCTCGGGTGGTCCCGACTCGGCCGTGATCATTGTCGTGGACACGTTGCGCGCCGACCACCTGGGATTCTATGGCTACGCGCGCGCGACCAGCCCCGAGCTGGACGCCCGGGCCGGACACGGCCTCGTGTTCGAGCGCGCCTACAGCACCTCGCCGTGGACGCTGCCCGCGTTCGGGTCGCTCTTGACCGGTCACATTCCGTCCGAGCACTTCGCCGGCCTGCGCCTCTCGACGGACGGGACGGCGAAGTTCTCGCCGCTGTCCCCGGCGCTCCCGACGCTCGCCGAGCTGCTCGGCATCCGATACTGGGCGACCGGCGCGGTCGTGAACAATCCGTTCCTGCAGGAGGAGACCGGAATCGCGCGCGGCTTCGACACCTACGACTACGGAACTGCGCGCCGCCGGGCCGACGAGGCGGTGGACGCAGCACTCGAGTGGCTGGCGGGCCGGGGCGAGCAGCGCTTCCTGCTGCTGCTCCATCTCTTCGACCCGCACCTCCCGTACAACGCGCCGCCGCCGTTTCGCGAGCGTTTCACCGGGCCGCGCCCGCCGGGCGAGCCGCGGCTGGACCTGGACGCGATCCGCGACGTGCTGAGCCGCGGCGAAAAGATCGACGTGGAGTTCCTGCGCAACGCGTACGACGAGGAGATCGCGTTCGTCGACCACGAGCTGGGGCGCTTCTTCGGCGAGCTCGAGGCGCGCGGTCTGCTGCGGCGGACGCTCGTCGTGCTGACCTCCGATCACGGCGAGGAGTTCTTCGAGCACGGCGAGTTCGAGCACGGCCACTCGGTCTTCGACGAAGTGGTGCGCGTGCCGCTCGCGATCTGGGGCCCGGGTGTCGATCCGGGGCGCGCAGAGGGGCCCGTCTCGCTGCGGGACATCCCGGCCACGGTGTTGCACGCGCTCGACGTCGCAGCGCCGCCCGGATTCCCGGGGAGGTCGCTGCTGTCGCGCGGAGACTCGGAGACGATCGTCGCCGAGCACACGCTGTATGGACGGGAGCGCAAGGCGGCGGTGGCGTGGCCATGGAAACTGCACTGGATGAAGGGCGGCCAGGAGCTGGCCCTGTTCGATCTCGCCGCCGATCCAGCCGAGCGCACGAACCTGTGGGCCGAGCGCAAGGCGGAAGCGCAGCCGCTGTTCGACGCGCTCAGCGCGATCGCCGCGCAGGGCGCGAACGCGCTGGAGCACGCGGGCGTCGAGATCGACCCCGAGACCCGCGAGCGCCTGCGCGAGCTCGGCTATCTCGAGTGAGACACTTTATCCGCGCTCAGCCCCGCTTCATTCGCGCCGCGTACTCCGGGCCCAGCAGGCGCTTGGGGTGCATGCCGTCGACGTAGCCGATGAAGGTCGGCTCGAAGATGTCGTAGCCGAGCAGCTCCTGGACGCGCTCCGAGTAGCCGTGCGCGAGCTCCGGCGGGACGGCGAGCGTCATGTTCTCGATCTGGCGCATCCAAGGCTGGCAGTACTGCGGCGTGATGCCGAGGCGGGTGGTCGTGCCGCGGTGCGCGCCGCCGCGGTGTACGAGCGTGCCGGCGAATAGCAGCGCGGAGCCGGCGGGCATGCGGATCGACACCGCGCGCGCGTCGTCGGGCGCGGCCTGCTCTCCCGCGCCCCAAAGGTGCGAGCCCGGGATCACCTCGGTCGCGCCGTTGTGCTCCGTGAAGTCGTCGAACGCCCAGATCGCGCTGACGCCCATCATCGGCCGCGGGCGCGAAATCGGCACATAGGCGTCGTCCGAGTGCCAGCCCTGCGGCGTCTCGCCGGGGTGCACCAGGATCGCCAAGCAAGCCGAGAGCCGGTAATGCGGCGTGAGCAGCAGGTCGAGCACCGCGAGCACATCGGGATGCTCGACGATGCGCGCGACCGGCGGCGCCTTCGCGAGCAGCGCGTAGACGCGCTCGGAGCGGAAGCCCTCGAAGTCGTTGCGCCCGAACAGCCGGCCGTGCAACCACGGCGCGAGTGACGACTTGATCTCGTCGACCTCGCGCCGGGAGATCAGGTCCGGCACGACGACGTAGCCATCGCGGTGGATCGCGGCTGCCAGCTCCTGGGCTCCGGTCATCGGGCGCGAGGGTACCGCGGATTCACTCTCTCAGCGGAAGGAACAGCACCGGCTCCTCGGCGCGGGCCATCTCCTCGCGAACACGCTCGGGAAAGAGATCGACCCACTCCCGCGGCAGCGGCATCCCCTCGGTGAGGCGCCGCGCGTAGGCGGTGACGCGGCACAGCTGGCGCTCGACGTCGTCGCGCAGCGCCGCGAAGCCCTCCGGTGTGCGTGCGGCCTCCGACGGCACGAACGGCCCGGAAAAGACGTGGACGATGTGGTTGAACGGGAGCGGGACGAGCGTTCGATCCCAGGTGGGGAGCTGGAAGTAGCGCTTGCACCAGGTCTTCACGACGCCGAGCGGTGCGTCGCAGCCCACCGCGATCCTGACCGCGCCGTCCTTCATCCGATAGATCGGCCCCTTCGAGCCGTCGGTAGTGATGCCATAGATGACCCCGGGCTGCGCCTGCATGTGTTCGATCATCGCGCGGACGATCTCGGCCGACCCGCGGCGGCGCTTCTTCGTCGTGGAGCCCCCGCGAAACACGGTGAAATTACACAGCTCGAGCATGCGGGTGATGATCGCTCCCGCGTCTCCCTCGCTGGCCAGCGTGTGGCCGTGATAGTCCTTGAAGGAGTACGCGACGAAGAAGACCTCGTCGTGCCAGAGGGCATAGATGCCGCGGCTCACCATCTCGCGCAACGCGTCGGGATGCGGGCCGAGCGTCTCGACGCGACTGGTGCGATACACGAGCCACATGTACGCGACGTAGAGATAGGGAACCGTGTAGATCCCGACGGTCATCAGCGCGCGGCGCAGCTCCTTCGTCACCCGACGTTGGGTGCTTCTCTTGCGCTCTTGCGCGACGGGCAGGGACATCGGGGTGTCGTCGATCAGCGGTTCGTCAGGCTCATGCCGAGCTCGCTATAGCGCTCGCCGGCAGCGGCGCCCGGCGGCAACACCGCGTCGATCCGCGCGAGGTCGGCGGCGGAGAGGCGCACCGCGACGGCACCCGCGTTGTCGTCGAGGTACTTGCGGCGTTTCGTGCCGGGAATCGGCGCGATGAAATCGCCCTGCGCGAGCAGCCAGGCGAGCACGAGCTGCCCCGGCGAGCAGCGCTTGTCGCTGGCGATCGCCTCCACCTCGGCCACCAGACGCAGATTGCGCGCGAAGTTCTCGCGCGCGAATCGCGGCGTCGTGTGGCGGAAGTCGTCCTCGCCGAGATCCTCGAGGCGCTTGACCTTGCCGGTCAGGAAGCCGCGCCCGAGCGGGCTGTAGGGAACGAAGCCGACGCCGAGCGCGCGGCACGCGCCGAGGATGCCGCCCGGGAGCTCGGGATCGCGGCTCCACAGCGAGTACTCGCTCTGTACCGCAGCGATCGGGTGCACCGCGTGCGCTCGCCGCAGCGACTCGGCCGAGACCTCCGACAGGCCGAGGTGGCGGACCTTGCCGGCCTTCACGAGCAGGGCCATCGCGCCGACGGTGTCCTCGATCGGCACCTGGGGATCGACGCGGTGTTGGTAGTAGAGGTCGATCGCGTCGAAGCCGAGCCGCGCGAGGCTCCCGTCGCACGCGCTGCGCACGTACTCGGGCGTGCCGCAGATCCCCACCGCGCGGCCGCCTTCGCGCACGAAGCCGAACTTGGTCGCGAGCACGACGCGGTCGCGCCAGCCGCGCTCGGCGAGGAAGCGCCCGATCAGCTCCTCGTTGTGGCCGCTGCCGTACGCGTCGGCTGTGTCCCAGAACGTCACGCCGAGCTCGACGGCGCGCGCGAGCGTCGCCTCGTTCTCGGCCTCGTCGGGCTTGCCGTAGAACTCAGACATCCCCATCACGCCGAGACCGATCGCGGAAACTCGCAGCCCGCCGTTTCCCAGTGCTCGCGACTCCATTCGATACCTCCCTCGGTGACCGGGCTACTGTCCCAGATCCCGGGCGCGAAGGAAAGAAGGGGACGGATCGATGAAGGCCGCCGTCATGCGCGCGAACCACGCACCCCTCGAGATCGAAGAGGTGTCGATTGATTCCCCCGGCCCGGGCGAGGTGCTCGTGCGCACCGCCGCGTCGGGGATCTGCCACAGCGACCTGCACGTCGTCGAAGGCGCGCTGCCGATGCCGCCGCCGTGCATCCTCGGCCACGAGCCGTCGGGCGTGGTGGAGGAGGTCGGCGCCGGCGTGGCGGGCTTCGCGCCCGGCGACCACGTGATCGGCTGCATCTCGGCCTGGTGCGGCGAGTGTGAGATGTGCCTGCGCGGCAAGCCGCACCTGTGCGGCGGCGCCGCGCTACAGCGTCCGCCCGGCGCGCCGCCGCGCCTGTCGAAGGACGGCGCGCTGCTGCTCCAGTTCGCGAACCTGTCGTCGTTCGCCGAGCAGATCCTCACCCACGAGCGCTCGCTGGTGAAGATCCGCGACGACATGCCGCTCGACCGCGCTGCGCTGATCGGCTGCGGCGTCACCACCGGAATGGGCGCCGTGCTCAACACGGCGCGGATCGAGCCCGGCAGCACCTGTGCGGTGATCGC
>Ga0184637_10001107_pt1 | contig 18747 bp, 19 predicted proteins | sample PLM3_127_b2_FD_133143 | JGI IMG/M metagenome (GOLD analysis project Ga0184637, IMG submission 133143) | Groundwater sediment microbial communities from an aquifer in East River, Colorado, USA - PLM3_127_b2 | ecosystem: Environmental > Terrestrial > Soil > Riparian zone | place: USA: East River...
ATCAATCGCCGTCATCGTTCGGAACTCTCAATCTGGAAGTCTTTTTACGTTCAAGGCGCGACATGCTGGCGGATACACCCTGAGCGAGATCGCCGCACATCTGGATATTCACTACACTACCGTAAGCAAGGTGGTGAATGAAAACAGTGAAAACCGATATTTCAAGACCTGATCCTTTCGCCCCTTTTTACAGTACCGTGTTGGCAGCAAACTTCTGCTTCCCCAACTCACCACAGGAGGTCACATGAAGGTTCTAGCGATCGTAGCGACGGCGTTGCTGGTCTCGGCAGGCCTGACATCCCCCGCGACTGCGCAGCAGGGCGGCGACGACATGACGTTCTTCTTGACGAGCGTAGGGAAGGGCAACGGCGCCGACCTCGGCGGCCTGGAAGGCGCGGATGCGCACTGCAATGCGCTCGCCAACGCGGCCGGCTCGAAGCGCACGAGCTGGAAGGCGTACCTGAGCACCACCCTGCCGGGGGGTGACGCGGGCGTGAACGCGCGCGATCGAATCGGCGAGGGTCCGTGGCGCAACGCTAAGGGCGTGGTCGTGGCCAAGAACGTCGCGGAACTGCATTCCGCGAAGAACAACATCAACAAACAGACGGCGCTGACCGAGAAGGGAGAGATGGTGAGGGGTCGCGGGGATACGCCGAACGAGCACGACATCCTCACGGGCTCGGATCCGACCGGCATGTATTCGACGGCGGGCGGCGATACCACCTGCGGCAACTGGGCGAAGAACGGCGAGGGCTCGGCGATCGTCGGCCACCACGACCTGATGGGGCTGAAGGACACTCGGCACATGAAGTCCTGGAACTCCTCGCACGGCTCGCGCGGTTGCGGCCAGGACCAGCTCAAGGCCTCGGGCGGCGCGGGACTGTTCTACTGCTTCGCTGCGAACTAGAGGAGCAAGACGACTGCGATAAGCCGCTTCCGCAGTTCGACCCGACAAAAGCTGGCTGCGGCCAGCTTTTGTGTTTCTGGAACCACTCAAGTGATCGTCGCCTCCGGCATTGTCATGCAGTTCGGGTCCAAGCCCCTGTTCTCCGACGTCTCCGTCAATTTCGGCGGCGGGAACCGCTATGGCCTGATCGGCGCCAATGGCTGCGGCAAGTCGACGAAAATGAAGATCCTGGGCGGGGACCAGGCTACGGCGGAGGCGGTCACGAAAGCCGCGGCCTAGCCTGGCACCTCGCTGCCGTAGGGCCGCGTGATGATCTCCAGGAAATGCCCGCCCGGGTCCTCGAAGTACACGCCGCGCCCGCCGAAGTGGGTGTTGATCTCGCCCTTCTGTTTCCTGGCCGGATCCGCCCAGTACGTAAGCCCGCGCGCCCTGACGCGGCCGAAGATCTGATCGAACTCGGCCTCGCTCACCAGGAAGGCGTAGTGCTGCGGCTCGAACGGGTCTTGCGTTTCGAAGAAGGCCAGGGTCACCTCGTTGCCGGTCTCGACGTCGAGGAAGGGGCCGAAGGGCACGGGCTTGCCGAGGCCGAAGAGGCTCGAGTAGAACTCCGCCGATGCGCGCTTGTCACGCGCATGCACGATGGTGTGGTTCAACTTGATGGCCATGGTGCCACTAGCATAGCGCGACCAGTTCGAACGCGCCCCGGCCTAACCCAGCCCCTCGCGGCGCAGCCGCGCACGCAGCGCATCCATCTCCTCCAGCGTGTCGGCCACCAGCGCGGCGAGCTCGGGCGCGGCGTCGAAGCTGTGCTCGATGTCGCGCATGCGCCGCGCGCGTGCGAGGTGCTGAAGCGCCATTCGGCGATGACTGTGCCGGTCACGGGGATCAGACCCTCCTGGACGCGACGCACCAGCCAGTCGCGCTCGAGCGCGCAGGCGGCGCGGAAAATGTGGGGTCTACCATCAGGTCTTGTTTCTTGCACGGACAAATTGAAGTCCCAAATGCAACTGCGAGAGGTAGGCAAGCGGGGATAGGATCGGTGCTCCTTTAACCGGCAAGTCGAAGGAGAGACGATGAAAACCTACATACAGCGGCCGTACAGGTCGCTTGGCCGCATCGGTGCGTTGGTGAAGTTCCCATGTTCGTTCAGCAATCTTTGTCGCGTCAAACGTGGGTACAACTTGCGAGTGATTTGTAGTTGCTCAGACTTGCGCAGACAGACAGTGTCTGACCAAGTCGACCCCAAGTCATATGTGAAGGGCCTGGCAGCGACCAGGACCGGACATTCGCAAGGCAAAACAATTCTGAGGATAGACGGGAGGTGCGCTCGCACGGCGGCGCCCCCATTGTTGGGGTTCTTATGCGGACACAGGCATCACAAGGCTATTGCGTTTCATGCTGTTAGGCTACGATAACTGCTGCCATCATTTGCAATTGATTTGCGGACGTTGCTGTCGGCATAATCAATGTTAGCCGTCGCCGCGCTCCGGTCCGTTCATTTCACAACCCTGGTTACCTTCTGAAAGGATGCAGCCATGATCTTTGATCTCCTAACATTCACGCTGATCCACGTTGTGTTGAGTCTCGTGGGAATCGTCGCGGGCCTGGTCGTGGTGGGGGGCCTCATGGCAGGGGTACGATTCGACGGCTGGACGGGCGTCTACTTCGTGACCACCGTCTTGACCAATGTCTCCGGGTTTGGCTTCCCCTTCGCGACCCTCCTGCCGTCACACATCGTGGGGGGTATCTCACTCCTCGTATTAGTCGTCGCCATCGCCGGACGTTACTGGAAGCACCTCGCCGGGCCCTGGCGCGCGGTCTTCGTCGCGTCCACGCTGTTCGCGCTCTACCTCAATGTCTTCGTTCTAGTCGCGCAGCTCTTTCAAAAGATCCCGGCCCTGATCGCCGTGGCTCCCACCCAAAAGGCTCCAGCATTTGTGGTGACACACCTTATCGTCCTTGCGTTGTTCGTTGTCCTTGGGATGGCTGCGGTGAGGGGCTTTCGGACCGAGCGGGCGGCGGTGGCTGGTTGATTGAGCAGCGCTCGTGGAGCACACGCCGCTCCACCGTGGCCTGACCGCCGGGCCGTCAGGCATTTCGTTGGTGGATTCAACTTCCAAGTGCACCACTGAGGGCTTTGCGGACGATCTCGAAAGGTGTTCGATAGCCGGGGCACTTGCGAATCGTGTGGCAATAGGGTCAGTCTGACCTCTCCGCTTCCTCTCAGATTGACCGCTTACCACCCCGGCGGTAAAGTGCGGCTGGGAATGAGTGCGTACGTTTCTCATTTCCGCGAACCCTTCTCTATCGTTGTCGAAATCCCCGGCGACTTCAAATGCGGCCTCACGTCCTGCGACCACATGACCGAGCCAAAATGCACATAACGCGCCGCGCGATTTGCTTCAATGACCATGCGCGCGTGATGCGGACCTGCCGGTGAGCGACGCCGATCGCGTCGCCGTTGTCGTGGTTCACGGCATCGCCGATCAGCGCCCCGGCCAGACGGTGCGCGAAATCGTACGGCTGCTGTGTCACGGTGGTGATGGCGCACCACGCTTCGTGCAAGGCGAAATGCACAACGTGTTGGTGCCGGTCGCAAAGCTTGAGCCTGGTGACGCACCCGCCTTGACCCAATCGCCCGCACAGCATACGGGCGGCGACGCTCGAAGTTCCGAGTCGGCCAGGCGGCGGCCGGGCACGCCGAGCGGCTTCTATCAGGATCAGAAGTCCGCGTCCGTTGAGACTGCCGCCCCCGGAGTGGAGTCGCACGACCTCGGCATCGCGCTGAACGACTATCTGCTGGACCGTCTCACGTTATCCGAGGGCGATTCACTGTACGAGGCGACGCGCGTCTCGTTGCGCCGCCGGGCCGATGATCGTGCGGTCGATGTCTACGAAATGTACTGGGCGGATTTGTCACGCCTCGGCACGGGCGGCCTGAGCGCACTCTCATCGCTATACCAGTTGTTCTTCCATCTGAGCACGCTTGCGGCCGATGTGGTCGATCAGGTTTCGCTCAGCACCGGCGGGGGCACGGCGTGGCGCATCCTGCAGAGCCTGCATGCGTGGTTGGCGTGGTTGATGAAGGCGCCCGCGGCAATTGTCCAGTTGTCGATGCTGCTGGTGGTCGTGTTCGGTGCGGCGGCGTTCGTGCCGCCGGAACAACAGGGACAACTGCTCGCCGCGTTGTTCGGGGTCGGCGCCATCGCACTGGCCGCGCTGGGGACGCTCGCGTGGCTGCACGGAACATCGGTGCTGACGCGGTGGATGAAGTTGCTGTTGCTGTTGACGGGCGCCGTTGCGAGCCTCGCGGCAGCCATCGTCGCGCTGCTCGCCGAGGGTTGGATCGCAATGATCTACTTCGGTGCCAGCGCGCTGGCGATCGCGCTGCTGGGCGCATATTTGATCGAGCGCTATGCGCGCGTCACGCGTGGCGTACGCGTGCTTGGCCATCTGCTGGTCGCGGCCACGGTGATCACGCTGTGCGTGGAGGCCCGGGGTTTGTTGCCTGACGTCACCACCCAAAGCGAATGGATGCTCACCGCGGCCCTGCACGTCGGCGAATTGCTGTTCGCGGCAGTGTTGCTGGTGTGGGCGGTGTTCGTCTTCGTTCAGATCGCGGCGCTGCTGCTTGGGTTGTGGCTGGGGCGCGCCGGCCACGGTCGTGTCAAGGCGTCGTTGCATACGTCGCGCCTGACCCTGGTGGTTTCCACCGCGCTCTTCGCCGTCCTGAGCCTCGTGCTGTGGTCGGTTGTCGGCTACGTCGCCGGCCTCGCGCTGAATGATCTGAACTATGAACCCACGATTTTTGGCAGCGGTTACCGGTCGGCCGCCATCTTTCTCGACGAGCGCGTACATAGCCTCGGCGGATTCTTCACGCCGCTGGTGTTTGCATTCACGCTGCTTGCTGCCGCGGGGCTGCTGGTGCTGGCGCCCTCGCTGCTGGAAGAGCTTTCTCCCAGCAAGAACGTTGATGCAAGGGGTGCGCGGCGCGGTGCAGCCGTGTGGTCGGAGCGGCTCGGAACCTGGCTTGGCGGCGGGATGCGGCGGCTGGGAAAGACGTTCACCGGGCTGGTGCCGCTCGGCGCGATTGCCGGCGGTGCGTTGTATCTTGCCTTCGTCTTTCAGCAGTTTGCCTTCTCGGCCGGTGTGGCGGGTTCCCTCGCGCAATGGCTTGCCGGCGCCCTGGAGCATTTTCAGGGGGAGACGCTGGTAGCTGCCGGCAAATGGCTCGCCGGCGGTGCACTGACGATCGTCGCGCTCGGCTCCCGCTTTACGCAGACCTTCGGCCGGCTGCGTGTAGCAATCGATGCGGTACTGGACATCGACAATTATTTCGGTGACCCCCCCAATCGACAGCCACCGCGGGCGCGCATCTACTCGCGGTATGCCTCACTGCTTTCCTACCTGCGCGACGGTGGCTATGCGCGCATTGTGATCGTTTCGCACAGCCAGGGCACCGTGATCAGCGCCGATCTGCTCCGCTACCTGCATGTGCAGCGGCGGTTGCACGACGTAGTCGGCGCGATTCCGGTCGCGCTGGTCACCGTGGGCTCACCGCTGCGCGATTTGTACGCGGAGCGTTTTCCGCTTCTGTACGAGTGGATGGGCTCGAGCGAAGCGGGCTTCACGTCTTCTGCCCCGAGTGCCTCGGATATCGGGGCAACCGAATGGGTCAACGCCTGTCGCTCAGGCGACTATGTCGGACGTTTCATCTGGACACCACCCAGCGACACAGCACGTTTCCGCATCGCCGTGGTCGATTCCAATGGCAAGGTGGAGGCACAACGCGCCGGCGATCGTACGGAATTCTGCCTTGGCGCTGGCGGGCACACGCATTACTTCAGCAACGATGCGGTGGCGCTGGCGGTAGAAATTGACCGATTGATCGCTGGCTGAAACGGTATTGCGCCGATGGCGATGCATGAATGACCAAGGTGTGAGACCTATACATTATAGGAGTCATGGCATAGCTTTCTGCCACGCGCACCCCCAGTAGCCGTACAAGTTACCTCGCCGCGTCTGCGCATTCGAGAAGTGACAATGCTTGTCCAGCAATCCTTTTCGCGTCAAACGCAGGCACAAACCAGACGTGATTAGTAGCAGCTCAGACTCGAGCTAACAGATGGTGTCTGACCAAGTCGACCCCAAATCAAATGTGAAGGGCTGGCCAAGAGCTGCCACTGTGACATGATGGCTCGTGAAAACCAATGGGTTGCTCTACGCGCTTTTTGGCCCGGGCCGGCTAGCCGCCGCTACCGATCTCCCTGATCGGTGACCGACGTTTGTTGCTCCGCCGTCTTCGGTGTCGAATACAGAATCATGAGACCGGCCATTAAGAAGCCGAGGTCCAATACGCCAATCCAGCGCAGCCAGTGCGGGATTCCAAAAAGGTAACCACCAACCGGGAAAAAAGACATGATGAACACTACCACCAGGGCCAGGCCGTGACCGCGTACCGACGCGATCACAGCGAATATGGCAAACAGCATCATCAGTACGCCGATCGCAATATGCACGGCAGACAGTGAAAAGGTGCCCTGAGGTGTTCCAAGGGCCCACAGCCATAATCCGCATGCCGCAACGCCAGACGCAACGCCGATGATTTTCCCGGCATAGTGGGACAGGGTCCGCAACATATCAGTTTTCATGAATCGAGCGCGTGACGGGGTCAATCTTTGGTCGGGTGTATAAAATCCACACAGTACTTACAGTCCCATAACGGAGCCAGTTATGCAATTCCAAATCCTGCCCGGCACCGAAATGAACGTTTCGCGGGTCTGCCTCGGCACCATGACCTGGGGCGAGCAGAACAGCGAAGCCGAGGCGCACGCGCAACTCGACTACGCAATCGATCAGGGCATCAACTTCATCGATACCGCGGAGATGTATCCGGTGCCGCCGAACGCCAAGACTCAGGGTCGCACCGAAACATACCTGGGCACCTGGCTGGCGCGCCAGCAGCGGGATCGTTTGTTCATTGCGACGAAGGTCGCGGGACCGGGTCGCCGCGACTGGATCCGCGACGGGCGCACCGACCTGACGCCGGACGTGATCGCCGATGCGGTGGACACCAGCCTCGAACGCCTGCAGACCGATTACATCGACCTGTACCAGATCCACTGGCCGCAACGCAACGTACCGAATTTTGGCGCGACCGAGTTCGATCCTGCCAAGGAAAAGGACGGCCCCTCGATTCACGAGCAGGTGGCAGGCATGGCCGCGATGATCAAGGCCGGGAAGATCCGCTACTACGGCCTGTCAAACGAGACGGCCTGGGGGCTGTGCGAATTCCGCCGTGCAGCCAGAGAGCTGGGCGTTCCCAGCCCGGTCACACTTCAGAACAGCTACAGCCTGCTCTCGCGCAATGTCGACAATGGCCTCGCAGAAACGCTGTTTCGGGAAAACATGTCGCTGCTTGCCTACAGTCCGCTCGCGGCTGGAATTCTATCCGGGAAATACATGGGCGGGGCGAAGCCGGCGGGGACGCGCTTCACGCTGTTCGATTCGCTCGGCCTGCGCTTCCGCAAGCCGATGGTCTCCGAGGCGGTGGATGCCTACGCGGCACTCGCCCAGCGGCGCGAACTGACGCTGGTGCAGTTGGCCCTTGGATATGTGGCGAGCCGCTGGTTCATGGGTGCCTCAATCATCGGCGCAACCTCGATGGCGCAACTCAAAGAGGACATCACCGCGGCGCAACTCACGCTCGACACAAAGACGCTGGACGAGATCAAGCAGATCCAGTTGCACTACCCGAATCCGGCGGCATGAGCGAAGAGAAAATATGGTCAAACCATTTACTCTGCGCGACCAACGCCGCGTACCGTGCGCGCCGCGACACGGATCCGGAACAATGCGTGATTCAGGACGGGCCGTCCTACAAGCCCATCGTGCGCAGGAAACAGCATCCGCCGAAGTAGGCCCTTGGTCCGGGAAAGTGAGCAATGAGTCCCTGGGTATACGTGCGCTTGCACACGGAGCGAACCGGCCGAGACGGGTACAGTGGGGTCGTCCGTTCTTCGGGTGACGCCTCATGTCGTTCGGGATATATGCAGAAAGACAACGCGAACCAGGAACTGCTGTTTCTGGCCCGGGTCGGCCGCCAGGTGTACCCTGCCCGTTTACCCCCTCTGCCAGAACGATGCGTTTCCGATCGACTGGCAAGGTCTTCAATGACGATCGGCAAGTGAACCAGGCACGCAGCTCTCAGCCAATACACACCTCACATGCACTTCGCTCACCAAGGAGTCAACAGGATGAAATCGCGATGCCATTTTGCACTGGCAGTTTTTGCAACCTGCATGTCTTTCGGCAGTTTCGGCACCGCCAGTGCCGCCGACAAACTCGAGGGTATCCCGCTGGCCTGGATGCCGACTTCTCCGATGTCCGAGAGGGCACCGGTCGATATGAACGGTCTCGAAGGCATCACGCTGCAGATCGATCCTTTTACCGACAAGCGCGAGGATCCCGCCTTTATCGGCAACAGTATGAACAAGGTCCCGTTTCGCAAGGTCACCACGAACGAGGATGTCGCGCGCTTCGTGACTTATCAGGTCAAATTGCTCATGTCCGGGCTGGGCCTCAAAGTGGTGGAAAGCGGCGGAGACGTGATCCTGAAGAGCGACATCAGGAAATTCTTCGTCGAGGAGACCAACCGCTACAATGCCGAAGTCGAGCTGCAGGCCATTTTCACGGATGCGAACGGCAAGATTCTGTGGGCGGTCGCAACCACCGGCACTTCGAGCCGCTTCGGAATGGCGTACAAGGCGGACAATTACTTCGAAGTGCTGAGCGATGCACTGATCGGGGCGACGCATCAACTGGTTCACAACCCCGGCTTCCGCAAGGCGTTGACCGAGAAATAGGGATTCGCTTGAGTGAAGACGGGCGGTCCGGAAAAGCTGATCGCCTGACAAGGGCGCATCCAGGACAGAAGCATCAAGCGCTTCCCGCCAGGAGAATGCCAATCAAGCTTTGACCTGGCGCGGTTGACCACGGAGGAGCCGTCGAGGTAATGGATCACCTCCATTGGGATAAATGGACTCCCAATTCGGTGTCCACCAAGTCGGGGCTAGCTCAGCCTGACCCCTTTCCCACTATTTTTCGGGAAACGAATCGCCTGCCTGGGCAACGAGTTTCGCCAGCCGCGAGAGCCGCGGATCGGCAATGCCCGCGCCTTCCAGGCTGGTCGCGGTCTGAACCAGGTAATCGGCACAGGTCCCGTAATGGCCGCAAGCCTTCAGCGCGATCGATACGATTTGCCGGTCGTCCAGCCGGCCGGTATAGCCGGGCTTTTTGCGGTTGACGATAAAAGCGATCGCGCGCACCGCATGGCCACCGGTTTCGGCTTTGACCCAGCGCGGTATGTACGTGCCGATCACCATTTCTCTGCGCCAGAGCAGGCCAAGCTCGAACATCAGTTTTTCGTCGTGCAAGCGATAGGCCACGCCTTGGCAGGACCCGCCCGCGTCCAGCCCCAACACCAGGCCGGGCACCTCCGGCGACCCGCGATTGACCTTCGACCACAGGTAGAGGCCGCGATGGTAGCCGCGGATCCGCGCAGGACGGCGCTCGGCGAATTCCATCAACGGATTCCAGATCAGTGATCCGTAGCCGAATACCCACACCGGTTCGCCTTTGCGATGTCTGGCCATCGTGTCCGCGAGAGAACGCGCCACGTCCTCATCGGACATCAGCAGATGACCGTAACCGGAATCACGCACCGCCTTGCGCACGCCGTCCTGTTCGAGGACGGAGCGATCTACCTTTGCCACTGCGTCTCCACTTTGCCCGCGCAATTGGAATTCATAGCACAAGGTCCTCCTGCAGCGGTAATGATTCGGGAGCGGATCGAGCGGCGTCGACGCCGCACAGTCCGTGCATGCCCACGCCCAATAGCCGCACCGGGCGCTTTGACGCGTCGGTGCGGTCCAGCAACATCAACGCTCGTTCCACAATCCTCGCCGCGTTCTGTGTCGCCGGCTCCTCGGTATGGCTGCGCGTTACAGTGGTAAAGTTCGCATAGCGCACCTTGATGGTTACCGTCCGCGCGAGCAGCCCCTTCTTCTGCAACGAACCCGCCACCCGCCGCGCCAACTTCTCAATTTCCTCCCGCATCTCCTTCACATCTTCCAAATCCGTCGCATAGGTGTCCTCCGCAGAAATCGACTTCCACGGCCGGTCTGGAGTTACCTTGCGCGAATCGTCCCCATGCGACAGCCGAATCAGCCACTCCGCCAGGCTGCCCACGGTCTGCATCAGCAGCGCCCGATCGGCGGCACGCACATCCACCAGTCTCACCACGCCGATCGCGTGCAGTTTTTTCGCCGTCACCGGTCCGACTCCCCAAAGAGCCTCCACCGGCAGCTTCTGCAGGAACGATTCGACGCGCTCGGGCGCGATCACCGTTAGGCCGTCGGGTTTCTTCCAGCCGGAGGCGATCTTGGCCAGGAACTTGTTCGGCGCGACGCCGGCCGAGGCTGTAAGGGAAAGCTCGTCACGAATGCGCGCCTTGAGGTGCCTGGCGACATTGGTCGCCAAAGGTTCGTGAAACAGGTTCTCCGTGACATCCAGGTAAGCCTCGTCCAGGGACAAGGGCTCAACCAACGGAGTGGCGGAGCGAAGAATGCTCATCACCTGCTGCGATACTGCTTTGTACAACGTGAAATTGGGAAGGACGATCACCAGATCCGGGCACTGCCGCAACGCGCGCGCCATCGGCATCGCGGAGCGCACGCCGAACTTGCGCGCTTCGTAGTTGCAGGCTGCGACCACGCCGCGCGACTGCGGAGAGCCACCAACGGCGACAGGTTTACCGCGCAAAGACGGGTCCTCGCGTTGCTCGACCGACGCATAAAACGCGTCCATGTCGAGGTGGATGATCCTGCGCGGCGTGTCGGACACAGATGCCAGTGTAGCGTCGCCAGGTCCCAAGCGTGTTTCAGGTATCGCCCCTTGTTTTATATTTAACTTGACAGTTAATTAACCATAGCCTAAAGTAAGATCCATGGACGCGTTGACTGATACTTTTGCCGCTCTTGCGGACCCGACCCGCCGCGCAATCCTCGCCCGTCTTGCCAAGGGTGAAGCGACCGTCGGCGAACTTGCCGAACCGTTCGATATCTCGCTGCCCGCCGTGTCGCGCCATTTGCGCGTGCTCGAGGGCGCGCGCCTGATCGAGCGGCGCGTGGATGCCCAGTGGCGGATGTGCAGCCTGAATGCCGAACCGCTGCAGGAGGTATCGGAATGGATCGAGTTCTTCCGCCGCTTCTGGGAAGGCCGGCTCGACCGCATTGCGGATTATCTGGAGAAGACCAAACCGAAGGGGAGGAAAAAATGAGCGGCGAAAAACTGACGATTACCCGTACCTTCAATGCTTCGCGCGAGCGCGTGTTCGATGCTTTCACCAGGAAGGACGCGATTCAGGCGTGGTACGGACCTGAGGGCTTCACCGTCCCGAGCGTGGCGATCGACTCAAAGCCGGGCGGCAAGTACCGCATCGAGATGCATTCGCCGGAAGGATCGGTGCACGTCATTACCGGGCAGTTCCGTGAAGTGAACCGGCCGGAGAAACTGGTGTTCACCTGGGCCTGGCTCGACGGCGCCGGCGTCGGCCCGGAGTCGTTGGTGACGCTGACTCTCAGGGACAAGGGCGGAGCCACGGAAATGACGCTCGTGCATTCCGGATTCGCCACGGTCGAGGCGCGCGATGCGCACAACGGCGGCTGGACCTCGAGCCTGGAATGCCTGACCGCGATGCTTGCGGGCAAGCCGCAGCCGGTCGAGGCGCGGCCCACGATAGTCGGCGATCCGCGGAGCACCCACGTGCGCAGCGCGCGCATGGCATTCGCCGAAAAAGGCATCGCTTATGCGCTCGAACCACAGCCACCGCACAGCGATCCGGTGAAGGCGATCCATCCTCTAGGCAAGATTCCGGCGTTCCGCTCCGGGAAGCTGCAGCTTTTCGAGACCAGCGCGATCATGCGCTACGTGGACGAGGCTTTCCCGGGGCCGAGGCTGATGCCGGAGACGCCCGCGGACCGCGCCCGCGCCGAGCAGTGGATCAGCAGCGTGCACTGCTACTTCTACGATTCGATGAGTGTGCGCTACGTGCTGCAATACATTTTTCCAAAGGGCGCGGACGGCAAGCCCGACCAGGCAGTCATCGGCGCCGCGCGCACCGACATGGCCAGGCACTTCGGCATGCTCGAGGCGGCGTACGACGGCCGCAATTTTCTCGTGGGCGACCGGCCGACGATCGCCGATCTGCTGATTGCGCCGATCGTGTTCTACGTGCAGAACATGCCGGAGGGCAAGGAAGTCCTGGCGCCGTTCGCGGCCGTGCGCCGCGCGCATTCGGTAATTGCCGAGCGCGACAGTTTCAAGGCGACGCTGCCGCCGACCAAGTAGGGTCGCACGCGATGGCTTTCGACGGGGGGCTTGCTCAACGCATTCGCAAGCGTCTTGCGGTGCACAAGGGGCTGACCGAGAAAAAAATGTTCGGAGGCCTCGCGTTTCTGCTCAACGGCAACATGTGCTGCGGCGTGCACCGGCGCGAGTTGATCGTGCGCCTGGACCCAGCCCAGACCACCGCCGCACTGGCCGCGCCACACACCCGCATCTTCGACCTGAGCGGCCGCCCGATGAAAGGTTGGATCCTGGTCGAACCCGCCGGACTCGCGAACGAACCGGCGCTGGCGAAGTGGTTGCGCTTGGGGACAAATTACGCCGCGTCCCTGCCGAAGAAGTGACTTGCCTGCAGGGCCGTGAATGTCGTGAATGTCGTGAATGTCGTGAATGTCGTGAATGTCGGAAATGCCGTCACTATCGTAATGACAAGTCTGGATACATGACGGGTTGGCATTTGGGTTCTCGCCGGTCACGTCCGTCACGTCCGTCACGTCCGTCACGTCCGTCACGGTGTTCCCTTGCGTACCTTTGCGTTCCTTTGCGGCCTTTGCGTTGAACGCTCGTAATGCTGGCCTCTGGCCAGCTACTCGGCCCTCGGCCCTCGGCCCTCGCACCTCGGCCCTGAATCTGTCGTGATTTGGCGACAAAAAATCGGCCATCCGATTTCACCTCAATTCTGTAAGTTGACGTAGAATCGCCCCAGCTTTTTTGCAGTTGTTCGGGGGCCGCTGCGCAAAGACGCACGCGGCAGATGCAGGCTGGCGCTGGAAACCCTGTGAGGTAACGCGCGACGGTCGATGAGAAATAAACAGAACGAGGGGCCGAGCTGATTCCGCCCCAACCTATCGCACTAATCGCCGCCTTCCTGGCGGCCGTATCGCCCCTGACGGCGCTGGCAGAGAATCCCCCATCGCCAGCCCCCCCTCCCCCGAACGACTCCACCTCGCAGCAGATCCAGCGCCTCAAAGACCGCTCCGACCGCAACCCCGGCAACAAGCGTTTCCTCTACGACTACCTCAGCGCGCTCGGCGAGGCCGGGCGCGATGGCGAACTGGTCGCATTGGTTCCGAACATCGACTTGGCTACCGCGCCGGTATCCGTGCTCGGCCGGGCCGGCCGGGCCGCAAGCAACCTGAAGCGCTTCGGGCTGGCGGTCGAGCTCTACCAGGCGGCTGTCAAGCAGGCGCCTGATCGCATCGACATCGTCGCCGGTCTGGCGTATTCGCTGATCGACGACCGCAGGCCGGATGACGCGGTCGCGCTGCTGGAGGCGCGAAAGCGCTCGATGTGGCAGGAAATCCCGTTGCTCGAGGCCTACGCAGAGGCGTTGCAGGCCAGGCGCGACCCGGTTCATGCGCTGCTCGTCTACGAGCGCATCCTGGCGCTCGAACCGGCCAACCGTGCCGCGATCCGCAACCGGATATTCACCGTGGCACGGATCGGCGCGCCGCATCGCGCAGTCGAGCTGGCGCAGCAGTCCCCGGGCGCGCTGAGCGAAGACGAGCTGCTCGGGTTGAAGAGCGACCAGGCGGCGCTGACCACGCGCTGGGGAGCGGCCGCCGACCAGTCTGCGCCGGGCCGCTTCGACAACACCGACATCGCGCTGGCCGACAGCGAGCGGCTGCTGCAGGAACTAAAGGCTTCGGGAAAAAACGGCGCGGCCGCGCTGCGGCTGCAGTTCGACCGCATCGAAGCATTGCGTAACCGTGTGCGCATGCGCGAAGCGGTGGCGCTTTACGAAAGCCTCGTCGCCGACGGTGTAGAAGTGCCGCCTTACCCCCAGATCGCCGCGGCGGATGCCTACCTTTACCTCGAACAGCCCGAAAAGGCGCGCGATCTTTACCTGCGCGCGTTGCCGCAGATCGATGACAGCTTCAGCACCCAGGTGCAGTTGTTCTACGCCTACTCGGACGGCGAGCAGCACCGGGAGGCGCTCGAACAGATCGACCGCGTGGTCGCCGCCACGCCGCAGCGTATCGCTGCCTACAGCCCGCTCACAATCGCCGATAACCCGGACTACGCCAGCGCGGCGGCCACTGCCGCGGCGGCGCGCGGTTACCAGGATTACCTCGACGAGGCGCAGCAGCGTCTCGAGGATCTGCGCCGGCTTGCCCCATACAACATGGAAGTACGTGACAAGCTTGCCCTGATTTACGGCGCGCGCGGCTGGCCGCGCCGGGCGGAACAGGAGCATCTCTGGATTCTGGCGGTGGAGCCGGCGTATCGCGACAGCCGCGTAGGTTATGCCAACACGCTGCGCGAACTTCAGGACTGGGCGCCTGCCAGCCGTGAAGTGGCCACACTGGAAACGACGTACCCCGAAGACAGGCAGGTGCAGCGCACCGCGCGCCAGTGGCGCATCCACAACATGCGCGAACTGCAGATCGATGCCGGCACCGGCGAGTCCAGCGGCGGCGCCGGACCGCTGGGCACCAAGGAACATGCCTTCGAAACGCGGCTTTACTCGCAACCGATCAAGCAGGACTGGCGCGCGTTCCTGCATCAGTTCGAAGCCAGCGCGACTTTCCCCGACGGCAAGGGCTATCGCCGCCGCCTCGGCGCCGGCGCGGAATACCGCGTGCGCGATCTGCGCCTGGCCGCGGAACTCAGCGACAGTTACGACTCGAACTCGGACCTCGGCGTGTCGCTCACCGGTTCGTGGTCGCTCGACGACCACTGGAGCTTTGAGGGCGCGGTCGATTCTTCCAGCAACGACATTCCGCTGGAGGCACGGCTGACCGATGTGCGCGGCGAATCGTTGCGCGCCGGCGTCAACTGGCGCGCACACGAATCGCGCAGCTTCGGCGCGTCCTTGCAGACCCTGGACTTCAGCGACGGCAACCGCCGCAACATCGTGACCGGCTCCGCGTTCCAGCGTTTCGTCACCGGGCCGGTGTGGAAGCTCGACGGCGCTGCCGCGCTGTATGCCTCGAGCAATTCGGCTTCGAACGTCAATTATTTCAACCCGCAGGAGGATTTCGGCCTGGACCTGACGCTGGTCGGCGAGCAGCGTCCGTGGCGCCGCTACGACCGCAGCTTCGTGCACAGGCTGTTTCTCACGCTGGGAAATTACCGGCAACAGGATTTCGGATCCGGCGAGGTGGGCGTGATCCGCTATGAGCACGAGTGGAGCCTCGACGACCGGCTGGCCCTGCTCTACGGCGGGCAGCGCAGTTTCCATCCCTACGACGGCGTGCGCGAATACGCCAATCACTACAACTTGTCGCTGAACTGGAAATTTTAAAGTGAAACGCCGCATATTTCCGTTCACTCTCCTCGCGCTCGGGCTCGCCGCCGGTGCGATGGGAGTGGTGGTGATCGGCGCGGCGGCGCAGTCCGCCGAAAGCGCGGTGTCGTATCGCGTGCTGTGCTATCACGACGTGCAGGAAGACGTGCGCGTGAATCCCGACCCCTACGCGGTGGACAGCTCGCAACTGGTGGCGCAGTTCGCGTGGATGAAAGACAACGGCTACCGCGTGGTGAGCCTCGACGACGTGATCGCCGCCAGGGAAGGGCGCCGGGCGCTGCCGGCCAAAGCGGTGGTTCTGACTTTCGACGACGGTTATCGCAGCGTCTACACGCGCGTGTTTCCGCTGCTGAAGCTGTTCAATTATCCGGCGATCGTCGCGCTCTCCGGCCGCTGGCTGGATGCAGCCCCGGGCGAGACCGTCGACTACGACGGCAAACCGATGCCGCGCGAACGCTTCCTGTCGTGGGAGCAGATCAGGGAAATGGCCGACTCGGGCCTGGTCGAAATCGCCTCGCACAGTTACGACCTGCACCGCGGCGTTCCCGCCAATCCGCAGGGCAGCCTGGTTCCGGCGGTGATCGCGTTCCCCTACGACGCCGCAAACCGCACCTACGAGGACGAGCCCGCCCACATCGCGCGGCTGCGCGCCGACCTCGCCCGCAACTCCACGCTGATCGAATCGAAAATCGGGCGCCGGCCCCGGGTGATGGTGTGGCCATTTGGGCGCGACAGCATGCAGGCCATCGAAGTCGCACGCGAACTCGGCATGCCGGTCACCATGAGTCTCGCGAGCGGCGCCAACAACCTCAAGGACGATCTGAGCCGGGTGCGCCGCGTTGAGCTGGTTCGCAACCCGCCGCTGCGCGATTTCATCTCGATGGTCTCCAAGGACCCCGACCCGCTGCCGGAACGGGTGGTGCACGTGGACCTCGATTACGTTTACGACGCCGACCCGCGCCAGCAGCAGGCGAACATCGACAGTCTGCTCGATCGAATCCTCGCGCTGCGAATCACCACCGTGTATCTGCAGGCATTCGCCGACGGCGACGGCAATGGCCAGGCGGAGGCGATGTATTTCCCGAACCGCCATCTGCCGCTGCGCGCCGACCTGTTCTCGTATGTCGCCTGGCAGCTTTCCACGCGCGCCTTCGTCAAGGTCTACGCGTGGATGCCGGTGCTCGCATTCGAGCTGCCGTCCACCCATTCCGCCGCCGCGCTCACGGTGCAGTCAGCCGAAGCCGATGCCGCGTCGGCGCGCCCGCGCTACCGGCGCCTGTCCCCGTTCAGCGCCGCTGCGCAGCGCGTGATCGGGGAGATCTACCAAGACCTCGCCCGCCATGCGCCCTTCGACGGCCTGCTGTTCCACGACGATGCCGTGCTCGACGATTTCGAGGACGCAAGCCCGGCCGCGCTGCAAACGTATTTGAAGTGGGGCCTGCCGGCGTCGGTCGAGGCGATCCGTTCCGATCCGCAACTGCTGCAGCGCTGGACCGAACTGAAAACCCGCGCGCTGATCGAGTTCACCGGCGAGCTCGCGAAGCGCGTGCGCGACTACCAGGGCGCCATCAAGACCGCGCGCAATCTCTACGCCCGTCCGGTGCTGGAGCCCGCGTCGCAGGCCTGGTTCGCGCAGTCGCTGCCCGATTTCCTCGCCGCCTACGATTACACCGCGGTGATGGCGATGCCGCTGATGGAAGGCGCGGCGAAACCCGGTGCGTGGCTCGACGCGCTGGTGCGCAAGGTGAGCGAGCATCCCGGGGCGCTGAAGAAGACCGTGTTCGAGCTGCAAAGCATGGACTGGAACACGCACGAGCGCGTGCCCACGCGGACGCTGGCCGAGCAAATGAACCGCCTGCAGCGACAGGGCGCGGTCAACTTCGGCTACTACCCGGACGATTTCCTCGCCGACCAACCCGGGCTGGCGGGCATCAAGGCGGCGATTTCGCTGCAGAGTTTTCCGCGGAGCGACTGATGCCCTCTGATTCCTTCGGCGCCATCGGAACCATCCTGTTCGGCTTCGCGTTCTACTACCCGCTTTTCATGGCCTACAACTGGATGATCGGCGCGCTTTTTTACTTCTTCCACTACGAAATCCACCAGGGCAGGGTGGATGAGCCGCCGGATCTGGAGAGGTATCCGGGCGTGACTTTTCTGGTGCCGTGCTTCAACGACGAGAACATCATCGTCGAAACCATCGAATACCTGCTGCAGCAGAAGTATCCGGACTTCGAGGTGATCGCCATCAACGACGGCAGCCGCGACATGACCGGGGACATCCTCGATGGGCTGGCGGTGAAGCATCCGCGGCTGCGCGTCATCCACCATGCAGCGAACCAGGGCAAGGCGATGGCGCTCACCAGCGGTGCGCTGCTGACCCAGAATGAATACCTGATCTGCATCGATTCCGACGCGCTGCTCGACCCGCACGCGGCGCGCTGGATGATGTGGCATTTCATGTCGAGCGCGCGCGTCGGCGCGGTCACCGGCAATCCGCGCATCCGCAACCGTTCCACCCTGTTCGGCCGCATCCAGGTCGGCGAGTTTTCCTCCACCGCCGGCCTGCTCAAGCGCGCGCAGCGCACTTACGGGCGGTTGTTCACCATATCGGGCGTAATCGCGGGCTTCCGCAAGATGGCGCTGCACCAGGCTGGCTACTGGAGCCAGGACATGCTCACCGAGGACATCGACGTCACCTGGAAGCTCGAGATCGCCAAGTGGGACGTGCGCTTCGAGCCGCGCGCGCTGTGCTGGATCCTGATGCCGGAGACGCTCTCCGGCCTGTGGCGGCAGCGCCTGCGCTGGGCCATGGGCGGCGCGCAGGTCATCTTCCGCCACTTCCGGAAGTTGCATAACTGGCGCGAGCGGCGCATGTGGCCGATCTACCTGGAGTATTTCACCAGCATGCTGTGGGCCTACACGATGGCGATCACCGTGATCCTTTGGGGTCTGGGCAAGTTCGTCGAGGTGCCGCAGGCGCTGCAGGTGCCGACGCTGCTGCCCGGCTTCAGCGGCGTGCTGATCGGCATCACCTGCGTGCTGCAGATCGCGGTCGGCCTGCTGATGGACTCGCGCTACGAAAAGGACCTGTTCCGCTATTACTTCTGGATGATCTGGTACCCGGTCGCGTTCTGGATCATCAACGTTCTCACCACCGTCGTCGCCACGCCCAGGGCCCTCATGC
>Ga0184637_10001108_pt1 | contig 18746 bp, 17 predicted proteins | sample PLM3_127_b2_FD_133143 | JGI IMG/M metagenome (GOLD analysis project Ga0184637, IMG submission 133143) | Groundwater sediment microbial communities from an aquifer in East River, Colorado, USA - PLM3_127_b2 | ecosystem: Environmental > Terrestrial > Soil > Riparian zone | place: USA: East River...
CGCTGAAAAAGCCGCTGGCCGACATCATCATGTCGGGCGGCGCCTATGTCGCGGTCACCGCGCGCGCGGGTGTGCTGGACCGCGATTCGGACATCGTGACGCTCAACGGCGACGTGACCCTGTTCCACGACAACGGCCTGTCGTTTCAGACCGACAGCGCCACCATCGACCTGAAAGCCAAGACCGCCGAGGGCAGCGAGCCGGTGGAGGGCCAGAACGGCGATGGCGAGCTGTTTTCGCAGGGGTTCCGGGTGACGGACGAAGGGGATACTATCGAATTCACCGGCAAGGCCTATATGAAGATCTATCCAAAGCAGAAAAACCAGCCGGAACAGGGACCGATGCAAGACGGCCAAACACCAGAGGGGCGGGGCGGATGAGTGCCGCGCAAGCGATGCCGGCAGCGGCCAAGCGATACGACGTGGACTGGCGATACGGCGCGGACTGGCTGTGGCGCCTGTGCGGCGCCGCGACGGTCGCGCTGCTGCTGACCCTCGCCGGCACGACGGCCGCTTCCGCGCAGGAGGCCGATTCTGGCGCGGACGGCTCTGGCGCGGATGCCTCAACCGCGTCCGGCGGCGGTTTCGGCATGGACGGCAGCGACGACGACGAGCCGATCGAGATCTCCGCCGAGAACGGCATCGAATGGAAGCGCGACGCGCGCACCTATACCGCGCGCGGCAACGCGCTGGCGCAGCAGGGCGATACCTCGATCGCGGCCGACACGCTGATCGCCTATCTCGACGATCAGGACGAGCTGTCGCACTGGGTGGCGATCGGCAACGTCAAGATCAGCACCGAGCGCTCCACCTCCTATGGCGAGCGGGCGGAATATCAGGAATCGACGCGGGTTCTGGTCCTGACCGGGGGCAACCTGAAAGTGGAGACCGAAAAGCAAACGGTGACCGCGCGCGACCAGATCGAATATTGGCGCGACCGCGACGCGGTGGTGGCCAAGGGCGCGGTCGTCATCGTGCGCGAGGACACCACGATCCACGCCGACAAGGCGACCGGCTATTTCCGCGACGATGCCCCGAGCAACGATACTGGGGTCAACGACGACGGCGATTCCGGCTCCGATTTGTCGCAGCTCGACGCCGAGGGCCATGTGCGCGTCGATCGCAAGGATCAAACGTCATTCAGCGACAAGCTCGCCTACAACCCGGACACCGAGATCGCGGTGCTGACCGGCAATGTGATCATCAACAGCAAGGACAACCGCTATACCGGCGGGCGGGCCGAGCTCGATCTCAAGAATGACATCAGCCGCCTGCTGCCGGCCAGCGGCCAGCGCGTGCATACGCTGATCAAGCCGAAAAAGGACAAGACCGACGATGGCGCGGCGCCGGTGACCCCATGATGCCGCACGGAACCGACCCGCGCGCCGGCGCATCCGACCCGCGCGCCAGCGCATCAAACGGCGACGGTGCGGATCCGGTGAACGGAGCCGCGCATCCCGCGGTCGGCAAATCCGCCGGCCCGACCTTCGTCGTCAACGGCGCGGTGGTCGATCCGACCGGCATCGAAGGCCTGGTCGCCTATCATATCGGCAAGCAATATCGCCGCCGTCCGGTGCTGCGCGACGTCACCATCGGGGTCCAGCGCGGCGAAGCGGTCGGACTGCTTGGCCCCAACGGCGCCGGCAAGACCACCTGCTTCTACATCATGACCGGCCTGACCAAGGCGGATTCGGGCGCCATTTATCTGGACGGCGAGGAGGTCACCGATCTGCCGATGTATCTGCGCGCCCGCGGCGGCATCGCCTATCTGCCGCAGGAAAGCTCCATCTTCCGCGGCATGAATGTCGCCGACAACATCATGGCGGTGCTGGAGATCACCGAGCCGGACCGCAGCCTGCGCGACCAACGCATGAACCGCCTGCTGGCCGATTTTTCGGTCGGCCATCTGCGCTCGGTGTCGGCGACCGCCTTGTCGGGCGGCGAACGGCGGCGCGTCGAGATCGCCCGCTGCCTCGCGGCTCATCCGAACTACGTGCTGCTGGACGAGCCGCTGGCCGGCATCGATCCGATCGCCGTCGCCGACATCCGCGATCTGGTGTCGCACCTGAAAGATCGCGGCATCGGCGTGCTCATTACCGATCATAATGTCCGCGACACGCTCGACATCGTCGACCGCGCCTATGTGCTGAACGAGGGCGACGTGCTGGCCGAGGGCACGCCGGCGCAGATTGTGAATGACCCGGCCGTCCGACGCGTTTACCTTGGCGAAAGGTTCTCGCTCTAGCTTCGGGCCAACATGGCCGTATCGCAACGTCTAGATCTGCGCCAGGCGCAGTCGCTCGTCATGACGCCGCAGCTCCAGCAGGCGATCAAGCTGCTGGAACTGTCGAATCAGGACCTGACGGCCTATGTCGAGGACGAGCTGGAGCGCAACCCGCTGCTCGAGCGCGCCGACGATCAGGACAGGGACGGTACCCCGGACACGCCCAGCGCCGCTGAAATCGGCGAGCCCGACCGCATGCTCGACGCCAAGGAATTCGGCGATCGCGAGGAGCTGCCGGCGGCGAAGGATTCGCCGATCGATGCCGACTATGACAACTCTTATTCCAACACCGGCAGCGACATCGGGAGAGAGGGGGGCGGCGATTTCGGCGAGGCCTCGGGCCAGGCCAATTGGCGCGTCGGTTCCGGCCGCGGCGACTTCCCCGACGAGGATGGCGGCTACCAAGAGACGCTGTCGCGCGAATTGACCTTGCGCGAGCATCTGGAGCAGCAGCTCGGCATCGAGGTCGCCGATCCGATGGAGCGCCTGATCGGCCTGCAGATCATCGACCTGATCGACGAGGCGGGCTATGTGCAGGGCGATCTGACGGCGGTGGCGGACCGGCTGGGCTGCGCCTTCGAACTGGTCGAAGCGGTGCTGAAGAAGCTGCAGCAATTCGATCCGGTCGGCGTCGCCGCGCGCAACCTGGCCGAATGTCTGGCCCTGCAATTGAAAGAACTCGACCGGCTCGATCCAGCGATGCAGGCGATGCTCGATCACCTCGACCTGCTGGCCAAGCATGACCGCGCGCAACTGATGAAGGTGTGCGGCGTCGATTCCGAGGATCTGGCCGACATGGCGGCCGAGATTCGCGCACTCAATCCCCGGCCCGGCTATGCCTTCGACCGCACCGAGGTGCAGGCGATCCAGCCCGACATCATGGTGCATCGACTGCCCGACGGTTCCTGGTCGGTGGAGCTCAACAGCGACAACCTGCCGCGTTTGCTGGTCAACCAGCAATATCACGCCAGGGTCACCCCCAAGGCGCAAAGCAAGGCGGACAAGGATTATCTCGCCGATCGGCTTTCGGCCGCGAACTGGCTGGTGAAAACCCTGCATCAGCGCGCCACCACCATCCTCAAGGTCGCGAGCGAGATCGTGCGCCAGCAGGAGATGTTCTTTCTGCACGGAGTGCGGCATCTGAAGCCGCTGATCCGCCGCGACATCGCCGAGGCGATCGGCATGCACGAGAGCACGGTGAGCCGCGTCGCCGCCAACAAGTTCATGGCGACGCCGCGCGGCCTGTTCGAACTGCGCTATTTCTTCAGCGCGGCGATTCAGGCCGCCGACGGCGCCGACAGCCATTCGGCCGAAGCGGTCCGCTCGCGCATTAAGGAATTGGTCGACAAGGAACCGCTGGAAGGGGTCCTGTCGGACGACCAACTGGTCGCCGTGCTTAAGAAAGAAGGCGTCGACATCGCCCGCCGCACTGTCGCTAAATATAGAGAATCATTGAAAATTCCATCTTCGGTCCAGCGTCGGCGCGAGAAGTCCTTGCGTTCCGCCTGAAGCGGGTTACATGATTCACCTGGACCGATGCAGGGAGCCGCCCTTGACTTGAGATAGGGGGGTACATATGGTCCCGGCCCGCCGCTCGGACGGGCAAAAACGGCAAGGCCGAATGGCCGCTTGGCATGTGACCCGTCTGTTGGACAGTGATCATGAATCTGACAGTCAAAGGTAAGAATATCGACGTCGGCGAAGCGCTGCGGAGCCACGTCTCGCAAGCGCTCGATCACGGCATCGGCAAGTATTTCGGCAACCCGATCGAGGCGACGGTGATCTTCTCCAAGGAGTCGCACCTGTTCGTTGCCGATCTGTCGGTCCATATCGGGCGCGGCATCCAGATGCAGGCGGAATCCTCCGCCGATCAGGCCTACATCGCCTTCGACCTGGCGATGGAGCACCTGACCAAGCGCCTGCGCCGGCACAAGCGCCGGCTGCGCGATCATCACCGCGCCGAAATCGAATCGTTCCGCGCCTCGCAATACATCCTGGCGCCGCAGGAGGAGGATGAGGTCGATGCTCACCCGCTCAACGGCAGCGACGCGCCGGCCGTCATTGCCGAAATGCAGACCGAAATTCCGACTTTGACCGTGGGCGAAGCGGTCATGCGCCTGGATCTGTCGGACCTCAAGGCCATCATGTTCCTCAACCGGGCGCATGGCGGATTGAACATGGTCTATCGGCGCAATGACGGAAATATCGGTTGGGTGGATCCGCGACTGGGCGCTTCCGGCGCCGAGGCGCGGCAATAGTCCCGAACTCCCATTGATTTTTTCCACAAGCACGAGCCTCAGCCTCGCATTCGGACTCCAAGGACAGCTTCATGGAAATTGAGGATATCATCACGCCGGCGCGGGTCATGCCGCGACTGAAGGCGACCAGCAAGAAGCACGTGCTGCAGGAGTTGGCGAAGCGCGCGGCGGAGCTGACCGGGCTGCATGAGCGGGCCGTGTTCGACGTGCTGCTGGAGCGAGAGCGGCTCGGCACCACCGGTGTGGGCAACGGCATCGCCATCCCGCACGGCAAGCTGGCGGAGATCAAGGAGCTGTTCGGACTCTTTGCCCGTCTTGACGAACCCGTCGACTTCGACGCGATCGACGAGCAGCCGGTGGATCTGGTGTTCCTGCTGCTGGCGCCGGAGGGTGCCGGCGCCGATCATCTGAAGGCCCTGGCGCGGGTCAGCCGCCTGCTGCGCGACAAGTCGGTGTGCGAGAAGCTGCGCGGCGCCGATCAGACCGACGCCATCTACGCCCTGTTGACCGATACCGCGAAAAGCCACGCGGCCTGACCACGCGGCCTGACCACGCGGCCTGACCACGCGGCCTGACCGGGCCGGCGATATTGCTACTGGGATTATGCCTGCGCTGAGAACAGTTGCAGGAGCGCCTGGTCCCCGATCGCATTCTGAACCGAGACATTCTTGCTGATCAGGCGGCTGGCGCGCGCCTCGGTGAAGTTCGCCTCATCCAATGTGCATTCCACGAAGCGCGGCAGCCACTCGCGCGTGGTGCCGTCCGCCAGCACCGCGGTTTCGATGCTGAGATCCGCCTTGCGGAAATCGGCGCGACGCAGATTGGCGCCGGTGAAATTGGTGCCGCGCAGATTGGCGCCGCCGAAACTGGCGCCGGTCAGGTCCGATTTCGAGAAATCCGCGAGATCGAGCGTGGTGCGGTTGAACTTGGCCGAGCGCAGCCGCGATTCAACGAACACCGCGCCGCGCAGATTGTGGCCGGAGAAATCGTTGCCGGAGAGATCGGCGTTGGAGAAATCGGCGCGCTGGCCGTCGATGCCCGATGACGACACCCAGCGCTCATGCGCGATGATCATTTCCGAGACCAGGGCCTGGGTTTCCGCCGAATCGTCGACCGCGACGGTCGCCGAGGTGTCGAGAAATCCGTAGATCGCCTTCGACAGATCGACGCCGAAGACGTTGGCGTCGGTCATGATCACGCCGTCCAACGACGCGCCGTCGATCACCGCGCGATTCATCTGCACCCGCGACAGATCGCACCCCGATAGATTGGCGCCGCGCAGATCGGCGTCCCTCAACGACGTGCCGTCCAGATTGGCGCCGGCCAGGTCCGCGTTGCGCAGGATGGCGCCCGACAGGTCGGCCTTGCGGATGATGGATTTGCGCAGCTTGGCGCCGGTCAGGTTGGCGCGGTTCATCTGGGTATCGGTCTTCTCGCTGGTCCATTCGTCGCGCTTGGGCGGCGCCATGTTGCCGCCGGTATTGACCAACAGCGACCCCTCGCGGAAATCCGTGCCGCTCAATTGCGCTTCGGAGAAGTCGACGCCTATCAGATTGGCGCCGCGAAAATCGGATTCGCGGCAATCGGCGCCGACGAATTTGCTGCCGGCCAGGTTGGCGGCGAAGAAATCGCACTCATGAACCTTGGCGCCGCTGAGATCGCAATTGATCAGCTGCACGCCGGTCAGCTTGGCGCGGGGAAGTTGCAGATTTGGCAGTTTGAGATCGCGCAGGGTCTTCAGCGACAGATCGGCCCGGCGGCCGCCGCGTTCATTGCGCAGCCAGGCGCGATGCGCCACCAGGATATTCTTGAGGTCTTCCAGCTCCACGTCGGCCCCGCGATGCAACACCCGGACACGGGATGTCCCATACGTACCGTCCCGTATACCGCGGCTAAAGTGGGGCTGAACTGGTTAGAGAATGATTAAGCTGCGTTCCGCACAGCGCATTCGGCGCGCAACAGGGTGATATTCCTCAATGAGATAGAGGATCATCGCGGCGTTTGGAAATTTCCAGGGCCGGTTGCCCCGCCGAGACGGCGCTCATTGCAAAGTGAGCGGCGCCAAGCCGTTCTTCCACGCCGCCGCGACCGCCGTTTCGCGATCCCGCGCCACCACGATCGGTTTGCCGTTCGCGGCGAACAATCCGAAGGCCGTTTGTCCGTCCACGTCGATGCCCTTGATGTAGGCGACGTCCTTGATGCCCAGCATCAGCATGTCGTCCGGGCTCAACCCGCGGATGCGTTCGATCTCAGTCATCTCACCCTCCTTTGCCCTCAACCCAACGCCATTCCCAACACCATTCTCCGGGCGCGCCGGGTGACGCTCAGTTACTCTCGACGTCAACGGCCCGCTCGATGTCAACGAACTGGACGGAACCCTTGACCGCAGCACTCTTCGACTTCTCCGCGCCGCTCTTCCTGATCGGCACGTTGCGAACCTGGCTCATCACTTTCGGCCGCTGCAGGTCGATGGACAGCAGCCCATTGTCCAACCCGGCGCCGACCACTTCGATTCCTTCGGCCAGCACGAAGCTGCGCTGGAACTGGCGCGCGGCGATGCCGCGATAGAGATAGACGCGCGCCGGGTCATCGGCCTGCCGGCCTTTGATGGTCAATTGGTTGTCCTCGATCTGGACCTCGAGGTCCTCGAGCCCGAAACCGGCCACCGCCAGGGTGATGCGCAGGCGGTCATCGCCGATCTGCTCGACATTGTAGGGGGGATAGCCTTCAGCCCCGGCCTTGGCGATCCGGTCCAGCGTGCGCTCGAAATGATCGAAACCAAGCAACAGGGGGCTGTTGAACAGGGACAGGCGGGACATCTGCGAAAGCTCCTCCTTCTTTGAGCGAGCTGGCATTCACGCGACCGCCCGAATTCGGCGCGGCATCCGCGGGCCACCCCTGGAACGGCTCCAGGCGCGGCCATGATCCAGAATTTAGGTCGGGAATTAACGATTTCAAGGTGGCGCTGGCCAAGGTGCCGGACCGGCCGCTATTTTTGCCGGTATTTTGGGGGGCGGCCGGCCTTAGGCCTGCCGGGTGAGGAGCAAAATGTCCTCGTACCCGTCGGTATCGTCGATATGGCCGCCGATGCGGGTGAAGCCCAGCTTGCGCGCCATCGCCGCCGAGGGCGCGTTCTCGGGGCTGATGGAGGCGACGAAGCGCCCGATCCCGTGCGCCCGCGCCGCCCAATCCATCATGCCCAGCGCCGCTTCCTCGGCGAAGCCGCGGCGGCGGAACGGGGGCAACACGAAATAGCCGAACTCGACCGCGCCGGGGGCAAGCTCGCGCAGATAATCGGGGTCCGGGCGGGTGTGAAAGTTGAAATAGCCGACAAAGCGCAGATCCGGCTTCAGCCGCATGGTTCGCAGCGACCAGGGGAGATATTCGGGGTCCGTTTCCAGGTCGCGCAGCCGGATGGCGGCAATGCCGCGCTCCGCCTCCGGAAACGCCGTCAGATCGTACCCGGCGATGCGCGTGGCCTCGTCAAACCGACCGTCGGCAATGGCGTGCAGGGTGGCGGGCGTCAGCAGCTGCAGCGACAAGCGCGGCGTCTCGATCTGCGGCGTGCTGCCATCGGCCATGTCGGGATTCATCGCTGGTTCGGCCCCCGCGGTCAAATTGCGGCGCAAATTGCCGCTTCCGCCGGCGGCGACGATGCCAGACCATACAAATCCAGCGCAAGCGCGATGACGCCGCGATGGCTTAAGTCGCCCGGGATATTAAGCGCAGCTTCGCCAGGCGTGGCGATCGGCGATCCAGCCGGCCCGATGAAAGCGCGCTGCTCGCATCGCGCGTGACCGTGATGGCCGGACTGAGCGTCGTGCGAAGAAATTTTGAAACATCCCCGACCGTCGACGCAACGGGCTTATTCAGCGCCTACAACGGACAATCATGTAAGTAACTTGTAGAAAAATGCCCAACTCATCAACATCGCGCGCAACGTCCAGGAAGCCTCCAACGGCACGGCGGAAGTATCGAACAACATCACCGGCGTGACGCAGGCCTCGCAGCAGACCAGCGCCGGCTCGAGCGAAGTGCTGAGCGCCGCCACCGAACTCGCCAAGCACGGCGCGAAGCTGCGGCAGGAAGTCGAGACGTTCCTGCGAACGGTGCGCGCCGCCTAGACCAGCACAAGTCCACCCCCTGGACCCCGCGTCGGCGACGGCGCGGGGTTTTCCTTTTTCTGAATTGTCGCCAGACATCTTTTCTGCGCGACCGAAGTGGGGAGGAGCCTAAATACTCCTAGGGAATGGATACGGGACCCCAAAACCCCTCAAAAATGCAGTGCTGTATGAAATTAGTCATATAATTGGTTCGCCTAAAGACAGGTTTTATTAGTAATTCGCGCTTATTTTTCCAACAAATACAGTTGATGCGATCGAACGTGAATGGTTCGTGCGCTGCTGTGTTTCACCGCATTCGATCAGGGGTGCTGAACCATGAAACTCTCCGTCAAGATCCCGGTTACCATGACCTGTCTCATTACCGCGGCGATCGCCGCGATCGGGATCATTTCCGTTCTCTTCGCCCAATCGGCCTTGCGGGATTCGGCCCAAGGCAAATTGCTCGCTCTGGCTGACGCGCGCCAGGCTGCGCTCGCCAGCTATCTGGACACGATCGGCGAGGATCTCGTGCTGGCCGCCGCGAACGAGGTCACGCAGAAGGCGATGGATGAGTTCGCTCGCACATATGCGGTGCTTGGCGGCGGCGCGGAAGCGCGCCGCCTCTATGTCGAAGAGAACGCCAACAATGGCAAGCTGTGGGATCTGATGCAGGCGCCGGACGGCTCCGAATACAGCACCATGCACGCAGCGTTTCATCCGTGGTTCAAGCAGTTCGCGGAGACGCGCGGCTACTACGATGTATTCCTGATCTCGCCCCAGGGCGATGTCGTCTACAGCTATACCAAGGAGCCCGATTTCGGCACCAACCTGGCCGACGGCCAATGGAAAGAGTCGGATCTGGCGAAGGCCTGGCGCGGGGTCAATGACGGCAAGGGCCAGGTAAAAAGCGTGTTCACCGACTTCGCCACTTATGTGCCCAGCAACGGCGTGCCGGCCAGCTTCATCGCCGCGCCGATCATGCAGGATGCGCAGTATCTCGGCGTTCTGGTGTTCCAGATGCCCATCGGCCGCATCAACGCGGTCATGCAGCGCTCCGAGGGCATGGGCGAAAGCGGCGAGACCTACATCGTCGGCAGCGATCATCTGATGCGCAGCGATTCGCGGTTCCTGAAGAAAGGCGAGACATCGATCCTGAACCAGGAAGTGAAGACGCCCACGGTCGACGCTGGTCTGACCGGCAAGACGGGCGCCGAAGAGGTCAAGGATTATCGCGGCATCTGGGTGCTGTCCGCGTTCAAGCCCATCGAATTCCAGGGGGTAAAGTGGGTGGTGATCGGCGAAATCGACAGCGACGAGGTGTTCGCGGCGGCGACCACGACGCGGAACATCATTGCCGTCGTCGGCGCAATTGCCTTGATCGTCTCTGTACTCATCGGCTTCTTCGGGGTGCGGAGCATCACGCGGCCGCTGGCGCGCCTGACCGACACGATGCGCACCATGGCCGACGGGAAATACGACATCCAGGTGCCGGCTACCGAGCGGGCCGACGAACTTGGCGAGATGGCCAAGGCGGCCGATTTCTTCCGTGGCAAGCTGATCGAGGGCCGTGAGCTGGCCAGCCGTCAGCAGGCGGAGCAGGAGCGCCAGATCGAACGCGGCAAAGTCATGGAGATTGCCGTCGCGCAGTTCGACAAGGTGATCTCCGAGATCGTCGGCTCGGTCAGTTCCGCCGCCACCGAGTTGGAATCGACGGCGCAGTCGCTGTCCGCGACGGCCGAAGAAACCTCGCAACAATCGAATGCGGTGGCGGCCGCGGCCGAAGAGATGACGCAGAACGTGCAGACCGTCGCCGCCGCGTCGGAAGAACTGACCGCGTCGATCCGAGAGATCGGCAACCAGGTGACCGAATCGAACCGCATCGTTGGCACTGCGGTGAACCAGGCCGACGACACCAACGACAAGGTCAGAACACTGGCCGAGGCGGCGCAGCGGATCGGCACGGTGGTGACCTTGATCAATGAGATCGCCGGCCAGACGAACCTGCTGGCGCTCAATGCCACCATCGAAGCGGCGCGCGCCGGCGAGGCGGGCAAGGGCTTCGCCGTGGTCGCCAGCGAGGTGAAGAACCTCGCCACCCAGACCGCCAAGGCGACGGAAGAGATCGCCGGCCAGGTGCAAGCTATCCAGCAAGCGTCGGAAACCTCCGCCCACGCCATCGCCAGCATCTCCCAGACCATCAACCGGGTGAACGAGATCTCCACCGCCATCGCCTCGGCGGTGGAGGAGCAGGGTGCCGCGACCCAGGAGATCGCCCGCAATGTGCAGCAGGCGTCGGAGGGCGCCGCGGAAGTATCGTCCAACATCACCGGCGTGACCCAAGCATCGCAGCAGACGAGCGCCGGCTCATCGCAAGTGCTGGAAGCCGCGTCGGAACTGGCCCGGAATGGCGCGCATCTGCGCAAGGAGGTCGAGACTTTCCTGCGCACGGTACGCACCGCCTGAGCGCCGCGCCCGGCAAGCAAAACCCCCGCGGCGATGGCTCGCTGCGGGGGCTTTCATTTTGATGGACCCAAGCTGGATCGCCCGTCTTGATGTCCCTTGTGACGCGGTGGCATCAATGGCAGTTTTCGGTTCTCAACTCACACCATTCGCGCAAAGAACCGCGCGACACGCTACGACCCATCGATCTGACGATTCGTCTTGTGCCTGCAACAGATGAAGGGAAGATATCGGACCGGGTCGATTCAGGAAGTACCATGATTGTTGAACAGGGAGATGTTGCATGCAACCCCAGGAACAGCCGGTCCTGAAGATCGGGCAGCTGGAGATTCGCTATCTGATGGATGGAACCGAGAACGGTGCCGCGAGCGGGATGTTCGAGTTGACGGTGCCCGCCGGCGCACGGGTGCCGCCAGCGCACAGTCATCGGGACAATGAAGAGATCGTCTACGTGCTCGAAGGCCGGCTGCGTTATTCGGTCGATGAGGAGACCCGCGATCTTGGCCCGGGCGAACGCATGTATACGCCGCGTGGTTCCGTCCATGCCTTCAGCAACCCGCATGCAGACTCAGCGCGGGCGCTGATCATCCTGACGCCTGATATCGGTGCGCAGTATTTTCGCGACATCGCCGCGGTCGCCAATGCACCCGGCGCCCCCGATCCGGCGAAAATGGTGGAGGTGATGACGCGTTATGGCCTGGTCCTGGGGCAGCCCCAACGGCCCAGTGCGTGAGCCGAACAGATCGGGTCGTTGAGCCGCGGTAACTTGCGGTCATTTGCACCCAGACCTCAAGAAGCAAGCTACTGTTGCCCTCGAGGGCAAAAAAACCAAAGGCCCCGCATCAGACGGATGCAGGGCCTTTGTTGAAGGCTTAGAAAATTTGGTGGACCCAAGCGGGATCGAACCGCTGACCTCCACAATGCCATTGTGGCGCTCTCCCAGCTGAGCTATGGGCCCGAAACTTGTCCTGGGATCGGCCTCTGGGCGGCCGGTCCGAAATCGGGGCAGAAGCTAAGCAGCAGCCGCCCCATATTCAAGCGAAAACTCGCGGCTTTAATCCGGCCGCGGCGCCGCCGACTTTAACGATCCTTCTCGTCCTCGACGCCCTCGATGACCTCGGAAACATCCTCGTCATCCTCGCCCAATTCGGAGGTGTCTTCGATGACCTCCTCCTCCTCGCCGATCGCCTCGGTCTCGGCCTCCGCCTCGGCCTCCGGCAATTCGGGCACCGGCACCGGCTTCACCGGCACCAGCTTCTCGACCACGCGGCCGCGGCGGGATTTCAATACCGCCTCGGGATCGTAGTTCGCGCCGCATTTCGGGCAATTGATGTTGTCCTTGCGCATGTCATAGAAATGCGCGGCACAGCTCTGGCAGGTGCGCTTGGTGCCCCATTCCGGTTTGCTCACGTCGCTCGCTCCTTTGGCCGGGCGGGCGCCCAGGCTCATTGGTGATGGTGGATTGGAGCCCTCTTGGCTCGACAAGTCGTGGCCCCATTGCCACGCTCCGAAAGGCATGTCAACCACGCCGCACGGCTGACCCACCCGCCGGTTGCAAGTCATTGGCCGTTGCAAGCCATTGGCGCGGCGACCGGGCCTTGTGCTAAAGCCTGCCCCGCCGATGCGACCGGACGGGCCGGGGGCCCTGGACGGAAGCGCAACCGACCTTGCCGACGAGGTTGTCCGCCTTGACCGCCGATCTCTCCGCCACCGCGCCGCAGCCGCTCTCCTCGCGCACGGCGCAGAAACTCACCGGCACCGCCCGGGTTCCGGGCGACAAGTCGATCTCGCACCGCTCGCTGATGCTGGGGGCGCTGGCAGTGGGCGAGACGGAGATCCACGGCTTGCTCGAAGGCGAGGACGTGCTGCGCACCGCCGCCGCCATGCGCCAGCTGGGCGGCGAGGCGGAACGGGGCCAGGACGGCATCTGGCGTGCGCGCGGCCGCGGCATCGGGGCCTTACGCGAAGCGCCGGACGTGCTCGATCTCGGCAATGCCGGGACCGGCACGCGCCTGCTGATGGGCCTGGTCGCAGCCTATGACTTTGTCAGCTTCTTCACCGGCGACGCCAGCTTGCGCTCGCGCCCGATGGCCCGCGTGGCGGAGCCGCTGACCCGCATGGGCGCCCGGATCATCGCCCGCGCCGGCGGCAGGCCGCCGCTGGCGGTCGTCGGCACCGCGCAGCCGATGCCCATCACCTACAAGCTGCCGGTCGCCTCGGCGCAGGTGAAGTCGGCAATCCTGCTGGCGGGATTGAACACGCCCGGCATCACCACGGTGATCGAGCCGGAGCCGACCCGCGACCATACCGAGCTGATGCTGAAAGCCTTCGGCGCCACGCTCAAGGTCGAACAAACCAAGGAAGGCCGCGCCGTTTCGCTGACCGGCCAGCCGGAGATATCGGGCCGCAAGATCGTGGTGCCGGGCGATCCGTCCTCCGCCGCTTTCCCGATCGCGGCCGCGCTGATCGTGCCTGGCTCAAATATCCTGGTGCCGCATGTCGGCCTCAACCCGCATCGCATCGGATTGATCGAGACGCTGCTGGAAATGGGCGCCGACATCACCATCGAGAACCGTCGCGAGGAGGCCGGCGAGCCGGTCGGCGATCTGCGCGTGCGCCACGGCGCCTTGAAGGGCGTCACCGTGCCGCCGGAGCGCGCGCCCTCGATGATCGACGAATATCCGATCCTCTCGGTGATCGCCGCCTTCGCCGAAGGCGAAACGAAAATGCTCGGCCTCGCCGAATTGCGGGTGAAGGAAAGCGACCGGCTGGCGACCATGGCGCAGGGCCTGGCTGCCTGCGGCATCGACGTGAGCGAAGGCGAGGACAGCCTCGTGGTGCGCGGCGGCAAGGCGCCGGCCGGTGGTGTCCGCATTCCGGTCCGCCTCGATCACCGCATCGGCATGTCGTTCCTGGTCTTAGGGATGGCGGCGAAGCGCCCGGTGGAGATCGACGACGCGGCGGCGATCGGCACCTCCTTCCCCGGCTTCGTCGATCTGATGAACGGGCTGGGGGCCATGGTCACCAAGAACAACCGATGACCGGCCAGGGAAATGGGCAGCCGGGAAATGGGCAGCCGGGATACGCGCAACCGGGAAACGGGCAGTCGGCTTTCGTCATCACCGTCGACGGCCCCTCGGCGGCCGGCAAGGGAACGCTGGCCCGGCGGCTGGCCCGGCATTTCGGCTTCGCTTTTTTGGATACCGGTGCCCTCTATCGCGGCGTCGGGCTCGGCGTATCGCGCCAAGGGCTTGATCCGGCGGATGAATCCGTCGCCATCGCGGCCGCCGAGGGGCTCCGGCCGGAGATTCTGGAGGATCCCGCCTTGCGCGACGAGGCGACCAGCCGGGCCGCCTCCGTGGTCGCCGCGATTCCCGGGGTGCGGGCCGCGATCCTCAACTGGCAGCGTGATTTCGCCCGCCGACCCCCCAATTCTTGTACAGGCGCCGTGCTCGATGGGCGCGATATCGGCACCGTGGTCTGCCCCGACGCGACCGCCAAATTGTTCATCACCGCCAGTGTCGAAGCCCGCGCCCAGCGCCGCCTCAAGGAGTTGCAAGCCCGCCAGTTGCAACAGGGGGGCGAGACGGCTATATACGCGCGGGTTTTGCAGGACATGCAGGAGCGGGATACCCGCGATCAGGGCCGCTCCATTTCGCCGACCAAACCGGCGGCGGATGCATTGATCATCGACACCTCCGACTTGACAGCCGATCAGGTGTTCGACCAGGCGCTGGCTTTCATCGCGAGCAAGATGAAGGCGTAAGGCGCGTCCCGCCGAATCTTTTTGTGCAACCGACTGCCAAGACCGCCGGACACAACCGGTCGGCCTGAATAGCAACGAAAGGACACTCTACGGATGGCTAAGTCAGCCTTGAAGGAAAGACCCGCGAGCGAATCATTCGCCGCCTTGTTGGAAGAAACTCTCGGCGCCAGCCAAGGCCTCGAGGGCAGCGTGCTCAAGGGCACCGTCGTCGGAATCGAAAACGAATTCGTCCTGGTCGATGTCGGCTTGAAGTCCGAGGGGCGCGTCGCGCTCAAGGAATTCGCCACGCCGGGACAACGTCCCGAGATCAAGGTCGGCGACATCGTCGAAGTCTATCTCGAGCGCATGGAAGACAAGCATGGCGAAGCCCTGCTGTCGCGCGAGAAGGCCCGCCGCGAGGAATCGTGGACCCAGCTCGAGAAGCAGTTCAAGGACAACCAGCGCGTCACCGGCGTGATCTTCGGCCGCGTCAAGGGCGGCTTCACCGTCGATCTCTCCGGCGCCGTGGCCTTCCTGCCCGGCAGCCAGGTGGACATCCGCCCGGTGCGCGACGTCGGCCCGCTGATGGGCACGCCGCAGCCGTTCCAGATCCTGAAAATGGATCGCGCGCGGGGCAACATCGTCGTCTCGCGCCGCGCCGTGCTCGAGGAGAGCCGCGCCGAGGCCCGCAACGAACTGGTCGCCAATCTGAAGGAAGGCCAGGTCCTGACCGGTGTCGTCAAGAACATCACCGATTACGGCGCCTTCGTGGATCTGGGCGGCGTCGATGGCCTGCTGCACGTCACCGACATCGCGTGGCGCCGCATCAACCACCCGAGCGAAGCCCTGCAGATCGGCCAGACCGTGAAGGTCCAGGTCATCCGCTTCAACCCGGAGACCCAGCGCATCAGCCTCGGCATGAAGCAGCTCGAGGCCGATCCGTGGGAGGGTGTCGCGCAGAAATATCCGGTCGGCACCAAGTTCACCGGCCGCGTCACCAACATCACCGATTACGGCGCCTTCGTGGAGCTGGAGCCGGGCATCGAAGGCCTGGTCCACGTCTCGGAGATGAGCTGGACCAAGAAGAACGTGCATCCGGGCAAGATCGTCTCGACCTCGCAGGAAGTCGAGGTGATGGTGCTGGATGTCGATCCGGTGAAGCGCCGCATCTCGCTGGGCCTGAAGCAGTGCCTGGACAATCCGTGGACCAACTTCGTCGACAAGTATCCGGTCGGTACCGAGCTGCAGGGCGAAGTGAAGAACATCACCGAGTTCGGTCTGTTCGTCGGCCTGCCGGGCGAGATCGATGGCATGGTGCATCTCTCCGACCTCTCCTGGGACAAGCCGGGCGAGGAAGCGGTGCAAGCCTACAAGAAGGGCGACACCGTGAAGGTGAAGGTGCTCGACGTCGACGTGGAGAAGGAGCGCATCTCTCTCGGCGTGAAGCAATTGCTGAAGGACAATTTCGCCGAGGCGGCGACGTCGCTGAAGAAGGGCTCGGTCGTGACCTGCACCGTGTCCGCGGTGACCGATGGCGGGCTTGAAGTGTCGGTCGGCGACGGCCTCAGCGGCTTCATCAAGAAGGCCGATCTGTCGCGCGAACGCTCCGAGCAGCGCCCGGATCGCTTCGCGGTCGGCGAAAAGGTCGACGCCAAGATCGTCCAGGTCGATGCCAAGACCCGCAAGCTGAGCCTGTCGATCAAGGCCCGCGAGGTCGAGGAAGACAAGCAGGCGATGGCGGAGTTCGGTTCGTCCGACTCGGGCGCCAGCCTGGGCGACATCCTGGGTGCTGCCTTGAACAAGGCCAAAAAGGGCAAGAAGGACGACGACGAAGCCTAAGACCGGGCGGTCTCTGCTTCGGCCTGACATCCAGGGCCGGCGGGTCAAAAACCCGCCGGCCCTTCGTTTTTGGGCCATTTCCGGCGATTCCGCCCCTCAGCGCCGGCGAAACGGCCGGAAAAGCGCTGAACTGGTCTGCAAAAAGCTCATATAAATGAGCGACTTACCCTTGACGACCGACGGGATGCTTGGCAGGCTTACGGGGTCAGGCGCGGGATGGGCGCCGAAACCATGGGGACCGCGCCGGTCGGCAAGAGCCGGGGCGGGGGGACAGCAGATGACTAAATCGGAGCTGATACTGCGCATTGGGGAGCTCAACCCACACCTGTATCACCGGGACGTGGAGCGGATCGTCACAACGATCTTCGAGGAGATCACCAGCGCCTTGGCCAAACGCGAGCGGGTGGAGCTGCGCGGCTTCGGCGCCTTCTCGGTGAAATTCCGCGATGCGCGGCGCGGTCGCAATCCGCGCACCGGCGAAACCGTCGCGGTCGAGCAGAAGGTGGTGCCGTTCTTCAAGACCGGCAAGGAGTTGCGCGATCGCCTGAACGGTCGCGCCGAGGCGGAAGCCGCCAAGCCGGCGCCGGCCAAAAGCCCCGCTGAATAAGATTGGCGAAATAAGATCGCCCTCTCAAAGATCGGGCCGACCGCCGCGCCTTGCGGCGATCGTTGCTTTGCCTCATCGCCGATGACGCAATAGACTGCCCATCGGTTATTTGGGCGAAAATCATTCAGGCAAACAGGCGATCGTCATGCGCACCATTCTGCGATTCCTGCATTGGGTCGTCTTTCTGCTGACGGCCCTGATCATCGTCATCTTCGTGGTGCAGAACCGGCACCCGGTCGAGGTCAGCCTGTGGCCCTTCCCCTTCATCCAGCAGGCGCCGCTCTTCGCGGTCATCGTGCTCTGTGTGCTGTTCGGCTTCCTGTTCGGGGCCTTCAGCGCCTGGCTGAGCGGCGGCGGAACCCGCAAGCGGGCGCGCGACCTGGCTCGGCTCAACGATGAAAAAACCCGCCAGATCAGCCAGTTGCAGAAAGAGCTGGCAACTCACCGCCCTTCCGTCCCGGGGTCGGCCAGACCGGGCATCACCCATGCGGCGTGAGCGGGGCAAAAAGGGCTGTAAAATCGGGCGGATTGCTTGACTTGAGGACCTCACCGCCCTAGTTTCCGCCCGCCTAACGGCATTGTTAAAGCCCGGCCCCGAGGGGCCCCGCCCGTCCGCGAGTTTCGCGCACGGGCGAAAAATCGTTTTGGCGTAGAGCATTTGGCGAAGGACTGACGCGGACCACGATGTTCGAGAAGCTGCAGGAAAGACTGAGCGGCGTCTTCGACCGGCTGACCAAGCGCGGCGCGCTGTCGGAGGCCGATGTCGACGAGGCGATGCGCGAGGTCCGCGTGGCGCTGCTCGAAGCCGACGTGGCGCTGCCGGTGGTGAAGGATTTCGTCGCCAAGGTGCGCGAAGGCGCGGTCGGCGAGAAGGTCGTCAAATCGGTGACGCCGGGCCAGATGGTGGTGAAGCTCGTCCATGACGAACTGATCGCCACACTCTCTCCCGGTCCCGATGTTCAGCCGGGCATCGATCTCAATGCGCCGGCGCCGGTCGGCATCCTGATGGTGGGATTGCAGGGTTCGGGCAAGACCACCAGCACCGCCAAGATCGCCAAGCGATTGTTCGAACAGCGCGGCAAGCGCGTGTTGATGGCCTCGCTCGACGTGCGCCGTCCGGCGGCGCAGCAGCAGCTCGCGATCCTCGGTGAGCAAGTCGGGGTCAAGACTCTTCCGATTGTCATGGGCGAACCACCGGTCGCCATCGCCAAGCGCGCCCTGCAGATGGGGCGCCTTGAAGGCTACGACGTGGTGATGCTGGACACCGCCGGCCGCCTCGCCATCGACGAAGAGCTGATGGCGGAAGTGGCCGAGGTGCATGCCGCGGCGAAACCGCACGAGACCTTGCTGGTCGCCGACGCGATGACCGGCCAGGACGCGGTCACCGTCGCCAAATCGTTCAAGGAACGCGTCAACGTCACCGGCATCGTGCTGACCCGCGTCGACGGCGA
>Ga0184637_10001109_pt1 | contig 18743 bp, 20 predicted proteins | sample PLM3_127_b2_FD_133143 | JGI IMG/M metagenome (GOLD analysis project Ga0184637, IMG submission 133143) | Groundwater sediment microbial communities from an aquifer in East River, Colorado, USA - PLM3_127_b2 | ecosystem: Environmental > Terrestrial > Soil > Riparian zone | place: USA: East River...
CTTCCTCCGTCTGCTCGAAAAAGGGGACATCTACCAAGGGAGCATGAAGCTCCCCTACTGCACCATCGAGAGGCGCTTCCTGCTTGACCGCTACGTCGAGGGCACCTGCCCCATCTGCGGCTATGCCAGCGCCCGTGGCGACCAGTGCGACAACTGCGGCAACGTCCTCGATCCGATCGACCTCACCGACCGGCGCTGCAAGTTCGACGGCTCCACGCCGGAGTTGCGCGAGTCCGAGCACTTCTTCCTCCGCCTCAGCGCCTACAACGATCGCCTCAAGGCGTGGCTCTCCACGGACAAGCCACACTGGCGCAAGAACGTGGTCAACTTCGCTCTCGGCGTCATCGAGCAGGGCCTCCATGACCGCGCGATAACGCGCGACCTCGAGTGGGGTATACCCATTCCGGTCGACGGCTTCAAGGGGAAACGCATCTACGTCTGGTTCGAGAACGTCATCGGCTACCTATCGGCCGCCATCGAATGGGCCGAGCAGAGCGGAGGGCCGGAGCGCTGGCGCGACTTCTGGCAGGACCCCTCCTGCAAGAGCTACTACTTCATGGGGAAGGACAACATCTGGTTCCACACCCTCAGTTGGCCCGCCCAGCTCATGGGTTACAGCGACGCCAAAGGCGAGCGCTACAACCTCCCCTACGACGTCCCCGCCAACCAGTATCTCACCATCCGCGGCAGCAAAGCATCGACCAGCCGCAGGATGGCCGTCTGGGTGCCCGACTTCCTCTCGCGATACGACCCCGACGCCCTGCGCTACTACCTCGCCGCCACCATGCCCGAGACCTCCGACTCGGACTTCACCTGGGCTGACTTTGTCCGGCGCAACAACGATGAGCTCGTCGCCACCTGGGGCAACCTGGTGAACCGCGTCCTCAGCTTCGCCTACCGCAACTTCGATCGCGTCGTGCCCGCGCCCGGCGAGCTCACGGCGGACGATCGTTCCCTCATCGAGAGGGCCGAGCAGGCCATCGCCGAGGCCGGCCAAAACATCGCTCTTTGCCGCTTTCGGGCCGGCCTCGAGTCAGCGATGTCGGTAGCCCGGGAATCGAACCGCTACATCGAAGAGAACGCCCCCTGGAAGCTGATCAGCGAAGACCGCGTGCGATGCGCCACCGTCCTCTACACCGCCATCGGCGCCATCAGCGGGCTCAACGTCGCCCTCTCGCCTTACCTGCCCTTCACCTGCCAGACCCTCCACGGCTACCTGGGCAACGAAGGGCCCCTCCAGGCAGCGGGCTGGGCACTCCAGGTGCCCGCCGCGGGTGGGCCGCTCGCCGACCCGCAACCCTTGTTCAAGAAGCTCGATCCGGCCATCGTGGACGAGGAAGAAGCAAGGGTCGGCACCTGACATGCTCGTAGACTCCCATTGCCATCTCCAGGACCCCAAGTTCGACAGCGACCGCCATGAAGTCATCCGTCGCTCCCGCCTGGCCGGCGTCTCTGCGGCCGTCGTCATCGGCTACGACCTGGAGAGCAGCCGCCGCGCCATCGACCTCGCCGACTCCATGCAGGACCTCTACGCCACCATTGGTGTGCATCCGCACGACGCGAAGACGCTCACCTCGCGCGACATCAAAGCTCTCGCACGCCTCGCGGACTCGTCCCGCGTCGTCGGCATCGGCGAGATCGGCCTCGACTTCTACCGCAACCTCTCACCGCCGGAAACTCAGCGCAAGGCATTTCGCGAGCAGCTTGAGCTCGCTCGGTCGCTCAGTTTGCCCGTCGTTGTCCACGCCAGAGAGGCCGATGAAGAGACATTCGAGGCGCTGGCGGACCATGAGCATGCCACACTCCCGGACTGGCCGAAAGACCGCCCGCTGGGCGTGATGCACTGCTTCGCCGGCGACCTGACGCTCGCGCTGCGTTACATCGAGATCGGTTTCGTCATCTCCATCGCCGGCACCTGCACCTATCCGGACGCGGAGAGAACGCGCTGCGTCGCCCGCGGAATTCCCCTGCGCTGGATGGCGGTGGAGACGGATGCGCCGTACCTCCCGCCGCAGTCACATCGCGGCAAGCGCAACGAGCCCGCCTACCTTGTCGAGACCGTCGAGCAGATAGCGGCGCTTCGCGGTGAGTCCTTCGCCGGAGTGGCGGACAGCACGGCGATGGCGGCGGCGCGCCTCTTCGGGCTCGGCGACATCGGCGAGCCGGCTGCTCAGACCGCGGGAGAACGCCCGTGAGGACCCAGCTCCTCTACGGCTCCGTCCAGGAAGACCTTGCTCTCGTTGAGAAAACGTTCGAATCACTCAAGCAGGCAGACTACGGGCCTCTGGGCGAAATGCTCGACATGGTGCTCTCCGGCGGCGGAAAGCTGCTGCGTCCGGCCCTTGCGCTCCTCGCCGGCCGGTTCGGCCACTACAACCTGGACCTGCTCGTGCCGCTCGCCACCTCGGTCGAGCTTCTGCACACGGCAACGCTCGTCCACGACGACGTTATCGATAGGGCCGCCACCCGGCGCGGCCGCCCGACGATTAACAGCGCCTTCCACAATTCGACCACCGTCATGCTGGGAGACTACCTCTTCGCCCACGCTGCCGACCAGGTCGTCAGGACGGACAACCTGCGCGTCGTGCGTCTCTTCTCCGAGACACTGATGATCATGGCCAAAGGGGAGATCCGCCAGGACATCACCGCCTACGACAGCAGGCAAACGATCCGCGACTATCTCCAGCGCATCGGCGGCAAGACGGCCTCGCTCTTTGCCACCGCCTGCGAGGGCGGCGCGATCGTCAGCGGCCAGCCGGACGAATGGACTCAGGCCCTCCGCGACTACGGGTACAACTTCGGCATCGCCTTCCAGATTGTTGACGACATCCTGGACTTCACCGGAAACGAGGACGAGATGGGCAAGCCCGTCGGCAGCGACCTCATGCAGGGAACGTTGACCCTTCCGTCGCTCCTGCTCCTGGAGCGCTCTCCGAAGTCGAATCCGGTGCAGAAGTACTTCTCGCGGCCGGCGCGGGAGCGGCTCGCTCAGGCCGTGGAGGCCGTGCTCGACTCCGGCGTCACCGAAGAGTCCTATGAGATGGCCCGCGACTTCTGCCGCCGCGCGAATGAGGCGCTCGACGTCCTCCCGGACATCGGCGACCGCCAGACTCTACAGGACCTCACCGACTACATCCTGAAGAGGCGCGCCTGAACCGCGGCGCCTAACCCGCCGGCAGCACCTTCCGTTCCTTCTCCGGCGCCTTCGTCTTGACCGTCGGGAAGCCGTCCTTGTCGATCCCCCAGCGGCCACGGTAGCGCGCCTCCCGGCGCTCGCCGACCCGCTTCTCGCGCCGCACTGTGACCTCGCCCCGCGTTGGCCGCGGCGTAGGCTTCGGCTTCGCCAGCTCCGGGTGCTCCCACCCCTTCATCCGCGTCGCCCGCTTCTTCACCTCTTTCCCCATGTGCCAGTAAGTGCCTTTGTCAGGGATGCGGCGCGGGTAGCCGTCACGGAAGGTGAAAGCGTTGAAGCTGGACATGATGCGCTCACCGTCGCGGCTACACTCGGGACAGGGGACTGGCAGCGAAGCCTCTCGCATCTGGCGGATCGCCTCGAAGACGCCGTCGCAGCTTCCGCAATAGTACTCGTACAGGGGCATGTCAGGCGCTGCCTCCCTCCGCTTTTGGCTTACGCCTGGCGCCGTCCTTCGGTTTTACGCGGGCGATCGTCCGCGCGGGCGCACCGGCCCTCACCGGGCGGTGGTGATACGGCACTCGCTGCGCCCAACCCTCCTTGCGCGACATCGAGGCGAACGTCGTCGGCATGATCCGGTCCGCGTCGCCTCCGCACCGGGGACACGGCGCGGGCTCATCCGACGCGCTCACGGCGCGAAGCGCCTCGAAGACCTCGTCGCAGCTCTCGCAGTAGTACTCGTACAGTGGCATCGGTCAGACCTCGACAGCGTGCCGCGCGCCCTCGCGCCGCAGCCGTTCGATGAACGCCGCGGCGTTTACGTCGCGTTCCAGCACTGAGACGATATAGCTGCGCAGGTGCCGCTCCACCTCCTGCGCCAGCGATTCCTTCATTCGCACACGCACGACATCGTTATACGGCCCGCGCTGCAACACGCGCAACACCTTGAGCGCGTTCAGCGACAGCTCCCGCGCCCCGGCGAGACCCGAGACGCAGGCCCGGCAGACCACGCCGCCGCTCTGCGGCGCGAAGAAGAAGTTTTCCTGCGGCTCCAGTCGCGAACCGCAGCCGGAGCAAGCTTCCAGCTCCGGCCGGAAGCCGCACTGGTCCACGAGCCGCATCTCGAAGTACCTGAGCACCTGGTCCAGATCGCCCACCCCTGCCCGCTCGTGGTCCGCCCCTTCCCATTCGTGGTGAGGTTCGCTCGAACCCCTGTCCTGAGCGTAGCCGAAGGGACGAACGGAGCCACCACACTTCGCCAGCCTGCGCAGCGTCTCCAGCAGCAGCCGGTAAGTAGGGAAGCTGTGCGTCCGCTCCGGCACGAACCTATCGATGAGCTCCGCTGCGTAGAGCGCGCGGCTCAGCCGGTCCAGGTCTTCCCGCAGCGGCTGAAAGCTCTCCAGCGTCTCGCAGCCCGCGACGACATCGCTCACGTGCCCCCGCGCCAGTTGCAGCATGCAGCGCGTCAGCGGTTGCAGGTGCCCCGACATGCGACTGGTGGTCTTTCGCACCCCCTTTGCTTTCACGTCCATCTTCCCGTAAGAGGGCGTGTATGCCACCAGGATGCGGTCCGCCTCGCCCAGCCGCCGCTGGCGCAGGATGATCGCCTCCGTCTTGTACAGCCTCGGAGCGGCCATCCTAGGCCTCCATCTCCTGCCGTCCCTCGAGCGCCCGCGCCAGCGTCACGTCGTCCGCGTACTCCAGGTCGCCGCCCACCGGCAGGCCGCGCGCCAGCCGCGTCACCCGCACGCCGAGCGGCCGTAGTAGCCGCGTCAGGTACATCGCCGTCGCCTCCCCCTCGAGGTTCGGGTTCGTCGCCAGGATGATCTCCTGCACCTCGCCGGAGCGCAGCCTGTGCAGCAGTTCCGCGATCTTCAGGTCTTCCGGGCCGATCCCGTCGATCGGCGAGATCGCCCCGTGTAGCACGTGGTGCAACCCCCGATAGGCCTGCGTCCGCTCGATCGCCAGGATGTCCAGCGCCTCCTCGACCACGCAGATGATCGTCCGGTCCCGCTCGCCATCGCTACAGATGCGGCAGGGGTCCACCTCGGTTACGTTCTGGCAGACGGAGCAGAGGGTGATGCGCTCCTTCACCTCCACGATGGCCGAAGCCAGGGACTGCGCCTCGACCGCGGGCATCCGCAGCAGGTAGTACGCCAGCCGCTGCGCGCTCTTGGGGCCAATGCCGGGCAGCTTGTACAGCTCGTCGATGAGCCGCGCCAGCGGCGCCGCCGTAGACGGCGTCGATTCATTCACGTCCGGGTCGCCTTCGGGTTACGACGTCAGCCCCGGGATATTCAGCCCACCCGCCAGCCCCGCCAGCTGCTGCATCTGGCTCGCCCGGATCTTCTCGAGCGCGTCGTTCATCGCCGCCTGTATCAGGTCCTGCAGCATCTCCACGTCGTCCGGGTCCACCACCTCCGGCTTGATCGCGATCTCCTGTAGCGACGGGTGAGCGTTCATCTTCACCACAACTGCCCCCCCGCCCGACGACGCCTCGATCACCGTCTCCTCCAGCTTCTGCTGCGCCTCTGCGAGGCGGCCCTGCATCTGCTGTAGCTGCTTCATTATGTCAGGATTCATCCCGCCTCGGCTCGTCACCCTGGCCTCCTTCTACTGGTCTGCTTCCGATTGGTCTTGCCCCCAAATCGCGCGCCGCCTGCACCAGGTGTCCGCCTCTTGACGGTGACGCCACGCGTTCCCGGGGAGCGTGCTCGAACGCTAACTTCACAGGCCGCCCCAGCACCGACGAGAATAGCTCCTCCAGCCTCCCCGCGTACGGCCCTGACTCGATTCGCTCCAGATGGAAGGTGTGATAAAAGCCCAGCGTTACCATATCGCCCTCTTCCGATTTCACCTCGCAGGAGCCGTTGAGCAGCCCCGATAGCTGCTTGTCCGTATCCTTGCAGGCCTGTCGCACGCGCTCCAGCAGGCCCAAAGCCCGCAGGTCATCAGCGGAGGCCGGCGCCCCTACCGGCGCCTCGACCGGAGGCGCGGCCTCGCTCGCGGCCGGGGGAACTACCGTGCCCGTTGCCATCGTCGGGCCGTCTGCCGTAGCTGCTCGCCCGACCGCTGCCGGCCTCGCCTCGGCTCGGACCTCGTGTCCGCCCGTCGCCGACTCCACGAACGCCAGCTCCAGCGGCAGCGATGACTGCGCATCGTCCCGGAAGTCAGCCTGCGCGAACGTCCGCAGCGCTCGCACGATCTCGCTCCGGTCGAGCCGCGAGGCGACCGCCTTCGCTTCCTCCGCCTCCTCCCGCGGCAGATCGAGCGCTTCGAGCGCGCCCGTCTTTGCCAGAAGAAGGCTGCGCAGATAGGCCGTCACCTGCTTGCAGAAGTGCTTCATGTCCGCGCCGTCATCACGTACGGAGGCTATCAGCCGAAGACCGGCGGCCAGCTCGGCCGAAAGGGTCAGCCTCGCCAGCTCCGCGCTACGGGCATCGACGTTCAGCCCCAGCGCCTCACGCACCTGCTCCAGCGAAGGCGACGGGCCGTAGTACGTGACTACCTGTTCCAGCTCGTTGATCGCATCGCGCAGGCTCCCCGTCGCGCTCCTGCCTATCTCCTCCAGAGCAACATCCTCGAGCGAATAGCCCTCCTCCCGGCAAATTACCGCCAGCCTCTCGACTACGGCGCTCAGCGGGATGCGGCGCAGGTCGAACCGCTGGCAGCGAGAGATGATCGTGGACTCGACTTTGTGCGGCTCCGTGGTGGCGAGGACGAAGATGATGTGCTCTGGCGGTTCCTCCAGCGTCTTCAGGAGCGCGTTCTCGGCCCCCTTGCTCAACATGTGTACCTCGTCCAGCAGGTATACCTTATACGCCTTGCCTTCAGAGGACGTGGACATTGGCGTCAGGACGACGTTTTCCCGCAGCTGGCGGATGTCATCGACGCTGTTATGGCTCGCCGCGTCCTGCTCGATAAAGTCCATCGCCCGGCCCTGGTTGAAATCAATGCAGGACCGGCACTCGTTGCACGCCTCGCCTTCAACGGGCCGGGCGCAGTTCGCCGCTTTCGCCAGCAACCGCCCCAGCGTCGTCTTTCCCGTCCCCCGCGGCCCGCAGAATAGGTACGCGTGCGCCAGACCGCGCTCAGAGGCGATAGAGTTGCGCAGGGTGCGTGTAATTGGGTCTTGCCCCACGACCTCCGCAAACCGCTGGGGACGCCATTTCCGGTACAGGACCTCGCTCACTACGCGGTCAATTATAACCGCGCCCGTTATCGAGTTATAGGCCGCCGCGTCAGCGCAGCGCCGCCAGCAGGCTCCCTTCCCGCTCCCGCATCCGCTTCTCGTCTTCCGGCTCGGCGTGGTCGTACCTCAGCAGGTGGAGGACGCCGTGCACCAGCAGATGCGCGACCTCGTCCTCCATCGGCCTCCCCGCCTCCTTCGCCTGCCGCTCGGCGGTCGGAAACGAGATGATCACCTCGCCCAGCCGCAGCACGCCGTCCGGCGAAACGAACTCCTCCCCCTCACGCAGCGAGAAGGCGAGCACGTCCGTCGCCTCATCTTCGCCCGCGTACTCCCGGTTGAGGCGGCGCACCGTGTCGTCGTCCGTCACCAGCACGCCGAGCTCGGCCGTGGAAACCCCCTCCGCCGCCAGCACCCCTAACGCGATCCTCCGTAGGCCCTCGACTTCCACGAACCGCTCGAACTCTTCGACAGCGGTGATCAGCACAGTTAGGCCGACTGCCACAGTTCCTTCGCTCGCCTAACTTTAACGCGCGACGACCAGAGCACCCTCCAGCGTTGGGGCCGCAAGGACTGAGCAGCATCCCACGGCAGTGAGCGTCCGACCGATCGGATCGGATGCGACAACAACTGGTTCGCCGGCGTTTCATACGCGAACGTCCCCTCATCGCTCAATACCCGTTGCACCTCCCTCAACGCCAGCTGAGGACGCCCGATGTGATAGCACGTCCCGAAGTCGATCACGAGGCCAAACGCCCCATCGCGAAACGGCATCCAGCGCGCGTCAGCAAGCACCAGATCAACGGAGAGCGCATTCGCTGCCACACCCGTGCTGGCCTCGAGAAGCAACGCTCGATCGATATCGATCCCAACCAAACATCGCGGCCTCAGCATCCGCGTAAGAGCCGGCAGCGCGTTGCCGCGACCGCAGCTCAATTCCAGCAGTCGCCTTCCGCGCGGCAGGCCCAACAACCGCGCCATCAGCGGCACACTTCCAGAAGCGCTTGCGTGACGTCTCTCTGTGCTACGTCACGAAACGGACGGTACTCTTCATCGCCCATTCGGCGAGCCTCGCGCGTGTCCTAAGCGAAGACCGCGGCCGCCGACTCAGACGCATCCAGCAGCGGCTCGGGATACACACCGACAGCGAATAACCCAACGACAGCCGCCGCCAAGGCGAAACCGAGATACGGGCTCGGTGCAAACGCCTCCTCGCTGGCGGGCTCCTGCGTGTACATTCTCAAAACGACACCCACGTAGTAGTACACCGAGATGACGCTGTTCAGCACGCCGATGAGCGCCAGCCAGACGAGGTCCGCCTGCACCGCCGCGTTGAACACCCAGAACTTTCCCCAGAACCCAGCCGTCGGCGGAATCCCGGTGAGCGAGATCAGACACACAGCTAGACCGCCCGCCAGCCACGGAGAGCGCTTCGCCACACCGGCGTAGTCCGCGATCTGGTCCGAGGCGATCTTGTTCGAGATCGCGATCACCGCGATGAAGGCCCCCAGGTTCGTAAACGCGTACGTACCCAGGAAGAACACCACCGCGCTCGTGCCCAGCAACAGTTGCGGGTCCTCCGCCGCCACCGCCGCCAGCCCGATCAGGAACGTCCCCGCCTGCGCGATCGAGCTGTATCCCAGCATTCGCTTGATGTCCGACTGAACGAGCGCCGCCACGTTCCCGACCGTCATCGAGATCGCCGCGATCGCCGCGAACATGTTCGACCAGTCGCTCGTGATCGCCCCCTCGCCCAGCGCCACAACGAAGATTCGCATGACCACGGCGAAGCCCGCCGCCTTGCTCGCCACTGAGAGGTATGCAGTGATAGGCGTCGGCGCCCCCTGGTAGACGTCCGGCACCCACATCTGGAACGGCACGACGGCCATCTTGAACCCCAGCCCGGCCGCCAGGAACACCGCCGCCAGCACCAGCGCCGAGCGCGTCCCCGAGTCTGCGTCCGCGACGAAAGAGGCGATCTCGTTCAGGTTCGTCGAGCCCGAGAGTCCGAACAGATAGGCCATGCCGTAAAGGGTCAGCGCCGTGCTCACCGCCCCCAGCAGCAGATACTTCAGAGCGGCCTCGCTCGAGCACCCGTCCTTCAGAAACGCCACCAGGACGTAGAAGCTGATCGCCTGCAACTCCAGCGCCGCGAAGATCGCGATCAGGTCCACCGTGCTCGCCATCAGCATCATGCCCGTCGTGGAGGCCAGCACCAACGCCAGGTATTCCGACTGGAACCGGCTCCGCTCGAGCATGTCCACCGAGGCGAGAATGATCACCGCCGCGACGCCCGCGAACAGGAAATTGAAGAACAGCGAGAAGTCATCCACCACCATCAACCCTTCGAACGCCTCCCCGCGCTCGTCCGCGATGACCAGCGCCAGCGACCACGCGATCGACCCCACGATCCCGTCCAGCGCCAAAAGCAGTGCAACGTAGCGCCTCTCTCGCGCCGTCTTGAACGGCAGCGTCACGTCGGCCACGACGATCAGCCCCGCGGCGATCAGCAAGCATAGCTCGGGCCCGAAGCGAACGATGTCCATTAGCTCCGCGCTCCCCGCCGAATGCAGCCCGCTACCCTAACCACTAACCACTAACCACTGACCACTAGCCACTAGCCCAGCCTCTGCGCTATCGGCGCCACGCCCGATTCGAACAGGTCCATCATCACCGCCGGATACACTCCGATCGCCAGTATCGCCAGGCTCATCGCCAGCAGCGGCCCGCGCTCCCACCACGCCGTCGCGTCCGGAAGCGACTCCCATTTCGGGTCGGCCTCGCCCCAGAAGACGCGCTGGATCGTCCACAGGATGTAGCCCGCCGCGAAGACGATCCCTATCACACCGGCGATCGTAAGCGCCTCGTGCTTCTCGAACGTTCCCAGGAACACCGTTACTTCGGAGACGAACCCGGCCAGCGAAGGCAGCCCGAGCGACGCGAGCCCCGCCACCACCATCATCGCCGCGATGAACGGCATGCTGTGCGCCAGCCCGGATAGCTCCGAGATGTTCCGCGTGTGCGCGCGGTCGTACACCATCCCCACGAGCACGAACAGCATCCCCGTGATCAGCCCGTGAGTCAGCATCTGCATCGACGCGCCCGTCAACCCCACCGTCCCGATAGCGGACGCCCCCAGCAAGACGTATCCCATGTGACTCACGCTGGAGTAGGCGATCAGCCGCTTCAGGTCCTCCTGCATCAGCGTCATCATCGCGCCGTACAGGATGCTCACCGCCGCGATGATCGCCAGCCAGATCGAAGCGTCGCGCGCCACGTCTGGCATGATTGAAAGGCTCATGCGCAGGATGCCGTAGCCGCCCATCTTCAGCAGCACGCCTGCCAGGATCACGCTGACCGCGGTCGGCGCGTCCGTGTGCGCGTCCGGCAGCCAGGTGTGGAACGGCACGATCGGCAGCTTGATCAGGAACGCCGCGATGATCAGCGTGAAGATCGCCCACGCCGGGATGATCGCGTCTCGTATCTCCTGGATCTGCGCCAGCTCCCGAATATCGAAGGTCTCCGCCGTGAAACCGAGGGTAAGGATGCCGACTAGCATGAAGGCCGAGCCGAAGAACGTATACAGCACATACTTCCACGCTGAGTAGAACCGGTTCCCGCTTCCCCACACCGAGATCAGGAAGTACATCGGCACCAGCTCGACCTCCCAGAACAGGAAGAAGAGCACGAAGTCCAGCGCGCTGAACACGCCGAGCAGGCTCGTCTCAAGCACGAGCAGCCAGGCGAAGTACTCCTTCGGCCGAAGCTCGATCCGCCACGAGATCAGCACGGCCACGAGCCCGAGGAACGCCGTCAGCAGCACGAGCGGCAACGACAGGCCGTCCAGCCCCACGGCGAACTGAAGGTCGAAGTCCGAGAAGTCGGACTCGATCCAGGTCGCGCTGTCCACGAACTGGAACCCGGCCGCATCGCGATCGTAGTCCAAGAACAGGAACGCCACCAGCGCGAGCACCACGGCAGATACACCTGCCGCTACCCACTTCGCTCGATGTTCATGCTCCCGAGGCAGCAAGGCGACCACAACGGCGCCCGCGACCGGCAGGAAGATGACCAGCGACAGCACCTAAACGGTCCTCATGGCGGGTCGATGATCAGAATGCCCGCTATCGCGCCGACTACGCCGATGATCATCGCGCTGGCGTAAAGTTGCGCCTGCCCCGCCTGCGCCAGACGCAACTGGTCTGCTCCCCAGCGCGTCACTATGCCCACCCCGTTGACGATTCCGTCGATCACGTAGCGGTCCCATAGCGCAAGCGCCCAGCCAGCACCGCCCAGGACCACTCGCTTCACCAGCAGCTCCTCGTAGAGCCAGTCCAGGTAGTACTTGTTCTCCAGTATCTCCGGCAGCGGCTCGGCGATATGCCTGATCTGTTCCGAGCGAACGACGCGCAGCCCGTAGACCAGCCAGGCCACGCCCAGCCCCGCTATACCCGCCGCCGTCGAGGCGACGGCAATCCAGAGCTTGAAGCCGCCGTGCGTCACCAGCTCCTCGCTCTCCTTCGGTAGCCATCCTTCGATCAACGTCCCGAACCCATCGTCGATATTCGCGAAGCCGGCGATCGCCGCCAGCACCGCCAGCACCACAAGGGGCGCCAGCATGATCCACGGCGACTCGTGCGGCTTCGAATGCGCGTTTTGCTCGCCGTGCTCCGCCTCCTCCCCGCCCTTGTACTCGCCGCCGAACGTCATGAACAGCATCCGGCCTACGTAGAGGGCCGTGAGAAAGACGCCGGTCAACGCGACCCAGAACACCCACGGCCGGTCCTCCCAGGCATCCGCCAGGATCTCGTCCTTGCTCCAGAAGCCCGCCAGCGGAAAGACGCCGACGAGCGCCATGCTGGCTATGAAGACCGTCCAGAACGTGACCGGCATGTATTCGCGCAGGCCGCCCATCTTCCGCATGTCGAACGTCCCCGTCGCGTGGTTCACGGAGCCCGCCCCCAGAAACAGAAGCGCCTTGAAGAAGGCGTGCGTGAATAGATGGAATATCGCCGCGACGATCCCCGCCACCCCCAGCCCCATCATCATGTACCCAAGCTGGCTGATCGTCGAATAGGCCATCACCCGCTTGATGTCCGTCGCCACTATTCCCAGCAGCGCCGAGATGATCGTGGTCACGGCGCCGATCGTCGCCACGGTGGCGATCGCTTCCTCCGACTCCGCGAACACCGGGAAGAAGCGCGCGACGAGGTAGACGCCCGCCGCCACCATCGTCGCCGCGTGGATCAGGGCCGACACTGGCGTCGGGCCTTCCATCGCGTCCGGAAGCCAGACGTGCAGCGGGAACTGCGCCGACTTCCCCGCCGCGCCGGCGAAAAGTCCTAGCGCGAACCACGTCAGCGCCGCCGAGCCGATCGCGCCCGCGGCCGCTAGTTCGTGAATCTCCCCAATGCCCAGTTCCCCGGTCTCAGTCCAGATGATCAGGATCGCAATCAGGAACCCCAGGTCGCCCAGTCGCGTCACCAGAAACGCTTTCGTCGCCGCTCGCCGCGCAGAGTCGCGGTGGAACCAGAAGCCGATCAGCAGATATGAGCACAGCCCCACCAGCTCCCAGAAGACAAACAACTGAAGGATGTTCGAAGCCAGCACCAGCCCCAGCATTGACGCCGTGAACAGAGACATGAAGACGAAGTAGCGGTTGTACCCCGCATCTCCCCGCATGTACTCCTGCGAGTAGAACTGCACCAGCAGCGAAACCCCCGTCACCACCACAAGCATGATCGCCGTCAGCCCGTCCAGCGTGATCCCGATATCGATCTCTAAGGACCCGACGACCGCCCACTCGTGCGCACCGAACCCCACGCGGGCACCGTCCGCGTCTATCGCGCTATCAAGCGCCCACAGAGAGAAAAGAAACGACACGAAGATCGCCGCGACTGTGACGTAGCCACTGTAGCGCGGGCTCCACCTGCCATCAGCGGTCAAGCCCAGGAACGAAACCAGACTGATGACGGCAAAGGAGCCCAGAGGCAGCAACATGATCGCCCATACCACCCCCTCCGGTACGTCTCCAAGCATCTAGATGCGCTTCCGCATGTCATTCTGAGCGACGACCACGCCCGCAGGTTGCCCACAGCATCTTCGCGAAGGAATCTGGCGGGGTGGCGGGGTGTGAACGGCATCCGCGGGCGCGTCATTCTGAGCGACGACCACGCCAGCAAGCACAACAACGTAGTCTCGCGAAGGAATCTGGGGTGGGGCTGGCTGTCGTGCGCGGTACGAAGTCACTCAGATCTTCCTCAAAACCTCTTCCGCCACGTGCAGCTTCCCCCACGGCACGTAGATCTCGTGCGGCTCAAGCTCGGAAGCGTTCGCCCACCCCGATGCCGGCATCACGCGCACGGACAGCGCCTCGCCGTTCAGCAGCTCCTTCCACAGCTCCGCCGTGTACGCGTTCTTCGTCTCCATCAACTTCGCCCACATCAGATTCGCACCAGATCCTCGAAAGGGCGTGAGCCATTACTTGCGTGCGATGTCATCTCCCCATTTCCCATTTCTCATTTCCCATTTCTCATCTCCATCCACCTACCACTTCAACAGATCGATGCGATCAACATCGATCGTGCCCCGAACCCGGTACAGCAACACCGCCAGTGCCAGCGCCGTCGCCGCCTCCGCCGCGGCAACCGTGATCACGAAGACCACGAACACATGCCCGTCGAGCGGGTTCGGCGACTCCACGAACCGCGAGAACGCCACGAACGTCAGGTTCACCGCGTTGAACATCAGCTCGATCCCCATCAGTACTGCCACGAAGTTGCGCTTCGCCAGCGCGACATACAGGCCGATCGCGAAAAGGACCGCCCCGACCATCAGATAGTGTTCGAGATCGACCGACACTACTCGCCTGCCTCCTCGACACCGCTCTCCGGCCGCACCAGCACGATCGCCCCGATCATCGCCACCAGCAGCAGAACGGACGCGATCTCGAACGGAAGCACGTACTTGTCCAGCAGCGCCTCGCCGATCACCGACGCCGTCTCCTCAAACCCTTCACGATCGGAGATCGCCCATTCAGTGTCGATCGCCACGTAACCCAAAGTGAAGGCGACCAGCCCCGCCAGAAGAAGCGCCGGCAGCCGCAGGAACGTCTCCTGGTTGTCGCGGTCCCCTCGCGGAGTCAGCACGATCGCGAACAGGATCAGCACCGATATCGCGCCGGCGTAGATCAGCACCTGCGTTACCGCCACGAAATCGGCCGATAGCGTTATGTAGAGTCCAGCAACCCCAACGAAGCTCAGAATCAGGAACACCACCGCGTGAATCAGGTTCCGCACCACGACAACTCCGAGAGCCGACCCTACGGTCAGCGCCGAGAGCACGTAGAACGCGACAACGGTTCCGGTGTCGTCCATTAGACGATCGCCGCCGCCCCTTCCCAGCGGATCGCTCCACTCGGCACTAGGCACTCGGCACTCTGCACTCGGCTATCGTCCATCAGAGCTTCGACGCCGCCTCCCCGAAGTAGATCGCACCCAGCTCCTGCGTCAGGATCGCGCGGTGGGCCACCCGCTCCTCGCGCAACTGCCCCAGGAACCACGCCCAGCCGCCGATAAGCGCCACGGCCAGCGCGGCGTTGATTACGCCGAACAGGGGCAGCGCCTCCCCAGACGAAAGCTCCGCTTCCTGCCACAGCAGCATCTCACCGCCCGTGACCATCACGTTGACCAGCGCCAGCGGCAGCAGGAACTTCCAGGCGAAAGCCATCAGCTGATCGATCCGCAGCCGCGGCAGCGTCCCCCGCGCCCAGATGTAGATGAAGAACACCCCGTACAGCTTCGCGAGGAAGATGAACCAGCCCGGCACCCACTCCTCCAGCCCCCACAGCGTCCAGCCGCCCATGTACAGGCTCACGATCACGGCGGCGATCGCGAATCCCGCCAGGTACTCCGCCTGGTAGAAGAAGCCGAACTTGATCCCGCCGTACTCCGTGTGATAGCCCGCCACGATCTCCGATTCCGCCTCCGCGATGTCCGTCGGCGAGCGGTTCATCTCCACCGCCCCCGAGATCACGTAACCCAGGAGCCCGAGCGGCTGAAGGAACAGGAGCCATACACCGTAGTCCTGCTGCCACGCCACGATATCGCCCAGGCGCATGCTGCCGGCAAAGAGGACGGCCGCCAGCAGCACCAGCACCTGGATCAGCTCGTAGCTGATCAGCATCGCGATCGTCCGCATCGCCCCCAGCAGCGCGTACTTGTTGTGCGAAGCCCAGCCCGCCATGAACACCGCTATCGTGTTGATCGAACCCACAGCGATCAGAAACAGCACGCCGACATTCAGGTCCGCCAGCACCATCCGCTCCCCGAACGGTATCACCGCAAACACGACGAGCGTCGGGACGAAAATGACGATCGGTGCCAGCCAGAACAACCCGCGGTCCGCGTGGCGCGTCGTTATCGGCTCCTTGAACAGCAGCTTCAGCACGTCCGCGACCGGCTGCAGCAACCCGTTCGGCCCCACGCGATTCGGCCCGATCCGGTTCTGCATCAGTCCCACCACGCGCCGCTCGATCCAGATGAAAGCGAGCACGCTGAGCACTGTCCAGAGCAGGATGGCGAGGACGCCGATCAGACCGGAGACAACGTACGGCACCCACTCCGGCGCCCCCCAATCCTCGATCTGCTCCAGCAGCGCCCCGACGCTGTTCCCCAGGTCGCGAAAGTCATACCAGTCCGCATCGAGCCGCATCAGCGGTTCACCCCGGACGCCTTGTCATTGCTCTGAAAATAGGCGCCGCTGGGCCGGGGGTCTGGGGGTGTCCCCCAGTTTATCCCAGCGGGCGGGCGGGTGGGACGAAGGACTCTGCTCCAGTCGGAAAGAGGAACATGGCGCCGCGAGGGACACAATGGGCGGGGCAAACATCCGAGCTCAGAAAACTCCAACAGAGCCGCCTGCAGGTGATGCGTCTCCATCACCGGTCCACCTCACCCACGATGATGTCCACGCTGCCCAGAATCACAATCGCGTCCGCCACCGTGGCGCCGACGCTCATCAGCTTCAGCGGCGTCAAGTTGATGTACGAAGGCGACCGGATGTGAAAGCGAAACGGCGCCGGGCTCCCATCGCTCACGATGTAGAACCCCAGCTCTCCCCGCGGCGACTCGATGCGCCCGTAAGCCTCGCCCACCGGCGGCCGGATCGCCAGCGGCGCCACCGGCTGCCCGATCGGCTGCACCGTCGCCGTCGGCAGCTGCGCGTGCACCGGCCCCTCCGGTATCATCTCCAGCGCCTGCTCGAGGATGCGAAGGCTCTGCCGCATCTCCGCCACCCGCACGACGAACCGGTCGTATACGTCCCCGTTCGTCCCCACGGCGATGTCGAAGTCCACTTTTCCATAAGCTGCGTACGGGTCCGCCTTGCGGATGTCCCAGGCCACCCCGCTGGCCCGCAGCATCGGCCCGCTGACCGAGTACGCCATCGCCTGCTCCGGCGTCAGCACCCCGATCCCGCGCGAGCGCGCCACGATGATCTCGTTCTCCAGCAGCAGGTCCTCGTACTCGTCCAGCTTCTTCGGCATCTCCTTGACGAGCCTCCTCGCCGCCGGCATGAACTCCGGCGGCACGTCCCGCGACACGCCGCCGATGCGCATGTAGTTCAGCGTCAGCCTCGCGCCGCAGGCCATCTCGAACAGGTCCAGCACCTTCTCGCGATCGCGCAGCATGTGCATCACCGGCGTCTGCCAGGCCCCGCAGTCGTTCGCGAAGATGCCGATCGCCATGCAGTGGCTGGCGATGCGCTGTAGTTCGCACATGATCGTGCGCAGCCAGTTCGCCCGCTCCGGCGCCTCGATCCTGCAAAGCTGCTCGACGGCGAGCACGTACGCCAAGTTCCCCGTCATCGCCGCCAGGTAGTCCGTGCGGTCCGTGAACGGGATGTTTTGCGTGTAGGTGCGCTCCTCTGCCAGCTTCTCCATCGACCGGTGCAGGTAGCCCATTACCATATCGGCGTCGATGATCTTCTCGCCGTCCAGCGTCAGGCGCAGGCGAAAGACGCCATGCGTGCTGGGGTGCTGCGGGCCGAGATTGACGACGAACGGCTCCGACTTGATCGTCAAGCCTAACCCCTTCCGCCCAGCGGCCCGCCGGGCTCGCCCGGGAACCGCTCGAGCCCGGGGAATCGTCCGCCAGGCCCAACAAGGTAGTCCTTCCGCAGCGGAAACCCGTCGAACCCGTCCCACAGAAACACCCGCCTCATATCCGGGTGGCCCTCGAAGACGATCCCCATCAAGTCGTACGCCTCCCGCTCCTGGAGGTTCGCGCCCGGCCACACGGACGTCACCGACGGCGCCCTCGGATTCTCGCGGTCTTCGATCCGAACTTTGATCGCCGTCATCTGGTTGAGCCGGATCGACGTCAGGTGATACACGACCTCGAAGTACTCCAGCCGGTCCACCGCTGTCACCGAGCTCAGGAACTCGAACTTGAGATCAGGGTCGTCGCGCAGGTAAGTGCATACCTCTATCAGCTGTGCTGCTTCCACCGTTGCCGCTTCCGGCGCGGCCTCCGCCACGGCGCCGGGAAAGCGCTGGTCGATGCGGTGCGCGATGTCGAGGCCCGTAATGACGGCTGTCACGCTATGTCCACTCGAGGGCATCCTTCCGCCAGGCGTAAAGGAGCCCGATCAGGAGGATGAGGACGAAGGTGAACACCTCGACGAAGCCGGTGACCGCCACGCGCTCGAACGAGACCGCCCATGGATAGAGGAAGACGGCCTCGACGTCGAAAATCACGAACAGCAGCGCGAAGTAGTAGTAGCGGAAGTTGAACTGGACCCAGGCGCTGCCTTCAGTCTCGACACCGCATTCGTAGGTGTCTTCCTTGATCCTATCCGGCCTGTCCGGCCGCACGCCCAGCCTGCCGAACAGCCACGAGGTGCCGATGCCGCCGATGGGAAAAAGGAGCGAAATAAGGAGCAGAAAGCCGACTTGACCCCATTCAGGCAACACGGGTGGCAGACTTTGTGAAAATTATCCCTAGCCGCTCGCGGCGGAGTATAGCACAGGGTCACCCTAGCAACAACCGAGGAAGACCGCCGGTGGAACCGGCGAAAAATCCGCCAAAATGGTCCCGCTAACCCCTTGACAACTATTCCGAGTATGGATCATATAAGTCTTGTTATATGCATGAGCTTGAGTAAAGAAGAGGTGCTCCAATGATCGATATGAACTCAAGCGAACTCCTGCTGGAGGCCCAGCTCGCGGATCGCAGGCGCGAGCTTATCGCGACACGCCGCAGCTACCCCGCCCCCGCCCGCCGCTTTCCCGACCTGCGCGCTGCCCTCGCCGGCGCCCTCGCTCACCTCGCGTTCCATATCGACCGGCGCTCCGTCGGCGCTGTCGCCGCCCGCCACCCGCACGCGGCGAGCAGGAGCTAGCACATGTCGCTCAAGCACGCCCTC
>Ga0184637_10001110_pt1 | contig 18741 bp, 21 predicted proteins | sample PLM3_127_b2_FD_133143 | JGI IMG/M metagenome (GOLD analysis project Ga0184637, IMG submission 133143) | Groundwater sediment microbial communities from an aquifer in East River, Colorado, USA - PLM3_127_b2 | ecosystem: Environmental > Terrestrial > Soil > Riparian zone | place: USA: East River...
CCGATGGCTCCCAGCGTGGCGTAGCCCTGCGCAATTCCCACGCCGAGACCCAGATCCCAGCCGCGTTTGCGCCAGCCCGCGCTCAGCTCAGCCACCCGCTCGCGCATGCTCAGAGCCATCCTCAGGGCGCGCTCCGTCGGATTGGGGACGGGGAGGGGATCGTTGAAGAAGATCATCATGCCGTCGCCCGTGAAGCGCTCGAGCGTTCCCTCGTGCTCGAGAACCAAGCGGCCCATGGCCTCGTGGTACTCGCCCAGCATGGTCATGACCTCCTCGGGCTCGGCGGTTTCCGCGAAAGCCGTGAAGCCGCGAAGGTCCAGGAACACCACGGTGATCTCGCGCCGGTGGGTCTTGAGGGGGTCCTCGGTTCCTCCCGCCACGATCAACTCGGCGAGCTGAGGCGAGAAAAAGCGTTTGAGGCGCCCGAGGCGGTCGAGCTGGCGACCTGCTCCTGCACGCGCTGCTCGAGCGATCGGTTCAGGGCGGCCAGCTCGTCGTGGAGCTGCTTGATGCGCAGGAGGAGTCGTCGGCGCCAGCTTCGAGCCCCTTGACGCGCTCTTGCGCCGGATCGAGCGCGGTGACCATCACCACGGGGAGAAGCGAGGTGTCAGGATTCTCGCGCAGCTTCCGGCAGACGTCGTAGCCGGTCATGCCCGGCATCATGACGTCGAGGAGAACGAGGTCGGGTGCCTCGCGGTCGATCTTTTCGAGCGCTTCTGGCCCCGACGCGGCCGTGGCGACGACATAGCGCTTGGCCGTCAGGAGGTCGGAGAGCAGCCTGACGTTGACGGGAGTGTCGTCCACCACGAGGATGCGGGGCGATTCCCTCATGCCGTGCCTCCGCGAGGCAACCTAGCTCCGTGGCTTCACCCAGGTCTCCGACCAGGCCAGGCACGCGCTGGAGCCCTGCCGATCCCCGCGCGTCTCCGGCCAGGGCTTGCCCTCGGCGAAGCGGCCGTTCAGGCACACCTGCGCGCCCCGCGCGGGAAAGAAGGTCGAGAAGACGCCGATGGGCCGGTTGTTGAAGCCGGGCGGCGCATTGAGAACGAAGCTCTCGATGCAGTCGTACCAGGTGAGGAGGATGTCCGCGTCGGCCGACACCACGCGCTCGGTGGCCGCCGAGCGGGGATCGCCCGCGCGCTCGAAGCTGGCGTCGATGACGGGCAGGCTGGTGTCCGCGAACGGCGCATGCAGGAGCGTCTCGATGGTGGTCTGCAGCCAGCGCGCGACCGCCGCGTTGTCGGAGTAGATCCGCACCTGGCCTCCCGTCAGCTCGCTCTGGGCGAACAGCGTGTGGCCGGGCCCGGCCGGGCACCAGAGCACGCGCCAGTGGCTGAAGCGGTCGGACGGGGTCTTCCCGCCGTCCTTGCTCAGGCGGATGAAGGAATTCTCGCCGGTCATGAGAACTGCGTTGGGGTCGACGGGTGGCGCCATGGGGTCCTCCGTGAGTGATGAGCAGCCGCTCGATTCTAAGGCAGAACTCGGGTTACCATGCGTGCACGCGACGAGCCCAGGACATGGCGATACCCAAGCCTCGAACGGACGCCCCGGCCATCACCCTCAAGGTGACGCTGTTTGCCGATCTGCGGAAGTTCCTGCCGCGCGGAGCCGACGGGCCGCAGCGCTACTCGCTGCCCGCGGGCTCCACCGTGGGCGACCTCCTCGATACGATCGGCGTCGAGGCGGCTTACGACGTCACGGTGGGAGTGAACGGAGAGCTGGGCGAGCGCGACGACGTCCTGCCGGACAGCGCCGACGTGATGCTGCTCAGTCCCATGGAAGGTGGATCCTCGGGGGGGCCCATGGAACGATTCGGCTACTGGAACAAGGTCCTGCACGTGAACCTGTCCGACCGGACAATCTGGATCGAGGAGCCCGGCGACACCTTCGTCCGCCGCTACGGCGGGGGTCGAGGGTCCATCGCCCACTATCTGCTCAAGTACGTGCCCACGGGGGCCGACCCGCTCGGACCGGACAACGTCCTGATCTTCGCCCCGGGCGTCCTCACGGGCGCGCCGGTGCCGGGCGCCGGGCGGCACAGTGTGGGGGCGAAGTCACCGTTGACGGGCGGCTTCGGCGAGTCGGAGTCGGGCGGCTTCTGGGGCGCGGAGCTGAAGCGCGCGGGCTGGGACGGCATCGTCGTCCACGGCGTGTCGCCGGCCCCCGTGTATCTCTGGATCAACGACGGCGCGGTGGAGATCCGCGACGCCGCTCATCTCTGGGGGCGCATCACCGGCGAAGTGGAAGAGACGATCATCGAGGAGCTGGGCGATCCGCGCATCCGCGTGGCCCAGATCGGTCCCGCCGGCGAGAATCTCGTGCGCTTCGCCTGCATCGCCAACGACCTCAACGAGGTGGCCGGCCGCACCGGCCTCGGCGCGGTCATGGGATCGAAGCGGCTCAAGGCCATCGCGGTGCGGGGCAAGATCCCGGTGAAGATCGCCAATCCCAAGGGGCTCACCGCCATCGCCAAGTGGGTCTCGTCGACCATGGACCAGAACCACCGGGCTTTCCACGAGTTCGGCACCGGCGCGGCCATGCAGGGCAAGAGCCTCGAGGGCGGCATGCCCACCTTGAACTACCGCCTGGGCGCCTTCGAGTACGTGGCCAAGGTGGACGCCGTCGCCGTGCGCGACCAGGTGCGGGTGCAGATGAAAGCTTGCTACGCCTGCTCCGTGCGCTGCAAGAAGGTCGTGCATATCGAGGAAAAGGAAGAGACGGCGCGCCAGGCCGACAGCCTGTACGGCGGCAAGGTGAGGGTGGCCTTCGACCCCCAGGGGCGCTATCGCGTGGATCCGAAGTACGGCGGCCCCGAGTACGAGTCGCTGGCCGCGCTCGGCGTCAATCTCGGATTGGATGACCTCATCGCCGTCTGCAAGTCCAACGAGATGTCCAACTACCTCGGTCTCGACACCGTGTCGATGGGCGCGACCATCGCCTGGGCCATGGAGTGCTTCGAGCAGGGCATGCTGACGCTCGACGACACCGACGGATTCCCGCTGCACTTCCACGACGCCGACGGCGTGGTGAAGCTCATCGAGATGATCGCCTACCGCCGCGGCGTCGGAGACCTGCTGGCCGAAGGCTCCCAGCGCGCGGCGCGGCAGATCGGACGGGGCTCCGAGGCGTTCCTGACCACGGTCAAGGGCATGGAGATGGCCATGCACGACCCGCGTCACATGCCGGTGATGCGGGCGTCGTACATGCTGGCCCCGACCGGCGGCGATCATATGCGGCAGAGCGGGGCGCGCAACGGGCTGCGCAACCAGGTGGGAATGTGCCATTTCCTCGCCTACGATGACGCCCAGTCCCTCGACATCCTCAACGCGGTGACCGGCTGGGAAGCCACCCCGCAGGAGATGGAGACCACCGCGCGCCGCGGTCTGACCCTGGCGCGGCTCTTCAACCACCGCGAGGGCTTCACGCGCGCTGACGACCACCTCCCGAAGCGCTTCTCCGACCCGCTGCCCAAGCACGCGGGTCTCACCGAGGAGCAGCAGGCCAAGGTCGTCACGGAGTACTACGTGGAGCAGGGCTGGAACCCGGACACGGGTGTGCCGACGGTGGAGACCATCAGGGCGCTGGAGATCGAGGAGGACGCCGCGCGCGTCTGACGCCTGAGCTGGCGCACGGGCCATCGTCCCCTCGGGGGTGATAGACTCAGAGCGATGTATCAGATCACGCTCGAGATTCGCAAACTCGCAGAAGGACCCTACCTCGGCACGAGCCCGGAATTGCCCGGATTGATCGTCCAGGCCGCGAGCCCCGAGGAGGTCGTCGCCCTCGCCCCCGAGGTTGCCCGAGACCTGATCGAGGTCATGACTGAGACAGGTCAGGTGCTTCCCCCGAGCTTGCGCCCCGAGACGGGGTCGCTCCGAGTTTCGATTCTCGTCCCTGCGTGACGATGTTCCGCGACACCCAGGAGATATACCAACGGGAACTCTGCATGCCATCCTGCGTGCGCTCGGGATCGAGCGCGATGACTTCGATGCCGCATAGCCAGCTCAGCCGATTCAGCGCCGAAGACCAGTCGGTGGTGCGCCGCCTGCGCGAGAACTACAATTCCTTCGAGGGAATTCATGCAGCGCGCGGACATTCTGCGCATGTTCGCTGACGAGGTGATGGCCGGGCGATGAGATGGTGCCGGCTGCAGATCGACGGACGCGCCGTCTATGGTGTGGTCGAGGGCGAGGACGTCGTCGTCCTGCGGGGCTCGCCACTGAGCGTGCATCGCCGCACGCGCATGCGAGTCCCCCTGGCCCAGGCCACGCTGCTCGTGCCCATCGTGCCGGCCAACTTCTACGCGGTAGGGTTGAACTATCGCGCCCACATCGAGTGGGCTGCCCAGCGCCACGGGCTGGCGGTGAAGGTTCCCGAGCAGCCGGACGTCGGGTACCGCTCGCCCAACGCCCTCATTCCCACGGGCGCCGACATCGTGATCCCGGCAGACTCGTCGGGCCCCGTGGAATACGAGGGCGAGCTGGTGGCGGTGGTGGGACGCCAGGCGAGGCACCTGTCGGAGGCCGAGGCGCCGACCTGTCTCGCCGGCTATACGCTGGGTAACGACGTGAGCGAGCGCGCCTGGCAGCGCACGGACCGCACGCTGTGGCGTGCCAAGAACACGGATACGTTCAAGCCGATGGGGCCGTTCGTGGTCTCGGGCATTGATCCCATGGCGCAGCGGATCGCCGTGCGCATCAACGGGCGCACCGTGTCCGAGTACGACACCGGCGCCATGCTCTTCGGCGTGGCGCAGTACATCGCCCGGATGACGCGCTACGCGACGCTGTATCCCGGCGACGTCATCTGGTTCGGCTGCGACGGGCCCACCGAGCCAGGCCTCCAGCCCGGAGACCTCGTCGAGGTTGTCAACGACGCGATCGGCGTCCTCGCCAACCGCGTCACGCGCGAGTCCTGACCTAGGGCAGCTCGTTCTGCCAGATCTGTTCTGGTGTCTGCCGGCGCCGCAGGAGCCTCAGGCTGCCGTCGGGCTCCAGCATCACTTCGGGCGCCTGGGGATACGAGTTGTAGTTGATGGTGGACATGGCGGCGCAGTAGGCGCCGGCCCCGCCCACCACGACAAGGTCACCGATGGCCGGACGCGGGACCCAGCGCGGCGCCAGCGCCTCGGGATCGCCCGGGGCCGGGGTGAGGATGTCGCCAGACTCGCAGCACGGGCCCACGAAGACCACCGCCGCGACGTCCCGTCCCGTGGCGAGCACGTCAATCGGGTGCTGCGCGCCGTACAGGGACGGGCGCGTCACCTCGGTCATCCCGGTGTCGAGCTTGGCGAAGAGATAGCCCGCACGTCCGGTGTCGACCACGTCCACGCAGGTGGCGACCACGGCGCCCGCCAGAGCCACCAGATACGTCCCTGGCTCGATCTCGAGGTGAAGCGCGCGGCCATCTCGCTCGCGAAAGACCTCGATCTCGCTCCGAACATGGGCGCCGACGTCGGCAAGATCGACCGAGGGCTCTTCGGGCATACGCCCGACCTTGAACCCGCCGCCGAGGTTGACCGAGGTGACCTCGGGGAACTGGCCCGCCAGGTCCAGGGTCAGGCGAGCGCAGCGCTTCCAGACCTCGGGATCGGTCCCGGAACCGACGTGACTGTGGAGGCGGTGAATCCTCAGCCCGCAACGCTCGGCGATCGCCTTGACCTCGTCCAGGTGCTCGTGCCAGATGCCGAAGCTGGAAGCCGGCCCACCCGTGTTGGTTCGATTCGTGGATCCGCTCCCCAATCCCGGGTTGATGCGCACCGCGACCTCCCGCCCCGGCGCCACGCGCCCGAACTCGGCGAGCTGGTGGAGCGAGCAGGCGTTGAAACGCACGCCCCGGCGCACGTGCTCGTCCAGGCGGCGTGACGGCATCTGCGCGGTGAGCTGGATGGCTTCGGGTGGGAACCCCGCGCGGAGCGCCCGCTCCACCTCGTGGTCGCTGGAGGCGTCGACGAGGAGCCCCAGTTCGCGAAAGAGAGTGAGGATGCCGTGGCTGGGGTTGGCTTTCATGGCATAGCGCACGGTGAGGCCGTAGGGCGCGGGGAAGGCGAGCGCCTCCTTGGCGGCGGCTTCCAGGGTGGCCCGATCGTAGACGTAGCACGGGGTGCCGAAGCGCTCGCGCACCTCGGCGGCACGCTCCGCGCTGAGAAATGGGCCTGGGCCAACCAGGCTCGTCCTGGGCATATCGCGTCCTCCGTAGCGGCTATCCCGCGAGAGGGTTCGCGTAGAGGGCCTTGACCGCCAGTGAGACACCGACGGACGCGAGCTCCACCGTGTCATCGGCACGGACTTCGTAGAGTTCGAAGCGCCCCTCGGCGTTGCGACGGTAGACCTCCACCAGGGGTTCTGACTGACTGACGAGCACGTATTCCCGCAGACTCTGGATGCGCCGATAGTGCGCGGCTTTCGCGCCGCGATCGTACGCCTCGGATGAGTCAGAGAGCACCTCGATGAGCAACACGGGGTTCACGATCGCATCCGGATCCTCGGAGTCGGTCTCGAGGCGTCCACACACGACGCTGACGTCCGGATACGTCGTCAAGCCCGTCTCCCGAATCCGGACCCGGACGTCGGAAGTGAATGCGCGGCACGGCTTACCGCCGAGGGCAACCCGAAGCTCGCCGATCCACGCGGCGGCGAGCGCACCATGCTCGGGGCTCCCGCCAGCCATTGCGTACACCTCACCCCGGAGGAACTCGTGTCGCTCGGGGCTCGAGCATTCCCGGAGGAGGTAGTCCGCGTAGCTCATTCCACGGGCGAGCGGGGCCGGGGACATCTCATGTGAGGATAGCACGCGGTCCGCGTGGGTCACGGTTGCTGGGCCGAGGCAGAAGTCGGTTGGGGGACGCCTCGTCCCCCAACCCCACGGCCCAGCGCTCGCAGCGCCCCGGCGAAGCCGGGACGCTCCTCGATTCGCCTCGCCGTTCTAACCGGCCGCGGCGCGGGCCGCGTTGAGCGCCGCCTCGTAGTTCGGCTCGCTGGCGATCTCGGGCACGTATTCCACGTGCGTGAGCTTGCCATCCTTGCCCACCACGAACACCGCGCGCGCAGTCACGCCGGCCAGCGGCCCACTGGTGATGGCCACCCCGTAGTTCTGCCCGAATGAGCGCTCGCGAAAGTCCGAGAGCGTCTTCAGCGTCGTGACGCCCGCCGTCCCGCACCAGCGCTTCTGGGCAAAGGGCAGGTCCATGCTGATGGTCCACACCTCGACCCCGTCTCCCAGGCCGGCTGCTTCCTGATTGAACTTCCGTGTCTCCGTGTCGCACACCGGCGTGTCGAGCGACGGCACCGAGCTGAGGATGACCACCTTGCCCTTGGCGTCGCCGAGGCGGACGGTCTTCAAGCTGTTGTCGACGACGCTGAAATCGGGCGCCACCTGCCCGGGCTTGACCTCGGAGCCGCCGAGGTTCAGCGGATTGCCTCGAAGCGTGACCGTTCTGTCAGCCATCACGAGCCTCCTTCTGGGATCTGAGTGACGCGAAATCTGGGTGACCGGCGCAGCGTAATACGCCGACCGCCGACCGGCAAGGGCCCGCAAATCTCGCGGGCGATCACGATCTGCGGGCGAAGACTGACGATGACGTAGGCTCGTCGTCATCGGAAATGGCAATGACATGAACTGACGAGCCGCCGATACAATCCATCCCTGCGGGGATGCGCGCGCATCCCGAGTGTGCCGAGGGAAATGGAGGATGACGGTCATCGCCAACGAGGTCTGGGACGCCGGCGATCGCGGCTGCGGCGAGCTGGTGCTGGAGCTGCGCATGCGGATGGCCGCGATGGCCCCGGGACACGTGCTGCACCTCGTCGCCCGCGACCCCGGCGCCCCGGCCGACATCCCGGCCTGGTGCCGGATGACCGGCAACACGCTGCTCCGCGACGAGCATCCTGTCTACTACATCAAGAGGGGGATCTAATCATGGCCAATCGCTTCTGTGTGAGCCTGACCCACGCCACCGACAACACCGACAAGGCGACCGTGGGCTTCGTCGTCGCCAACGCCGCCCTCGGCTCCGGCAAGGAGACGCTGGTCTTCCTGAGCATCGAGGGTGTCCGCCTCTCCCAGAAGGGCTACGCGGACAAGATCCACGAGGAGGGCTTCGCCCCCCTGCGCGAGTTGATGGACAACTTCGCCAAGGCCGGCGGCACCATCTACGTCTGCGCCCCCTGCTTCAAGAAGCGCAAGCTCGACGAGAATAATCTAGTGCCGGGGGCCGCGGTAGTGGGCGGCGCCAAGCTCGTGGAGTTCCTCTCCGAGGGGAGCCCGTGCATCAGCTACTGATCCTCGCCTGATGGATCCGATCACCGCGCACCCGTTCGAGGCCGACGCCAGCTTCGACGGGGGCGATCTCGACTGCGGCAACGGGCTCCTGCTGCTGATTCGCCAGCACATGGATCCGTTGCCGCGCGGCGGTCTCCTCGAGTTCCGGTCCACCGACATCTCGGTGGAGGCGGATTTTCCCGCGTGGTGCCGGATGACGGGCAACGAGCTGGTGTCGTGGACGAAGGCCGGCCGCCTGCGCAGCTTCCTCGTGTGCAAGGGCGTCCTCGCCGAGCGGGTGCCGCGAGAGCCCGCGCCGACGCGACCCAGCTACACGCCGTCCATCCGGATCGTGCCCGTGGCGATCCCGCCCACCTTGCCCGCTCCGGCGCCCGCGCCGGCCATTCCGCCGCTGGCGGCCATGGGCATCGGGAGCTGGCCCCGGCCGCGCTGGATGCTCCAGGCCATCCACGATCGCATCGAAGGGCGTCTCGACGACGAGGAGTTCCAGTCGACGGCCGACGATGCGGTGCGCCTGGCGGTGGATGCTCAGCTCCGGTCCGGGGTCGACGTCATCACCGATGGGGAACAGCGGCGCGACAACTATGCGAGCTTCGTGGGCGCGCGCCTCGACAACTGTCAGCTCATCCCGCTGACCGATCTGTTGCCCCTGGTCGATCACCCGGAGGAGTTTGCCGCGCAGATGCAGTCGCTCGACGTTCCCGCCTCCCAGGTCCGGCATCCGGCGGTCTTCGGCCCGCTCGGGCGCAGTCGCCCCATCGCGGTGCACGAGCTGGACTTCGTCAGGACGCTCACCGACCGCCCGGTGAAGATCGCGCTGCCCGGCCCGTATCTCCTGACCCGCACGATGTGGATGGAGTGCATCTCGGACCAGGCCTATCGCTCGCGCGAGCATCTCGCCGAGGACGTGGTGCGCGTCCTCCGCGAGGAAGTTCACTTCCTCCTGGCCGCGGGCGCGGCCATCGTCCAGCTCGACGAGCCGGTGCTGAGCGAGGTGGTGATGACCGGCGAGAAGCGCCAGCGGACCTTCATGTGCGGGGCGCTGAGCGAGAAGGGCGACCCCCGCGCCGAGCTGGAGTTCGCCCGGACGCTCATCAATCAGGTGGTCGCCGGCCTGCCGCGCGAGCGCCTGGCCCTGCACGTGTGTCGGGGCAACTGGACGCCCGATGAGCGAGTGGCCCCCGCCGGAGACTACCGGCCCCTTCTGAGCTTCTTCGGCGATCTGGACGTCGGAGCCCTCTTCCTCGAGCTGGCCACCCCGCGGGCCGGAGAGATCGAGGTGCTCAGCGAGCTGCCGCGGCGGCTCCGGATCGGCGTCGGCGTGGTCAACCAGAAGCGCGAGCCCGTGGAGAGCGGGGACGAGGTGTTGCGGCGCACTCGTCGGGCGGTCGAAGTCCTCGGCGTCGAGCGCGTGCTCCTGACCCCCGACTGTGGATTCGCGACGTTCGCCGACAACCCCGTGGCCTCGGCCCGTGCGGCCGAAGCTGCCCTGGGTCACGTGGCGCGCGCCGCGGCGGCACTCCGCCGGGGCTGACCGCCGACCGGGCAGGCCTGCCGGCCAGACCCAGGAGCGGCCGGATGACTGCGGCGCTACTTGTCGAAGATGATCTTGCTGCCGCCGCGCCCGGCGCCCGGCATTCCGCGCGGCGTCATGCCGGGCGGCATGGTGGCGGGGACGACGATGCGCGAGGCCTCGGCCCGCATGGCCTCCTGCGCGCGCTCCTGGAGCTGCTCGACCGCGACCTTCACGCCCTCCGGAAAGAGGCGAAACGCCTCCTCCAGGGTCTGAGCGTCGAGCGTGAACTGCACGGGAATCGGCCCCACCTGGGTCATCAGCGACGTCTCGCCGATGTAGGTCGCCGGGCGGGAGAGGTCAGGCGACCCGTCGGCCGTCACCGGCGTCAGCCGCCGTATGGTGGCGGCGGCGAGGTCGGTGAAGGTCTCCTCGCGGTGCAGGTTATCGAGGTCGACTCTCAGATCCAGGATGTCGCGCGGATCGTCGCTGGCCACGTCGAGATGTTCCTCCGTCGGGAGACGCTTGCTTCAGACAATACCAGAGGTCACGCCGGATCGAAGGGAGATCCCGGCCCTTGCTCCCTGGGCGACAAGCTCCAGCGCGATGCGCTCCGGCGTGAGCGGAAGATGGGTGAGCCGCGCGCCCGTCGCGTCCTCGATGGCGTTGGCGATGGCTGCGGGCGCCGGGATGATCGGCGGCTCACCGACACCGCGCGCTCCGAAGGGCCCGGCCGGCGACGGGACCTCGACGATGATCGTCTCGATGTTCGGCAGATCGGCCGCGGTGAGCTTGCGGTAGTCGAGCAGGCTGGGGTTCGTGAGCTTGCCGTTGTCGTCGAAGTTCAGCGCCTCGGTCAGCGCCATGCCGAGACTCTGCACGGCGCCGCCCTGCATCTGGCCCTCGACCCCCAGCGGGTTGATAGCCTTGCCGGCGTCCTGCACGACCACGAAGGCGTGCAGGGTGAGCTCGCCGGTGTCGGGATCGACCTCGATCCGCGCCAGCTGGGCCGCGAAGGCGGGCGCCTGCTGCGAGAACGCCGGCCGGGCCACGCCGAGGACCGGCTGAACCTTCGACATGTAGAGATTGCCCTTCTTGCCGATCTGGGCCAAGGTGACCACGCGGTCCGGCAGGCCGCGGACGAACACCTTTCCGTCCTCGATCTCGAGATCGTGAATCGACGCTTCCAGCTCGGCCGCGGCAACTTCAAACGTTTGCCGGCGCGCGTCCTTCGCGGCTTCCATCACCGCCACGCCCACCGTGTATATGGTCTTGCTGCCCGCGCTCAGTCCGGTGACCGGCGCGGAGTCCGTGTCCCCCGTGGTGATGCGGACGTGCTCGATGTCGACGCCGTAGGCCGACGCGGCGATCTGGGCGAGCGCGATGTTCGTGCCGGCGATGTCGACCTGGCCGGTGAGCACGCTGACCGAGCCGTCCGGGTTGAGCCGCACCGTGGCCCCTGTTGGCTGGAGCCCGCCCAGCCATCCGCCGAGCGCGAGCCCCGTCCCCCGCAGGCCGTGGCCATCCTTGCCGCTGCCGGCCGCCCACTCCGCCCGGTTCTTCCAGAGCGGATGCTCGGCGATGCGGCGCAGGACCTCCGCCGCGCCGTTGCTCTGCCAGGGTTGCCCGTTCGCCATCGGGTCGCCCTCGCGCATGAGGTGGCGCGCGCGGAACTCGACGGGATCGAGGCCCAGGGCCCGCGCGATCTGCTCCATGTGGGAGTCGATGGCGAAGATGGTCTGGGGCGCCACCGGCGCTCGATACGCCGCGATGCTCGGCTTGTGCGTGAGGACTTCGAACCCGCGCACCTCGAAGCTGGGCCACTTGTACATGCTGGCCAGGAACACCGCGCTGACCGCGAGGACCGCGCCCGAGAAGGCGCCGGACTCGAGGATCGTCTCGGCCTCGAGCGCCATGAGCGTGCCGTCCCGCTTGACTCCCGTCTTCAGCCGGATGATCACCTGAGGCGCCGGCATCCCCGCCTCCAGCTCTTCCCGTCGAGTCATCACGTAGCGAACGGGCCGGCCGGTCGCGCGGGCGAGGATTGCCGTGATCGGCTCGCAGAGCGCGCGGATCTTGCCGCCGAAGCCGCCCCCGCACTCCACGGGGATGACCTTGATCCTGTTCTCGGAGATCTCGAGCACGTCGGCCACTTCCGAGCGGGTGTTGAACGAGCCCTGGGTGCTGGCCCACAGCGTGAGAAACCCGGTGGTATCCCACTGGGCCAGGACGGCGTGGGGTTCGAGATAGCCCTGATGGACCATCGGCACCCGGTACGTCTTCTCGATGATCACGTCAGACTCGGCGAAGCCCTTGGCGATGTCGCCGCGGTGCAGCCGCGACTGCTGCGAGATGTTGACGGCCTTGGTCGGCTTGGCTTCTGTCTTGGCCACGGTCACGGCGCCGTGGGCCATCGCCTCGCTGGTGTCGGCCTCGGTCCCGGCCTCGGCGACCGGCGGGGCGCCGGGCTGCATCGACTGGAGGGGATCGACCGCCGCGGGCAGGACCTCGTACTCGACCTCGATCAGATCGAGCGCCTCCTCGGCGATGGCCGGCTCGTCGGCGGCGACGGCGGCGACCGGATGCCCCACGAACATCACGCGGTCGATGGCCAGCACCGCATGCGCCCGCGTCGGCGCCTTGCGCTTCAGCTCCGGAATGTCGGCGGCGGTGAGGACCGCCCGCACGCCGGGCAGCGCGCGCGCCTTGCTCGTATCGATGCGAAGGATGCGGGCATGCGCGTGAGGGCTGCGAAGGAGCTTGGCGTGGAGCAGGCCGCGGGCCTTGATGTCCGCGACGTACTGAACCTGACCGGTGACCTTCTCCGGACCATCCGGGCGCGGGATCGAGAGCCCGACTCCCTTGACGTCGCGCGTGGTCTTCATCACAGTCGCCATGGCTATGCGCCCTCCCGTGCGGACGTGGCGCCGGCGGCCTCGGTGATGGCCGCCAGCATCTTCGTGTAGCCGGTGCACCGACAGAGATTTCCCGCGATCGCGTAGCGGATCTCCGGCTCCGTGGGGTGCGGATTCTCCGCGAGCAGCGCGGCCGCCGCCATCAGGACACCGGGGCTGCAGAATCCGCATTGCGGCACCCCGTGCCGGACGAAGGCGTCTTGCAGCGGATGCAGCGCATCCGCGCGGCCCAGTCCCTCGATGGTCCGGACGGCGCGCCCCCGCACCTGCATGGCGAGCATCAGGCAGCTCGCGATCGGCTTGCCGTCCAGGTGCACCGTGCAGGCGCCGCAGTCACCGGTACCGCAGCCCTCCTTGGGCCCGGTGAGGCCGAGATCTTCCCGCAGCGCGTCCAGCAAGGTCGTGTAAGGCTGGACGAGCACCTCGACGGCGTCGTCGTTGATCGTGCACTTCAGAGTCTGTTTTGCCACGTGCCAGATCCTCCCGAGATCAGTGGCCAGCCCGCGCAAGGGCGGTGGTCAAGGTCCGGCGGGTCAACACTCGAACCAGGTGACGGCGGAACTCCGCGGAGCCCCGCTGATCGCTGATGGGTTGAGCGGCGCCGACGGCCAGCTCCGCCGCCCGCTCGATCTGCTCGGGGGTCACGGGCTGGCCTTCCAGCGCCTGCTCCGCCGCAGTCGCCCTCACGGGCGTGGGCGCGACCGCAGCGAGCGCGATGCGGGCCTTGGCGCACACGCCGTTCGAGAGCGTGAGCTGCGAGGCCACGCCGACCACGGCGATGTCCAGCTCGCGTCGCGGGGTGTGGCGGAGGTAATTCCCTCCGCTGCGCGCTTTTGGAGCGGGGACGACCAGCTCCACCAGCAATTCGTCGGGGGCGAGCACGGTGCGCCGCACGCCCTGGAAGAAGTCCACCAGCGGGACCCGACGCTTTCCCTGGGGCCCCGCGATCACCGCCTCGGCCTCCAGGGCCAGGAGCGGAGGCGCCATGTCCGCGGACGGGGCCGCGTTGCACAGGTTGCCGCCCACGGTGGCGAGATTGCGAATCTGGATCGATCCGACGAGGGCACCGCTCTCGGCGAGGGCGGGATAGTCTTTCTGTATCCGCGGGTCCAGCTCGATCTCGCGGGCCGTCACGGCCGCACCCACACGAAGTCCTTGCCGGTTGACGCCAAGGCGTCGCAGGAGGACCACGCCGGACAGATCGACCACGAACGCCGGTCTGAGCAGTCCGTTCTTGAGCTGGGGCAGCAGGTCCGTCCCGCCCGCGACGACCTTGGCGTCGGCGCCGCGCTTGGCGAGGGTTTTCAGACAGTCGTCGACGCTGCGGGGCAGCGCTAGCTCGAATCGTCGCACGCGGACTCTCCTGGCACGAGGTGGGCGCAGCATAGCTCGCGCGCGCGAGAGGGGCAAGGGCCAAGGCGCCTTGTCTATGCTTTGGCGAGCATATACACTCCTCCCGCCATGACTAGGCGTTTCGCAATCCTCGCGCTCGCCCTGCTGGCCGTGGCGGTGACCCCGCTTCACGCGCAGCCGCCGGCCTCCCGGACCATGATCCTCTCCACGACTACCAGCACCCAGGACTCCGGGCTGCTGGACGTGCTGGTGCCCCAGTTCGAGCGCAAGACCGGGTACTCGGTGAAGACGATCTCCGTGGGGACCGGCCAGGCGCTGGCCCTGGCCGCGCGCGGCGAGGCCGACGTCACCCTGGCCCACGCCCCGGCGCTGGAGAAGAAGTACGTCGACGAGGGCAAGATGCTGAACCGCCGCCTCGTCATGTACAACGACTTCGCGATCATCGGACCGGAAGCGGATCCGGCGAAGATCAAAGGAGAAAAGAGCGCGGTGGCCGCCCTCACGCGCATCGCCGAGGCCAAGGCCCGCTTCGTCTCGCGCGGCGACAAGTCCGGCACGCACACCCTGGAGCTGAATCTCTGGAAGCAGGCGGGGATCACGCCGGCGGCGCCCTGGTACATCGAGTCGGGGCAGGGGATGGGAGCCACGCTCGGCATCGCCGACGACCGGCAGGCCTACACCATCACCGATCGCGCCACCCTGCTCGCCTTCGCCAAGCGCGTGGGGCTCAAGGTCATGGTGGAGGGCGACCGGCCGCTGCTGAACATCTACTCGGTCATGGAAGTCAATCCCGCCAACGGACCCAGGGTGAATGCCGCCGCCGGCAAGGCGTTCGCCGACTTCATGCTCTCGCCCGAGACGCAGCAGGTCATCAAGACGTTCGGTGTCGACAAGTACGGGCAGCCCCTGTTCGTCCCGATCGCGGGAAGGAAGGACGAGGACTTCTAGCCCGTGAGCCTCCTCGTCGAGGCCCTCCGGCAGGCGGCCTCGCTGCTCGTGGGAGGCGACGGCGAGATCTGGGGCATCTTGTGGCTCTCGCTGCGCGTCTCGGCCACGGCCACCGCGATCGCGCTGGCCCTCGGCATTCCCTTCGGCGCGCTCCTCGCGCTCACGCGCTTTCCCGGACGCGGTCTCGTGGTGAGCGCGGTGAATACGGGCATGGGGCTTCCGCCCGTGGTCGTCGGGCTTTTCATCTCGCTCCTGCTCTGGAGGAGCGGCCTCTTGGGAGTCTGGGAGATCCTCTACACGCCGACCGCGATCGTCATCGCCCAGGCCGTCATCGCCACGCCGATCGTCACCGGCATCACCCTGGCCGCCGTACAGAACGTCCCGGAGCGCTTCCGCCTTCAGCTCGTCGCGCTGGGCGCCTCGCGGCTACAGATGGTGTGGGTGGTGCTCCGCGAGGCGCGCCTGCCGATGCTCGCCGCGGTCATGGCGGGTTTCGGCGGCATCATCTCGGAGATCGGTGCATCGATGATGGTCGGCGGGAACATCAAGGGGCAGACCCGGACGCTGACCACGGCCATGGTGCTCGAGACGGGCAAGGGCAACTTCGACGTCGCCATCGCCCTGGCCATCCTGCTCCTCGTGCTGATCTTCCTGGTCAACTGGGCGCTCACCGCGATCCAGCAGCGGGGTGCCTCGGCCCGGTGAGCGGCACCGCGCACGCGCCGCGACCGGCGGACGGCGCGCTCTCCGCGGTCGTCGAGCTCGAGGCCGTGCGTGTCGTGTACGGTGGACGTCCCGTCGTTGACGTCGGTCACCTCGCGGTTCGCGCGGGGGAACTGCTCGCCATCATCGGTCCCAATGGCTCGGGCAAGTCCACCCTGCTGCGCGTCCTCGGTCTCTTGGAGCCTCCGACCGCGGGCGAGGTTCGCTTCCGCGGTCAGGCCGTGGCCCGGCGCGACCTCCTGACCGTGCGGCGCCAGATGGCCAGCGTGTTCCAGGACCCGCTGCTGGTCGACGCCACGGCCTTCGACAACGTTGCACTCGGACTGCGCTTCCGTGGCCTGTCGCGCGGTGAGATCGTCCCGCGCGTGCAACGGTGGATGGATCGCCTCGGCGTCGGGCACCTGGCCGAACGCCGTGCGCGCACGCTCTCGGGTGGCGAAGCCCAGCGGACGGCGCTCGCCCGCGCCCTCGTGCTGCAGCCCGCCGTTCTGCTTCTCGACGAACCCTTCTCCGCGCTGGATCAGCCGACGCGCGAGGCGCTGATCGTGGAGCTGGGGCGCATCCTGCGCCACGACCGGATCACCACGGTGCTGGTGACTCACGACCGCGGGGAGGCCATGACCCTCGGTGACCAGGTGGCCGCCATGATGGACGGTCGGATCCTCCAGCTCGCCGATGCCGCCCGCCTCTTCCGCGCGCCGGCGTCGGAAGTGGTGGCGCGCTTCGTGGGCGTGGAAACGATCGTGGATGGGCGAGTCGTGGCGGCGGGCGACGGTCTGCTCACCTTGGACGTCGCCGGACAGAAGATCGAGGTGGCCGCGGGGCGGGGACAGGCCGGCGAGGAGGTCCGCCTGTGCGTCAGGCCGGAGGACGTGACGCTCACCGTCCCGGGCGAGGTGTCCTTGTCCAGCTCTCGAAACCAGTTGACGGGGACCATCACCCAGTTGCTTCCTTCGGGGGCCCAGGTTCGAGCGCTGGTCGACTGCGGCTTCCCGCTCGTGGCTCTGGTCACCCACCGCTCGGTCGAGGAGATGTCGATGGTCGAGGGCCTGCCGGTGGTGGCAAGCTTCAAGGCCACGGCGGCTCACGTCATTCCACGCTCCTGACGAGGGCCGGCCGAAGGTCATCGAGACGTCCGTCAGGACGATGCCCAGGAGTAGCTTCACCGCGCCAGCCGGCACATAGGCAATCAGCAGGCCGCCCACTGCACTTCCGAGAACCGTGCCTAGACCCATAGGCAGAGCTCGCCGCCAGCGACGCCGAGAGTCGTGCTGACCGCGCCGATGGCGACACCGGCGAAGGCGGCCACCATGCCTTCCGCGATCCGCCCGAGCGGCAGACCGGCCGAGGTCCATGGCGTGACCGACTCGACGATGAGGAGGAGCCCGATTGAAACGAGCAAGATTCTGACCGCCGCATGAAGCCGCTCGTCGGAGATGCGGGCGAGCCATGTCGCGCTCAGTGCTGCTCCGATCATGCCGCCGACCATCATGCAGCCCGCGACCAGGGCCACGCTGGCCAGAGGGGCCTGCTTGGCGAGCGCCCACCGGGAGACAGCCGCCACCACGACAGCCAGGAAGCTGATGGCGAGATTCAGGGAGACCGCGCGACGCAGGGTGTAGCGGAAGATGGTGACGAGCAGCGGCAGTCGAAACTCCGCGCCGCCCAGGCCGAGAAGGCCACCGAGAATGCCGACTCCGGCCCCGGCCATGGTCGCCGCGACCGGGCCTCGTTCACGCAGGGATACCATCCCTGAGCTTCTATGCCGCAGCGCGGGGACGGATCAACCGGCATGGCCATGCACAGCTTCGAGCTGAGCCGTCCTCGCCATCCGGCGAGAGCGCGGTCCTGCCGCGCGCCCCACGCCGGCCGTAGTAGATTCAGCGCGTGAAGCCGCGGGTCAAGGTTTGGGTGGTCTTTGGCGACCGCCTGAAGTTCGGCGAGGGGCGGGCGCGACTGCTGGAGGCGATCGACGAGGTCGGCTCGCTGAAGCAGGCGGTGGAGCAGTTCGCCATGTCGTACCGGAACGCCTGGGGCTATCTACGAGATCTGGAGGCGGCGGCCGGGTTCAAGTTCCTCGAGCGGGCGCCGGGACGCGGCCCGAGCGGCGGGATGCGCCTGACGCCGAGGGGACGACAGTTCGTCGCCCAGTTCTGGGAGTTTCACCGGGCGCTCGACGCGGCGTCCCGGCGACGTTTCCCGCGCTCCTTCCGGTCGGCGCAGGCAGCGTCGCGTGATTCAGGGCTGTCCCGGCCGTCGTTTCCCGCGCGGCGCGTGCGATGACCGGTCTCGCGCCGCGACATCGCTCGCCGTCGGCCCGCTCGGGCCGATCGCCTCGTCGACACGGCCGCGAAGCTCCACTAATCGCTGGAGCAGCAATCGCCCGTATTCCGTGAGGACAGATCCGCGGGTGGCGCCCTTCCCGGGGCGAGGCCGGGTGAGGGGGGTTCCGAGCGCCTCCTCGGCGCGCCGCAGGTAGCCCCAGGCGTGGCGGTAAGACCAGCCGATCTCGCGCACGGCCGCCGACAGCGATCCGTGCTGCTCGATGCCGCGCAAAAGGTACAGACCGCCGTCGCCCGCCACGAACCGCCCGTCCACCTCGAGCCAGACCTTCGTCTTCACCCGCGCCGCGATTATGTTCTCCGGAGCATTTTGACGCCGCGGACGCCGACCACTACGCTGCGCGAGGGCCTGGATCCGAGATTGCGGCGCCGAGAGTCCGCGACTCGTCTCGTCCGCCATCCTGGCGACGTCTCGCTCTGCCATGGCTCGTAGTGTAACCCTCGGCGCGGTCGTGATCGGCGGCTTCGTCGCAGTGGAGGGGTGCGACATTCATCGACTGTTGGGTCGACGCGCACTGGAGGAAGCGGATGGGTTGGTCGCTCGTCTCGGCCGCGCAGCGTCAGATGGATGAGCTTCAGCAGAAGGGGCTCATCGTCGCGGCCACCCGGCGAACCTTCGCCCGCCACGGATTCCAGCCGCCTCCACGCGGTCTCCGGTGAACGCGGA
>Ga0184637_10001111_pt1 | contig 18729 bp, 17 predicted proteins | sample PLM3_127_b2_FD_133143 | JGI IMG/M metagenome (GOLD analysis project Ga0184637, IMG submission 133143) | Groundwater sediment microbial communities from an aquifer in East River, Colorado, USA - PLM3_127_b2 | ecosystem: Environmental > Terrestrial > Soil > Riparian zone | place: USA: East River...
ATACATCTGATACTCGATCGGGTGCGGCGTGTGCTCGAGGGCGTAGACCTCTTCCCACTTCAGCTCGAGGTAGGAATCGATGAAGTCCTTGTTGAAGACTTCGCCCTTGAGCAGGAAGCCGTGATCGGCCTTCAATGACTCCAATGCCTCGCGCAAGGAGCCGCAGACGGTCGGAACGTTCGACAGTTCCTCCGGCGGCAGGTCGTACAGGTTCTTGTCCATCGGGTCGCCGGGATGGATCTTGTTCTGGATGCCGTCCAGACCCGCCATCAGCATGGCCGAGAAGGCCAGGTACGGGTTGGCCAGCGGATCGGGGAAGCGAACCTCGACGCGCTTGCCCTTCGGGCTCGCCACATAGGGAATGCGGCAGGAGGCCGAGCGATTGCGCGACGAATAGGCCAGCAGCACCGGCGCCTCGAAGCCCGGGATCAGGCGCTTGTAGCTGTTGGTCGTCGGGTTGGTGAAGGCGTTGATGGCCTTGGCGTGCTTGATGATGCCGCCGATATAGAACAGCGCCATCTCCGAGAGATCGGCATAGCCGTTGCCGGCGAAGAGCGGCTGGCCGTTTTTCCAGATCGACTGGTGGACGTGCATGCCGGAGCCGTTGTCGCCCTTGATCGGCTTGGGCATGAAGGTCGCGGTCTTGCCATAGGCATGGGCGACGTTCTTGACCACATATTTGTACTTCATCATCGCATCGGCGCACTGCACCAGATGGCCGAACTTGACGCCGAGTTCATGCTGGCTGGGCGCCACTTCGTGATGGTGCTTTTCCACCTCGACGCCCATGGCGGCGAGGGTGGACAGCATCTCGGAGCGCAAATCGCCGCCGGAATCCAGCGGGGCAACCGGGAAGTAGCCGCCCTTCACCTTCATGCGGTGGCCGTGATTGCCTTCCTCGAACTTCTTGCCGGAGACGTACGGCGCCTCTTCCGAATCGAGGTAGACGAAGGTCTGGTTCATCTGGACGTCATAGCGCACGTCGTCGAACACGAAGAACTCGGCTTCCGGGCCGAAAAAGGCGGTGTCGCCGATGCCGGAGCTCTTCACATAGGCCTCGGCGCGCTTGGCGAGCGAACGCGGATCGCGGCCGTAATTCTGGCCGGTCAGCGGTTCCGCGACGTCGCAATAGATGATCAGCAGCTTCTGCGCCGAAAACGGATCCATGACCGCGGTGGCGCAGTCGGGCAGCAGCGTCATGTCGGATTCGTTGATCGCCTTCCAGCCGGCGATCGAGGAGCCGTCGAACATCACGCCTTCGGTGAGGAATTCCTCATTGATAGTCGAGACGTGGTGCGCCAGATGCTGCCACTGGCCCAGCGGATCGGTGAAACGGAAATCGACATACTGGATCTCCTCCTTCTTGATGAGCTCCAGTACTTTCTTGACGTGCGACATGATACCTTCCTGATCTTGGCTAAGTAGTTATTGTCGAACCGGATCGGTCGTAGCGCCGAAATCGGTGGCCGTTCGATCGGCCGTAGCGTGTGTTGGATTAGATCGCTTCCGGACCCCGTTCGCCGGTGCGGATGCGGATCGCTTCTTCGACGTTGAGCACGAAAATCTTGCCGTCGCCGATGCGTCCGGTGGCGGCGGCCTGGCGGATCGCCTCGATGGCGCGCTCCACCATATGATCCTCGACCACCACTTCCAACTTCATCTTGGGCAGGAAGTCGACGACATACTCGGCGCCACGATAGAGCTCGGTATGGCCCTTCTGACGACCGAAGCCCTTGGCCTCGGTCACGGTCAACCCCTGAATCCCCACTTCGTGCAGCGCGTCCTTAACTTCGTCCAGCTTGAACGGCTTGATGATGGCTTCAATTTTCTTCATTTCAACACCTGAATAGCCTGCGACCGTACGCGTATCAGCAAGGGCCATGCCAGATGTGTCAAGAGCGCGAAAGGCGCAGCTTTGCGCCATTTCCAGCGATATTCAACAGTCTAAATGCCCAACATTTCATCGACGATGCCTATAAAATAGGCAATCAGCCCATTGGACTCGCGGGATTGGGCATGTTGGCGCGTCGTTCCTGAAGGAATCGGCGCACCGAAGGGTCGGTCTCAAGACCGATCGCAAGCTGGTAGGCGCGATCCGCTTCGGCGCAGGCGCCGCACCGGGCGAGGAAATCAGCCCGTGCTGCCCAGTAGGGTTGGTACTCTGCCAGGCGGTCATCGGCAGCCACGGCATCGAGGGCGGCGAGCGCGACCGCCGCGCCGCTTGTCTCCGCGATGGCGACGGCGCGGTTGACCGCGACGACCGGCGATTGGGTCAGATCCCAGAGCAGATCATAGAGACGTTCGATGGCCGCCCAGTCGGCGGCGCCGGTTCGCCGCCGCACCACGTGGGCGGATTGGATGGCCGCCTCGATCTGATAGCGGCCCAGCGCGCCGGCCTCGCTGGCTTGGCGCAGCGCCGCTTCGGCCTGCGCGATCAGGCCTTCATCCCACGCTGCGGTATCCTGCTCCGCCAGCGGCACGTAGTCGCCGCGCTGGCTCCGCCGCGCGCCGCGCCGCGCTTCCGCATAGAGCATCAGCGCCAACAGGCCGAGCGCTTCGGGCTCGGCCGGCAGCAGCGACGCCACCAGACGCCCCAGCCAGATTCCTTCTTCGGCCAGGTTGCGGCGGCGCGTCTCGGTGCCGGCCGGATCGGACCAGCCTTCGGTGAAGGCGGCATAGATCGCTTCGAGAACCGCCTCCAGCCGATCACTCATGTCTGCCCGTTCCGGCAGTCGGAACGGGATGCCGGCCTGGGTGATCTTCTGCTTCGCGCGCACTAGGCGCTGACCCATGGCGGTCGGCGCCACCAGGAAGGCGGAGGCGATGATCGCCGCGTCGAGGCCCAGGATCGTCTGCAGGATCAATGGCGCGCGGATGGCGGGATCCAATGCCGGATGGGCGCAGGCGAACATCAGCGACAGGCGCTCGTCGGGAATCTCCGGGCGGTTCGCATCCATCGCCGCCAGTTCCTCCGCGATCAGCCGCAGATCGCCAGCGGCTTCGTCGCCGGTCCGCCGCCGCCGCGCATTGTCGATCACTTTGCGCCGCGCCACCGCCAGCAGCCACGCCTCCGGACTTTCCGGGACGCCCTTGGCCGGCCAGTCGGTCAGCGCGGCGGCGAAGGCTTCGGACAGTGCATCCTCCGCCGCCGCCAGGTCGCGGGTGCGGGCGGAGAGAAAGGCGACCAGCTTGCCATAGGAGTGGCGGGCGACGGCTTCCGCAGCCGCCCGCGACACAGCCTCGGTCGATTGGTCCATCAAGATTTAGCGGTCACTGGGTCATCGGCCAGATCGGCCGCACCTCGACGACGCCATGGCTGGCGCCGGGGCAGCGCGCCGCCCACGACAACGCGCTATCCAGGTCAGGCACGTCGATCATGAAATAGCCGCCCAGCTGTTCTTTGGCCTCGGCATAGGGGCCATTCAGCACCTTGGTCTTGCCGTCGGCGATGCGCACAGTCGTAGCGGTGTCTGAGAATTTCAGACGCGCGCCGCCCACCAAGGCTCCGGCCTGTTGCAACGCGCCGGTATAGGCAGTGTAGGCGGGCAGCATCTTGTCGGCGTCTTCCTTGTTCGCGGCGATGGCGCGGCCCTGCGCCTCGTCGACATAGATCAACAGCAGATACTTCATCTCGGTCTCCGTAGGTTTCGCCCAGTCGTTGAAGGCGGGCACCATGCGCCGCCGGTTCGATGACGTTCGGCCTGGCGTCATTTCGACAGGCGGCTGAAGAATTCCGGCTGCAAGCATAGATCGTGGCCTACACGCCTGGAAAATAACAATTGTCGGCAACCCGCCGATCCTTCATGTGTTGGATGAAGACGTTCCTAGCAGAAGGATTTGGTGTCATGGCTTACGTGGATGGTTTCGTCCTGCCGATGCCGAAAAAGAGCGTCGCCGCCTATAAGCGCATCGCCCGCGCGGCGGCCAAGGTCTGGCGCGATCATGGCGCCTTGGAATATCGCGAATGGCTCGGCGACGATCTGGATGTCAAATGGGGTCCCGGCTTCCCCAAAGGGATCAAGACCAAGCGCGGCGAAACCGTGATTTTCGCCTGGATCGTGTACAAGTCGAAGGCGCACCGGGACCGAGTGAATGCCAAGGTCATGAAGGACCCACGCATCAGCAAGATGGGTCCGGAAGACATGCCCGGCGATATCAAGCGCATGCTCTATGGCGGCTTCAAGGCGCTGGTGCAGGCTTAGCTGCGGGAAACCCTGCGCGGCATGGTGCTTTGCTCCTGCCTGAGCTTGTCAGGATATTCGCATAACTATCTCGACCGAGAGCAAATACCGCCCGCGCCGGCAAGGTTGGCGCGAGCCGGCGGCCCCGTTGATGTCCCGCCGCCGATACCGCGCAGGAGAGACCACATGTCAGATCAGGCACTCTCGAAAACCTTGTCCCGAGCCTTACTGGCGCTGCGCATCACGCTCGGCCTGTTCCTGCTGCAATGGGGCGTGGAGAAATTCGTCGTGCCCGAGGCGAACGTCTTCATCTGGGGCCATTTCTACGGCATGGAAGTGTCCCAGACCCCGGGTTATATTTTCGGCGCGCTTGAGATTGCCATCGCGCTCTGCATCATCGTGGGGCAGTTCCGCACCGTGACCTATGGCGCGGCGCTGATCCTGCACACGGTCACTGTTCTGGCGACCTGGCGCCAGTTGATCGATCCCTGGGGCGATCCAATCAATCACCTGTTCACCGCCGGTGTTCCAGTGCTGGGCGGCTTCGTGGCGCTGTTTCTGCTGCGTCATTGGGATCGCGGGCTGCTGGAAAGGTAGAAGTGGGCGAAAATTACCGTCAAACACTGGCGCATCGCGAAAGCTATGACATTGGGGTGACAAAGCCGCCATCGGCCGGTGTTTGACACAGAATTGTCCTCGCGAGAGGGCCAAGGGCCAATGGCAATCCGAGTCGCAATAGTGCACGATGTTGATTGATGGGGGCCACGAGCTCATAGAGGCGGTGTGGCTATGGATGGCATCAATCCGACGCTGGCTTTCGCGGCGCTGTTTTTTGGCCTCGCGGGCCATCCGCACGACGCGGCGGAGCAGTCGCGTCAACAGGCTTACGTCGAACAGCCAGCCAGCACCGCCGACCAAGAGGTTGGGGTCGCGTCCCCATGCTCGGATTTCGCGGTGGCTGTGCAGAGCAATGACGTCGCGCACGAATCTCTTGAGCGTGACACCGCCGCTGCCTCAATCTTTCTAGATAAGTTTGGAGAAGACGGCTCCTTGACCGTGGCGCGGAGTTCCACGGGCAGTCCCGCGCAGGACGACGAGACCTATCCGACCGAGCCCGAGCACGCCGCCCTTGCGGATCAGAGTGTCTTCGACGCGGACGGTCCGCCGTCCGCGTTCGATGTCGCCCTCGATGCGGAAACCCTCGAGGGGCTCCGCATGGAGGGGGAGGCCGAAGTCCGAGATGCCAGCGACTGCGGGTATCTTCCGCCCGTACCCTAGAACAGATACCTCCCGCCGCCTTACTCCGCCGCCTTGCGCTTCCTCTCCAGGAATCCGCCCATGCGCCGCATCGCCTCGGCGATGTTGTCCAGGCTGTTGGCGTAGGAGATGCGCAGATAGCCTTCGCCGTAGGCGCCGAAGCTGGTGCCGGCGATCGATGCTACACCGGCCTCATCCAGCAGGCCCAGCTCGAGCTGCTTCGACTTCAGGCCGGTGTTCTTGACGTTGGGAAACGCATAGAACGCGCCATAGGGCGTGATGCAGGAGACGCCCGGCAGCTTGTTCAGTTCGGCCACCACGAAGCGGCGGCGCTCGTCGAACGCCTTCATCATCTTGGCGACTTCGTCCCTGGGGCCGGTCAAGGCGGCGATGCCCGCCCACTGGGCGGCGGCGTTGACGCAGGAATGGCAGTTGATGGCGAGGCGCGTGGCGTGGTCGATCAGCGCCTTCGGCCACACCGAATAGCCCATGCGCCAGCCGGTCATGGCGTAGGTCTTGCTCCAGCCGTCCAGCATGATCAGCTGGTCGCGGATCTCCGGATAGCGCAGCAGGCTGGTGTGCTCGCGCCCGTCATAGAGCATCTCGCTATAGATCTCGTCCGACATCAGCGCGACCTTCGGATGCTTGGCGAGGCCGGCCACCAGCTTCTCGATCTCTTCCTTGGCGGCGGTGCCGCCGGTCGGATTGGCCGGGCTGTTGAGGATGATGAGGCGCGTGCGCGCTGTGATCAGGCTCAACAGTTCGTCCGCCTTGAAGGCGAAGCCGTTCTCTTCCAGCAGCGGCAGCGGAACCGCGGTGGCGCCGGTGAACTTGATCGCGCTTTCGTAGATCGGGAAACCCGGGTTCGGATAGATGATCTCGGCGCCCGGCTCGCCGAACATCAGCATGGCGAAGAACATGGTGACCTTGCCGCCCGGCACCACCAGCACGTTGCCCGGATCGACATTGACGCCATGGCGGCGGTTGAGATCGGCGGCGACCGCCTCGCGCACCTGCGGGATGCCGTTGGCGGGCGTATAGCCGTGATGGCCGTCCTTCAGCGCCTTGACCGCGGCCTCGACGATATGGCCGGGGGTCTGGAAATCCGGCTGGCCGATCGACAGGCTGATGATGGACTTGCCCTGGGCCTCCAGCGCCTTGGCGCGGGCCAGGACCTCGAAGGCGGATTCGGTGCCGAGGCGGCTCATTCCGCTGGCCAAGTGAAGCATGTCGCGTCCCTTTCTCTCGTGCCGAGGCCCCGGTCGGGGGGCTGGTTCGGGCGCGAATTCTAGTGACTCAGGGCGGGCGACAGGTCGCATCAACCGACAGGATTTTGCGGAATGACGACACGGAATCATCGCCGCGATTCCATGCTGGGCGCCATGCCCTTGACCCCGCCGCCCGGCTGGTTTAGACCGCCCGCGCGGTGGCGGGTGTAGCTCAATTGGTTAGAGCGCTGGATTGTGGATCCAGAGGTTGCGGGTTCAATCCCCGTCACTCGCCCCAGCCGCCTTGGTGAGCCGGACTTCCGGCCGCAGCCCGAATTTTCCCGCCATATACGAACGTTGCAGGTCAGGCATGAAGTTTCTGCGTGACTCTAAGGTTGACCTGGGATAGGTTTCCGCACCGTCGATCAGTAACGTACGGACGGCGGTCCAAGATGGCGCAGGCCACGGTCCAAGTTCTGGGATGATACCTACCAGCGGTCGCCCTTAGAGCGATCCGGACGCAAAAGATCAGCAAAAAAGGCAGGCTTTTCGGGGCCTGCCTTTTTTGCTGCCCGAATGCCGCTACGGCCGAATTCTTTCTGGTCACATTCCGCCCTCTGGGCTAGAATCTGACCAATTGGACAAGTCCCAGTTGGGCCTATGGGGAGCCAGCCCGGCTTGTCCCACCTGAAAATCGATGGGGAGGTCAGCACATGTCTTTGCTGATTCGTGGCGGCACCGTGGTGACGGCCGATGGGTCGTCCCGTGCCGATGTCTATTGCGCCGACGGCGTAATCAAGGCGGTAGGCGAGAAGCTCGATGCACCCTCAGGCGCGAAAGTGATCGATGCCGGTGGGCAATACGTCATGCCGGGCGGCATCGACCCACATACGCACATGCAACTGCCCTTCATGGGCACGGTTGCCAGCGAGGATTTCTTCACCGGCACCGCCGCGGGCCTGGCCGGCGGCACCACCATGATCATCGATTTCGTCATTCCGGCGCCCAACACCTCGATCCTGACCGCCTATGATCAGTGGCGCGAATGGGCGGAGAAGTCTTGCGCCGATTATTCCTTCCACGTCGCCATCACCTGGTGGAGCGACGAGGTCTATCGCGACATGGGCACGTTGGTCGCGGAGCGCGGCGTCAACAGCTTCAAGCACTTCATGGCCTACAAGAACGCCATCATGGTGCCGGACGAAAATCTGGTGAAAAGCTTCGCCCGCTGCCAGGAGCTGGGCGCCATCGCCACCGTGCATGCGGAGAATGGCGAGCTGGTCTATCACCTGCAGCAGGAAGTCCTGAAGCGCGGCATCACCGGGCCGGAGGGTCATCCGCTGTCACGTCCGCCCGAGGTGGAGGGCGAAGCCGCCAACCGCGCCATCCGCATCGCGCAGGTGCTGGGCGCGCCGCTCTACATCGTGCACAATTCCTGCAAGGAATCGGTCGAGGCGATCATCCGCGCCCGGCTGGAAGGCCAGCGGGTCTATGGCGAAGTGCTGGCCGGCCATCTGCTGGTCGATGATTCGGTCTATCGTCATTCCGACTGGAACTATGCGGCGGCGCATGTGATGAGCCCGCCGTTCCGTCCGAAAGAGAACCAGGAATATCTGTGGCGCGCGCTGCAATCCGGCAATCTGCAGACAACCGCTACCGACCATTGCTGCTTCTGCGCCGATCAGAAGGCGGCCGGCCGCAACGACTTCACCAAGATCCCGAACGGCACCGGCGGCGTGGAAGACCGCATGTCGGTGCTCTGGCACCATGCGGTCGGCACCGGCCGCTTGACGCCGAGCGAGTTTGTCAAAGTCACGTCAACCAACGCGGCGCAGATCTTCAACATCTATCCGCGCAAGGGCTCGGTCAGCGTCGGCGCCGACGCCGATTTGGTGGTCTGGGACCCCGAAGGCACCCGCACCATCTCGGCCAAGACGCATCACCAGAACGTGGACTTCAACATCTTCGAAGGCATGAACGTGAAGGGCGTGGCCAGCCATACGATCAGCCAGGGCAAGGTGGTCTGGGCCGACGGCAAGCTGAATGTGGAGAAGGGCGTCGGCCGCTATGTCGACCGGAAGCCGTTCCACGCCATGTTCGATGCGCTGTCGAAGACGAACAAGGCGCGCAGCCCGCGCCCCGTGCCGCGCAAGGCGGCACAATAGTTCACCTTGGGCCGCGTAAGGCGGCACAATAGTTCGCCCGGTGCCGCGCAAGGCTGCACAGTAGCTTCGGTTTCCACTCCTCCTCGGAACGGCCGGCATTGCCGGCCGTTTTTCTTGGCGCGTAGCCGTGGCAATCGGAAGCGTGTAAACTCCCACCACCGATTGCGGAGGGACGCCTTGGCCAACGAGCGCGTGCCACGACGGGTGACGGCCATCCTTGCGGCGGATGTTGTCGGCTACAGTCGGCTCATGAGCGCCGACGACGAGGGAACGCTTGCGCGATTGAAGGCGCACCGGCGCGATCTTCTTGAACCCAGAATCAAGGAATATCTGGGGCGTGTGGTGAAAACCACGGGCGACGGCCTGCTCGCCGAATTCGCGAGCGTCGTGGATGCCATGCGCTGCGCCATCGATGTTCAGCGCGCCATGCCCGCGCGCAACGCCGAGACGCCGCCGGAAGCGAGGATCGAGTTTCGTATCGGCGTCAATGTCGGTGATATCATCATCGACGGCGACGACATCTATGGCGATGGCGTGAATGTCGCGGCGCGGCTGGAGAGCCTTTCTGAGCCTGGCGGGATTTGCATCTCAGGCCGCGTCTATGAGGATACGCGCGGCAAAGTGGACATCACGTTTGAGGATGCGGGCGAACAGCAACTCAAGAACATCTCCTTGCCCGTGCGGGTTTACCGGGCGCGTGTCGGCGGCGACGTTGCGACGCGCCGATTGGCGCTGGCATTGCCCGAAAAGCCGTCCATCGCGGTCCTGGCCTTCGAGAACCTCAGTGGCGATCCCGAACAGGAGTATTTCGCCGACGGCATGGTGGAAGAGGTCATCATGGCCTTGTCGCGCATGCGCTGGTTGTTCGTCGTCGCGCGCCACTCCAGCTTCACCTACAAAGGTCGCGCCGTCGATGTGAAGCAGGTCGGACGCGAACTGGGCGTCCGATACGTGGTAGAAGGCAGTGTTCGCAAGGCGGGAAACCGGGTCCGCATCGCTGGCCAGCTCATCGACACGTCAACCGGGGCGCATTTGTGGGCGGATCGGTTCGAGGGCAGCGTCGATGATATTTTCGATCTACAGGATCAAGTGACCGCCAGCATCGTCGGTGCCATCGCGCCGAAGGTGGAGCAGGCGGAGATCGAGCGGGCGAAGCGAAAGCCGACCGAGCGCCTTGATGCCTACGACTATTTTCTGCGCGGCATGGCAGCCGTTCATCAGTGGAAAAGGGAGGCGACGGACGAGGCGCTGGTGATGTTCTACCGGGCCATCGAGCTGGACTCGAATTTCGCCTCTGCCTATGGCATGGCCGCGCGCTGCTATTCGGTCCGCAAGGCGAGCGGTTGGATGGTCGATCGCGCACGCGAGGTCGCGGAGACCGAACGTCTGGCACGGCGGGCGGCGGAACTCGGTAAGGACGACGCACTGGCGCTGTGCACCTCTGGTATCGCGATCGCTTTTGTCGTCGGCGACCTCGACGACGGCGCCGCTTTGATCGATCGCGCGCTCGGGCTTAATCCGAACCTGGCATGGGCATGGCTCTTCAGCGGCTGGGTCAAGATTTGGCAAGGTGATCCCGAGGCGGGGATCGAGCGCGTATCGCGCGCCCTGCGTTTTAACCCGTACGATCCGCATATCTTCAGCATGTATAGTGCCATGGCGATGGCGCACCTTTTTGCCGGCCGCTTCCGGAACGCAATGTCCTTTGCGCAATCAGCGATGCGGGAGCAACCGAATACCCTGGTGGCCACCTCCGCCGCGGCCTCCAGCAGCGCTCTCGCCGGCGAGATTGGCGAGGCGACCAAAGCCATGGCGCGTCTGCGTCAACTCGACCCTTCCCTGCGGCTTTCGAATCTTGACGGGCTGCTGCCGATCCGCAGACCGGCGGATTTCGCCACCTGGTCGGAGGGATTGCGGCGTGCGGGATTGCCGGAATAGCAGGCGGATCAAGTTGGTGTCGCCTTAGGTGGCGTCTGTTGAATTACAATGCGTTGCAACGAGATGGGGCGGTTTGTTAAGACGCTCTCTCACGTAATATCGCGGCATGTGTGGGCTTAGCAAAGCCTAACGAACGCTCCGATGATCGAGCCCGCCGCTGAAGACGGGCGATCATAAAAGAGACTTATCCTTTCCGCCTTGACTGAGCCCGGCAACCCGCCGACAGTTCCACAAAACGAGGCTTGAGACAAATCTTGCCCATGGATGTCTCGGGGACACTGCTGACGGATGGGGGTGCCTTGTCGCTGGACGAGGCGCGGCTGACTCTTTCGCAAATTTCGCAGCAGCTCGGCTTCGACCAGTTTTCTTATGTCGGTGGCCGTACTTTCAACGCCAAGTTCGGCACGCAGCAGATGTGGGTGAAGCCGCCCACAATCATCAACACCTTTTCGCCGGAATGGATCAACCTCTATCACACCAACGACTATGCGCGTGTCGATCCGGCGATCTCCGAAACCCTGCGCCGGCGGCTGCCCTATGTGTGGGACGCGGAATCGCCGTTTCTGCATCTGGATGACGAGCAACGCCGGTTCTTCTCCGTCGCCCACGACTTCAAGATCATGCGCGGCCTGACAATTCCGGTTTATGGACCGGTCGGCGATTTCGCCATGTTCTCCTATGTCTCATTCGGCTCGCAACGCGAGTTCGAGCGGCTGTTGCGCGAGTATTCCGGGCAATTGCACCTGGCCTCGATCTATTTCCACCAGCGGATCACGCTTGCCGAAAGCGACGAGGCGGAGGTCGAGCTCAGCGAGCGGGAGCGCGAAGTGCTTTATTGGGCCGCCGCCGGCAAGACCAGCGGCGAAACCGCGACCATCATCGGCCTCGGCGAGAAGACGGTGCATTTCCACCTGTACCGGGCGATGCAGAAGCTCGATGTCTTCTCCAAGCCGCACGCCGTCGCCAAGGCGATCCTGCTCGGCCTCATTCGGCCCTAGCGACGCCTAGGAATACCCGCCGGGTCAACTGGAAGTTCTTCGAGTATCGCCGGCCCGCGGATTGATGTCGCATGTCCCCGTCGTAATGTCGCGCTTGGGGGCTGGGATGGCGGCGGTTTTCATCGAAGCATCGGCGTCGCCCGCGGTCCTGATCGACCGTATCTTCCAGTTGCGTAACCGAGTGTTCCACGACGCCCTGCGCTGGGACGTGCAGAGCCTGCACGGTCGGGAAATCGACAGTTTCGACACCGGCTATGCCGTCTATGGCGCGGTGCATGATGCCGTTGGCCAGGTCGAAGGCTGCTTCCGCCTTTTGCCGACCGTGGAAAGCTACATGCTGCGTGACGTCTTTCCGCAATTGCTGCACGGCCAGCCGGCCCCACGAGACCCGACGATCTGGGAAAGCTCGCGCTTCGCCGTGATGCCGTCGCCCTGGCGCGGCGGCACCCTGCGCGGACTGATCGAGGTCACCGGCGAGCTGCTGACGGCGCAGATCACCTGGTGCCTGGAACATGGCGTCACCCGGGTCGTCAGCGTGACCGACATGGCCTTCGAACGCGTGTTGCGATCGGCCGGCCTGCGTTGCCAGCGATATGGGCCACCGATCCAGATCGGCGCCACCCGCGCGGTCGCCGGCTGGATGGAACCGAGGGAGGAGCAACTTGCTGCAATCAGAGACAGTCTCGAACGGTTCCGCGACGCGCAGCCGCTCGCAAACCAACCCGCGGCGGCAGAATAAAGAGGTGGAGAGCTTGCAGAACGTCGATCACATCCGCAAGGAGCTGAGCCGCTTGGGCAAGATGGCGCGCCTGATGCAATTGCGCGAATTGGCGCACTTCATCGACGTCGCCACCGAAGTGGCGACCGAGGTGGAGGCCGGCGCCGGCGCGAGGCTACGCGTGGTCAAGCATGCCTGAGATCGCTGTGCGCCAACCGCCCCGGGCAGCGGTGCATCCCCAGCCGCCAAAGGCGGCAATACACCCGCTGACCGGGCTCTATCGCGGGGCGCGCGGCGCCGATCCGCCGCATTTCTTCATCCGGCACGGCGTGCATGCGGATGTCGTCGAGTTCCCCAGCCCGTTCGGCAAGTTCTATCTGGTGAACGAGCCGAGCCATATCGAGCATGTGCTGGAAGGGAACTGGCGCAACTACCCGAAGAGCGATTTCTACAAGCGGGTCCGCACCCTGTTCGGCGAGGGGTTGTTCGAGCTGGAAGGCGAGGACTGGAAGCGCAAGCGGCTGACCATGCAGCCGGCCTTCCATCGCCAGGCGATCGATCGGCTGGGCGCGGTCATCGTCGAGCAGGTCGATTTGTCGCTGCGCGAGTGGCACGACAACAGCGGCGCCGAGATCGACATCACCCGGCCGCTGATGCAGATGACGATCAACGTCATCTCCAAGGCGCTGTGCACCAGCCGCGTGCCCGGCGACATGAACCAGATCACCGACGCGCTCACCATCATCATGCGCGAAGGCGAAAGCCTGCTCTGGTCGCTGGCGCCTGGCTTGCACGCGCTGCCGTCGCCGCATCGGACGAAGGTCCGCAAGGCGCTCAGCATTTTCGACCAGGCGATCTACGATCTGATCCGCCAGCGCCTCGCCGACAATGCGCGGCACGAGGATCTGCTGGACCTGCTGCTGGGGCAAAAGGACCAGGCCACCGGGGAGCCGGTCTCCTGGCAAGTGCTGCGCGACGATCTGACCACCATGATCATCGCCGGTCACGAGACGACGGCGACCGGCATCGCCTGGACCTGCGCGCTGCTGTCCAAGCATCCGGAGGTCATGCGGCGTGCGACGGCGGAAGTCGACACCGTGCTGGGCGACCGCCCGCCGACGATCCAGGATTTGCCGAAGCTTCAATACGTCAATCGCGTGGTGCAGGAAGCGCTGCGGCTCTATCCGCCGTTCTGGACCATCTCCCGCCGTGCGGAGCAGGCGGATCGCCTCGGCCCCTATGAGATTCCGGCCGGCGCCACATTAATGCTCTGCCCCTATGTCACTCATCGCAATCCGCGCTACTGGCAGAACCCGGAGGGCTTCGACCCCGAACGCTTTACGGAGCAGGAGTCCGCGCGGCGTCCGAAATACGCCTATTTCCCCTTCGGCGGCGGTCCACGTATCTGCCTTGGACGCAGCCTGGCGATGATGGAAGCCGAGATTTATCTGGCCATGCTGCTGCAGCGCTACGCGTTTGAACTGTCGCCGGTCCATCGCATGGAGGCGGAGCCGATGATCTCGCTCAGACCGCGTCACGGACTGCCGATGGTCATCAGGCGCAGGGCCACGGCAGTCATGGCCAACGCCGCGGAGTAATCTTGAGCGAGCCAGTTGAGGTGATGGAAAAGGCCAGTCGTCTGCTCGCCGAGCACGGCGCCAACGCGCCCGAGGTCGCGGCGGCGGCTTTTCGCTTCTGCGCCGGCCACGGCAACCGCCGCGCCGCCGATTTCTGGCTGGAGATCCTGCGCGCGGTGGAGGCGATGACGAACTACAACTCCACGCGTATGCATTAGAGCCTGCTATTCAATCCTGACAGGACGTGACGCGCAACAGGCTGGTTGCGGCGCGATCGGCGGAGTAGTGTCTCGTGCCATCGCACGATCTCAATTCTGGATGATCTGCCCGGGAGGGCCACCGGAAATCGTCTGAAAGTCCCAGTCGGCTGAAACCGTTTCGAGACTCACTTGGAAAAGCGCATAGAAGCGTCGGGTTTGCCCATCGGCGACAATGTCAGGTTCGCCATTGCCGTCATCTTGGTGACCAACCTGGCACTGTCGCTCGGTGATGCGGCGATCAAGCACATCAGCGCAAGCTTCGTTCTGTGGCAGATCTTTGTCCTGCGCTCGATCATCGCGATCCCGGTGTTGATTGCCATCATCCGATTGCGTGCTGGTGCGGTTCCGATGATGCCGCGTCGTGTCGGTTGGGTAGCGGCACGCAGCCTGATGCTGACGTTCATGTGGGTCGCATATTATGCCGCGCTCCCACATCTGGAACTCGGAATCGCGGCAGCAACCTATTACACGCTGCCAATCTTCATTGCGCTCTTCGCGGCGATTTTCATCGGCGAACGAATCACGGCTCTGGGGTGGAGTGCGATCGCCCTAGGCTTTATCGGTGTGTTGCTGATCCTGAAGCCGGAGGCGGAAGGCTTCAACGCATATGCGCTGCTGCCGCTCGTTTCGGCGATCCTCTATGCGCTGGCAATGATCTTGACCCGAACCAAGTGCCGAGACGAGCATCCGCTGATCCTGTCCTTTAGCCTCAATGTTTCGTTCATCGTCATTGGATTGTTGGCCACGCTCCTGATTGCCGCCACAGGAGCGGGTGTCGACGGAATGCAAGGCACTTCGTTTCTCCTTGGCACGTGGTCGCCGATGGGCACCACGCAATGGTTTTCCATGGCTCTTTTGTCGGCCGCCACGATCATCGGCAGCATTGGTGCCGCGGTCGCCTATCAGGCGGGGCCGCCCGCCATCGTTGCAGCGTTCGATTTCGCCTATGTCGGGTTCGCCAGTCTTTGGGGCGTGCTGTTTTTCGCCGAGGTCCTCGACGCGACGACGATCATCGGCATGGCGCTGATTGTCGTGTCAGGCGTTCTGGCGGTCAGGCGTTGAGCCGGATTGGCAGGCGTCCTAGCTGCTGGCGGGCGGCGTCAGCCCGCAGCCGCGCAGGATGATCTCCGTCACCTGCCGGGCGACCGCCTTGTATTCCTGCGGCGATAGCTGGTCGCGGCCCAGCACGGCGGAAATCTGCGAGGCGAAATCGGCATAGGTCTGGGTGCTGGCCCAGATCATGAACAGCAGATGCCGCGGGTCGACCTCGCGCATCTCGCCGGCGGCGATCCAGCCTTTGATGACCTTGGACTTCAGATCCACCCAGTTCCGCAGACTGGTCTCCAGATACGGACCCAGATGCGGGGCGCCGTGGATGATCTCGTTGGCGAAGACGCGGGACGGGATCGGCTGCTCGCGCGCCAACTCGATCTTCGCCGTGATGTAGTGGGCGAGGGCGCGCGCCGGGTCGGCATCCGCCGTGATCTCGTCGGCGGTGTGCAGCCAGGTATTGATGATCCCGGTCAGGACCTTCTGGTACAGCTCATCCTTGGTGTTGAAATAATAGTGCAGGTTGGCCTTAGGAATTCCGGCGCGGCGGGCGATTTCCGCTGTCGTGGCGCCGTTGAAGCCGGCCTCGGCGAAGACCGATTCCGCAGCCTCCCGGATGCGCCGTTCGATGCTGGCGCGGCTACGCTGGCGCACGCCGCCGGCCGCTGGGCCGTCGTCGGAAGTGTCCTCAATTGCCAAGGGACCTGATCTCCATCTTGCAATCGACTCTTATTGGACCCGCCCCCTTATTGGAACCATCCCCGACCGGAAGGGAAGAAAAAACTTTGATCGTTCGGTCAGAAAATTCTTGATCAATTGGTCAAACTTCCGCACAATCCCTGCCAGACTAAGCCAGTGTCGGTTTTGAGCCGCGCGACATTCCCCAAAGCGCGAACCAGAGCCGAAGATTTGTGGCAGCGACCTTTGGGAGGGGTTGATGACGCAATCGGCAACGCCGGACATTGCCGCCGGACGCCTGCGGCCGGATGAGCTCGCCGCCAATTTCGACGACGTGAAGCCGCCGCTCGACCGCAAGAAGGCGCTGATCGAAAGCAGCCGCTGCTATTTCTGCCACGACGCGCCCTGCATCGAGGCGTGTCCGACCTCCATCGACATCCCCAACTTCATCCGCATGATCAACACCGGCAACACGCTGGGCGCGGCGGAAGAGATCCTGGACGCCAACATTCTGGGCGGCATGTGCGCGCGGGTCTGCCCGACCGAAATCCTCTGCGAGGATAAATGCGTCCGCAATACGTCCGAGGATAAGCCGGTCAATATCGGCATGCTGCAGCGCTATGCCGTCGATCATTTGATGCAGAGCAACCACCGGCCCTTCACCCGCCAGAAGCCGACCGGAAAACGCGTCGCCGTGGTGGGCGGTGGGCCGGCTGGACTTTCCTGCGCCCACGCCCTCGCGATGCAGGGGCATGACGTCACCGTTTTCGAGGCGCGCGCCAAGCTGGGCGGGCTCAACGAATACGGCATCGCCGCCTACAAGACGGTGAACGATTTCGCCCAACGCGAGGTCGAGTTCATCCTCTCCATCGGCGGCATCGGCGTGAAGACCAATCAGCAGCTTGGCCGCGACATCACCTTCGATCAGTTGCGCAAGGATTTCGACGCATTATTCCTGGGCCTGGGTCTCGGCGGCGTGAATGCGCTGGGCATGGAGGGCGAGGATCAACTTTCCGGTGTCGAGGACGCCGTCGCCTATATCGCCGACCTGCGCCAGGCGACCGACAAGGGCAAGCTCAAGGTCGGCCGCAAGATCGTCGTCATCGGCGGCGGCAACACGGCCATCGATATCTCCGTGCAGACCAAGCGCCTGGGCGCTGACGACGTGACGCTGGTCTATCGCCGTGCGCCTGAGAACATGAGCGCCACCTGGCACGAACAGGAATTCGCCCAGGTGAACGGCGTGAAGCTCAAGCATTGGGCGCGGCCATTGCGCCTGATCGGTCACAATGGCGCGGTCAAGGAAATCGAGTTCGAGCGCACGGCGCTGGACGATCGCGGCCGCCTGGTCGGCACCGGCGAGACCTTTTCCATTCTCTGCGATCAGGTGTTCAAGGCGATCGGGCAGAAGCTGGTCAAGGATCCGGTCAACGGCAAGGCGCGCGAATCCCTCGACATCCACGACGGCAAGATCGCGGTCAATGACGAGATGAAGACCTCGCTCGGCAACGTCTGGGCGGGCGGCGATTGCGTCACCAGCGGCATCGACCTGACGGTGCAGAGCGTCGAGGATGGCAAGATCGCCGCGGAATCCATCGACCGCTTCCTGCGCGGCAAATAGAGCAGCGCGACGGCTAGTAGGGAGAACCAAAATGGCCGACCTTCGCAGCAACTTCATCGGCATCAAGTCGCCCAACCCGTTCTGGCTGGCCTCGGCCCCGCCGACGGACAAGGAATACAACGTCGTCCGCGCCTTCAAGGCCGGCTGGGGCGGCGTCGTCTGGAAGACCTTGGGCGAAGATCCGCCGGTGGTGAATGTCAGCTCGCGCTATGGCGCGCTGCATTCCGCCGACCAGCGCATGATCGGCTTCAACAATATCGAGCTGATCACCGACCGCCCGTTCGAGGTCAATCTGCGCGAGATCAAACAGGTCAAGCGCGACTGGCCCGATCGCGCCGTCATCGTTTCGCTGATGGTGCCCTGCACGGAAGATGCCTGGAAATCGATCCTGCCCTATGTCGAGGAGACTGGTGCCGACGGGATCGAGCTCAATTTCGGCTGTCCGCACGGCATGTCGGAGCGCGGCATGGGCTCCGCCGTCGGCCAGGTGCCGGAATATGTCGGCATGGTCGCCAAATGGTGCAAGCAGCATACCCGCATGCCGGTCATCGTGAAGCTGACGCCCAACATCACCGACGTCCGTAAGCCGGCGCGCGCGGCCAAGGAAGGCGGCGCCGACGCGGTGTCGCTGATCAACACCATCAATTCGATCACCGCCATCGACCTCGACATCATGGCGCCGATGCCGACGGTGGACGGCAAGGGTACCCATGGCGGCTATTGCGGTCCGGCGGTGAAGCCGATCGCCATGCACATGGTGGCCGACATTGCCCGCGATCCGGCAACGTTCGGCCTGCCGATCTCCGCCATCGGCGGCATCGCCAACTGGCGCGACGCGGCGGAGTTCATGAGTTTGTCCGCCGGCACGGTGCAGGTCTGCACCGCCGCCATGCATTACGGATTCAAGATCATCGACGACATGATCTCGGGCCTCGGCAACTGGATGGACGAGAAGGGCTACGCGACCATCGAGGATTTCCGCGGGCGCGCGGTGCCGAACGTCACCGATTGGCAGTTCCTCAACATCAACTACAAGAGCATTGCCCACATCGACCAGGACAAGTGCATCAAGTGCGGC
>Ga0184637_10001112_pt1 | contig 18728 bp, 15 predicted proteins | sample PLM3_127_b2_FD_133143 | JGI IMG/M metagenome (GOLD analysis project Ga0184637, IMG submission 133143) | Groundwater sediment microbial communities from an aquifer in East River, Colorado, USA - PLM3_127_b2 | ecosystem: Environmental > Terrestrial > Soil > Riparian zone | place: USA: East River...
TAAACATCCCGATCTTCACTCTTACCGGCGTCGAAGGAAAGATGTTCCACCCGATGGCTTTCACGGTCGTCGTTGCGCTGCTGGGCGCGTTGATCCTCTCGGTAACTTTCGTGCCCGCAGCGATCGCGCTGTTCGTCACCAGCCGCGTCGAGGAGAAGGAGAACCGCGCCATGCAGTGGGTGCGCAAGGTTTACCGGCCGGCATTGGACTTCGTGCTGCGCAACCACGCGCCGACAGTCGCTGCTGCTGTGGTTGTGGTTGTGCTAAGCGTGCTGCTGGCCACCCGCATGGGCGTCGAGTTCATACCCAGCCTGAACGAGGGCGACATCGCGCTGCATGCGATACGCATTCCGGGCACTAGCCTCACTCAGGCAATCGAAATGCAGCAGGCGCTGGAGAAACGCCTTAAGGCATTCCCCGAAGTGGATAAGGTTTTCGCCAAGATCGGGACACCGGAGATCGCCACCGATCCGATGCCGCCGAATGTGGCCGACAATTTCGTGATGCTGAAACCCCAATCCGAATGGCCCGATCCCAAGCGCCGCAAGGACGACCTCGTGCGGGAGATGCAGGACGCGCTTGCGAAAATCCCCGGCAACAACTACGAGTTCACCCAGCCGATCCAGATGCGCTTCAACGAGCTGATCTCGGGCGTGCGCAGCGACGTGGCGGTGAAGGTGTTTGGCGATGACCTCGACGTGCTGCTGAAAAATGGCGAAGAGATTGCCGAGGTGCTGGAGAAAATTCCCGGCGCGGCGGACGTGAAAGTCGAGCAGATCAGCGGGCTGCCGGTGCTGACCGTGAAAATAGATCGGCCGAAAGTCTCCCGTTACGGTTTGAACATCGCCGACGTGCAGGAGGTGATCGAAGTGGCCGTGGGCGGCAAGAAGGCGGGGCAGGTGTTCGAGGGCGACCGGCGCTTCGATCTGCTGGTGCGTCTGCCCGAACGCCTGCGCGAGGACATTGAAGCGTTGAAGCGCCTGCCCATTCCGTTGCCTGCCAACAGCAAGGCCGCTCGGAACAGCGAGACAAAAACGAGCTACGTGACGCTGGGCGAAGTGGCGCGGTTCGAGGTGGCGCCAGGGCCCAACCAGATCAGCCGGGAAAACGGCAAACGGCGCGTGGTGGTGACCGCCAACGTTCGTGGCCGCGATCTTGGCTCCTTCATCGCCGAGGTACAGGATCGCATCCAAGCCGGAATCAAGTTGCCGGAAGGTTATTGGCTCGACTACGGCGGCACGTTCGAGCAGCTTGCCTCGGCGGCCAAGCGCCTGCAAGTAGTCGTGCCGCTCTCGCTCCTGCTCATCTTCGGGCTGCTGTTCATGACCTTCGGCTCAGCCAAGGACGCGGCGCTGGTGTTTAGCGGCGTGCCGCTCGCGTTGACCGGCGGCGTGGCGGCGCTGTGGCTGCGCGATATCCCGCTTTCCATCTCGGCGGGAATCGGCTTCATCACGCTCTCCGGCGTGGCGGTGCTTACCGGTCTGGTGATGGTCTCTTGTATCCGCGACCTCCGGGCGCAGGGGATGGAGATAGACGAAGCCATCGTGGAAGGTACGCTGACGCGGCTGCGGCCGGTAGTCATGATCGCGCTGGTGGCGAGCTTGGGCTTCCTGCCCATGGCGCTCAACACCGGCGCGGGCGCTGAAGTGCAGCGGCCGCTGGCAACGGTTGTGATTGGCGGGATTCTGTCGTCCACCATTCTCACGTTGCTGGTACTGCCGGTGCTCTACCGGCTGATGCATGGACGCGATGAGGAAGAAGAGGTCTTCGGCACTGACAAATTGGCCACACCTCCACAAGCAGCCAAGGGCTGAGAGGAGAAAACATGAGCTCAGGCCCACGTTATTCCGTCAACTCAAAACGAGCGCTCGCTGCGGGCAAGATATTACCCTTAGTCTAGCTTTTGCAGTTGTGTTGTGAGTTTTTCCAGCGTCGCGCCGAAGTTTGCGACGCGTTCTTTTTCCTGAGCGATGACCTGAGAGGGCGCGTGCTTGACGAATGCCGGATTGGCGAGCTTGGTTATCGCTTTGGCGATCTCGCTTTCCAATCGTGCAATTTCTTTTTTTAAACGCTGACGCTCGGCAGAAATATCAATCTCAATCTTCAGTTTGTGTTTTATGTCACTAACGATAAAAACCGGCGCATCTATCTGGTCAAATTCTTCCTCAGTCGTGATAGTGATTTCAGAAAGCTTGGCTAAGGACTTAATGTAGGGCGCCAAGAGGGATATTATTGCCAGTTCCGGTCCGGCACTAATCGCGGGCACCTTTTGTGCTGGCGATACATTCATCTCGCCACGCAGGTTGCGGAAGGCGTCGACGTGCGACTTGAGCAGCGCCATCTCGCGCTCGGCAACCTCGTCGATCTTTTCCGGCAATGATTTGGGGTATGGTGCGAGCATAATGCTTTCGCCTGTCTTTCCCGCAAGCGGTGCGACTCGTTGCCACAGCTCCTCGGTGATGAATGGGATAATCGGATGCGCAAGTCTCAGCGCTGCCTCCAGCACACGCACCAGCGTTCTACGCGTGCCGCGTTGCTCGTCCTCGGAGCCTCTCGCAAGCTGATCCTTTGCAATTTCGACGTACCAGTCGCAGTACTCGTCCCACACGAATTCATATACAGCTCGTGCCGCGTTGTCGAAACGGTATTCGGCATAGCTTTGCTCGACCTCATTCTCGGCGTCCTGCAACTTGCTGACAATCCATCGATCCACGAAGGACAGCTCAATCGGTTTTGCGTCGTCCTGCCCGCAATCCTTGCCCTCGCAGTTCATGAGCACGAAACGCGCAGCGTTCCACAGCTTGTTGCAGAAATTGCGGTAACCCTCGCAGCGGTTGAGGTCGAAATTGAGCGTGCGCGCGAAGCCGGCCAGAGAGGCGAAGGTGAAGCGCAGCGCATCGGCGCCGAATGAAGGGATGCCGTTCGGGTAGTGCGTCCGGATGTACTTCTCGATTTTATCCTTGTGCTCGGTGCGCAGCAGGCCCACGGTGGATTTTTCGAGCAGCGCTTCCAGCGTGATGCCGTCAATCAGGTCGAGCGGATCAAGGGTGTTGCCTTTGGACTTCGACATCTTCTCGCCTTCCGCGTCGCGCACGATGGCGTTGATGTAAACGTGGCGGAACGGCACTTTCTTGGTGAAGTGCAGCGTCATCATGATCATTCGCGCCACCCAGAAGAAGATGATGTCGAAGCCGGTGACCAGTACCGAGGAAGGCAGGAACATGTCGAGGTCTTTGGTTTTTTCCGGCCAACCGAGCGAGGAGAACGGCACCAGTGCCGAGGAAAACCAGGTGTCGAGCACATCCTCATCCCGCTTCAGCGCTCCGCGATAACCCTTGGTGGCAGCCTGCTTTTTCGCCGCTTCTGCTTCGTTGCGAGCAACGTAAACATTCCCATCTTCGTCATACCATGCCGGTATCTGGTGCCCCCACCACAGTTGCCGCGAGATGCACCAGTCTTGAATGTTTTCCAGCCAGTGGTTGTAAGTCGTGGCCCAATGATCGGGGAAAAAATTCACATCGCCTTTCGCGACCGCGTCTAATCCGCGTTTCGCCAGCATTTCCGTTTTCACGAACCACTGGTCGGTAAGCATCGGTTCGACGATTTCGCCGGTGCGTCCCGAACGCGGAACGCGCAGCTTGTAGGGTTTTTCCGAGACTAGCAGCCCCTGCGATTTCAGGTCAGCGAGCACGCGCTTGCGCGCTTCGAAGCGCTCGAGGCCGCGGTAAGCCTGTGGTGCATTGTCGTTCATCTTCACGTCCAGGGTCATCACGTTGATTAGCGGTAACCGGTGTCGCTGACCCACCAAGTAGTCGTTGAAGTCGTGCGCTGGCGTGATCTTCACGCAGCCGGTTCCGAATACAGGGTCCACGTATTCATCGGCGATCACCGGGATGCTGCGGCCGGTGAGCGGCAGCTTAACATGCTTGCCAATGAGCGATTTGTAGCGTTTATCTTTTGGGTTGACCGCCACCGCGACGTCGCCCAGGATGGTTTCCGGCCGCGTGGTGGCGACCACCACAGACCCGCTCCCGTCCTCGAGGGGATAACGGATCTCCCAGATCTTGCCGTCCTCTTCCTCGCTGTCCACTTCCAGGTCGGAGACCGCGGTGCCGAGCACCGGGTCCCAGTTGACCAGCCGCTTGCCGCGATAGATCAAGTCTTGCTCGTGGAGCTGCACGAAGACTTCGATGACTGCGCGCGACATGCGCTCGTCCATCGTGAAGTAGCCCGCGTGCTGGCCATCAGTGCTTGCGTAATCCCAGTTGCCGGAGACGCCCAGGCGGCGCATCTGGCGCGTGATGGTGGCGCCCGACTGCTGCTTCCATTGCCAGACGCGCTCGATGAATTTCCCGCGCCCGAGATCGCGGCGGGTCTTGTTTTCCATTTCGAGCTGGCGTTCGACCACGATTTGCGTCGCAATGCCGGCATGATCGGTGCCTATCACCCAGTTGGTGTTGAACCCGCGCATGCGGTGGTAGCGGATAAGGATGTCCATCAGCGTCTGCTGGAACGCATGCCCCATGTGCAGGGTGCCGGTGACGTTAGGCGGCGGCAACTGAATTGAATAAGCAGGCTTGGCAGAATCCTTGGAATGGGCAAAATAGCCGCGCTTTTCCCATTCGTCATACCTGCGTTGCTCGATGGCGTGCGGGTTAAAACTCTTGGCGAGTTCCATGCATTGCGGCGAATTTAGAGGAAAGGCGATTATAGCGTAGGGACCTCTGATTAAGTCTCGCGCGATGCGCGTTGCAGGCGAGTGGCGGCCATATGCTAGGCGCGAGGGCGCAGCGCTATCAGGCCATAACGCAAGCCCGAGCAACACCACAGATGGCCGCCCAATCGCCGCAACCCGAAGGGACGGGGCAATCCATTCGCATGGCTTTGTTGTTCGTCGCTTGTTTGGCATCCACTAAACGGTACTCCTCACGCCTCGCCCTGCGCCCGGATTGCACACCGTCGCGCACGTGTGGGACTTAATCAGAGGTTCCCGTGCCACTTGAACGCTTTGCGCTTGGAGCGGAGGGTTGAGAGAGTTTTTGATGGTGTTCCAGTTGCGCATCAAGCGCATGGGCCACTGCGTCGTCAACCATGCTCTTGATGCTGTTCTTCAGCTCGCCGAGCATACGCTCCAGCACCTGCTCCAGCATCCTTGCCAGTTGCGGTTTGAGGTGCTGCTGCAGCTCGTTGTTGATGCGTGCATCAAGATTTTGCAGAACGTGTTGGTAGATTTCGATGGCAAGCGTTTCCACCTGCTCTGCGCTCAGTTCGCGCAAGCCCGCGCGCGCCGCGCCGGGTTTGCCGGCAATGACGTCGGTGAGCGTGGGTATGGCTTCGCCGCCCTGCGCGCCGTGCTTTTTCATCAGCACATCCATTTTATCCAGGATATCGTCCTGTTTTGCCATGGGGCTTTTTATAATGAACCCGGGGATTGGCTGAGATCGTGGTGGCGGACCTCGTAGCCCCGGTCGCGGTAAAAACGAAAGCGCTCGCGCCCTGCCTGGCTGTCTTTTTCATCTGTGCCCACAATTTCGATCAGGCGCTGAAAGCGGCTGAAAAACGGCGGGAACGCAGGATGCAAATTGAGCAGCACCTGGTCGTGCAGAAGCGGTTCGGCGAGATGATCAATGATCACCGGTGTTTCCTCCGCCAGCCGGTCGGTGGCGCGGCAATGCGGTATGAAGCCGATGGCGGGGTAGCACCACATCAGCTTGTCGAGCTTATCCGTGGCGTCAGCGTCGGCAGTGTAAATCATCACGCGCAGGCCGCGTTCCAGCGCTTGAGCGCTCAAGCTGCAGGCGACTTGCAGCTTGTTGTCCGCATGGGAGTAGAAATCAATCTGTGTCATCGGTGTTATGCTTTAGCTGCTTTCTGTATCAGGAATTGCGTAAGCAATGGCACAGGCCGTCCGGTAGAGCCTTTTTCCTTGCCGCTCTTCCACGCCGTGCCTGCGATATCCAGGTGCGCCCAGGAGTATTTCTTGGTAAAGCGCGACAGGAAACAAGCTGCGGTGATGCTGCCCGCCGGGCGGCCGCCGATGTTCGCCATGTCGGCAAAATTGCTTTTCAACTGATCCTGGTAATCGTCCCACAGCGGCATCTCCCAGGCCCGGTCGTGCGCGTACTCGCCCGCCCGCCGCAGCTCGTGCGCCAGAGCTTGGTTATTGCTGTAAAGGCCGGACGCGACATGGCCGAGGGCAATCACGCAAGCGCCGGTGAGTGTGGCGATGTCAATCACCGCGGCCGGATTGAAACGTTCGGCGTAAGTGAGCGCATCGCACAGGATGAGGCGGCCTTCTGCGTCGGTATTGAGGATCTCGATAGTTTGCCCGGACATGCTGGTGACGATATCGCCCGGCCGGCTGGCGTTGCCGCCGGGCATGTTTTCAGTGGTGGGAATGATGCCCACCACGTTGATCGGCAGATGCATTTGCGCCACCGCCTTGACTGAGCCCAGCACGCTCGCCGCGCCGCACATGTCGAATTTCATTTCATCCATTTCAGCAGCGGGCTTGATCGAGATGCCGCCGCTGTCGAAAGTTATGCCCTTGCCGACCAGCACCACCGGTTTTTGCTTTTTGGCCGCGCCCGCATATTGCAGCACGATAAGCTTGGCCGGTTGATGGCTGCCGCGGGCAACCGACAACAGCGAACCCATGCCGAGCTTTTCCATGTCTTTTTGCTCCAGCACCTCGGCCTTGAGGTTGTGCTTTTTGGCGATTTGCAAAGCCTGTTCTGCGAGATAGCTCGGGGTGCAGATGTTGGGCGGCAAATTACCAAGGTCCCTGGCGAGATTTATGCCTTCGGCGATGGCAAGCGCCTGCTTGAGTGCCGCTTCGCTTTGCTTCAACTCGCCGCGCTCTACCATCAAGGTGAGTTTACCCAGCGGTTTGTTTTCTTCATCATGCTTGCTTTTCAGGCGGTCGAAGCGGTAGGTCGAGTCCGTCGCTACCAGAACGGTTTGCAGGATTTTCCATGCGATGTCGCGTTTCTTGACCGGCAGCTCGGCGAGACCCAGCACGCCTTCCGGCACGCCGGTTTCGTTGAGCGCCTTGACAGCCGCGCGCACCGCTTCACGGTATTGCTGCTCCTTGAATTCCTGTTCGCGCCCCAGGCCTACCAGCAGGACGCGCTCGCAGTCTATCCGCGGCACGTTGTGCAGAAGCAGGGTGGAACCGGGCTTGCCCTGCATGTCGCCGCGACGGGTGATGCCGCTCAGGTAGCCGCCGGAAACCCGGTCTATCAAGCTTGCCGCAGGCGAGAGTTTGCGCGGCCTGAATACTCCGGCCACCACGCAGGCGCTGCGCTGCTTTTCCAAGCCGCCAGTTTTTATGCTAAATTCCACATTTGCTCCTTATTCAAAAAACCCCGCTAAACGCGAGTTACACTGCATTATCCACAGAGTTTTTATGAAAAGTCAAAAAGGGCAGGTAAGCGAATCGTGATTTTCCGCCGCGCTTTGCTGCGTGAATTCATCGACCTTGCGCTGGCGGTGTTTGTGGTTATGTTCGCCATCATCATGATCACGCAGCTGGTGCGTTACTTGGGTGCCGCCGCGAGCGGTGCGGTTGCTCCCGAGGGTGTGATCACTCTGCTCGGCTTCAGGGCGATCTACTATCTTCCGGTATTGCTGGCGTTGACCCTGTTTATTTCGGTGTTGCTGAGCCTGACCCGCAGTTACCGGGATTCCGAAATGATCGTCTGGTTTAGTTCCGGCATCAGCATCACCGCCTGGATTCGTCCGGTGCTCGCGTTTGCCGTTCCACTGACCATCATAATCGCGGCATTAAGCCTGTTTCTTTCACCGTGGGCGTTTGGCAAGGGTGAAGAATACCGGCAGCAGCTGGACGCCCGCGATGACGTCGCTACCCCCACGCCCGGAGTGTTCCGTGAATCCAAGCACGAGGAGCGCGTGTATTTTGTGGAGAGTGCCGCGGGAGAGGGCAACACCATGGCCAATATTTTTGTCAACTCGGTGCAGCATCAGCAGTTGGGCACCCTGGTGGCGAATAACGGCTACCAGGAGGTCCTGGATAATGGCGACCGTTTTCTGGTGTTGCTGAACGGCAGTCGCTACGATGGCCCTCCGGGTTCCCCCGAATACAAGATCATGGTATTTGAGAGGTATGCAATGCGCGTGGAGCCTTATGAGGCGAAGGGCGAAATACCTCAGCGCAGATCGGTGTCCACTCTGGAACTGCTGCGCGACGGCAGCGCCGCGAGCTTGTCCGAGTTCGTATGGCGCGCCGGGCTGCCGTTGAGCGCGTTGCTTCTTGCGCTGCTGGCGATTCCCTTGAGCTTTGTCAATCCGCGCGTCGGGCGCTCTTTCAATCTGGTGCTGGCGCTCGCGGTTTACATGGTTTACAGCAACACCTTAAGCATTGCCCGCGGACTCGTGGCTCAGCAGAAAATCAGTCTGATGCTCGGCTTTTGGGCTGTGCATATTTTCATGCTGATAATACTCGCTCTTCTGTTCTACAAGCGGCTATCGATAATGCCGCTGGCGCGTTTTTTTAGGCGATGAGGACGCTCAGCCGCTATCTCAGGCAGCATATTTTCAGCAGCACCCTGCTGGTTTTTGCCGCGCTGCTCGCGCTGTTTGCGCTGCTCGACTTGATTCACGAGCTGGGCGACCTGGGCCGCGCCAATTACCAACTGTATCGCGTCCTTCTTTATGTGCTGCTCAGTGTGCCCGGCCACGTGTATGAATTATTTCCTATCGCGGCGCTGATCGGCACACTGCTGGCGCTGGCGCAGCTGGTGGTGCATTCCGAATACACGGTGATGCGCGTCTCCGGAGTGTCGGCGCACGGCATGGTTTTCTCGCTGCTGCAGACCGGCCTGATTTTTGTGGTGTTGACGTTTGTGTTCGGCGAATTCATCGCTCCCATAAGCGAGCGCGCCGCTCACCAATTGCGCCTCAAAGCGTTAAGCCTGGTGGTAGCGCAGGAATTCCGCTCCGGATTGTGGGTAAAGGATGAAATGAGCTTCGTCAACGTGTCGCAAATCCTTCCCGATACCACGCTGATAGGGGTGAAGATTTACGAATTCGACCCGCAGCGGCGCCTGCGCACCATCAGTTTTGCGCAGAAAGGCAATTATCTCAAGGACAATAAATGGCGCCTGCGCGACGTGGTGCAGACCCGTTTCGACGACGACCATACCACGGTGGACACGATTCCCGAGGCAAACTGGTATTCGGTGTTGAATCCCGACATTCTGAACGTGTTATTGGTTGTACCCGAGCAGATGTCGGCGTGGAACCTGTACGCGTACACTCAGCACTTGCGCGAAAATAACCAGAAAACCTCGCGTCATGATCTCGCGCTGTGGACCAAGCTGGTTTATCCCGTCGCGGTGCTGGTGATGATGCTGCTGGCTCTCCCCTTCGCTCAGTATCAGAGGCGCACCGGTGGCATCAGCGCAAAAATATTTGCCGGAACCATGCTCGGCCTGGGGTTTCATTTTTTGAACAAGCTGTTTGCCCATCTTGGCCTATTGAACGACTGGCCGCCGCTATTTTCCGCGGCAGCGCCTACGCTTTTGTTTTTTGCTGCCGCAATGGCGATGATGTGGTGGGTGGAAAGGCGGTGAGGAGAAAGGCGTGAGGAGTAAGGAGTAAGGAGTGAGGAGTAAGGAGCGAGAAAGGAGGGTTGCAGGTTTTACTCCTCACCGCTTACTCTTCACTCCTCACGATTGTGCCAGGGCGGCAGCGCCGCAGTCTGGAGGGACAGCGCGTTTTCCTCCTTTGGGAGGGCCGGGCGAATTCAGCGTTGAATCATCACCCGCCCCAAGCTTCAGCGCGCAGGCTGGGGTGCCGCGCCAGGCGCGGTGGCGGGCAGTTGTGGAGCAGTAGGGGTTTGGCGGTTTCGTTCTTCCTGGTATTGATCCCATTTTCTTTTGATTTCCTGCCGCTTTTCCGGTGGCAGCCGCTGCATGTTCTTGAACTTCTCGCGCGCCTGTTTGCGCTGCTCAGGAGTGAGCTTGGCCCATTCCCGCATCCGCGAACCCATACGTTGCTGTTGTTCCGGAGTCATATTCGGATAGCGCTCGGCCCTCTTCAGCCAGTTCTTGCGCCGCTGCACCTCCATGCCGTTCCATTCCGGTTCCAGCGGCGCGAGTATTTCTTTCTGCGCAGGGGTCAGCTGCGCCCAGGTCGGTGCTTTGGTAGCAGCGGCAAAAGCGGGGGAGATGAAGCTTAATAAAAGAATCACAAGGAGGAGTGCTTGAGCCATGCATCAAAGTCCTTGTCGAGATAAGCGTTGATGGGCAGATCACCGGTCAGCAGATGTGTGTCGATTTCCTCGACATCGTTATTTTGCTGGACGGTTTGCCAGTAAACGATGCCGGACAAACTCAGCAGCAGAAACGCCAGCGGCAGCAGGATCCGGGCGCTTAGCAACTGGCCGTGGCGGAACCGGGAAGCGGCAAGCCCCACCCCCGCCAAACCGAATGCCGGTTGGGCGTGGTATTTCTGCATAGCGGCGTTGCGCGCGGCTTGCAGGCGATAGAGCGTGCCTTGCCTGAGCTGGCTCGCTCCATGCTCCAAATGCCGGGCGATTTTGCTCCCCAGGTCACGTTCGTTCATAGTTCGACCCCTTTTTGCTTCAGGATAGCGGCGAGCGCATGCGTTGCCCTGGAACAATGCGTTTTGACGCTGCCTTGCGAGCAGCCCATCACGGCCGCGGTTTCGGCGACGTCCATATCCTCCCAATAACGCAGCAGGAACGCCTGGCGTTGACGCCCCGGCAAGCTTTCCAATGCTTGTTCAATAATAGCAACAACCCGGGATTGTTCAAGCTGTTCAAGTGGCCCATCCGTCGGCTTGGAAGCATCCCCGGGACGCAATGTTTCCAGTGGGTCGCGCTCCTCGTCATCATCGCCGTGAGAAAAAGAGGAAAACAGGATGGTCCACAGCGACCGCACCTTCTGCCTGCGGTAGTAGTCACGGATGGTGTTTTGCAGGATGCGCTGAAACAGCAGGGGCAATTGCGCAAGCGGTTTTGCCGCGTATTTCTCGGCAAGCTTGAGCATCGCGTCCTGGACGATATCCAGCGCAGAATCTTCATCCCGCACCGCGAACAGCGCCTGCTTATACGCGCGGCGTTCCACTCCGGCCAGAAAATTGGAGAGTTCCTGATAGGTAGCCAGTTAAGTCAACCTCGTGGGCTCAAGTGATGGTAACGATGCAGTTCATGTGGCGCAAGCCACGGTCAGCTTGCACTTGACCAAAAATCAGCGAAACGGTAGTGTTAAAGATTCCTCAACTTATTTAGCGGTTTAACGCGATGGAGCGATTTAAAGCGATGGAACTGACGGGCGCAGAGATTGTAGTGCGTTGCCTGCAGGAAGAAAAGGTCGAGCATATATTCGGCTACCCCGGTGGCGCGGTGCTGTTTATTTACGACGAACTCTTCAAGCAGGACAAGGTCAAGCACATTTTGGTCCGGCATGAGCAGGGCGCTGCGCATGCCGCCGACGGCTATTCGCGTTCCTCCAATAGAGTGGGGGTGTGCCTCGTCACGTCCGGCCCGGGCGTGACCAATGCGGTGACGGGCATTGCCACCGCGTACATGGATTCGATTCCCTTGGTCATTATTACCGGTCAGGTGCCAACCCACGCCATCGGTTTGGATGCATTCCAGGAATGCGACACGGTGGGCATCACCCGTCCCTGCGTCAAGCACAATTTCCTGGTGAAGGACGTGAAGGATCTCGCCATCACCATCAAAAAGGCGTTTTACCTTGCCAGTACCGGCCGTCCGGGACCGGTGCTGGTGGATATTCCCAAAGACGTCACGCAACAGAAAACCGAGTTTGTCTATCCGGAAACCGTCAGTATGCGCTCCTACAACCCGGTGACCAAAGGGCATTCGGGACAAATCAAGAAAGCGGTGCAGCTTTTGATGGAAGCCAGGCGCCCGATGATTTACACCGGTGGGGGTGTGATACTCAACGGGGCTTCGGACGAATTGACCCGTCTGGTGCGCATGCTCGGTTTCCCCTGCACTAACACGCTGATGGGCCTGGGCGGATATCCCGCGACCGATCCGCTGTTCGTCGGAATGCTCGGCATGCACGGCACTTATGAAGCCAACATGGCGATGCAGCACTGCGATGTGTTGCTCGCCATCGGCGCGCGCTTTGATGACCGGGTGATCGGCAATCCCAAGCATTTTTACGACCCGAACCGCAAAATCATCCACGTTGATATCGATCCCTCCTCGATATCCAAGCGCGTCAAAGTGGATGTGCCCATCGTCGGCAACGTTAAAGACGTGCTTGAGGAGATAATCAAGCTTCTCGAATCTTCCAAGGAAAAGCCCGATGCCCCGGCGCTCAAGCCCTGGTGGACGCAAATCCAGGCTTGGAGGTCCAAGGACTGCCTCAAGTACGACCGCGCCAGCCCGATCATCAAGCCGCAGCACGTGCTGGAGAAACTCTACGAGGTCACCAAGGGCAATGCTTTCGTCACTTCGGATGTCGGCCAGCACCAGATGTGGGCGGCGCAGTTCTACAAGTTCAACAAGCCGCGGCGCTGGATCAATTCCGGCGGACTGGGCACCATGGGCTTCGGTTTGCCCGCGGCGATGGGCGTGCAGTTTGCCAACCCGGGCGCGACGGTGGCGTGCGTGACAGGCGAAGCGAGCATACTGATGTGCATACAGGAGCTTTCCACCTGCAAACAGTACAGGTTGCCGATCAAAATCGTGAACCTCAATAACCGCTACATGGGCATGGTGCGGCAGTGGCAACAGTTCTTCCACGGCAACCGCTACGCCGAATCCTATATGGACGCGCTACCTGATTTCGTGAAGCTCGCCGAAAGCTTCGGCCATGTCGGCGTGAAAATCGAGAAACCCGCTGACGTCGAGCCGGCGCTCAAAGAAGCATTTGCCCGCAAGGACGACCTGGTGTTCATGGATTTCATCACCGATCAAAACGAGAACGTGTATCCGATGGTGCCCGGCGGCAAGGGTATTAGCGAGATGATTCTCTCTGAAGACCTCTGATGAACAGCGTCTTTTGGGCCCCAAGGCCTTGTGGTTTCGACGTAACCAACAAGTGGGTTAGTCTTCACCGAAACTCGCTTTGCTCGTTTTCTTGACCCAAAATACTTGTTCATCAGCCCCAAGTTGAAAAACCTATAATTAAACACATGAGACATATTCTTTCTCTGCTTTTGGAAAACGAGGCCGGCGCGCTGTCGCGCGTCTCCGGCCTGTTTTCGGCGCGCGGCTATAACATCGAGTCGCTTACGGTGGCGCCCACCGAAGACGCCACGCTATCCCGCATGACCATCGTCACGCGCGGTTCCGACGACGTTATCGAACAGATCACCAAGCAGTTGAACAAGCTGGTGGATGTGGTGAAAGTGGTGGACTTGAACGATGGCGAGCATATTGAGCGCGAGCTGATGCTGGTGAAAATCCGCGCCGCGGGCAAGGATCGCGAGGAAATGAAGCGCATGGCGGACATTTTCCGCGGCCGCATCCTAGATGTGACCGACAAAGCCTATACCATCGAACTCACCGGGCCGGGATCGAAGCTCGACGCTTTCCTGCAGGCATTGGAGCCCGGCGCGATACTGGAGACGGTGCGCACCGGCGCCTCCGGCATCGGCCGCGGCGAACGCATATTGAAAGTGTAAGGGGTGAGGAGTAAGGGGTGAGGAGTAAGGAGTGAGGGGCACTTATCATCGGAGATGAAACTATGAGAGTCTATTACGACAAGGACGCCAACCTGTCACTGATCAAGAGAAGAAAAGTCACTATTGTCGGCTACGGCTCGCAGGGCCACGCGCATGCCAACAATCTGCAGGATTCGGGCGTGAAAGTGACGGTGGGCCTGAGAAAAGGCGGGGCGTCGTGGGACAAGGCGAAGAAAGCCAAGCTCGTGGTGAAGGAAATCGGGGAGGCGGTAAAAGGCGCGGATGTGGTGATGATTTTGCTCCCCGATGAGCACCATCCCGAAGTCTACCGCAAGGAGATCGAGCCAAACATCAAGAAGAACGCAGCGCTGGCGTTTGCCCACGGCTTCAACATCCACTTCGGCCAGATTGAACCGCGCGCTGACCTCGACGTTATCATGATTGCGCCCAAAGGCCCCGGCCATCTGGTGCGCTCGACTTACACCCAGGGCGGCGGTGTGCCCAGCTTGATTGCGGTGAAGCAGGATGCCACCGGCAAGGCGCGCGATGTCGCGCTTTCATATGCTTGCGCCATCGGTGCCACGCGTGCCGGGGTGATTGAAACCACCTTCCGCGAAGAGTGTGAAACCGACCTGTTTGGCGAGCAGGTGGTGCTGTGCGGGGGCTTGACGGAGCTGATACAGGCGGGATTTGAAACGCTGGTGGAAGCAGGTTATGCGCCTGAAATGGCCTATTTCGAGTGCCTGCATGAAGTGAAGCTGATTGTTGACCTGATTTATGAAGGCGGTATCGCCAACATGCGCTATTCGATTTCCAACACCGCGGAATACGGCGATTTTACCCGCGGACCACGCATCATCAACGAAAAGACCCGCGCCGAGATGAAGAAGATCCTCAAGGAAATCCAGAGTGGACAGTTTGCCAAGGAATTCATCCTGGAAAACCGCGCCGGCGCGCCTTCGCTCAAAGCCATGCGCCGCCTTGCCGCACAGCATCCGATAGAAGAGATTGGGGCAAAGCTGCGCAGCATGATGCCGTGGATCAAAAAGAACAAATTAGTGGATCAGTCCCGGAACTGAAACGTGGTGAATACGTGAACGGGTGAACGAGTGAACGGACTCGAATCTCGACGCACTTATTTACTCGTTCACTCGTTCACTTGTTCACTCATTCACTATGAACTACCCGCATCCCATCATCGCCCGCGAGGGCTGGCCGTTTCTGGCGGTGGCGGTGGGGGTTTCCCTGCTGGTGACGGGATTCGCCGGCTGGCTGTGGTCGTTGCCTTTGTGGCTGGCAAGTTTGTTCATCCTGCAGTTTTTCCGCGATCCCCCGCGCAACATTCCGGGTGATGACCATACCGTAGTGTCGCCGGCTGATGGCCGCATCGTTGCCGTGGAACGTACTCAAGACCCGTATTTGCAGCGAGCTGCGTTGAAAGTGAGCGTGTTTATGAATGTCTTCGACGTGCATTCCAACCGCAGCCCGGTGGATGGCATGGTCGAGAAAGACTGGTATCATCCAGGCAAATTCATCAACGCCGCGCTGTCCAAGGCATCCGAGGAAAACGAGCGCAAAGCGTTGTGGATCAAAACCGTGAACGGCTTTGACGTTGTTTGCGTGCAAGTTGCAGGATTGATTGCCAGGCGCATACTCTGTTATGTGCGCAGCGGCGAGAGGCTCGCGCGCGGCCAGCGCTATGGTTTCATCCGTTTTGGCTCGAGAGTGGATGTCTACCTGCCGCAGGATGTCTTGGTCAAAACCAGCGTGGGTGATAAAGTGTATGCGGCAGAAAGCGTGCTGGCCGAATTACCCAAGAGGTGATTCATGGAAATGTACGATCCGGAAAAACCCAACAAATGGCTGCTGAAAGGCAAGCTCCCCAGGCGCGGGATTTATTTGCTGCCCAATCTTTTCACCACGGCGGGACTGTTTGCCGGGTTCTATTCGATTGTCCAGGCGATGAACGGCCGGTTCGAATATGCTGCGGTGGGCATTCTTGTGGCGATGGTGCTGGACGGGCTGGATGGGCGGGTGGCTCGGCTTACCCGCACTCAAAGCGCTTTTGGCGCCGAGTATGACAGTCTTTCCGACATGGTATCCTTCGGCGCAGCTCCGGCGCTGGTATCTTACGTGTGGTCGCTGCAGAGCATGGGCCGGCTCGGCTGGATTGCCGCCTTCATTTACTGCGCGGGGGCGGCGCTCAGGCTCGCCCGCTTCAACACCACCACCGAGGTGGCGGACACGCGTTTCTTCCAGGGATTGCCAAGCCCCGCCGCCGCGGCGCTGATCGCGGGGCTGGTGTGGGTGATGAACGACTATCAGGTGAGCGGCGGGAATGTGCGCTGGCTCGCCTGGGGGGTGACGGTGTTTGCCGGGCTCTCCATGGTGAGCAACCTCCGCTTTTACAGCTTTAAGGACATCAACCTCCGCAAGAGCGTGCCTTTCGTGTTCATGCTGTTTCTGGTGCTGTCATTCGTCTTGATATCCGTTGACCCGCCGATGGTGCTGTTCAGCGGTTTCGTCGCCTACGCGCTCTCCGGCTATGTTATGTGGTTCTGGGAACTGAGAAAGAACAAATCCGTTGCCAGCGCTTCTTCCGGAGATAAAACTATTCATCAGTAACCGGTTGCCTAGATGTGCTTGCATATTCGACGAAAAGGCATTATATTTCCTGCACTATGAGTTCCATTTGCAGCATTAGCTTCGTTTCCCGTCTTGCCGGCATCCTGCCGGCAGGTCTGCTGCTGCGCCTTGCGCGCTAAATACTCCTACTTTCCCATACAGTTTTGCTTTGAGCTTCAGAAACCGCTGGCCGGTTTCTGCATTATGATTTCCAGCATTTTCAAGCGGAGAAAGACATGAAAGAACGTTTAATTGTTTTCGACACTACCTTGCGCGACGGCGAGCAGAGCCCCGGCGCTTCCATGACGCGCGAGGAGAAAGTGCGCATCGCCAGGCAGCTCGAGCGCATGCGAGTGGATGTCATCGAAGCCGGATTTCCGGCGGCGAGCAACGGCGACTTCGAGGCGGTGCAAGCTGTCGCCAACACGATTAAGGACAGCATCGTGTGCGCACTGGCGCGCGCCATCGAGGCGGACGTCGAGCGCGCAGGCACAGCGCTCAAGGGCGCAGCCGCCGCGCGCGTGCATACCTTCATCGCCACTTCTCCCATCCATATGCAAAAAAAGCTGCGCATGCAACCTGAGCAGGTGCTCGAGCAGGCGGTAAAGGCGGTGCGATGGGCGCGCAAATATACCGACGATGTGGAGTTTTCACCTGAAGACGCCGGGCGCTCGGAAGTGGATTTCCTGTGCCGCGTGCTGGAAGCGGTGATCAAGGCCGGAGCGACCACGCTGAATATTCCGGATACCGTGGGCTACAACGTGCCCGACCAGTTCGGCAACCTGATTCGGCAGTTACGCGAGCGCGTTCCCAATTCAGACAAGGTGGTGTTTTCGGTGCATTGCCACAATGATCTGGGCTTGGCGGTGGCGAATTCGCTGAGCGCGGTATTGCAGGGCGCGCGCCAGGTGGAATGCACCATAAACGGCCTGGGCGAGCGCGCGGGCAACGCCGCGCTGGAGGAAATCGTCATGACGGTGCGCACGCGCCAGGACATTTTCCCGTGCGATACGCGCATCGACACCACCCAGATCGTTTCAGCCAGCCGGCTCGTCGCGGGTATCACCGGTTTCACCGTGCAGCCCAACAAAGCCATTGTCGGCGCCAACGCGTTTGCCCACGAATCGGGAATCCACCAGGACGGAGTGCTCAAGCACCGCGAGACCTACGAAATCATGCGCGCAGAGGATGTGGGCTGGGGCGCGAACAAGCTGGTGCTGGGCAAGCATTCCGGACGCAATGCTTTTAAAAACCGCCTCATGGAACTGGGGATCGTGCTCGAATCGGAAGAGGCCGTCAACGCCGCGTTTGTGCGCTTCAAGGAGCTTGCTGACAAGAAGCATGAAATCTTCGACGAGGATTTGCAGGCGCTGGTCTCCGCGGAAGCGGCGTCTCACGTGCAGGAGCATTTCAAGCTGGTGTCGCTCAAAGCGCATTCGGAAACCGGCAAACAGCCTTATGCCAGCGTGGTGATCACCGAAGCAGGCAAGGAGCGGCGCGCCGAATCGCACGGCAGTGGTCCGGTGGATGCATCGTTCAAGGCGATCGAAAGCATCGTCGGCAGCGGCACCGAGCTGCAGCTTTTTTCTGTTAACAATATCACCAGCGGCACCGAGTCGCAGGGTGAAGTGACGGTGCGGCTGCAGAAAGGCGGGCGCATCGTCAATGGACTGGGAGCGGATACCGATATCGTAGTGGCCTCGGTGAAAGCCTATATCAGTGCCTTAAACAAGCTGCACAGCAAGCTGGAGAGAATAAACCCGCAGGCTGCGACGGTTTGATTTAACTGGCCGGTGGAGCCTGTACTGAGTCCTTCGACCGTTCGCCCTGCGCCTGTCGAAGGGAGCGAGTCGATGAGCGCGAACGCTCAGGACAGGCTTGCCGAAGGGATGAGGGGAAAACCCAAATTCCCGTAAGGAACCCTCTCCCCTTGAGGGAGAGGGGAAGGGTGAGGGGAAATTTAAATTCGGAGGGGGGCGGCCGCCACACGGTCAGCGAAGCTTGGGGTGCGGGAGCGGCCGCATAAGCCTCGGCTAACAGTGTTTCTTGCAGCCGCTGCTCCTCGTCTCCGCACAAAGCTGCGCTCACCGTGATCCGAGGCGCACCGGCGGCTGGTTACTTTTTCTTGCCTCGCCAAGAAAAAGTAACCAAACAGAAGGCCGCCTCGGCTCGCCGCCCGGCGGGTTCCCTGCGCTCCTCAGCCAAATCGGGCGCTGCGCAACTCGCGCTTCGCGCTCAGACAGTGCTCGCTCCAATTCCCCCGATTTGTCCTCGTCGCTTGGCGGCTCACAGAGGGGAATAATTCTCAAGCCAAAACGGTTTCCATATGACACTTTGATTCTGGTGTAGGATGACAAAATCATGCCGAATTTGGCGCAATTAGTTACACCTTTTCGGGTGCCTATATCTAGTTAGGTGGCAAGTCGCCTCGTTCTGAGGAGGAGTTAATGAGA
>Ga0184637_10001113_pt1 | contig 18727 bp, 12 predicted proteins | sample PLM3_127_b2_FD_133143 | JGI IMG/M metagenome (GOLD analysis project Ga0184637, IMG submission 133143) | Groundwater sediment microbial communities from an aquifer in East River, Colorado, USA - PLM3_127_b2 | ecosystem: Environmental > Terrestrial > Soil > Riparian zone | place: USA: East River...
ATCCCGTTCACGCTGAACCAGGACTGGAACCTGATCACCCGCACCATCATTCCTGTGATCTCGCAGCCGGCGTTCGCGCCCACGCAGGACCGCGAGAACGGCGTCGGCGATGTCCAGATCTCGGGGTTCCTGTCCCCGGCCAATGCCGCGGGCCTGATCTGGGGGGTGGGCGCGATCGCGCAATTGCCGACCCACACGAATGACAGGCTGGGCAACGACCGCCCGGGCTTGGGGCCCACGGCCGTGGCGCTGCGGCTGGAGAAGGGCAGCCCGTGGGTGTACGGAGCCCTCGTCAACAACGTGTGGTCGGTCTCGAGCTCGAGTTCCGACCCGGCGTACAACAACTTTCTGCTCCAGCCGTTCCTGAACTACAACTTACCCGGCGGCCTTTATCTCACTTCCTCGCCGGTGATTACCGCGGACTGGAAGGCCGACAGCAGCGAGCGCTGGACGGTGCCGCTCGGCGGCGGCGTCGGTAAGATCTTTCATTTCGGCCGCCTGCCCGTGAATACCCAGATCTCCGCGTACTACAACGTGGTCAAGCCCGACAATGGCCCGAACTGGCAGCTGCGCGTGCAGGTGCAGTTCATGTTCCCGAAGTGACGATTGAACAGGAGGCAACGGAGGTAACAGAGGATATTGAGATCAAGAACAACCTCCGTTTCCTCTGTTACCTCCTGTTCATGATGTTCTTCACGAAAGGACGCCTATGCGAATCAAACTGAATGAACGGCGTAACCGCTGCGTTGCTGGGAGCCGTGGTCATAAGCTTGACGGCGGCGCCAGCGCTCGCGCAAAAGAAGAACCCCGATCGCGAGGCGTTTTTCGGCGAACAGCATGTGCACACGAGCTGGTCGCTCGACTCCTACCTGGGTGCCAATAACACAACTGCCGGGCCGGAAGAGTTCTACAAGTATTCGCTGGGCCAGCCCATTACGCACCCGGGCGGGTTCACGGTGAAGATCACCAAACCGCTCGACTGGGGCGCGACGACCGAGCATGCGGAGTATCTGGGCGCCGTGCAGGCAGCGCTTGACCCCAAATCGCAGTTGAGCGGGACGATCCTTGGAAAGTCATTGAAGTTCGGCAGCCGGGTGGAGGCCATGGACACCTACAAACTCCTTACGATCACCATGCTCAAGAATCACCCCATCAAGGAACTGATGACCCCTGGGGTGCTGGGCACCTACTGGAAGCGGCTGGTGGAGATCGCCGATAAGTATTACCAGCCGGGCAAGTTCACGACGTTTGCCGCCTACGAATGGACCTCCACGCCGAACAGCGCGAACCTGCACCGCAACGTCTTCTTCCGGGACACGAAGAAGGTGCCGGCGATGCCGTTCAGTTCGATCGATTCGGACGATCCTCGTGAGCTCTGGAAGTGGATGGACGGCCAGCGCAAGGCGGGCAACGAACTGCTCGCGATTTCGCACAATTCGAATCTGAGCAACGGCCTGATGTTCCCGACGGAAGTGGACGACAGGGGGCGGCCGATCGACAAGGCGTGGGCTGAGACGCGGATGCGTAACGAGCCGCTGGCGGAACTCAAACAGGTCAAGGGCCAGTCGGAAACGACGCCGGGACTTTCACCAAACGACGAGTTCGCCAATTACGAGATCGTGGTCTGGCAGTTGCTGGGCTACAAAGGCGATCCGCGCAATTATGGCAGCTACATACGCCAGGCCTACAAAGACGGCCTCATGCTGCAGGACACGCTTGGCTACAACCCTTACAAATTCGGCGTCGTCAGCGGATCCGACTCGCATAGCACCGCGGTGCCCTACCGGCAGAAGAATTTCTTCGGCGTGCACGGCAGCTACGACGAGACTCCGGAGAAGCGCCTGCACGGGGAGTTTTTTGGATTCAATAACCTATGGGCCAGCCCCGCCGGCCTGAGCGTCGTATGGGCAGAGGAGAATACGCGCGAGGCGATCTTCGCGGCCATGCAGCGCAAGGAGACGTATTCGACCAGCGGCGTGCGCATCAAGGTGCGGCTATTCGGCGGCTGGGAGTTCGGTCCCGATGTGCTCAAGCAGAAGGACTGGGTGAAGACGGCTTATGCCAAAGGCGTGGCGATGGGCGGTGATCTGCCGGCCTCGAAGGCAAGAGCGCCGTCGTTCGTCGTCTGGGCGGTGAAAGATCCCGACAGCGGCAACCTCGACCGCGTCCAGATCGTCAAGGGCTGGGCGAAGAACGGCCAGACCTTCGAGAAAATCCATGACGTCGCCTGGGCAGGCAAGCGCAAGCCGGATCCGGCCACCGGCAAGGTGCCGCCTATCGGCCACACGGTGGATCTCGTGAAGGCGACGTACAAGAATAGCATCGGAGCGGTGGAGCTGAAGACGCTCTGGACGGACCCGGAATTCGAACCGGGCCTCGATGCGTTTTACTATGCCCGTGTCCTGGAGATCCCGACCCCGCGCTGGAGTACCATCCAGGCCGTGAAGCTCGGCGTCGTGCCGCCGGACGGCGTGGCCGCGACGATCCAGGAGCGTGCCTGGACGTCGCCGATCTGGTACACACCCGGCGCGGAAGCACGCAAAGCGGCCAAGCCGGGCGTCACAGTGGCCGAACTCAAGAGGAAGGGCGCAACGGCGCTCGCTGACGCCGGGTTGAAACAGCTGATCGTGGGCAAAACGGTCTTGGTACGGAATACCGTTACCGGGCGACAGTTTGAAATCCTCCACGGTTCCGATGGCCGGCGCCTGATTACGACCGTGGACGGGAAAACGCCGGAACCGGAAATCATCGGCGAGTTGTCGCATGGTAGCCAGATGCAGTACGAAATTCGCGATGGGCGCTACACCGTTGAAGTTGCGGGGACACCGCTCGAATTTACCGTCTACAAGCTGGGCAACCAGTACGTGGCGGCGCGCCGTAATGAATTTGGCTACGCCAACTACCAGGTCGAGCCGATGAAGCAATGAGCGGCACGTGAGCGCGGATGCGCCCGCGCCGTCGCGGGTGAAGCGCTGGTTGCGCGAGCCGCTGCTGCATTTTCTGCTTGCGGAACTCGCGCTGCTCGCGTTCAACGTCGGCGTCGAGATAGGCCAACACGCGTTCATCGCCGCGGTGCTGGGCGTTTTCGCGCTGGCAAAGCGGATCAAGCTTGCGACGGTCATCGAAACTTACGCGCGCCCGGCCGCGCACTACGCGATGGCATTCTCTCGTCGTTCTGGTTGTGCGAGCGGCTGGCGGGATTCTGAATATGATATTCGCAGCAAATGGGCGGACCTGCCAAAATCTGCCGGACGAAAAGTCGAGTCTGGACCCGATTAGAGTCTGACGCGTGGGGTTATGATGAACTTGCTCGCGCGGCGTAAGAGATCATGCTAACCGGTCACCCGATATTCTGGATTCTGGTCGTCGCCGTTTTGGCGCCATTGCTGGCCGAGATTCCGCTCGGCTTCAAAGTGCCGGTCGTGGTCCTCGAAGTCGTGCTCGGAATCGTTATCGGCCCCCACGTCCTGGGACTGGTGCAAATTCAAGGCTTCGTGGTGACGATGTTCTACATCGGCATGGCCATGACGCTGTTCATGGCAGGTATGGAGCTTGACTTCAGCGAAATCAAGGGTCGCCCGCTGTCGCTGGCAGCCGGCGGCTGGATTGTTTCGGTACTGTTGGGGATTACCATAGTCGGCCTCCTCCATGTCATCCCGCAGGTGCACGCACCCCTGATGGTTACGCTGGCGCTGTGCACGACGGGGCTCGGCGTTCTGGTCCCTGTGTTTCGTGACGGTGGTCAACTCGGTACCACGTTCGGGCGTCTCTTCATGGCTGCCGGCGCGCTTGGTGAGGTCGGGCCCATTGTCGCGATGGCGCTGCTGCTGTCAGAGCAGTACAGCACCTGGCAGGAAATTGGCTTCCTGTTCGCCCTACTTGCCGTTGTCGGCATGGCTGTCGTTGTTAGCGTGCGCGCACGTCCCCCGAAGCTGCTGGCACTGCTTGGTCGGCATATGCATGCGAGCACCCAGTTACCCGTGCGGATCTCGCTGCTGGTGCTGAGTGCATTCATAATGCTGGCGTACCAATTCGGGTTCGAGGTGATCCTCGGTGCATTCGCGGCCGGCATGGTCGTGGGGCAGGCCACGCGCGGCGAGGGTGGCAAGGCGTTGCGTGAGAAGCTCGAGGCAGTCTCGTTTGGCTGGTTTTATCCGTTCTTTTTCGTCGTTACCGGCGTCAAGTTCGATATCGCAGCGCTCGGCCAGAATCTCACCACCATGCTCTTGGTACCGGCGTTCGCGATGCTGTTCCTGCTCATCCGGGGCGCACCGGTGTTCCTCTACCGCGATGCAATCGCGAGAGCAGAGCGTTTGCCCTTCGCGCTATCTTCCGCGGTCCCCTCGCTCTCGATTATCGTGGTTATCACCGAGATTGGGGTACGCGCGACGGCGATGAACACGGATGTCGCGGCCGCTCTGATTGGCGCTGCGCTGCTCGCCGTCCTGCTGTTCCCGACGATTGCAGGTGTCCTGCTGCAAAGGATTGCCGCGCCGCAAAAATAATCACCTTAGGGATCAGACTGAGCTGACCCCTAAGGCCAGACCCCTAAGGCCAGAGAACGGGGGGATCGACGCATCCTGTTAGCCAGATGCGTTTTTCGGTGGCGAGCTCGAGAATAGGTGAGCCGGCCAACGCGACAATCAAGTTGGCTCCGGTGTAATATCTCTAGCGACTCCCTCATCGTCTGACGGGAAATAGAGTAACAAACATGCTGATATCACCAGATGCCGAGAAGCTGGCTCGCCCTACGGCCCCGATGGCATCGGTGGAGGAGCGGAAGGTCAGGGGCAAAGCCCTGCGCGAGAAAGTGCCGCACGAGCGGCACGCGGAATACCCACCATCATCCAATCGTGCCGATCCGGTTGCGATTCTTGAAGAGCAGGCCAAGACGCGCCTCCCGTTCCTGGTCCCTATCCGCTACGCCCGGATGCTCGCAAGCCCCTTTGCCTTCCTGCGGGGTTCGGCGGCAGTGATGGCGGCCGACCTGGCGCGTACGTCCGTGACGGGCCTGACGGTCCAGGCCTGCGGCGACATGCACGTCGCCAATTTCGGCGTTTACGCCTCGGCCGAGCGCAACCTCGTGTTCGGGATCAACGATTTCGATGAGACCCTGCCGGGAGCCTGGGAGTGGGACCTCAAGCGCCTGGCCGCCAGTGCCGTCGTGGTAGCCCGCTTCCATGGCGCGGACAAGGTCCTGTGCGAGGAAGCGGCACGCGCCACGGTCAGAAGCTACCGCAAGAACATGCGCAAATACGCGAAGATGCGGAACCTGGATCTATGGTACTCGCGCATCGACGAGCAGGGCATCCTGGCCGCGCTTTCTCCGGAGGTGCGGGAGGTCGCCGAGCGGGTCATGGCCAAGGCGCGGAAGCGGGGCCACATGCAGGTGCTCGAGAAGATGGCGGCGCTCGTGGATAGCAAGCATCGCATCGTAGAGGTCGCGCCCCTCATCGTCCGGGAGACGCGCACGCAAGACGGCCGTTCCGTCGCGGAGGCGCTCGCCCATACTCTGGACATCTACATCAACTCCCTCCCCGACGAGCGCAGGACCCTCCTTGCCCGCTACCGGATCGTGGATGTGGCCCGGAAAGTCGTGGGCGTGGGAAGCGTCGGCACCCGCTGCTGGGTCGCCTTGATGAGCGGAAACGGCCCCGATGACCCCCTGTTCCTCCAGTACAAGGAAGCCCAACCCTCGGTCCTGGCCCCCTACTCGGAGACTCCCCGCTGGGAGTGCGAGGGCAAGCGCGTCGTGGTGGGACAGCGGCTCATTCAGGGCTCGCCGGACATTTTCCTGGGCTGGGGAACACAGCCGAACGGTGGCCATTTCTATATACGCCAACTCCGGGACATGAAGGGCGGCGTGGAGTTCGACCCGAAGCGCGTGAACCAGCTTCCCGAATACTGCAAGCTCTGCGGGTGGGCCCTCGCCCTGGCACACGCCAAGTCGGGCGACCCTGCCGCCATCGCCGGCTATCTCGGCAAGAGCGACGGCATGGACGAGGCCGTCGCCCGTTTCGCCGCCGCCTATGCCGAGCAGACCGACCGCGATTACGACGCCCTCGTCAAGGCGGCCAAGGAGAAGCGGATTCGCGTGGCAAAGACTGCGAATTGAACTGGCTAGCCGCGGCCGGATATCGAGAAGGTGAAGTGACGAACAGCATAGTGACCGAACTACAAATCTCAAATTACAAATCCCAATCCACAAACAATTCCCAAAGCTCAAATTCCAAACGGTGGTTGTTTGAAATTTGGTGCTTGGGATTTGGTGCTTGTTACTTTGCATCGTTCCAGGCGGCCATTCGTTCTAGCCGCCTCAAAACGGAACCCGCGAAGGGAGCAGGCCTCGACTTCATGTTATAGCGAAGCAACGGATTCCGAGATCCATGTTGAACACAGTGCACGGGTCAATATCTGAAGCAGCTCGTCGATTTCTGCCGGGTTTGAGCACGCCTGGACCATTCCGGACCTGCATGCGCTCGATTCGGAATTGCTCCGTGGCGCGCCATATAGTGACAGGTCTGGCGCTGGCAACCCTTTATCTGGCTGTGCCGCCGGCAGATGCCGCATCAGCCGCGCCGGCACGAGAGCGGCCGCTGCGCGTAGTCACCATCGCCGTTGCGCCATTCGTGCTGCCGAAGACCGACCCTCCGGCCGGCTTCAGTATCGATCTGTGGATCGAGCTGGCGCGGCGCATGGGCGCTGAATTCACCTGGAGCGTGGTGCCGACCCCCCCAGAGGTGCTGCAGGCCGTGCAGCGTGGCGATGCCGATGTCGCCATCGCCGCCATCACGATGACGGCGGAGCGCGACAAAGTCGTTGATTTCTCGCATCCGTATTTCGATTCCGGTTTGCAGATCATGGTGCGTGTCCAGGATGAGAGCGCCTTCCTCACCACCCTCCGGTCGATTCCATGGCCGGCCATCGGAAACCTGTTCGGAGCGGCTATCGTCATCATCTTTCTTCTGGCCAATGTGTTTTGGCTCGTCGAGCGGCGCAGAAACAACGACTTTCCCAAGAGCTATCTGCGCGCCATTGGCGAAGGTCTGTGGGGGACCATGCTGATAGTCGCGACCGGCGAGCATGGCGATCGCAATGCACCCGGCGTCGTCAAGCGCGTTACGGTGGTATTGATGTGGCTGCTTGGCGTCATGCTGATCGCCCAGCTGACGGCGACGGTCACCTCATCGCAAACGGTCCAGCGCCTTCAATCGAGTATCCGTGGCCCGGACGATTTGCCGGGCAAGACGATTGCCAGCGTGCCGGGGACAGTCGCAGGAGACTATCTGACCCAACGCGGATTGCCCTTTGTCACCGTGAACTCTGGTCCCGACGGAATCCGGATGCTCACCGAAGGCGAGGTGCAGGCCATCGTCTTCGATGCGCCGGTGCTCCAGTACTATGCTGCCAAGCAGGGGAACGGACTAGTACAGGTGGTCGGCCCGATCTTCCGGCAGGAGAAGTACGGCATTGCCGTCGCCGAGGGGAGTGCGCTGCGCAAGCCGATCAACCAAGCGTTGCTCGAACTCTACGATGACGGAACCTACGAGAAGATATACGCAAGGTGGTTCTCGCCGAGTGCCTCAGGAGTACCTTAGGGGTCAGACTGAGCCCTGACAGTTTGTTGAAGAACGATTCGTCACCGCGGAGCAAGCCGGGGTCCAGAAAACGCGCTTCATGCCGGTAACACGATTGCGCGTGGTGCGAAGAAAAAAGCCACTTCCATTACACCTCTGATAACAATTGCCAGGCTGCTGCTGCACGCAAGCGCGATGCTCGCTGTCGCGTGCGGCTGCGCACAAGGAGCGGCGGGCGATACGCTCGCGCAGGTGAAAACGCGCGGCACGCTGCGTTGCGGCGTGAGCGAGGGCATCGCGGGCTTTTCGATCAAGGACGCGGCCGGGCGCTGGATCGGGCTCGACGCCGACTTCTGCCGCGCGGTGGCCGCCGCAGTCCTCGGCGACCCGGAGAAGGTGGAATTTCGGCCGCTCAAGGCCTCGGAGCGGTTCCCGGCCTTGAGCGTCGGCGTCATCGACCTTCTCGCCCGTAACACGACCTGGACGATGAGTCGCGAGGTGCTGATCAATATACGGTTTCCGGGCGTGCTGTTCTACGACGCGCAGGGATTCATGGTCGGCGCAAACTCGGGCGTGAAGACGGCGGCGGGCCTGGGAGGGGCGACGATCTGTGTCGTGAAGGGCACCACGCACGTGGAACAATTGATCGACTATTTCGACGGGCGCGGAGACAAGATCCAGCCGCTGGTCATCGACTCCGAGATCGGCGCGGCCGATGCCTTATTCGCCGGCAAGTGCCGCGCATTTACCTCTGACGTGTCGCAGCTCGCTGCGGTGCGGCTGCGCGCGCCGGGCGGGCCGCAGGCCTTCACCATTCTGCCCGAGCGCATTTCCAAGGAACCGCTTGGGCCCGCGGTGCGACCCGGCAACGACGCCTGGTTCCTGACGGTGCGGTGGGTGCTCTTTGCGCTCATGGCGGCCGAGGAATTCCGGATCACGCGGGCGAATGTGGAAGCCACTATGACCGAGACGCACAGCGCGCCCATGCGACGATTCCTCCAATACCAGAAGCAATACGCCAGGGCGCTCGGCGTGCGCCCGGACTGGATGGTGCGGGTGATCAAGGCCACGGGAAACTACGGCGAGATGTACGAGCGCAACCTCGGCGGCGAAAGCGCGCTCAAGCTCGAACGAGGGCTCAACCAGCCCTGGACGCAGGGCGGCCTGATGTACGCGCCGCCGCTGCGCTGACCGATGGCATTGCCATGAGCGACTTCCAGGTCTACCTCATGATCGGGATTTTCGCGGCGGTGATCCTCGTCATCGCCTTCGACCTCGTGGACATGGCGGTCGCCGCGCTGCTCGGGGTCGCGGCGATGATCGCGACGGGCATCCTCAATGACAGGGACTTCCTTGTCGTGCCGGCGACCGCGGGCGGCGCCATCTCGCTGCTGTTCGGGGGCATGGTGGTGGCGCATGTGCTCGAGAAATCGGGCATCTTCGAGCGGCTCGGCGCGCCGTTCCTGCGGTTCACCGGCGGCAGCGGCAAGCGCTTCCTGCTCCTGCTCGTGCTGGCGGTGGCCGCGGTGTGCGCGTTTCTGCCGAACGCGACCACGGTGATACTGCTCGCGCCGCTCATCATTCGAACTTCAAAGGCTCTTGGCGTGGGTTACGTGGGACCGATGGTGCTCACCGCGATCGTCAGCAATGCCGCCGGGCTGCTCACGCTGGTCGGAGATCCGGCGACGTTCATCGTCGGCAGCGCGATCGGTATGACGTTCACGCAGTACCTGAAGCAAGTAAGCTTCGGCGGCGTGCTCGCCGTGCTGGTCATCGTGCCGCTCCTGCCGTGGCTGATGCCGGAGGTCTGGAGCGCGCACCGTGCCCTGCCTGCCGCGAATTCCGCGCCGCGCATCACGCGGCCGTGGTTTGCCGCGCTTGCGCTTTGCATTCTCGCCTTCATGGTGCTCATGTTTCTCTTTGGCGACGCGCTGCCGGTCAGGATCGTGCCGCCATCGGTGGCGATTCTCGCTGCTGCCCTGGCGCTGCTTGTCATCTACGGTGCGCGGGTCGAGTCAGTGGACGACGCGCTGCGCGCGGTGGACTGGAAGACACTGCTCTTCCTCGGCGCGATCATGTGCCTGATGCAGGGGTTCACCAAGACCGGCCTGTTACAAGGGCTGTCGCTCAAGCTGTACGGCTGGTTCGGCACCGAGTTCACGCTGGTCGCGCTGGTGATACTTGCCGGTGTCGGCGTTCTTTCGAGCGTTCTCGCCAACATCCCGGTGGTGGCGGCCTCGGTCGTCATGATCAAGGGCTACCTGGTCGCCGCCGAGGCGGTTCCCGAGGTGGCCCTTTCCGGAGAATTCAGCGACTGGCCCGCCGCCGTGCTGCCGGTGTTCGTCGCCATGATGTTCGGCGGAACCCTCGGCGGCAACGCGACGATGATCGGAGCCTCCGCCAACATCGTGAGCGTCGGGATCTGCGCGCGTGAGGGCGAGCGCGTGACCTTCGTGCGTTTCCTGCGCTACGGGCTGCCCATCACCCTGGCCCAGCTCGCAGTCGGGGCGCTCTACGTGCTCGCGTTGGTCTGGCTGTTAAAGTAGGGGCACATCCGGCGTCATTGCGCGCGCTCATGTGCTACAGTTCAATCCAGTTGCTGTGAGACAATTTCTTCGCGCTCTCCGTGAACCGGAAACGAGTCCCTCTGCGCCTTGACTCTGCCGCCGCTGTCTTCGCGATCTTTGGACTTACGGCCTGCGCCGTGAGCCCCACGGCCCCGGCTGCGGACGCGCGCGGCGGCGACCCACTCGAGCGCCGCACGGCGGCGGCGACTGCCGACGCGATACGCCTGCAGAGCGAGCTGATGGCGCTCGCAGATACTGCGCTCGCGCGCATGGTCGCGGAGACTGCCGCCGGCGTCCGGGATAAGGATCCGAATGTGCAGGAAATTAGCCACGTAACGCGACTGACGCTCGGCACGTCGCTGCTGGCGATCGTCACGGGTCCCGATCCGGTGGATGCACTGCTCGACATGCTTACGTTTGCTACATTGGTTGCCGACGCAGCACGCAACGCAGCCAGAGGCAAGGCCGCCGACAGCCCGGAAGCACGCATGCTCAAGGCGTTGGAACTGAACGAAGCGGATGCCTGGAGACTCGCCGAGCGCTGGCTGGACCCGGCGGCGCGCGCCGCGCTGCGCGAGCAGATTCTCAGTTGGCCGGGCCAGCGACGAGCGCCCGCGGATGTTGCCTACGTCCGGCTTTCCGATTTGCCCCGCACGGGGCCGACTACAGCCGCGGCGGTTGAGGGCGTGCTGGATTCATTGCGCGCGGCGGTCAAGCAGGCCGAGCAGGTGCGGTTGCTGGGCGAGCGCTCGCTTTATCTCGCGCAGCGCATGCCGTTCGCGCTGCGCTGGCAGGCCGAGGCCTTTGCCTACAATACGCTGGCCATGGACGAATCGCGGCGGTTGCTTGAGGGAATCAGCGGCCTCACGGCCAGCGCCGATTCAGCGGTGCGTGAAGTTGCCGGCATGCCGGCGCAACTGTCGCGCGAGCGGGAAGCCGCACTGCAGGACCTGTTCGCGCACATCGAGCGCGAGCGCAGGGCGACGCTCGAGCAGCTGGCGGTGATGGTGCAAAAGGAGCGCTCGGCTGCCCTCGCCGAGACCGGCGCAGCCGTCGCCGCGCAGCGCAAGGCATTGATCGACGACCTGATCGGCGTCGCGGGCCGCGCGGAAGAGAGGGGTGTGCACTGGGCCAACGTCGCGCTGATGGTCGGAGTAGCGCTGATCGTGGCGCTGCTCGCCAGCTTGCTCGGCATGCTGCTTCTCTACCACCGCCTGGTCCAGCGCATGGACCGCCGGTCTCTCTCGGGGTCAGGCGCGCGCGTCGCGGGCGACACGGCGACCCGTTAACACGACCTGCGCTACGGCGTTCCGATCACCCTCTGCCAGCTCGCGGTGTCGGCGCTCTACGTCTTCGTGATGTTCCGGCTGGTGAAATGACTGGCATCGCGAGTTTCCGCGAACTGTCCCCATCCCGCTGGATAAAAGTGTCGGGAACCTTTCCCGGGTTTGAAAGCAACAACGAAGTTCCTTACGATAAGGACATTTCTTACTTCGGCCCGATTCAGCCATGATCGTCAGCAAGCTAACCTCCAAGGCACAGACCACGATACCGCAGGCCTATGCCGACCTTTAGCCAGGGCGACGTCATCAAGGTGCCGTTTCCCTACACCGACCGACCGACCAGGCAGTCGCGACCTGCATTCGTCGTATCGACCGGTGGCATCGAGGCGTTGCACGGGCTGCTATGGGTCGTGATGGTCACGAGCGCGCAGAACCGGGGGTGGCCGGGCGATGTTCCTGTGGCCAACCTGAGGATTGCCGGACTTCCGGCCCCGTCCCTCATCCGGACGGCGAAGATCGAGACAATCGAGGCATCTGACGCTTCGAAACTCGGGCGAGTGTCGGCGCCGCAGCTCGGGCAGGTCATGCAGCGGATCATCCGCGAGTTGGGCGGATCCGTCGGACTCGGCCAGAAGTAACGGCTGGCACATAGCGCATTCCGCAGGCCCCGCGACGCCGAGATTGCTGCTGCGCGAGTCTCTCCTCCTCTTCCTGTTTCTGTTCGCCATTGACGCATGGCTGGATAGAGGAATCCCCTTACAGTTCATTGTGTTAACGCTCGTCCATTGGGTTCTCTATAAATGGGTGTTATTGGGTGTATTATTGGTTGCATGCCCCGAGCCGACGCCATCCAGATTACCCCGGAGATCCTGAGCCTGATCGCCAGGATCGACGAGTTCAAGGGCGCTTGGCGCGCCTTGGGCGCGCTCGCCCCCGATCGGCTGTCGGCTCTGCGCCGCGTCGCCACGATCGAGAGCATCGGCTCGTCCACCCGTATCGAAGGCGGCAAGCTGTCGGATCGCGAGGTCGAGCGCCTGCTGTCAATTCTGCAGATCAAGTCCTTCGCCACCCGGGACGAACAGGAGGTGGCTGGTTACGCAGAGCTGATGGATCGGGTGTTCGCCTCGTGGCAGGGCATTCCCGTCACCGAGAACCACATCAAGCAGTTGCACCAGATCCTGCTCCGCTACAGTGAGAAGGACACTTGGCATTGCGGGAACTACAAGACCAGTCCCAACAACGTCGTCGCCTTCGATGAGAACGGCGTGCAGATCGGTGTCGTGTTCCAGACGGCCGCGCCCTTTGACACGCCCCGACTGATGACGGAACTGGTCACCTGGGTGCAGGAGGAACGCGAAGCGGGACGCCTGCATCCTCTGCTGATCATCGCGCTCGCCATCGTGGTGTTTCTGGAGATCCACCCGTTCCAGGATGGCAATGGTCGACTCTCCCGGGCGCTCACGACGCTGCTGCTTTTGCAGGCGGGCTATGCCTATGTGCCCTACAGCTCGCTGGAGAGCGTGATCGAGCAGAACAAGGAGGCCTACTACCTGGCGCTGCGGCAAACCCAGGGAACGATCCGCTCCGACGCCCCGAACTGGCAACCGTGGCTGGTGTTCTTCCTGCGGTCGCTCGCTGAACAGGTCAGGCGGCTGGAGAAGAAGGTTGAGCGCGAAAAACGGGTGCTGGCCTCGCTACCAGAATGCTCGCTGCAGATCGTCGAGTTCGCTCGCGAGCACGGGCGCGTCACCATCGGTGAGGCCATCAAGCTCACCGGTGCAAATCGCAACACGCTCAAGCAGCATTTCCGCGCCCTGGTCGAACGCGGATACCTGAACCAGCACGGCAGCGGGCGTGGGGTCTGGTACGAACTGCGTTGATTATCGAGTCGCCGTGGGCAATTCTCTCAGAGGCTGGCGCTGGGGCAGGGCTATCCGCTATATCACGTATCTCACCGCCGCGTTCATCGTGGTGGTTGTCGCCGCGGCGTTCCTCCTTCCGGAATTTCTGGACAGTCCCGCAATCAGGTCACAGCTCCAGCGCAAGCTGTCCGAAGCGGTGCAGGGCGAAGTCGCCTGGGACGATTTGAGCGTCCGGATCCTGCCATCGCCGCGCGGCGTCCTGCGCAAGGCGCGAGTGAATATTCCGGGCAGGTCGAGCGTGCGAGCAGAGCAAATCGAGATGCAGGTGCTGTTCTGGCCATTGCTGGGCGGACAGGTCGCGATCGCGTCGGTCCGCGTCACGCGGCCGGAGATTCGCGTGAACATCGCACCTGCCGCGCCCGCCGCGGCAAAGGAGGGACCGGAATCCGACGGCACGGATCCGGTAGCCCGGTACCGGTCGGTGGCGGGGGCGATGGCAGACGTGGTTCGCAAATTCGCGCCGGACTCGATCCTGACGGTCGAGAACGCTCGCGTGGAAGCACATATGCCAGGCCTGCCGCTGATCGAGCTTGACGATTTGTCCGTCCGCGCGCGCAGCGGGCGCGAAGGCATGGACCTCGAGGTGGTGATGGCGAGCCGGTACTGGAGCCGTTCGACGCTTTCCGCACACATCAAGTTTGCCGACCTGTCCGGGACGGCGGCCGTCGAAGTGGACGACTTGAGGCCGCAAGACTGGCTGGACCGGTTTCTCGGGAAGGCGCCCATCCGCTTCGCGGTTGCCGCCGCAAGCTTGCGCGCGCAAGTGCGGACCGATGCGAAGACCGCGCTCGAATGCGACTTCGACTTGCGTGCCGCCGCCGTTGACGTTTTGCGTGCCGCGGAACGCGTGCCGGTTGCAGGTGTCGAGGCGAGGGGCAGGCTCACCGCCAGCGCTCAGGAAACGGAGATCAGGCTGGAAGAGGTGCGGCTCGGTGCGAGCCGGCTCTCCGGCGGAAAGCTCCGATATGAGGTAGAAAGCGGTGCCGGTTCCGGAGGCGTCGACTTCGATCTCGACCTGGCGCAAGGGATGGACGCCACGCGGCGTCTCGTTCCCGAAGGCGCAGGCGCGGTTCTGGCCCGGTTCCAGCCGATCACGGGACGGGCGCAGGGCCGCGTGCGGTTGGCTTCCGGGCGTTCCGGATGGAGCGTCGGCGTGGACGTCCTGAAATCGGATTCCTCAATAGAGGTGCGCGATTTTCCCGTCCCGGTGCGAGTCCTCAGCGGTGCAGTCGAGATCAATCCGAAAGGCGTGAAGGTGGAGCGCGTCGCGCTGTCGATGCCGGCGGGGGAGGTGCTGCTTTCGGCGCTGCACTATACCTACAGGGACGATGCGGTCACCGGCAGCGCAGGCTTTGACGTCGATCTCGCGAAGACGCTGGACAACGTCCGCGGCGCGCTGCCGGCGCAGAATCGTGAAGCGCTTGCCGTCATCCAGTCCATCAGCGGGCGCGCGCAGGGCAACGCCCGGTTTGCCGTCGGCGGCGGGAACTGGAGCGCGGGGGTGGACGTCTTAAAGTCGGATGCCGCGGTCGGATTGCGCGACTTGCCGGGGCCGGTGCGCCTCGCCGGGGCGTCAATCGAGATCGATGCCGGTAACCTGAAGGTAGTCCGCGCCGCACTCTCGATGCTCGACTCACAGGCGCTCGTATCGGCGACCGTCAGCGACTACCGCACGGAGCGTTTGCAGGCGACGGCCAGCCTATCGGAAGGGGTGGTGGGTGATGAGCTGCTCGCCTGGATCTGGAAGATCGCGCGGCTGCCGCCGCATCTGGAACTCAAAGCTCCGGTGCACATCGCCGCGCAACGAATCGCATGGACCCCGAAGCGCGCCCTTGATGTGGCGGCGACGGCCCGCTTCGGCGCAGGGCAGGAAGTTGCCATCGAACTCGGCTGGACGCCGGATGCGCTCGATATCCGGCGCGCAGCAATCAAGGATGAACGTAGCGAAGCGGTGGTCGCGATCCACGCCAGGGGCAAGGTGCTGGAAGGCAGGTTTTCCGGCGCGATCTACGGCACGAGCACCGCAGCCATGTTTAGGAATCCGCAATTGACTGCGGGTAGCGCCACCGGAGACCTGCGCTTCACCTACGATCGCGATAACCCCCGCCGCACGACGGCCGATGGCCATCTGAAAGGAGAAGCACTGGACCTGGCGTGGCTGCTCCGCCGGCCCGTGAAGATCGATCGCATAGACCTGGCGGCGGACGGCTCGAGCTTGCGTATCGGCGAGGCGACCATCAATTGGGCCGAGCAACGTGCCACGATACGAGGCGAGGTCAAGCTTGGCGCGAGCGGCCCGGTTGTCGATGCGCAACTGGATTCCCCCGGCATCAACCTGGATGCGCTGTTGCCTTCCGGGAGCAAGACCGCCGCGGATGTGAAACCCGCACCGGCCGCGGACGGCAAGAACGAGGCGCCGCAGTTATGGCCGCTGCCGGTGACCGGCCGCATCGCCGTGCGTTCGGACTTCGTTCAGCGCGGCCGCCGCACGGTCGCCCCCGTCGCGGCCACGCTGGTGCTGGAGGAACGGCGCGCGCGTCTTGACCTCACGCAGGCGCAGTTGTGCGGCATCTCGCTGCCGCTGACGATCGAGGCAACGCCCCAGGGCCTCGCCGCCTCGGCGCGCATCGCGGCGCAGAATCAGCAACTGAAGCAGACCGCTCACTGCCTGTCTGACCAGGGCGTGCTGATCACGGGCGATTTCGATCTCAAGGCCGAAATCAGCACGCAGGGCAGAATCCCTGATCTTGCGCGCAACCTCAAGGGAACGGTTACGGCTGAATCGCGCGACGGCAAGGTCATGAAGTTCGCACTCCTCGGCAACATCCTTTCCATGACGAACGTCGCGGCGCTGGTCGAGCAGGGCGGCCCGAAGCTCGATGACACAGGATTTCCCTACCGCACGATCTTGGTCTCGGGACATTTCGAGAATGGCAGGTTCATCGTCGAGGAGAGCGCCTTGCGCAGCGATGCGGTGGGGCTGGTGGCGACCGGATGGATATCCGTTCTCGATTACCAGAGCCGGCTGTCGGTGCTGGTCGCGCCGTTCAGCCGCGTGGACGAGCTCGTGCGCAAGGTGCCGATCCTGGGCTACATCATTGGCGGCACCCTCACCAGCGTACCCGTCGGCGTCAGCGGCGACATTCGCGACCCGCTCGTCGTGCCGCTCGGCCCGGTAGCGGTGACGAACCAGTTGCTGGGCATTTTCGAGCGCACGCTGAAGCTGCCGGGGAAGCTGATTGCGCCGCTGGATGGCGGCGGGAGAGCGCAGCCGCCGGACGGCAAGTAACGGCGTAAAGGGTGAGTGGTGAATAATGAATGGACTGAACCGATTTTTATATTATTTGTCTTTCCGAAGTGGAGGCGACAGACAGCTCCACGGGCGAGTTGCTCGGTATGAGAGTCAAGGTGGGCACAGGCGAGCGCCTGGCCAAATTCGGGGACAAGGATCCCATAACGCTCGAGCGCGTCAAGCCGCTCCTGGGCCAGATGGCCGGGCAAGCCTTTCCGGAGTTGGGAAAGTACGTCAAGGCCAGGTGAAGACCCGCGTCAGTGGTGCGAGTTTTTCGGAACGATTCGAGGGTTGGATATCGTTTGTAATTTGGGATTTGGGATTTGGGATTTGTGGTTTGGGATTTGCAATTACGGCGTGCCAAGGATCAGGTAGAGGCTCCAGCGTCCACCTTCCCCCGCGCCGAGGCCGAAATAGGCCGGGCCGATGGCCGTTGCCGCGGCCAGGAACACCGAGCCGGACCAGATCGTGCTGGAGGGCAGGCTGTCGAAGCGGTCCTGTATCTTGCCCGCCTCGAGCGATACGCCCGCGTAGACACCCGAGCCCAGTAGGTCCGGCAGGGGGACGGCGCGGTTGTAATACATCGCCCGTCCGAACGACATCCGGCGGCCGGAGAATTCGTTGATACGGTAGCCCGATAGCCGCAGCGGTCCGCCGAGGGTGAACGTATCGTACGCCGGCATGTCCGTTCCCAGGTCCGTGCCGCCGGAAGCGCCGAGGTTCAGGGTATGTGCGCCCCAGCTTCTCGCCCCGAGGAGTTGTCCTTCGACCCGCTTGTAATTGCGATCCGATCCGAAGCCGTCGTCGGCCATGTAGGCCGAGGCGGTGGCGCGAAAGCCTGCACGCGGGAACCAGGCATGGTCGAGCTGGTCCACGAACAGCAGCGCCCGGGGTCCCGCCGTGTTTTCATTGATCGCAGGCAGCGCGGGAGAACCCGTATCGACTTTCGCGTCTACGTGCCGCCACAGCGCGCCCAGCCGCGCTTCGCCCCAGGTGCCGAGGACAGCGCCTGTGTCCAGCCCGAAGCGCGCCTCCTTCGCGTCATACTCCGCAACCCGGTTTTCCCCGACGAATACGCCGCGGGTGGCCTGGCTGATCCGGGCGTACGGGGCGACGAAGTAGCGGCCGCGCGCCTCCACCGGCTGGATAAACTCGGTCAACAGGTATGCATTCTGGCCGATCTGCGCCTCGGTGAGCCATTCGCCGCCGAGCCGGTTCAGCCAGGTCTTGCGGTACTGGACCAGCAGGTTGAAGATGTTCTCTCCCTGGAAGTCGGAGGCGAGAGCCAGCCCGAAGCGCAGGTAGTCAGGTCCGGTGCTTTTCTCGCGCGGCTCGATGACCAGGACACGGCTGCCCGGCTCCTGCTGGATGCGGTAATCAATGTTTTCGAAGTCCCCGCGCCCGTAGATGCGCCGCAGGTCGGCGCTGATTGTTTCCTCCGTGAGCGGCTCGCCCGGCTTGCTTTCCACCAGCGGGCGCAGGACTTCCGGGTTGGATCGTTGCAGGCCCTCGAAGCGAATCTCGTCCACCGTGCCGAGACCCTGCCGCTCGAGAGTCTGCGCCTGGCGCAACGCCGCGTACTGCTCCGGCGGCACGCTGTAACGCTGAAGCGATCCGGCCAGCTTCCGCGCCGCCTCCTCGCCGATGCGGATCGCGTCGGCGGCGCGCTCGAAACTGCCGGCGGAAATGTCTCCAAGATCGGGGGCGATGAGCACATCGCGGCCACCGAGACTCTTCAACTGATCCTCAACATTCACCTTGCCGAGGAAATTGATGAGTTGGCCGGTGACCGAGAGAGCCGAGGTGATCTCGGAGCGCTTGAGCGGGGGGGTCGAGATGTTGACCGCGATCACGACGTCGGCGCAGACTTTGCGAGCCAGGTCGATCGGCAGGTTGTTCGCGATGCCCCCGTCCACGAGCAGCCGCCCGTCGATCTCCACCGGCGCCATCCCTCCCGGGACAGACATGCTGGCGCGCATGGCACGGCTGACGCTGCCGCGATCGAGGACGACCGCCTCCCCGGTCTCGATATCGGTGGCAACCGCGCGGTATGGAATGGGAAGCTTCTGGAAACTGTCAATCCCGA
>Ga0184637_10001114_pt1 | contig 18723 bp, 14 predicted proteins | sample PLM3_127_b2_FD_133143 | JGI IMG/M metagenome (GOLD analysis project Ga0184637, IMG submission 133143) | Groundwater sediment microbial communities from an aquifer in East River, Colorado, USA - PLM3_127_b2 | ecosystem: Environmental > Terrestrial > Soil > Riparian zone | place: USA: East River...
GCCGAAGGTGACGACGGCATATCTCATGGGGTCAGACTCCATACATGACTCGACTCACGGCCTTGAGTCGGTTGGTGAATGGGGTCTGACCCCATCCAACGCCTTCCGCCCGATGTCGGTTCGGAACTGCATGCCGTCAAAACGAATGCACGACGCGGCGCGGTAGGCCACGTCGATGGCCTCGCGATAGCCGGCGCCACGGCCGACAACGGTCAGCACCCGTCCACCAGCCGTCACCAACTGTCCGTCGCGTTGGCTGGTGGCCGCATGGAAGACAAGGGCCCCGGGCATCCGGGATGCCTCCTCGGTACCCGTAATGACATTGCCGGTCTGCGCCGACTCCGGGTACCCTGCCGCCGCCAGCACGACTCCCACGTGCGGCTCGTCGCGAAAGCGCGCCGCGCGCGATGGCAGCACGCCGGTGGCGGCCGACCCGAGCAGCCACGACAGGTCCTCATCGAGCCGTGGCAGCACGACCTGCGCTTCCGGATCGCCGAACCGGACGTTGAACTCGACGACCTTGGGACCACTGGACGTCAGCATCAACCCCACGTACAGGAATCCGCGGAAGGGATGACCCTCGCGTTCCATCCCGTCAAGCACTGGCCGGACAATCTCGTCGAGCACGCGACGCTCCATCTCGGGCGTCAGTGGCGGACTCGGCGCGAACGCCCCCATCCCGCCGGTGTTGGCGCCGCGGTCATCGTCAAAGATGCGCTTATGATCCTGGGCTGAAGACAACGAGAGGCAGGCCCTGCCGTCGGCCAGCACGAAGTACGACGCTTCCTCGCCAACAAGAAACTCTTCGAAGACGAGGCGTTCGCCGGCAGCGCCAAAGCGGCGATCGACCATCGTCATGCGCACGGTGTCTTCCGCAGACGCGCGGTCTTCGGCAATCACGACACCCTTGCCCGCGGCCAGACCGTCGGCCTTGAGGACGACCGGATACCCGAAATCGCCGGACGCAATCGCCGCGTACGCGGCGTCCGCCGAATCGCACAGGCGGAAGCGCGCCGTCGGGATGCGGTGGCGCTCCATGAAACGCTTTGCGAACGCCTTGCTCGATTCCAGCGCCGCCGCCGCCCTGGACGGTCCCACGATCGGGCGTCCCTCCGCAGCGAACAGATCCACGATCCCAAGGCTGAGCGGCAGTTCAGGCCCCACAACGGTCAGATCCACCGCTTCGCGCACCGCAAGGGCCAGCAGCGAGGCCGGGGGGCCGATTTCCGCGGACACGCAGCGCGCGTGGGCGGCGATGCCGGGATTACCTGGGGCGCAGAGCACCTCCGTCACGCCACGCTCGCCGGCGAGCTTCCACGCCATGGCATGCTCGCGGGCACCGCTGCCGACGACGAGAATCTTCATGGGCCGAGCTTAATTGCCTACCGGACAAGCATTTGGAGGGAGGGCGAAACGGCGTGCAGAAACAGGCGGGTCGTCCAGACTATTTCGTTGACGTGGCGGCGCGTTGCGCCTAGAATCCGCGCCTGCCTATGATAGCCTAATATATTCGGCACTTTTCAAAGGGCCATCACAGGGAGTCCCTGTTCGGGTGAGGGGGTGTTTCAAGGCGTGGCTGAGGTAAAGATCCAGGAAGGCGAGTCCATTGAGAGCGCGCTCCGCCGCTTCAAGCGCAAGGTGCAGCAGGAAGACATTATCAAGGACATCAAGAAGCATTCCTTCTATCTGAAGCCGGGTGACAAACGACGGGCCAAGCAGGCGCTGGCCCGGAAGCGGAACCGTAAGAAGCTTCGGCGCGAAACGGAGTGACGCGCCGGCGTGATCGACGAGCACGAGGGAGCGACCGATGGAGTTCCAAGACAAGAGCTTGAGGTGCGTGGACTGCGGCGACGATTTCACTTGGACGGCCGGCGAGCAGCTCTTCTTCGCCGACAAGCAGTTCAAGAACGAACCGAAGCGGTGCAAGACGTGCAAAGCGAAACGCGCGAACCGGGCCTCGGCTGGACCCGCCATGCGTGAGCGCGTTGAAACCCAGACCAGCTGCTCGGCGTGCGGCAAGGACACCACGGTGCCGTTCCGGCCAACGCAGGGGCGTCCGGTGTTCTGCAAGGAGTGCTTCCAGCTGCGGAAGTTTGCGGGCGCCGGCGGCGTCTAGCGAACGAACGGAGCCATCTCCCTCCCGATCGCTCCTGACATCGATCGCAGGGCCAGACCTCGGGCCTGGCCCCCTCGTTTTTGTGTGCTAGAATCGCGGCTTTTACGCAGACGGCGTTCATAGGGGAGAGGTATGCAGATCGAGGAACGGACGGCCGGTGACGTCATGATTCTGGACTTGAAGGGCAAGATGACGCTCGGCGAAGGCGACGAGATGCTGAAGGATAAGGTCAACAGTCTCGCGATGCAGGGAAGAAAGAAGATCGTGCTGAACCTGGCAGGCGTCCCCTATATCGACAGCGCGGGCCTCGGCGAAATCGTGCGGACTTACACGACCGTCAGCCGGCAGGGCGGCAGCCTGAAGCTGCTTGGCCTGACCAAGCGCATCACCGACCTGCTCTCCATTACGAAGCTATTGACGGTGTTCGAGACCTACGACAACGAAGCCGACGCCGTCCGGAGCTTCTCCCCTTCCGCCAACGTCTGACGGCCGCGCTGTGATGGCGCGCACCTCCTCGAATCCCGTCGCCGCGCGCACCGCCGAGCCGCGCCTGGAAACTGGCCGGCGGCCCACCCTTTCGCTCCTCGCCATCTCGCTGCGCCCCGAACAGTGGACGAAAAACCTGCTGGTGTTCGCGGGCGTGCTGTTCGGCGGCCGCCTCCTTGAACCGGATGCCGTCCTGATGGCCGCCGCCGCGTTCGCGATTTTCTGTGGTTTGTCGGGCGCTGTGTACGTATTCAACGACGTGTCGGATCGTGACGCCGACCGGCGGCATCCGTTGAAGCAGGCCCGGCCGATTGCGTCCGGAGATCTCCCGGCACCGGCCGCCCTGTTTGCCGCGGCGGTGCTCATCGTCGTCTCGATGACGGGGGCCTTGCTCATAAGCCCCGCGCTGGCTGCCGTCGCGGCCGGGTATGTGGTGCTGCTGCTCCTGTACTCGGTGGCACTGAAGCACGTGGTGATCATCGACGTCCTGACAATCGCGGGCGGTTTCGTCCTGCGTGCGATCGCGGGCGCCGTCGCCGTCAGCGTGCCCATTGGATCGTGGCTGCTGATATGCACCACGCTCCTGGCACTGTTTCTCGCGCTCAGCAAGCGGCGCCACGAGCTGCTGTTGCTGGGAGACGGCGCCGTGGACCATCGACGTACTCTGGATGAATACAGCCCGTACCTGCTCGATCAGATGATTGCCGTCGTCACGGCGTCGACCCTCATCGCGTACACGGTGTACGCCACCAGCGGCGACACGGCGCTGCGGCTGGGGACCTCGCGCCTCGGGCTGACTATTCCGTTTGTGCTGTACGGGATCTTCCGATATCTCTATCTGGTGCACCAGAAACTGGGAGGCGGCAGCCCGGCGGCCATGCTTCTGACGGATCGGCCCCTGTTGATGTGCGTGGGCCTGTGGGTCGCCACGTCCGCGTTGCTCATGTATTCGCCGCTCGGAAAGTAGACATGCCCCTCGCCACGGACGCCCCGGCCACCGACGTCACGCCCGCTCGCAGCCGTACCGCGCGCGTGGCGGTCGTTCGCACGCGGCCTGAAACCGTCATCGAAGACTACGGGCGCGTCATGGACCTGGCTGGCTATCGCGACGTGCTGTCCCGCGACCGTGACACGCTGATCAAGCTGAACCTGTCGTGGACAAAGTATTTCCCCGCGTGCTCATCGCAGCCGTGGCAGGTCGACGGCGTCGTGACGAAGATGCTGGGCGACGGGTTCGAGCGGCGGAGGCTCATTCCCGTCGAAAACAAGACGGTGGTCACCAGTCCCCGGGAGGGGTGCCGCAACAACCGCTGGGAGCGGGTGCTGACCCGCAACGGCCTGACGTTTACGCCGTTGACTGACGTCGAGTGGCGAAAGTATCCGTTCACGAGTCCCCTTCTGAAGCTGAACGACATCTTCCCGGAAGGCATTCAGATCCCTTCGATCTACCCCGGCCGGCAGGTCCTCCATCTGCCGACGGTCAAGACCCACGGTCATGCGGTCATGACAGGTTCCGTCAAGAACTCGTTTGGCGGGCTTCTGAAAGAAGTCCGCCACTACGCGCACAAATACATGCACGAGGTGCTCGTCGACCTGCTATACATGCAACGGGAGCTGCACCCTGCCGTCTTCACGGTCATGGACGGGACCGTTGCCGGCGACGGCGCCGGCCCCCGGACGATGATCCCGCGAGCCACGAACCTGCTGCTGGCGGCAGCCGATTCGGTCGCGATCGATGCGACGGCGGCGCGGCTCATGGGTTTCGATCCCCTCTCAATCCCGTTTCTTCGCATGGCGCACGAGCGGGGCCTGGGTATCGCGGATCCGCGCCAGATTGAGTTGGTGGGCGACGACGTTTCGCAGGAGAACTTTGGATTCCAGACGCGCCGGTCGCTGGTCATCTGGGGCGACCAGATGATCCGCAGGGGCTTCCTGCGGCCGCTCGAACGCCTGCTGCTCCATTCGCCGTTGATGGTGTGGGCGCCGTTTGCCTCGAACGTGTACCACGACCTGCTCTGGTATCCGACCATCGGGCAGTCCCGCATCCGCTCGTTCATGCGGACTGAATGGGGACAGCTCTTCAGAAAGTACTGAGCTCATGGATCAACATCAGGAAAGGCGACGAGGCCACTTCCACCGCGGCCGCCGCGGTCCGGACCGCCGCAGCCCGGACCGGCGCCCCCCTCAGCAACCGCAGGCGCAGGAGCGTCCCGGACGCGATCAGGTGGACGTGGAGCAGATCATGCGGGACATTCGCGGCCGGATCGCGCAGCGCCAGGGTATCGACCTGTCGAACCAGCAGATCCAGGACCTCGCAGCGCGGCGCCTCGAATCCATCCTCGACCCGCGGGCGATCAAGCCGTCGCTGCTGGACGCCCTGCGGCGCAATGCAGGGGTAGCCGTCGGGCGCACCGCCGACAAGGTGCCCAATGAACCGACGTTTACGTTCGAGGACACCACCATCTACGACTCTCACCGTGGTGCCCTTCGCCTGATGCGGCGGTTGCTCAACCCGCTGCTGAAGTTGTTGTTCAACCCGAACCCATTGATCCGCGCGCTGCACCTCCAGGCGCAATTGAATGTGGAGGCGGCTGAACGCGACTCGGAACGTGACAGGCGGCAGGCCGAATGGAACGCGCTTCACTATGAAATCGTGCAGCGGCTCGTCACGGAAGTGTCGCGAGTCACGCTCGAGCTGCAGTCGCTGTCGATGCGCGTCGAATCGCTCGATGCCAAGGTGGATTTCAACGAGCGACGCGTTCGCAGCATCGAAGGCTCGGTGCACCGGTCGCGGCCGCAGGGCCGGCCTGGTGAACCGGGCGCCGCCAGTCCAGTCGTAACCGCAAGTCCACCTGTGGCCGCAAGTCCACCCGCAGAGAGCGAGACGGCGCCAGGTGAGCCCGCAACCGCAACAGTGGAAGGCCCACCCCAACCTCCGTCGGAGGGCGCGCGGCGCCGGCGGCGTCGGCGGCGCGGCCGCCGCCCCGGTATGACGCCTGGCGAGGCAGCGCCGGTGGCCGCGCCGGTCCCACCCGGCGCTCCGTCGGTGCCTGCTGATACACAAGCAGAATCTCAGCCGGCGGACGAATACCTCGCGCAGGATGCCGAAGCCGCACCGGCGCCACTCGAGAGTGCGATGGACACGCCACCGGAGCGCGCGAGGGACACGTCACCGGGTCGTGTGATGGACGCGCCAGAGGAGCCTCGCGAATTCGCGCCCCCCGTGCCTGCACCCCAGCCTCCATCCCCGGTGCCAGATGAGCGCGCGGCGCCCGAACCGCTCGCCGAACAGCCTGACGCCGACCGCACCGAGCCCTGACGTCCGCGATGAGGCTCGCGATCGTCGTGCAGCGCTATGGCGCCGATATCAGTGGCGGCGCAGAGCTGCACGCGCGGTACATCGCGGAGCGACTGTCGGCGCGGACCGAGGTCCGCGTGCTGACGACCTGCGCGCGCGACTACCTCACGTGGCGCAACGAGTTTCCGCCTGGATCGGCTGAGATCAACGGGGTTCCGATTGAGCGGTTTCGCGTCTCGCGCGAGCGCAGCGTTCGCGATTTCGGGGTGCGATCGAGGCGGGTATTCGGCAGGACGCACTCTCTCCAGGAAGAGCTGGATTGGCTGAAGAGCGAAGGGCCCGTCAGCCCCGGTCTTCTCTCGAGGCTGCGCCGGTCTGCCGGCGAATTCGATTTCGTCGTCTTGTTCAGCGTGCGCTACCACCAGGCGTATTACGGTGCGCGCGCGGTGCCGGACCGTGCCGTGCTCGTACCGACCGCGGAGCGGGAACCGGCGCTCGGACTGGCGATCTTTCAGCCGATCTTTCGCGGCGTCCGGGCGATCATGTACAACTCCCTCGAAGAGCGCGCCGCGATTCATGCCGTCGCAGGTAACGAGCACGTCCCAGGCGTCGTCGTCGGCGTCGGGTCGGTCGTGCCGGCGGCCGTTGAACCCGCGCGCGCCAGGCAGAAGTTCGGGTTGTCGCGTCCCTTCCTGGTGTACATCGGCCGAATCGACGCGAACAAAGGGTGCGCAGAGCTGTTCGACTTCTTCCTTCGATGCGCGGACACCTCCGGCCGCGAACTGGATCTGGTGTTGATCGGTACACCGGCACTGCCGATCCCACCCCATCCGCGAATTCGTCACCTCGGTTTCGTGACCGATCAGGACAAGTTCGACGTGCTGGCAGGCGCCGAAGCGCTGGTCATGCCGTCGTATTACGAGAGCCTGTCGATGGTGGCGCTGGAAGCCTGGGCGCTCGGCCGGCCGGTGCTCGCCAACGCCAGATGCGACGTGCTGCTCGGCCAGTGCATGCGAAGCAACGCCGGCTTGTATTACCAGGACGCCAGGGACTTTGCGGCCACCCTCGATCGCCTGCTCGATGATCAGGCACTCGCGGGAGCGCTTGGCCGCAATGGCCGGGAGTATTTCGCGCGCCACTACAGCTGGCCTGTCATCGAACGCAAGTATCTCGAGATGTTCGACCGGCTGACGTCCGAGCCCGCGTCGCCGCGCATGGAACCGCTACCCGGATGGTTTGCGCGGCGGCGTCCGACCGTGCCGGCGGCGGTCGACGTGCTGGCCGACCTGCCGTCAGGACCTGTGGCCGATCCCGCCTCGTCGGAGGTGCCCGCGTGAGATTCGCGTTCGTCACGCCGCGCTACGGCGCCGATATTCCGTCGGGAGCCGAACACGCGTGCAGGCTGCTCGCCGAACAGGTCTGCGACCGTCATGGCGTCGACGTGCTGACGACCTGCGCGCGCGACCCGCTGACCTGGAAGAATGAGTATTCGGAGGGCTCGGATCGCGTGCGCGGCGTCCTTGTGCGGCGCTTTGCCGTCAACCAGGCGGGCGATGCCGCTGCCTTCGAGCAGCTGTCGTCGCGACTGTTTGCCGAGCCGCACAGCCGCGCGGACCAACAAGACTGGGTTCGCCTGCTGGGACCCTCGTCGCCGGCCCTCATCGACTACCTGAAACGCCAGCACCGCTCGTACGATGCCTTCGTGTTCTTCTCTCTGTACCACGCGACGACGGTGCACGGCATCGCCGTGGTGCCGGAGCGAAGCGTGATGTTTCCGTACCTGCGGCTCGATCCGGCGCTTCGATTCAGCATCTGGCATGAGGTGCTTGGATCGGCCCGCGGGGTCGGTTACCTGTCGGCCACTGAACGACGCCTGACCCGGGGCTTTCTCCGGCTGTTCCCCGCGACCGAGGAAATCGTGGGTGTGGGTGTCGACATGCAGGCGCAGGACACCTATCCGCGGCACCAGCAGGACCCGGCGGACACCCTTTCGGAGGACGACGAGGAGGGCGCGGCGCCGCCGGACGCGGCGCCGGAGTATCTGGCCGGCCGCGGCATTCCGTTCCGCCGCCGCCACCGTTTGTATGGATCATTCGCGCTCTATGGCGGCCGCGTGGAGCAGGACAACGGATGCGAGGAAATGCTGGAGTACTTCGACAGCTTTGCCGCCGCCAACGGCGACACCGCGCTGGTCCTCATGGGCGCGAAGCTGATGAAGGTCCCCGACGAGCCGTACATCCGCATGCCTGGCATTGTTCCCGACCGGGAGCGGATGATTGCCTACGAGGCGGCGGAGGTCACGCTCGCACCCGATCCCGACGACCTGCTGGCCCAATCGGTCCTCGAGAGCCTCGCCGTCGGGACGCCGGTGCTGGCGAGCGCCCGCAACGACGCCGCCGTCGAGCACTGCCGGCGCGCCAACGCCGGGCTGTACTACGCGACCCGCGAAGAATTCGTCGAGGCGCTGCGGTTGATGATGACCAATACGCGGCTGCGGGAACGGCTGGGCGAGAACGGCCGCCAGTACATCCGCCAGCACCACCAATGGGACGCCGTCGTCGGGCGGTTCGAGCGGCTGGTGATGAGAGTGAAGGGCCGCTGACTGTACGCCCATTGACGTAGGGGCCGGCTTCAGCCGGCCCGATCAAGACGATACGAAGTTCAGGGGTCAGCAGCTCGTCTGAATCAGAGCCTTTGAGTTCTTCGCGACTTCGTGGCCAGAACGTCTTGGTGGCCTTCGTGGTGAGCGTCTTCGTGGCCTTTGTGGCTATCGAAGGCGCTACTCGCGCGTCAGCTCCGTCGTGGGGAATGACTGACGCCGCGGCGATGCGGGCTTCTTCTCGTCCCCTTCGCCGGCCGCGTCGGGCCCGCCGTCTTTCTTCCTCCGCGGCCCGATCTCGTACCGCTTGATCATCTCGTTCAAGGTCGTCGGCTTGATGTGCAGCAGCTCGGCTGCGCGCTTCTGGACGCCCCCCGCCGCTTCGAGCGTCGACTCGATCAGCCGCTTCTCCACGCTCGTGATCACATCCTTGAACGAGATCCCCTCCGGCGGCACGACGAATCGCGGGATGTGGAACATCGGCGATGACCGCACGTTCTCCGGTATCAGGTCGGCGTCGATCCGCGGCCCGGGAGTCAGGACGACGGCGCGCTCGATGACGTTTTCGAGCTCGCGGACGTTGCCGGGCCAGTCGTAATCCATCAGCAGATCGAGCGCCTCGGCCGTCAGCTCCAGGCCGGCCTTGCGGTTCTCCTCGCTGTACTTGGCCAGGAAATGCTGGGCCAGGACCGGGATGTCCTCCTTGCGCTCCCGCAGCGGCGGCAGCAAGATGCTGATGACGTGGAGCCGGTAAAACAAGTCCTCCCGGAACCGCCCGTCGTCCATCATCTGCCGCAGGTCGCAGTTGGTGGCCGCGATAATCCGGACGTCGACCTTGATGGTGTCCATCCCGCCGAGCCGCATGAACTCGCGTTCCTGCATCACCCGCAGCAGCTTGGCCTGCGTTTCAACGGGGATGTTGCCGATCTCGTCGAAGAAGATGCTCCCCTTGTCGGCCATGTCGCACAACCCCTTCTTGGGGTACACGGCGCCCGTGAACGCCCCCTTCACGTGGCCGAACAGCGTCGACTCGAGCAGGTCCGACGGGAGGTTCCCCGAATTCACGGTCACGAACGCGCGGTCCGATCGCGACGAGTTGGAGTGGATGGCCCGCGCCACCAGCTCCTTCCCCGTCCCGCTCTCGCCCGTGACTAGGATCGTCGAGCGGCTCGGCGCCGCCTGAATGATCAGGTCGAACACCTGCTTCATCCGGGGACTGCGGCCGAGGAGGCCTGCAAAATTCTGGTGCTGTGCCTGCAGCGTCTGCCGCAGGGCGGTGTTCTCGGCTCTCAACTGCCGCCGCTCGACCGCATTCCGGACAACGACCAGCACTTCGTCGTTCTTGAACGGCTTGGTGATGTAGTCGAACGCGCCGCGCTTCATGGCCGATATCGCCGTCTCGACCGACGCGAAGGCCGTAATCATCAGCACGGGCAGCTCGTCGTCAAGTTTCTTCAGCTCATCGAGCGCCGCGATGCCGCCCATGCCGGGCATCATCACGTCGACGATGGCCGCGTCGAACGGAGCGGATTTCGCAAGCTCGATCCCCTCGGCGCCGGACGCCGCGAGGCGGACGTGGTAGCCCTCGCGCGTCAGCAGCGCGTCGAGGATCTCCCGCATGATGTCTTCGTCGTCGATGACCAGGATTGAGGCGTTACGCCGCATGGCTCTGACCTGCTCCTGCCCTGCTACGAGCGTGCCGCCCTGGACCCCGGTCCGGAGGCGGCGCGCACGGACCGCTCGGCGGGCACGGGCGGAAATTCCAGGACGAACCGGGTTCCCTGGCCCACGACGCTCTCGCAGTCGATCGAGCCGTGGTGCTCCCGCACGATCCCGTAGGTGATCGACAGGCCGAGGCCGGTGCCGTGGCCGATCGACTTGGTCGTGAAGAACGGGTCGTAAATCCTGGCCAGGTACTCGCTGGGAATGCCGGACCCGGTATCGGCAAGTTCTGCCGTCGCTTTGCCGTCGTTGACGGACGTCGTCACCGACAACCAGCCCCCCTTGGGCATGGCGTCCTTGGCGTTCAGGAACAGGTTGAGAAACACCTGCTGCAGCTTGTGCTCCAACCCGACGACCATCACAGGGCCCGTCCACAGTTCGCGGCGCACCCTGATGTGCTGGAGCTCGAACTGGTGCTCGAGCAGCGACAACACGTCGTTGATGACCGTGTTGAGATCGACGAGTGCGACATCCCCTCCCGCGGCCGACGGAGGTCGTGACAGGTTCAGCAGCCCGTTCACGATCTTCGCGGCCCTGAACGTCTGGCGTTCGATCTTCTCCAGCAGCCGCGTGCGCGGATCCTGCGGATCCGCGCCCTCGAGGAGCATCTGGGTGAAGCTGGAGATTCCGGTCAGCGGCGTGTTCACCTCGTGGGCGACACCGGCCGCCAGCAGGCCGATCGATGCCATCTTTTCGGAGATCTGCAGCTGCTCCTCGAGCTCGACCCGCCTGGTGATGTCTTCCAGGATGACGATGGTCCCGGCCGTCGTGGTCGCCTGGTCGTCGGACGCGCGCAGCGGGACAACGGCCGCGTTCACGATCATCGTGCGGCGGGCCGCGTCGCCACGGCCGGTGAGCGGGATGCGGGAGAGCGTGGCCCCGTTCGGCGTGTCGCGGCGCGCCGCGCCAATCGCCTCCACGACAGGCGCGTCGAACACGTCGCGGAGCGGCCGTCCCACGGCGTCGACGCGTGACACGCCGTAGAGCTGCTCGAGCGCCTTGTTCCACCGGACGATGCGATCGCCAAGATCGGTGACGAGCAGGCCGTCGTCCAGCGACTCGAGAATGTTCTCGTTGAAGGCGCGCAGCCGGTCGAGCTCGAGGGCCTTCACGTGGAGCTGCCGGTACAGGCGCGCGTTCTCGAGCGCGGTGGCGATCTGGCCGGCGACGGCGGACAGCAGCGCCGTGTCCTCGCTGCTCAGCGGCTCTCCGGTGTTCTTTCGCCCCAGCGCCAGCAGGGCAATCGTGCCTTCGTTCGACACGCACGGGATGAAGTAGTACAGGCCCGCGTCGCGCCAGAACTCCACGTCTTCGGCCGCGAACCGGCTGGCGGCAATCGGGTCGTCGAGCGCGACGGTGTGGCCCGCGTCCAGCCGCGCGCCGATTCCCGACCGCCTTGGCAGCGCGGGAGGATGACAATCGCCGAAGCCGGAGGCGCGGACCGATCCGAAATGCGGCGCCGATTCGTCCGCCAGCATCAGCGCCATCCGATCCACGAGCAGGGTTTCCATGACCCGCGAGACCAGCCGCTCCGCCAACCGGTTCAGGTCGAGGTCGCTGTTCAAATCGCGCGCAAACCCGACCAGGGCGCGGCGATAGTCGTAGCGATCGCGGTAGAAGGCGCGATCGAGGGCGTTCTGGATCGCCTGCTTCACCGGCGGCGCGAGCAGCAGGGCAATCACGGTGACCACCGCGGCGAGCACCCAGCTGTGCCCGGTGTCGCCGGTGGAAAAGACGCGCTCGAATCCCTGCAGCAGCACGACGTAGATGGCCACGACGGCTGCGAGCGCCGCCGCGTAGACGAGAGCGCGCTTGACGATCACCTCGACGTCCAACAGCCGGTACCGCACGATCGCAGACGCGTAGGCCAGCGGAATGAAACTCAGCGGAATGGCGGAGAGCTGCATCCACAGCGACGGCTCAACGCCCATCGCCCACGGAAGCGCGTAGCCGAGGACGAAGGGCGCGACCCCGAGCGCGGTCCCCCAGGCGATCCAGCGAAGCTGGCGCCGCGCCGTGATCGAGCGCACCTCCGCGAGCGCACGAATGAGCGCGGACAGCCCGGCCAGGAAACAGCCCACCAGGTAGACATACTCGAGGCGGTCGAGCGTCGCCACGATACCCATGAACACCGGCGCGTTCGCTCCGCTGCGTGCGAGGGCGATGATGCGCGCAGCGCCGAGCAGCAGCGCCGGCACGTAAATCAGCGGAACCAGGAAGCGACCGGCGCCACCCGACGTCCACCGCCGGCTGCGCTCGGGGAAGACCAGCGCAAAATGCAGGAACAGAGCGGGCAGCAGCAGGATGGAGAGGACGTCGCCCCAGTAGAAGATCCAGTCGAGTCGATCGAGGCGGCCACTGAACGAGAACGTGAACAGGCCGAAGAATGCGACCGACAGCCAGAAGAAATGGAGCGTGGCCGGGTCGCGCGGGCGGCGCAGCCTGACGGCGCCTCCAACGAGCAGCGTAAAAATGCCAAGCGAGGCGAGCAGGAAGTAAAACGGTCGCGCGCCGTTCGGGATCGGTGCAATGCGAAGATCGACGACTTCGCGCGCGCCGAGCCGGAGGACGGTGTACCGGGCCGTCGCGCCGGCCTCCGCCGCGTGCAGCGCCCTGACCACGTCGGACACGTCCTGGACGGGTCGGTCATCAATCGCGAGCAGCACATCGCCGCGCGCGAGTCCTACCGTTGCCGCAGAGGTGCCGTCCGCGATATCGGCAGCCAGCACGCCCTCCGGCCCCTGCACCCAGAGGACGCCGTCCTCCACCTCGCGGAAGCTCGCCCGCGCCACGATGTTGGCCACGCCGAGACACAGTAGCGCCGCGACCACCACAATGGGCAGTCCGGGCCGCGCCCACCGTGTCCTGAACGCAGCCGTGCCGGCCGTCGACCCTACCCTCACGCTCATGGAGTGATGGCGCAGGCGTCCGTGCGCTCCTGCGTCGTCTTGCGAAGGAGCAAACGATATACCACTGCGTGTCACGTCGTGCTCGTCGTAAATCACTGATAATAAACCGTTTACCGCCACAACTCGGACGGTCGAGTGACGCCGGATCCAACCACAAGGACTCGCTGTTCAACGAAATGGACGGCGAAAACGGAGCAAAAAAAAGTCAAAGGTCAAAAGCCGAAGGTCAAATCGAGTCTCCTTGCCGTTGAGTCGATTTGACGTGTGACTTGTGACTTTTGACTTTCTCTTCTTCAGAACCGAACGGTGACGCCTCCGACCACGCGCTTCGGAGACCGCACCACAAGCAGCTCGTCGTAGATCGAGGCGTCCAGGAAGTCGTCGTGGAACAGGCTCCGGATCGCAACCAGCATTTCCCATTGCGCCCCGGAGAAGTTCAGGAACGGCAGCGACTGATTGAGCTGCACGTCGAACCGCGTCCCCGGCCCGGCCGCCGCGGCGCCTGCATCCGCGAACCGCGAATTGATCCTGTACACGGCGAACACCTTGGTCTCGGTCACCGGCAGCGTGCTCTCGACCGACGTCGTGAGGTCGTGGACGCGCTCGTCGTTATCGCGAAGCACTGACACGGCGACGAGCGCCAGCGCCTCGGCGTCGGGCGAGCGCCGGACCCAGTTTGACCGCACGTTGGTGTAATCGATCGACGCCCGGATCCCGGTGGCCGTCGTGCGGCTCACGCTGACGCCCCAGCCGCGGGCGTCCACATCGCCCGCCGACGCCACGTAATAGTGACCGAGGCGCGCGGCCGCCGTCCCGGGCCGCACGACCCCGAAGAGGGTGACGATCTGATCGTCAACGGTCTGCCGAAACGCGCGTACGCCCGTCACGATGTGGCCCGCCCATTCGCGTTCAGCGGCGACCTCGACGTGATCGACTTGCTCCGGCACGAAACCGTGGCTTGACGAGACGGGTGAGAACGTCCGCTCGGGAGGCAGCCACGGGCCGCTCGATGGCGGAATGAACTCCTCGGCGCCCGGAGCGGCCGTTCGGCGCGAAACGGCCGCGCGCACCTTGAAGCTGTCGTTCTCGCTCGGCGTCACGGTCACGCTCGCGCGCGGGCTGAGCAGCGCCTGCTGTGCCAGATAATCGTAGCGCGCGTACTTCGCGCCGTAGCTCACGGTCAGTCGCGGATTGATCGTCCAGTCGTCGTACCCGTAGATCACGCCAACGTTACGGCCGCCTTCGGAGACCGCGGCAAGCGCATCGGCGTTGCCGCCGAGATACCGCTGCATGCCGTACGACAGCCCGGCATCGTAGCGGTGGACCGCCGGGGCGCGTTGGTAGGACCCGGCGACGAGCCATGATGAGAGGTCGCCCTGGGTCATGGCGCCGCGCATCGCCCAGTGACCGCCGCCGGTCGGCGCCTCGAGCGAGAGGAACGCGACCCCGCGCGGCAGCCAGGTCTGCATCGACAACAAATCCTGCGGGCGATCGAATGACGTGCTGGTGAGGAGATCGAACTGGCCGTTCCACGGCACCTCGGCAAGCAACGACGTGGCAAGCCGGGCAGGCGAGCCGACGACCGCGCGGCCCAGGCCGCCGAGCGAGTCGTCCAGGAACGAGCCGCTCGCGCCGGCGGCCTCGATCAATCCCGTCGCGGCGTCCTTGAGGACGCTGCGCTTCAAATGACGCAGCCGCCACGCGACTTCACCGTGATCGTGGGTCTCCGCCTCATCATCCGAGCCGGCCACCACCTCGGCCGGACCGACGCCCGCGGCCAGTACGGGGGCCGGCCGATCGCCGTCGGCGCGCCGCGTCAGGACCACGGTCGAGGCCGTGTTCGAGGCGCGATTGATCTGGATCAGGCGCGCGCGTGCCGGCAGATAGCCCTGGAGGTGGGCGCGGACGAGATATGGCCCGTACGGAAGGCTGCGGAACGCGAAGCGGCCGTCGCTGTCGGACACCGCGAAGGCCGTGGTCGAACCGAGCGCCGACACGACCGCCCCTGCGAGCGGTTCGCCGTGGTCATCCAGCACGGTCCCATACAGCTCGGCCTGGGGCAGGGCCACCACCTGCGCAATGGCCTGCGGCTGCGGCCGGAGCTGCGCGGACGCCGGCGCGGCGCTTGCCGCCACGCACATCACCGCAGCGAGGGAAAGCGGGGTGAAGGGGCGGATCATGGGCGCAGCGATTCTCCTAGCGGATCAGGCCTCGACGGTGAAACTGGCGTTCTGCGTCAGCGTCTTGCCGGAGATTTTGTCGGTGACCTTGATTTCGAGCCGATATTCACCAACCGGGAAGCTCATGAGCGGGACGACGAGACTGCCCGGAAGCTGGTGACCCGCCGCGACATCGAACTGGGGCGGCAGCGTGGAGGCGTTCAGCACCTGTGGTGCGGTCTTGTTGAAGTACTTCTCGCCCTCCGCCGCCTTCAGGTGGAAGTTGTAATCGATCTGCACATCCGGTTTGCCGCTCGTCTGTTGCGTTCCGTACACCCAGAACAACACCTGCAGCTCTCCGCTCTTCTTCAACTTGAGATCAGCCGACGGCACGACACGCATGTTGCCGAACGTGTACGGGTTTTCCTGCTGCTGCGCGGGGGTCAGCGGCGCGGTGATCTGCTCGATGTCGCCGATGAACACGGAGCTGGTTTTGAGATCGGGTCCGTTGAAGTCGGGCACGCTGAGATCACGGCGCAGCATGCCGGCCTTCGCGGGCGGCTGGTTGCGCTGCGGCTCCAGCGGGCTCTTTTCCTTGACGGTGATGAACACTTCGTATTCGCCCGGCTTGAGCGCCATGGCGCGCGAGATCTTGCCGTCGGCCCGCACATCGAGGAAGTTCACGTTGTCCCACGGGTACGTGACAGGCGCGGGCTGGTTGCGCCCGCGGTTGCCTTGTTCGGCGGCGGGCGCCGGCGTCGCATTCTTGTTGACGACGCGCACGTAGAAGGCGGTGCCTGGCGCGGCCAGCTTCGCCGCGTCAATCGCCACGGTAAACGGGATATAGGTCGATCCGTCCGCGCCCCTGAGGAAGTGATTCCCTTCCCATCGCACGCCGATGTCGGTGGGCGCCGGCTGCTTGCCCGTGGCGACGGCATCGACCAGCTGGACGAGCGCCTGGATGTCGCGCTGCTCCTGCTGGCTGCGCCGCTCCTGATCGCGGCGGTTCGGCTGCTGATTATTCTGCTGCGCGACGAGGACCGGCGCACCGGCTAGCGTAGCCGCCGCGATCGCCAGCGTGAGAACCCGACGAATATGCATCATGCCTCTCCGGAAGACGAGGCCCCGGAACGGGAGCCATCCAAGCATCTGAATCGCCTGATCATAGGCACGAACCATGGTCAAGTCAAACCGCCGAAACAGCAGAAGTTGCTAAGGATATTGGCAGGAACGCCGTGTTGGCGCGTGTTATCATCGCAGCCCCTAAGGTGCGACGTAGGTCAAGAGTCAAAGGTCAAAGGGCACATCGTACCTTTGACCACCTTTGACTTTTGACTGCCCTTTGACCTTTGACCTACGAAGATCACCATGGACCTCGACGATATCCTCGTTATTCTTCTCGCGGGCGGCGCCGGCGAGCGCCTGTATCCGCTGACCAAGGAGAGGGCGAAGCCGGCGGTCTACTTCGGCGGCCCGTACCGGATCGTCGATTTCACGCTGAGCAATTGCATCAACTCCGGGCTGCGGCACATCTTCATCGTCACCCAGTACAAGTCGCTCTCGCTGAACCGGCACATCCGGATGGGCTGGAACGTCGTGTCGGAAGAGCTCGGAGAGTTCATCGAGATCCTGCCCCCGCAAAAACGGGTCGGCGAACACTGGTACCTGGGCACCGCCGACGCGGTCTATCAGAATCTCTATTCCCTCTCGCGTGAGGCGCCGAGCCACGTCATCGTGCTCGCGGGCGATCACGTGTACAAGATGGATTATTCGAAGATGCTTCGCTTCCACGTCGAGAGAAACGCGGACGTGACGCTCGCGGGCCTCGAGGTGCCCGTCGCCGAGGGACGCCGATTCGGGATCGTCACGGTTGACGAGCACGATCGCGTGACCGGCTTCCAGGAAAAACCCGAGCATGCCTCGCCGGTCCCGGGCTCGCCGGACGTGACGCTGGGATCGATGGGTATTTACATTTTTCGCGCGGACGTCCTGGTCAGGGAGCTGGAGGAGGACGCCGCGCGGCCGGACAGCCAGCACGACTTCGGCCGGAACATCATCCCGTCGCTGATTCAGCATGCGCCGGTGCTCTGCTACCACTTCTACGACGAGAACAAGAAGGCGGCGAAATACTGGCGGGACATCGGGACCCTCGACGCGTACTTCGAAGCCAACATGGATTTGTGCCAGGTGAATCCCGAATTCAATCTGTACGACCCGGAATGGCCGCTCCGCACGTACCAGCCGCAGGCGCCGCCTGCCAAGTTCGTGTTCGCGGACCAGGGGGGCCGATGCGGGCAGGCGCTCGATTCCATCATTTCCGGCGGGTGCATCGTCTCGGGCAGCAGAATTGCCGGGAGCATCCTGTGCCCCAACGTTCGCGTCCACAGCTTCTGCGAGATTGAGCAGTCGATTCTGATGCCAGGCGTGCGGGTGGGCCGCCATGCCCGCCTTCGACGCGCGATCGTCGACCGCGACGTCCTCATCCCCCGCGGCGCGCTCATCGGCTACGACCGCGATGAGGATCGGCGGCGGCATACGGTCACCGAAGGCGGCGTCGTCGTGGTGACGGCTGACGAAGAGCCCTTGATTGGGCCGATCAGCGAAGACGCGCTCCGCGCCGAAGCGATTGCCGATCGCAGTGGGCCCGCGCAAGCGTGACACGGTCACACGTCACAGGAGCAGATCAGATGGACTCAACCGCGAACCCTTCGACGTGTGACTTGTGACCTTTGCCTTCTGACCGGCATGTTTTTATGACAATCACCAGCATCCATGGTCGTGAAATTCTGGATTCACGCGGCAATCCCACCGTCGAAGTCGATGTCTGGGCGGGCGCCGCGTTCGGACGGGCGGCGGTGCCGTCCGGCGCGTCGACCGGGGAACGGGAAGCGCTGGAGCTGCGCGATGGCGACACGCGCCGCTACCTTGGAAAGGGCGTCCGAGCCGCCGTCGCCCACGTCAATGGGGAAATTGCGGACGCGCTGCGCGGTCATCCGCTCGATCAACGCGCCATCGATCGCCTGCTGGTGGAGCTGGACGGTACCCCGACCAAGAGCCGCCTCGGTGCCAATGCGCTGCTCGGCGTGTCGATGGCGGCGGCGAAAGCCGCGGCCGCGGCGGCGCAACAGCCGCTCTACGTGCACCTCGCCCGTTTGAGCGGAGCATCAGCGGAAGGGCATTACCTGCTGCCGGTGCCGCTGATGAACATCCTCAACGGCGGGGCGCACGCCGACAGCAGCGTGGATCTGCAGGAATTCATGGTGATGCCCGTGGGCTTGCCGACCTTCGCGGAGGCGCTGCGCGCGGGCACCGAAATTTTTCATGCACTGCGCTCGATTCTCAAGAAGGCCGGACACTCCACCGGTGTCGGCGACGAAGGCGGGTTTGCGCCGAACCTCACATCCAACCGCGAAGCGCTCGACATCGTCCTCGAC
>Ga0184637_10001115_pt1 | contig 18721 bp, 21 predicted proteins | sample PLM3_127_b2_FD_133143 | JGI IMG/M metagenome (GOLD analysis project Ga0184637, IMG submission 133143) | Groundwater sediment microbial communities from an aquifer in East River, Colorado, USA - PLM3_127_b2 | ecosystem: Environmental > Terrestrial > Soil > Riparian zone | place: USA: East River...
CCCATCTGCGGCGAAGGCTTTCCCTCGGAGGGGGCCTCGACGGCCCCCTTCCGAACCTCCCCCATGAGGTTGCGCCGGCGAAGCCGGCGCTCGAATCGCCGCCTTGCATCTGGACCTTTTTGACCAGCCTGCACTCGGAACGGTGTTTTTCAGCATCCTGTTAGGCGGGGACGGAAAAAGTCTTGACGAGGCCCAGGGGTTGTCTGGAAGAGCGACGTCGGCGGAGGGGAGTAGGAATCGCTTCGTCGAGGAGGCTCAGGTAGAGCCGGAGGCGGGCCTTCCCCTCCTCGCTGAGCTCAGAAGTGCCGAAGCGCCACTCCACTTTCTTATCGAGACACCCCACCCACTGGTGATGAAAAAGTTCACCCCGCGGGCATTGACCCTGGAGACAGGGTCCATCCGCGACCCGGCAGTGGGGCTTGAGGTCAGGCAACTCGTCCTCCTGGGCGAAACATACCAGAGTCATCGTGCTCCCCGCAAGAAAAAAGTACAACATTTTGGGGTCCAGTCGAGAAAGTTATCCACATGTAGCGTCTAAGTGAAAAGGATCGCTGAAACAGCGGCTTAGCCCGTAGATTCTGGTAGACTGTGAGCATATTGTGGATAACTTTGCCGTCTTCGAGTTTCTCTTGACCGCAATCCTCGCGACCGCCGTCCTCGGACGTCTCGTCCCGATCGCGCGGGTGCTGGTCCGCTCTCAGGGCCTCCCGTCACTGGCTGAGATCTCTCCCGTGGAGGATGGCCCTGACTGCTCCATTCTCATTCCCGTGAGGGATGAGGCTCAGACCATCGGCCCGTGCCTTGCCTCTCTCAGCGCCCAGAGCTACGGGAGGATCGAGATTCTCGTGGTAGACGATGACTCTTCGGATGGAACCGCTCGCATCGTCCAGGATGCCGCCCGCCGAGATCCGAGAATTCGCTACCTGAAGGCCCCACCGCTGCCGGCCGGCTGGACCGGAAAGAATTTCGCTCTTGCCTTGGCCGGCCGCGAGGCGCAGGGGACCTGGCTCCTCTTGACCGATGCCGACACCGTCCATGCCCCGTCAGCCTTGGCGAGAGTCCTAGGCTATGCTCAGCTTCACGATCTCGCGTGTCTCTCGCTCAGCCCGGAACAGGAGTGCCGCGGATTCTGGGAACGGCTCATCCAACCGGTGGTGTGCGATCTCCTGGACCAGACCTACCCGATGGTGGAGGTCAACAATCCAACCTCTCCAGGGGCTGCGGCCCACGGAGCATTTCTTCTGATCCGGCGCGAGGTCTACGACGCGGTGGGAGGTCATGAGCGGCTCAGGGGGGAGCTTTTGGAAGACGTCGCCCTGGCTCGAGCGGTCAAGGAGCGGGGGGAGCGACTCTGCTTCGCCCCGGCGAACGGGCTCGTCCGATCACGGATGTATCGCTCTTTCACCCACCTCCGCGAGGGATGGACGAAGAACCTCTATCTTCTCATGGGAGGGCGGCCGGGTCGCGCCGTGCGGGTGGCAGGGACCCTTCTTTGGACCGGATGCGTCCCCGCCCTCATCATCCTCACCCTCTCAGGGTTGGCGGTCGCAGGGATCACCGCCGGCCTGCTGCTCCCCTGGGCGCTTGGCGCTGCGGCTCTCCTTCTCCTGGTGGAGGCGTTTTACCGAAAGGTCCGCGGCCACGACCCTCTCATTGCCTGGAGTCATCCCCTGGGGGTTCTCTTCGTGGTGTGGTTCCTCCTGGAATCCACGTATCGGAATCTGTCGGGTCGAGGAGTCACCTGGAAAGCCCGCGTCTATGCCGGAGGCTCACCGTGGCAGAGCTAGTGTACGTGACCAAGCGCTTCACCTTTTCGGCCGCCCATCGCTATTGGCGGCGAGCGTGGGGTGTCGAGGAGAACCGAAGGCGATTCGGCCCTCTTGCCGAGGTCCATGGCCATACCTATGCCTTGGAGGTCACAGTCCGAGGGCCGGTAGATGAGGCCACCGGAATGGTTATTGACCTCGTAGAGATGAAGACGCTCGTCGAGACTGAAGTGCTGGCGCGGCTGGACCACCGCTATCTGAACGAGGACCCCGCATTCTCAACCGAGCTGCCCACGACGGAGAATGTCGCCCGGTTGATCTGGCGCCTTCTTTCGCCCAAGCTCGGGGAGGATCGGCTCTGGCGAGTGCGTCTGGCCGAGGAGCCGACCTTTTGGGTGGACTACCATGGCCCCATCCGGTGAGTGGGCGGACGTAACCCGGGCGGTTCATTTTTCGGCGGGGCATCGGCTCTCGAGCCCTCATCTTTCCGAGGCCGAAAACCAAAGGATCTATGGCCAGTGCTACCGCTGGCACGGTCACAACTACCTGGTGGAGGTGACGGTTTCCGGTCTCATTGATCCGGAGACGGGCATGGCGACCGATCTCGAGGCGTTGGGTGAGACCCTTCAGGCAGGCCTTCTGGACCTCGTGGACCACCAGGATCTCGACGAGGTGCTCCCGAAGACCACCACCACGGGGGAGGGATTGGCGCTCGTCTTCTGGCGACTGCTTTCGACGAGGCTCCCACCCGGAAGCCTCAGGCGCGTGGCAGTGGAGGAGACTCCCAAAAACCGTTTTGAATACGCCGGAGAAATGGCCCCATGAAGGAACTGATCGAGCAACTCCTGAAAGAGATTGGAGAGGACCCCGGACGGGAAGGCCTGGAGCGGACTCCCGAGCGAGTGGAGCAGGCGCTTCGCTATCTTACGTCGGGATATGGCAAGGATGTCGGTGAGGTCCTGAACGGCGCCATCTTTGTGGAGGAGTACGACGAGATGGTGATCGTCAAGGACATTGACCTGTTCAGTTTATGTGAACATCACCTCCTTCCCTTCATCGGGAAGTGTCACGTCGCGTATCTTCCCGATAAGCAGATCCTGGGCCTCTCGAAGCTCGCCCGCCTTGTGGAGATGTTCAGTCGTCGGCTCCAGGTGCAGGAGCGCCTCACGACCCAGATCGCCCAGACCCTCTGGGAGGCGGTTCGTCCCAAGGGAGTGGCAGTGGTCATCGAGGCGCTGCACCTCTGCATGGTGATGCGGGGAGTGGAAAAGCAGAACTCGAAGGCGGTGACTTCGGCCATGCTTGGGGCGTTTCGAGAACGACCGGAGACCCGAGCGGAGTTTATGGAGCTGATTAAGCCCCGAGGCAGCGTCATCTGAGGGGCTGGCCACTTCTCGCGCCTCAGTGATTTTGGTATAATCTCAGCGATTTCGATGCGGGTCAATGTTCGTCTTTTCGCCCGGTACCGCGAAGCCGTCGGGCAGGACCGGTTTGAACTCGAGCTACCCGTCGGGGCGACCGTCGAGACGGCGTGGGCCGAGGTGGTCCGGGCTTGCCCAGCCCTGGCCCCCTTTGGGGCACACACCCTCTTTGCCGTAGGCCAGGAGTACGTGGGGCGGGATCGCCCCCTTCAAGGGGGAGAGGAAGTCTGCTTCTTCCCCCCTGTGAGCGGAGGTCGTCATGTACCGGATCACTGATCAACCTATCTCCGCCGACGCGCTCGCCGAGCTTGTGGCCGACCCGATGGCAGGCGGGATCTGTGTCTTCCTCGGGGTGGTGCGGGATAATACCGGAGGGCGGCGCGTACGGTACCTCGAGTATGAGGCCCACCCCCCCATGGCCGAGACAAAGATGAAGGAGATCGGTCAGGAGGTGGCCGAGCGCTTTGGGCTCCATAGGGTTGCGATACTCCACCGGGTCGGGCGCTTGGCGATCGGGGAGGCGAGCGTCGGAATCGCCGTGGCGGCCCCCCACCGCCGGATGGCCTTTGAGGCGTGCCAATACGCGATTGACCGCCTGAAGGTGATTGTTCCGATCTGGAAGAAAGAGATCTTCGAGGACGGCGAGGTCTGGGTCGGGCCGGCGACCACCATCGAGCACTCGTCCTGAGGGAGGACGGGGAGGTGCTCCCCCGGGTCACGAGAACGATCAGGCGCTTTCAGATGCTCGCCCGTGGAGAGAGGGTCCTGGTCGCGGTTTCCGGTGGTCCGGATTCCGTCGCGCTCCTCCATCTCCTCCTGGCCCTTCGTCCCGCCTACGCCCTCGCCCTTCATGTCGTCCACGTGAATCACAACCTTCGACCCGAGGCTCGGGAGGACGCCGAATTTGTTTCCAGCCTCGCCAACGGCGTTGGCGTTCCATGCACTGTTGTCGAGGTCAACGAGGCCCCGGATTCCGGCGACTCAGTGGAGGCATGGGCGCGGCGCGTGCGCTACCGTGCCCTCCACGGGGTGGCCAGGGGCGTGAGAGCCGACCGCATCGCACTTGGCCACACGGCAGACGATCAGGCCGAGACCGTCTTGATGCGTCTTCTTCAGGGGGCCGGCCCCCGCGGCCTCGCCGGGATCCCTCCGGTGCGCGGGCCGTTCATCCGTCCTCTCATCGAGGTTCGCCGTGAAGCCGTCCTTTCGTTCTTGAAGGGTTTGGGGGCCCACTGGGTCGAGGACCGGAGCAACGAAGACCTTCGGTATCTGAGAAACCGGCTTCGACAGAGTCTCCTTCGCGACCTTCGCTGCTACAACCCGGCAGTCGATTCCGCCCTTGTGCGTGTCGGGCAACATTGCGGGGAGGCGTGGGAGGCGCTGGCGCTTCTGGGAAAAGCGGTCAAAGAGACGTCGGCTGAGGGAGAGCGCTTCCATCTAGGGGGAGGCGTCTCTCAGCCGGTGGCGGTCGTCAAGGAGGCCCTCCGCCAATGGGTGGAAGGGCTGAGCGGCCGGCCCCTGCGCGAGGCGCATCTTGAGGCGCTTTCCCGGCTGGTCAGGTCCGGTCAAAGCGGAGGGGCGGTGCGCCTTCCCGCGGGAGGGACGGTGGAGCGTGAGGGGTCGGACCTCGTCTTCTCTCGAGAGATCTTCCTGCGCGTGGCATCCGAGCCTCGTGGCTTCACGGCGTCGGCCATGCCCCTTCAAGTCCCCGGTCAGACAGAGCTCCCCGGTTCGTACGTGGTGGTGGACGCGAGGGTCTGCTCCGGCGAAACGGTGACGCTTCCCCGGGATGCGTGGTCAGTCGCCTTCGACTGGGAGGCGCTCGACCACCCTCTCGAGATCCGCTTCCGCCGGCCCGGAGACCACTTGCGTCCCTTCGGATTCGACGGAACGAAATCACTCAAGAAATTGTTCATTGAGGCCCGAGTCCCTCAGAACGACCGGGATCGAATCCCCGTCGTAACGGCGCGCGGCGAGATCGTGTGGGTCGTCGGGCATCGCCGGGGGGCTTCGGCTCCCATCCGGGACGGCTCTCGCCAGATCCTCCTCCTTGAGGCGCGGGGTGTTGAAGGGCGCGGCACAGAGGGAGAAAGGTGAACGATAAGGATGTCCGGCCCGTGATTCTGGTGGTCGACGACGAGCCCGGCGTACGTGAGTCCTTCCGGGCGATCCTGAAGGACCGGTATGAAGTGCTCGAGGCCGAGGACGGTCCTTCCTCGCTTGAGCTGGTCGGCTCCCACCCTGTGAACCTGGTGCTCCTGGACGTCCGTTTGCCCGGGATGGAGGGGATCCAGGTTCTGGAGCGGGTCAAGACGATCGACGAAGGGATTGAGGTCATCATGGTGACCGCGGTGAAGACGATCAGGACCGCGGTGGAGGCCATCAGGCTCGGGGCCTACGACTACATCACGAAACCATTCGAGGTGGAGGAAATCCTCTCGGCGGTGAATCGGGTCCTCGAGAAGCAGGCCTTGGAGCGAGAGGTCCTGTATCTCCGGAGCGAGCTCAGTCAGCGCGATGGGTTTGACGATATCGTCGGGCGACACGAAACCATGACCCAGACCTACGACCTCATCTCCCACGTGGCTGAGACGACGGTCACGGTCCTCATCACGGGGGAGTCGGGGACCGGCAAGGAGTTGATCGCCCGTGCCATCCACCGCCAGGGCCCGCGACGGAGTAAACCGTTCGTTACGGTCAACGGCGCCGCCATTCCGGAACACCTGTTGGAAACCGAGCTCTTCGGCCATGAAAAGGGGGCCTTCACCAGCGCCTACTACAAAAAAATCGGCAAGTTCGAGCTGGCGACCGGCGGGACGCTCTTTCTGGATGAGGTGGGCAACCTTCGCCTGGACCTCCAGGCGAAACTCCTTCGCGTCCTCCAGGAACGGGAGTTCGAGCGGGTGGGCGGGGTCAAGCCCATCAAAGTGGACGTGCGGATTCTCGCCGCCACAAACATCAATCTAAGGAGGGCGATATCGGGCGGCCTCTTCCGGGAGGATCTCTTCTATCGCCTCAACGTGGTCCACATCCACGTTCCACCCCTCCGGGAACGGCGGGAGGATATCCCGCTCCTCGTAGAACATTTCCTGAAGAAGTACAACCAGCAGTTCGGGAAGGCGGTCGGCCGTCTCTCGAGAGCGGCCCTGACGGTGCTTCAGTCCTATGAGTGGCCGGGCAACGTGCGGGAGCTGGAGAACATCATCGAGCGCTCAGTAGCCCTGGCCCGTGGGAGTGTCATTCACTTAGAAGACCTTCCCTTGGAGCTGGTGGCTCTGGGTCGGGTCCCGGCCGGTAACGATCCGATCGTGGGCTTGGCCCTGAAACGGGCACTTCGTCAATTCGAGCGACAGTTTATTTTCCGGGTGATGGAACGGGTGGAATGGAACCAAACACATGCGGCTCGGATCCTCGGTCTCCACCGGAACACCCTCCTGTGGAAGCTACAGACCCTCGGGATTACCCGGCCCCCCTCCGAGGCTTAGCAACTGCACAGTTTTCAGTGCAGTAGTGCACAGTTTTCAGGGCACCGAGAATTTTCCCTTTCGTATAAGATACTTACAGAGTTTTTCGTCGAATTTTGAAAAATCGGTGCACAATAAACTGTGCAGTATAGTATTCTGACAAGTCAGAGTGGTGATTCGTAATTATCTGAATAATTTGGTTTTTTGAAGTGATTTCCCACTTTTGTGAATTTGGCCCGAAGTTTGCGACTTAGGCGGATGAGGCGTCTGGGGGCGGAATGGTTCCGCCCCACGGCGCTCGGTCCGTTCCAACAAAAGGAGGAGAGTCCCATGAAAAAGGCATTGGCAATCGTTCTGGCCGTCGCGTCCCTGCTCCTTGTCGCCCCATTGATCGAATCCGGCACCTCCAGCTCTACTCAGGTTTTCCAGGCGGTTGGGACCGCGGATGGTGGCGGGGGTGCGTAGTTCCTCTCTTAATGAAGTCTAGTTTCCGTCTCTTGCGCATACGAGCGAGAAAGGGAGGGGTCTTCTCTCCCTTTCTCTTCTTTCTTCTCCTTTACCTCCCGGCTCTGCCGTGGATTCCTGCGTCAGCACAGGACCCGATAGAGGAAAAAGAACGACCCGTCGACGGGAGAGTCTATCGGAGGCCGCTGGAACACGACGCGGTAACCTTCGATCCTGCCCGGATCAGCGATGTCTATAGCCGATCAGTCGCCCAACAGATCTTCGACGGTCTCGTTCAGTTCGACCAGACCCTCTCTATCACACCCGCCCTCGCGGACTCTTGGAAGGCTTCGCGCGACGGCCTGACCTGGACCTTTACGCTCAGGAGAGGAGTGAAGTTCCATCATGGCCGAGACGTCACCGCTGATGACGTCATCTATTCGTTTACCCGAATCCTCGACCCGAGAACCAAATCTGGGGCTGCAGACCTTTTCATAAGTATCAAGGGTGCTCAGGAGTTCAGAGACGGGAGGACGCCTCGGGTTTCAGGCCTGGTTGCTTTGGATCGGTACACGGTCCAGGTGACGCTCACTGAAGCCCTGGCCCCATTTGTCTCCGTCCTGGCCGTCGGTCACGCGAAGATCGTCCCCAAAGACCTGGTGGAGCAGCAAGGGGAGGCCTTTGGCCTTCACCCGGTCGGGACTGGTCCGTTCAAGTTCGTTCGCTGGGAGCGGGGAAAGGAGATCATCCTGGCCGCCAATCCCGATTACTTCGGCGGTGCTCCGCGACTCCCCCGTGTTGTGTATCGGGTCTTTGCCGGTGGGCAATTTGACGAAATGTATGACGAGTTTCAAAGAGGGAACCTCGAAGATAGTCCGATCCCCGCTCGAGATTACCGGAAAATTCTGGCCAGTAGAAGCCATGTCTATGTCAGACGCCCCATGCTTAGCGTGAGATTTTATGGATTCAGTATCCGAACAAAGCCCCTGAATGACCGGAGGGTTCGTCAGGCTCTTATCTATGCCATCGACCGGGAGGGACTGATCGAGGAAGTGTTTCTCGGCCGTCACATAGCGGCCCACGGAATCCTGCCTCCCGGGACGCAGGGGTTCAATCCCAACCTCAAGGGTTACTCCTATGCCCCTGACAAAGCAAGGGAGCTCCTGAGACAGGCGGGGTATCCTGGAGGTCGAGGGCTGCCTGCCATCCCCATCTGGTCCAGCGTGAGGCACGAAGGGATCGTCAGAGAACACGAGCAGATCAAGAAATATTTGGAGGCCGTGGGGATCCAGGCAGAGTTCCACTATCTGATCGATTGGCCAGCATTCTCCCAGATGCTTGGTGAAGGGAAGTTACCCGTCTTTCTTTACGCCTGGTATGCCGATGTTGCAGATCCGGATAACTTCCTCTTCAAGCTCTTCTACTCCAAGAGCCCCCGGAACTTCACGGGCTATTCCAACGTCGTCGTCGATGAGCACCTGATCCAGGCTCGGCGGGAGCGGGACCCCCGGAAACGGGTCGAGCTGTACCGACGGGCCGAGCAACTCGTCATGAACGACGCTCCGATCATCCCGGTCTGGCACTACACGTACGAGCGGCTTTTCCAGCCCTACGTCCGAAGCGTCGAGGTCAATGGCCTTGGCGATCCCTACATCCCTCTCCGCAAGATCTGGCTCGATCGGAAGTGATCATGCGCGATAGAGTTGCTCATGGGCGGATTGCCATCATCGGGATAGTCGGCTTGCTCCTCGTCGCGCTTTGGATCGCAGACCGCAGAGATTCCTCGGGCGAGCAGAAGGCGATCGGGGGGCCTTCGATCGGTGGCGTCTATCGCCGTCCTCTTGAGCATGAGCCGTCCACGCTGGACCCACCGAAAATTACCGACATGTTTGCCGTCACGGTCGCCGAACAGATCTTTGATGGGCCTCGATCTATCAATATTCCTGGTATGCTGCCGTGCCCGATCCCAGTGACTTTCTTGTGAATCTCTTTCACTCCAGGGGACAACGTAACTACATGGGATATCAGAACCCTCGGGTGGACGACCTGCTTACGGAAGCCCGACGCGAGCGGGTCTTCGGACGTCGCATCGCTCTTTACCGTACGGCGGAAGAGATCATTCTAGCTGATGCCTCGCTGGTGCCATTGATTCACCACATCTACCACCGGGTGCTCCAACTGTCCGTGAGGGGCTTTGAGGTTAACGCCCTGGGTGATTCCTATATTCCCATGAGAAGGGTCTGGTTGGAGTCGAAGTAGTGTAATGGATGGATTGCGCAACTTCTGGTCGTCGCTCTCGCTCCGGGCGAAGTTCGCGGGGGCGACCCTCCTTGTCCTGGCGCTCATGATGGCGGCCTTGATTGGCCTGGTGGAGCGGCGTCAGCGAGAAACCATCATCGAGGAGGTGCGAAAGCGGGGGGTCATCCTCGCTAAGGACCTGGCCTCGGCTTCCACCAATGCCCTTCTTCTTTACAACTACACAGCCTTGGAGCAGAACGTGGAACGCTTCGGACTCGAAGCCGATGTGCTCTACGCCGTCGTGCTCGACATGGAGGGGAAGATCGCGGCCTTCAGCCGCCAGCCAGGGCGGGTCGGCTCCACCCTTTCCAAGCCGGTGGACCTTCAGGCCGCCGCCGCGACTGAGCTGTTGGTGCAGGAAACGATGAAGGATGGGCAGGCGATCTACGACGTCGCAGTGCCAATCTTCGTTGAGGGCACGCCGAGAAAATGGGGAACTGTACGAATCGGTCTCAGTAAGCGACGCATGGAGATGGAGATCGTCAGGACCCGATGGGAGTTGATGGGACTGGCCGCAGCGGTACTGGTATGTGGCGGGGTAGCGGCTGTGCTGGTTGCACAGCGGATCGCGCGCCCAGTCCGGGAGCTGGTTAACGGGGTCGAGGCGGTTACCAGGGGAGATCTCGAGCAGCGGATCGCGGTTCGATCTGGGGATGAGCTGGGGACCCTAGCCCTCGCCTTCAACCAGATGGCCGCCGAGCTGGGACAGCAGCGGACAGCCCTCGAGCGGGCTCACGGCGAGCTCCGAGAGAAGTTTCACGAGATCAGCGAGCTGAAGCGCTACGCAGACAATATCCTCGCCTCCATGACCGATGGACTCGTCACTCTCGATCTTGAAGGGCGGGTCGTGACCTGGAACGCGATGGCCGAGCATCTCACGCGCCTTGCCGCGGAGGAAATCCGGGGCCAGCCAGCGGGTGACGTGTTTCGTGAGTCCAAAGAATTCTGCGAACTGCTGCTCGACACGATGACCCAGAGGCGGGCCTTCGCCCACGTTGCCGTTTCGTTCCACCGTCCTGACGGCCAGGGTCTCCCCATGGAGATGAGCACCTCACCCCTCAAGGGGGCGGAGGGGCAGGATCTGGGCGTGGTGGGGATCTTCCGTGACATGACGGCGCAACGCGAGCTGGAGGCTCAGCTCCGTCGGGCGGATCGCCTGGCGGCCCTGGGGACCCTGGCGGCGGGGGTGGCCCACGAGATCAGAAACCCGCTGGTCTTTGTCAGAACCTTCACCCAGATGTTTCCGGCCAAGCATGCAGATGAGGAGTTTCGGGCGAAGTTCGCCGAGATGATCCCTGGAGAGCTGGATCGGATCAATGAGATCGTCGAGGGCCTCTTGGAGCTCTCCCGCCCTGCCAGCTTGAACTTTGCCATGATCCCCCTCCACCCCTTGCTTGAGCGGGTCGTCGGGGTCTACGCGGGCCAGATCGAGTCGCAGCGAATCGTGGTTCAGCGTCAATTTGATCCCTCGGTCGAGAGCGTCTGGGCCGATGGCGAGCATCTCTACCGGGTGCTGGTGAACTTGGTGTTGAACGCCATTCAGGCCATGGATCGGGGGGAGGGGTGCCTCACCCTGACAACCCGCAGGCTGGCGCCGGGGGATCCGCTCACGCAGGCGAAAGCTCGCTCAACGACCCAACCCATCCTTGAGGAGTATATCGCGATCGACGTCGGTGACACCGGGCCAGGGATTCCGGAGGAGATTACCGAGAAGTTGTTTACCCCCTTCTTTACCACGAAACAAAAAAAGGGGACGGGATTGGGACTGGCCCTTGCCCTGAAGACCGTCGAGGATCACGGGGGCGGCATCACATTTCGGAGCCAGGTAGGGATCGGCACTGTCTTCACCGTTGTCCTCCCGCCCGGCCCGCGCCATTGAGGTGAGCGAGGTGGCGATCGGTGAGCGGCCGATCATATTGGTGGTGGACGACGAGGAGAGCGTGCGTCAATCCTTCGACGTGATCTTCAGAGACGATTACGAAGTCCTGACAGTCCCGGATGGGGAGAGGGCCCTGGCGAAGGTCCAAGACCTGATGCCCAATTTGATGTTTCTGGACATTCGAATGCCAGGCATGGGTGGGCTCGAGGTCCTGGCGGAAGTCCGTCGGATCGATGAAGACCTTGAGGTGGTCGTCGTCACCGCCGTCAGTGATGTGGCGACCGCGATTGAGGCGATGAAGCTCGGCGCCTTCAGTTACATCATCAAACCCTTTGACGTGAACGCCATCCAACAGATTGCGTCTCGGGCGCTCCTCAAGCACCGGATCAATTTAGAAAATCGTCGGTTTCTTGAGTCCCTGACCCAGGAGAATGTCCGGCTCCGCACACAGGGAAAACGCCTGAAGCGTCGACTCCAGGCCACCTCCCACGAGCTTCATGAGATGCGGGAAGGCCTCGCCCATGCCTCAAAACTGGCCGCCCTCGGCGAGACGGCTGCTGCGATCGCGCACGAGATCCGCAATCCCCTCACGGTCATCTCTGCCTATATCCAGCTCACGCGCCAACACGTGCCGTCCAATACAAAGGTGCTCGGCCATCTGGATCGAGTGGAGCGAGAGATTCAGCGCCTGAATCGCGTGGCCCAACACCTCATGAGCTACTCCTCCCGCTCCAATCCCGCGTGGACGAAGGTGCCGGTGAATGCGCTTGTCGAAGATACTCTCTGGCTGATTCGGCCGAGGGCCCACGCCCAACACGTGGAGGTGATGACCGACTACGACGCGTCATCGCCGGCCGTGCAGGGCGACCGGGACCAGTTGACCCAGGTCCTCCTGAACCTGCTCGTGAACGCGTGCCAGGCCATGCCGGACGGAGGGCGCATTCAGATCACCACAGGGGTCAAGGGGGAGGGGGATGAGGCGCAGGTCACCATTCAGATCGCCGACACGGGGTGCGGGATCCCGGAGGAGCACCTCCCCAATATCTTCCAGCCCTTCTTCACGACCAAGGGGAAGGACGGCACGGGCCTCGGCCTGGCCATTTCCTCTCGCATCGCGCGTGACCATCACGGCACCATTGACGTGCAGAGTGAGGTCGGGCGCGGGAGCGTCTTCCTGATCGCCCTGCCCAGCGCCCCGCCGGACTCCGCCGCGCCGTCGAGCTAAATACGCTGCATTGCAATGAGGCTGACGACCTGGCGGATGGCACAAACCTCATCGGGGCCGTGACCTGGGAGCTCCTCGCCACCACCGAACCCTAGCGCCGGAAGGAGACTTTCTCGACCTCGTCCCCCCAAGTTGGATCAGAGGCTCAGGAGAACGTAGGCCACTCCCCAGAGGTCGAGCACGTCCGCGGCGAAGGCCAGAGCATTCTTGAGACCGCTGGCGGTAGGGTCCACATGGCCAACGACCCGAAGAAGGGTGAGCCGGACCTGCGTGTGGGGGCGCGCGGCGGCGAAGAGCTTCTGGCTCTCAGTGAAGGGGACGGCCGGATCTCCTCTGCCGTGAATCAGGAGGAGTCGCGCCCGGAGGGTTTCGACCACCCGGATCGGTGAAAGGGTTCGAAGGAGGGTCTGACCCTCTTCGGGCAAAGTCTCAAGAGCCTCGACGACCTCTCCCGGAGTCCGGCGGGTCAGGAGTCTTGCGACGGCTCGTCCAGCGGGAGTCAGGCGACGTTGGAGCCCGGCGTCTTCTAAGGCTTCGAACGAGCGAGTCAGGGCCTCGGCCAGGAGCCCCTGGTCAGTCGGGGGAGCGAAGAGATCGACGTTCCGAAGGACGAATGCCCGGACCAACTCGCGATCCGCGCCGCCGGTTAACATGTGCTGCACCAGCGCCTTGGCCTCGGCATACCCCCCGAGTGTCACCACCAGATCCACCTCGTCCCGGATCCCCGGGTCCGCCGCTGCGAACAGGACCGGTCCCGCCCCCACGCTGATTCCCACCAGGGCGACTCGAGACGCCGCCACGGGCGCTCGGCGCAGGGCCTTGACGGCCTCTACGATGTGCCTCGCGTCTTCGGGGCGAAGGCGTCCCCGCCGAAGCTCGGGGAGATCGGGCACGAGGACGGCGAACCCGCTCCTGGCGAGCCGTCGCCCGGCCCGGATCAAGCGGGCATCCCGCCGCCCCTCCTCCACGAGGCCGTGGACCATGACGAGCCCCGGGTGTGGCCCTTTGCCGCGGGGGCGGTAGAGGTCGGCAGCCACCCCGCCCGCGGTGAGCGCAGTCTCCACGGGGGCTGAAGCGAGGGCGGTCAGAGCCGGGATGGCGCCGTCCGAAAGGAATTCGAGGGTGAGGGCCAAGCTCAGGAGTGCCCTCTGAAGGTAGGGAAGCAAGAGAAGCAGAGCAGCGAGGGCCGCGAGGAAGAGCCCCCACGGCCCGCCCCGTGCGAGGAGGCGGGTCGGGGTGGACGAAGCCAGGGGACGTTACTTTCGGTTACCGCACTTCACGAGCCGCCACCCGTTTAAGAAATTCACCCGGGCTGTGACCTCCGGGGTGAGGTCAGCGGCCCTGAGGAGCGGCTCTAGCGCGAGATTTGTCTTCCACCCGAGGCGGGTGCAAAAGGGGGCGAGCGCATCCTCCATGGCCCCGACGACGGTGTTTGCGCTCTTGAAGTGGTTCAGAATCACGATGGTCCCACCCGGGCGGCAGACACGCTTCATCTCCCGAAGAACTCCAACCGGGTCCGGCACGGCGCTGATCACATAGGTGGCCAGGACCCGATCGAACTCGTCGTCGGCGAAGGTCATCGCCGAGGCGTCCATCACCTTCAGGAGCACATTCCCCATCCCATATTCGATGACTTTCTCCTGCGCCTTTCGAAGCATCTCCACTGAGAGGTCAATGCCCGTGAGGTGACAATCACGCGGGTAGAGGGCGAGGTTCAAACCCGTCCCGATCCCGACCTCGAGGATTCGATCGTTCCGCTGGATCCCAAGGTGTTTGATGGCTTCGACGCGTCCCGGATAGAAGATCTTGTCGAAGAGAAGGTCATAGACCGGGGAGAAGAGCGCATAGGCGCGGCGAACCTGCTTCTCCTGGAGCGTCACGCCCACTCTCGTTCGTCCTCCTCAGACGACAGGGAACCTAGGGCACCCGAGCACACGGGGTTACTGCGATCTCCGGGGATAATTAAAGAAGGTGAACGCCCCGGATACTTTTATCACAGCCACGGGCGAAAACCAAGGGGGAAATTTCAGCCAGAGGCCGAGCCAGGACAGTGCCCGCAGGGACGGGCCGGCGAGGCGAGATGAAGAATCAGGGAGCGAGGAAGCGAAGAAGGAGGGTGGCCAGGCCCAGGAATGAGAAGAACCCGAAGACGTCGGTGAAAGTGGTGATGATTACGCTACTCGCGATGGCCGGGTCGATCCGGAAGATCTTCAGGGCCATGGGGATCAGCACGCCAACGACCGCCGCCACGAACATGTTAAAGAGAAGGGCCGCGCCAAGGATGAAGCTGAGGAGAAATTGCCCTTTCCAGACGTAGGCAATGGCCATCATGACCACCCCATTGATCGCCCCGGTGGTCAGGCCGAGCTGAAGCTCCTTTTTGAGGACCCGCCAGAGATGTGCTCGGGTCATATCTCCGAGGGCGATCCCCCGGATGACGACTGTCGCGGTCTGGGTCGTTCCGATGCCACCCATAGAGGCCACGATGGGCATGAACACGGCCAGAAGCGCCAGGGATTGAATAGACTCCTCGAAGAGGCCGATGACCGACGCGGCCAGGATGGCCGTCGCCAGATTGATAAACCGCCAGAGGAGACGTTTCGTAAAGACGGCCCGCGGCGAATCGAAGACGGTTTCGTCACCCGCCACCCCGGCCAGCCGCTGGATGTCCTCGGTGGCCTCCTCGTGGATGACGTCGATCACGTCATCCACCGTAATCGTGCCTAAGAGGGTGTTCTCGCGTGAGACCACGGGGACTGCAAGCAGATTGTGTTTGGTGACGAGGCCCGCCACCTCTTCCTGGTCCGTCTCGGGCGTGACGCTCAGCACCTCCCGCTGGCAGATGAGGCGGGTGGGAGTGCTGGGGTCGGCGGTGATGAGCCGCCGGAGCGGGGCCACGCCGACCAAGTGATTATGGTCGTCTACGACGTAAAGGTAGAAGACCGACTCGGCGTCGGCGGATTTGCGGAGATAATCGAGGGCCTGGCTGACTGGAGTCTCCTCGTGGACCGCCAGGAACTCCGGGGTCATGATCCGACCGGCGGTCTTCTCCCCGTACTTCAACAGTTCCTGAACGTTCTCCGCCCCTTCTTCCTCCATGAGGTCGAGGAGCTTCTCAGCTTCGGCCTCCGGCAGGTCGCTGACGACCTCTGCGGCGTTGTCCGGGGGCATCCCGCCCAGGATCTCCGTCAGCTCGTCCTCATCCAACGCGCGGACCAATTCCAGGAGACTCTGATCGTCCGTCTCGTGGAGGACGGCGCCGGCCTGCTGCTGCGCGAGGAGCCGGAAGACCCGCGCCCGGTCCTCCACGCCCAGCTCACGAAGGAGCGCGGCGATGTCCGTCGGATGGATCTCCTCCAGGAGGAGGGCCAGCTCCTCTTGGCGCTCCGCCTCCAGGAGGTTGATCATCTCTGCCCGCAACCGGTCCCGCTCTTCAGGACTCATGACGATTCCTGGCGCTCATTGCGGTTCTCTGGGACGGTAGATTTCCCGAAGGCGATCCTCGGCCTTTCGCGCCGCACGTCGAGCCCGGATCTGCCCTCTGAGGCCAAGGAGGATTCCGATGATCGCTCCGGCGAAGGCCGCACCCAAGATGACCGCCGCTTGGGATGCCGTGAAGCTCCACGGCCCGAAGCTGACTGTCAACGCTTGAGTGTTCTGGACGGCGAAGAGCGCGAGGGCCAGGGCGAAGACCGCGATCAGGATCGCATAGAACTGCGCCATGATGGTCTCATGTCCGGCGGCCCTTGAGAAGATCCTTCGCCCCGCTGGGACTCGCTTTGAGGAGTTCCAGGATCCCGTTACTGAGCGCGGCCTTCACCACACCCATGGCGGGCACCTGGTCGTTTACCCAAACCTCAGTCGACCCAACTTTTCCCCGAACGGCCTGATACCGACCGGCCGGCACCGCGACTTCCTCCCGGGTCCCGCTGACCCGGTCCTCTCTCAGGGGGCGGAGCTCGTTCTCCGGCGTGGGGATCACGCCTCGTGAGCCAAGGATCTGGCTCCGGAGAGCCCTTCCGTCCTTCTTTGAAATCAGGATCTGGGTCGTCGACAGCGGCGGTCCGTCGGGGGTCTGATGCGTCGTCACCTGGAGCCACTTCCCCTCGGTGGTTTCGCCCACGATGGCATAGGTGATGAAAAAGATCGGGCGGGTCGGAGGAGGGCCTTCCTCCAAGCGGATCCGGGTCGTTCCGTCGGTCATCGTCTCCCGAACGATGATCTGTTGACGCTCCGGCAAAGAGGGGGTGAACCGGTATGTGGCCCAACTCCCCACGGCGGGCGCGGGCCCCTGGCCCTGGGCCTCAAGGGGCAGCCACGCCAAACCGGCAAGGATCGCGAAGGTGCAGAGGGCGGAGCGTTTCATAACCTCTCCTAACAGGCTGATGAAAAAGGCCCATCTGGGGCGTTGGCTTCGTCGCTCGTCGTTGCAACGTACGACCAAGTACGCCTCACTTCTCGCTTCCTCGCCGCCTTGCATCTGGACCTTTTTGATCAGCCTGCACTCGGAACGGTGTTTTCAGCATCCTGTTAACGGGCCCGGAGGAGGAAATGGGCCCGACGGTTCAATGACCAAGCCAGCTCGTTGTGGCCGGGGTCAAGCGGCCGCTCTTCGCCGTAGCTCACGGTGGTGAGGCGACTCGGGCTCACCCCCAGGCTTACCAAGTAATCTTTGACCGCTTGCGCCCGCTTCTCCGCCAGCGCCAGGTTGTACTCGGCAGTTCCACGCTCATCGGCGTGTCCCTCGATGGTGATGGTTACGTCCCGGTTCTGCGTTAGGAAGGTCGAAAGGCCCTGTAGTGTTGCCTTTGTGTCCTCCGTCAGGTCGTAGCGGTCGAAGGCGAAGTGGATATCCGGAAGGCCCTGCCGGGTGGCCGCTGAGACCGAAGGCGGGATGGCAGCGACTGGCGGTGTGGGGGCCGGGGCGACGCCGGGGGGCGCGGGGGCCGGTGCTGCGGGGGCAGCCGACGGGGCGGCGACCGGTGGCGCTCCCGGGGCCGATGGCGGTGGGGCCGGGGCGACGCCCGGTGCCGTGGGGGCCGGCGCTGCGGCGGCGGTCGGAGGGGCTGCCGGAGCCGTCGGGGCAGGAGCTGCGGTTGGCGGCGCGGCCGGAGCGGTCAGCGGACGAGGCGTGGGAGCCGACGTCGGAGCGGCCACGCCACCCGCACGGGGGGGCCAGACTGCCGTCAGGAGGGCAAAGGCCCCGCGGTCCGGGGAGTCGTGGGTGAAGCCCCCGCTTACCCCAATGCTTCCCGTCAGCCAGTCGTTGAAGATATACCGGAAGCCCGCGCGTCCGACGGCTTGGAGATCTGACTGTCGGATCTCATCGCCATTGGGTTTGCGTCCATCCTCTCGATTCGTGTTTCCAACAACTTCCGCCAACGCCGAGAGACGCGGAGTGATCGCGTACTCAACCCCCACGCCGCCCGTCACTTCGTTCCTTCGCTTAAACTCGCTTGATTTCCCGACGAACGTGTATCCCACATTGATGTGGCCGACGAGCCTCGGGAGAAGGCTCTTGGACAGGATGAACTTGAACCCGGCGTCCAGCTTCTCTGTCCCCAGGCCCTTGTCTTTGTCCGCGGTGGGGAGCGCAGCAAATCCCACCACCCCCACGGCCGGGCGGCCGATCCCTTCGTCCAGGAGCCGGTAGGTAATCCCTACGTTGATGTCGTCCAGGCCCCTCTCATCGGCATGGCTTCTATCCGATTCCTGACGCGAGTAGGGGATGTCCACCCCCACCATGAGCCGGTCCGTCACGCCATACGCCAACGGGAGGAAGAAGGTGTTGAAGTCAGCGTAGCCGGCCGTCTGCTGACAGACCGCCTCGTCGCCGAGGTAGCCCAGCCCGACGGAAAATTGTCCCGCCTCCAGCGTCCTTGCCCCAAAGACTGAGAAGACACCCAGCCCCCCGACGGGCAGATAGCTTCTGGCCTGAACCTGCGGCGCCTGGTGATCATTGCAGGCCTCGGCCAGGGCCGGGGCCAGGGCGAGGAGCATTGCCACGAGTCCTCCTCGATACCACTGCCGTTTCGCCATATTCGGCGCCTCCCGTTAAGTTTAGCAGGATGCTGAAAAACACCGTTCCGAGTGCAGGCTGATCAAAAAGGTCCAGATGCAAGGCGGCGATTCGAGCGCCGGCTTCGCCGGCGCAACCTCATGGGGGAGGTTCGGAAGGGGGCCGTCGAGGCCCCCTCCGAGGGAAAGCCTTCGCCGCAGATGGG
>Ga0184637_10001118_pt1 | contig 18680 bp, 21 predicted proteins | sample PLM3_127_b2_FD_133143 | JGI IMG/M metagenome (GOLD analysis project Ga0184637, IMG submission 133143) | Groundwater sediment microbial communities from an aquifer in East River, Colorado, USA - PLM3_127_b2 | ecosystem: Environmental > Terrestrial > Soil > Riparian zone | place: USA: East River...
AATTGCGAACTTAAATCGTAGCCCAGCGACCCGCAATTCTGAGCCGCGAGGCTGAAAGCCGAGGGCGACGAATTGCGAACTTAGATGGGGGAGGAACCATGGCAACCAGGATCAAGCATCTGGCCATCAGGAGCGGTAACCCCGCACAGGCCCAGCTGATGACGGACTTCTACGGCTCGCTCTTTGGAATGCGCAATGGCAATAGGATCGACGACGGTTACGTCTGGCTGAGCCTGGGCGCGCGCGGCATTGGGCGGCAGGCGGGCCTCGACCACTTCGGCATCGAAGTCGACGACATTCAGGCGATCATCGCGCGATCGAAGGCGGCGTATCCCGAGATCAATTTCCTGCAGCGGCCCTCCACTCGCCCCTTCGCCGAAATCGGCACGCATGACCCGGCCGGCAACGTGTTCGACCTTTACCAGGCGAAGCCCGCGGGCGAGAGCCGCTTCCTGGACCAGCTGCGCCCGCGCCACGTCACCCATTTCCAGCTGCGCGCCGTCAATCCTGGCGTCCTGGCTCAGTTCTATCAGGAGATCTACGGGCTTCAGCTCGAGCCACGGAACGGCGACGACTCGACCTTCGCGCTCACCGACGGGCGCGTGACGCTGGTGATCGCGCCCTGGAGCATCCTGGACTATGAGGGGACGGGCATCGAACGCCCCGCCATCGATCATCTGGGGTTCGAGGTCGAGAGCCTCGACGCCTTCAAGACGGACCTCGACGAGCTGATGGAGAGCCGGCCGGAATTGTTCCCATCGCAGCCCAAGGACTTCACGGAGGGGGCGCGAACGATGGAGATCGTGGCGGCAGGCTGCAGTCGTGGCGAGCTGATGATCCACGACCCCGATGGCGTCTTGCTCGACGTCACCGAGGCACAGCGCTAGTCGAACCGCCACTCCCACGTGTTGTGCATGTAGGGCCAGCCGATGACCCCCTTCAGGCCGCTGGTCACGACGGCCGGACGCACCTGGTAGTAGAGGTGGCCCACGGCGACGTCCGCGCTTACGTGCCCTTCGATGTCGACGAGGATGTCATCGCGGTCGCGCTCTTGGAGGCTGCTGGCCAGGCGATCGTGGAGCTCGTCCATCTGGGGATTCGAATAGTTTCCCCGGTTCCTGCCTCTGAAGGCGTTAGCCGGCGTCGACGCCTGGAGGTGCGTCAGGTTGAGATAGCCCCCGGGCGCCCAGCTCTCAGCTGTAACGCCCGGGTAGCTCGCCCGGTGTTCAGCGTCGGCGTCCAGGGCCTCCGGCTGAACGAAGGGCCTGCCGTCAATGCCTGCTTGTCGCAAGGAGTCTGCGACGATCAGCGGCGACCGGGGATAGTCCGAGCTGGCGGTGGCCTCCACCTCGAGGGTCTGACCAGTTGCGTTCCTGAAGAGTCCGTCCGCTGCTCTAGTCCAGCCCGCCTCGTTGAGCAGCGCTTCCGTGCGGCGCGGGTCGAACGGATACGTGGTGATCGCCGCTTTGATGCGCGGGAACAGGTAGTGCTCCGAAGAGTAGGGAGTATCTGACCAGAAGGCGTGCGGCGCAAGGCCGCGTAGCGGAAACCGTACTCGGTGTCCTCCACTTCCAGGTGGGGAGCCCGCGAGCTGGCGCGAATGTAGTTGGACATCTTGAGCGACGGATAGCCGGCCTCGTCCGTCCCGTCGTTCACGGGCTCGAAGTCGACGAAGTTCCGATGGAGGAAGGAGATGTGCGCCGAGTCGATGTTCCCCTCCATGCTCTGGACGTAGTTACAGTGGACCGGTATCTTGCTGGCCTGCCACTGGTCGTTCGGGATGCTGGGCGGCACGAAGTGGCGGAAGGGAGGCTGCTTCTCCGTCGGGCCCATGTAAGCCCACACCAGCCCGGCTTCCTCCACGGTTGGGTATGCGGTGGTCTTGATCTTCTGCCTGAAATTGCTTTCGGCCGGCTCGTTGGGCATGTCGACGCACTGGCCGGAAACGTCGTACTTCCAGCCGTGATACACGCAACGGAGGCCACACTCCTCATTTCGGCCGAAGAACAGCGAGGCGCCTCGGTGCGCGCAATGGGCGTCGATGAGCCCCACCTGGCCGGTGCTGTCGCGGAAAGCCACTAGGTCCTCGGACAGCACCCGCACGCGTACGGGCGGGGAATCCGGCTCCGTGATCTCGTTGCCCAGCATGACGGGTAGCCAGTAGCGGCGCATCAGGCTGCCCATGGGCGTGCCCGGCCCCGTTCTGCACAGATACTCGTTCTCTTCCCTGGAGAGCATTGCGCCTCCCGGCTTGACGATGACGAGACAGACTAAACTGAGCCCGAAAATACAACAACCTGGCTCGTCCGTCTACCAGACAAGGAGAGGCAATGCTCCGAGAGGAAGAGAACCGCATCCTCATGGAGACCGGGGCGGGGACCCGGATGGGTGAGCTGATGCGGCGCTACTGGCAGCCGGTGGCCGCTGCCGGCGAGCTGGACGAGGTGCGCGTCAAACCCATCCGCCTGCTCGGCGAGGACCTGGCCCTCTACCGGGACGGGAGCGGCTCCTACGGTTGTCTCGAACGACACTGCGCCCACCGACGCGCCGATTTGAGCTACGGTATCGCCGAACAGCGCGGACTGCGCTGCAACTATCACGGCTGGCTCTACGACGAGACCGGCCAGTGCATCCACCAGCCGTTCGACGACGTCGCCCATCCGGAGGCCCGCTTCAAGGACAAGATCAAACTGGCAGCCTACCCGGTCGCGGCAAGGGGTGGGCTGCTCTGGGTCTACATGGGGCCGGCGCCGGCCCCGCTCGTGCCCGACTGGGATATGTTCCATCGCGACGGCATGATCCAGCTCGTCTTCACCGAGGTCCCCTGCAACTGGGTGCAGTGCCAGGAGAACTCGATCGACCCGGTGCATTTCGAGTGGCTGCACAGCTACTGGTCCTACGACCTGGCCGGCCGGGCCGGCCAGCCCGCGGCTCCCCACCTGAAGGTCGGCTTCGATGAGTTCGAGTACGGCTTCGTGTATCGGCGCATCCAGGAGGGGATGACCGAGGACAACCCGCTGTGGACGATCGGGCGCACCTGCCTGTGGCCCAACGCGCTCTACACGGGCGACCACTGCGAGTGGCGCGTGCCGATCGACGACGGCCACACGCTCAGCGTCGGCTGGTTCCTGGACGCGCCCGCGCCTGGCCACGAGCTACCCGGTGGCCAACAGTACTTCCACTGGAACTCGCCGCTCACGGACGCCCAGACCGGGCGGTGGATCAATAGCCACACGATGAACCAGGACTTCACTGCGTGGGTGGGCCAGGGGGCGGTGGCCGACCGCACGAAGGAGCACCTCTCACCGAGCGACCGCGGCGTCATCATGATGCGCCAGCGGCTGTTCGAGGAGATGGACGTGGTATCGGAGGGCGGCGACCCGAAGGCCACGTTCCGTGACCCGGCCGCCAACCACGCCGTCAAGCTCCCATACCCTGGCGCCCGCACCGGCCCCAACCCGCGCCCGGACCGCTTCCCCTTCCTGGCCGGCATGCCGCCCGAGGTAGAGAAGGTCTTTCGCGAGGTGAAGGAATCCTGGAGCCAGGATGGCGCGCAGCAACCGTGGCCGCCAACGCGGGCTCAGCAGGGAGTTACGCAGTGACAACTCGGCCTTGCAGCGTGATGCGGCGGCTGTGTGTGGTGGTTGCCTGCACCTTCATTGCCCTCTCAGTCCTTGCTCCCCGAACGAGCCCTGAAGCAACGGCCGCGGCCGCTCGCCTCGCCGCGTTCACTTGCCCGCGCACGCTAGATCGCCTCACGCTCACGGCCACGGGCGGGCCGCGTAATTGGGCGGGGAGCACAACGCTGTGGGGGTTCGAGTGCACGTATGGTGACTCTCTTACGGTGGTTGCCCAGTGGGACACTGCGCCCGGAGGATCAGGCCCCTCCATTGGATGCGCGACCCTCCGGAACGCGCCCCCCATCGCCGAGGCATCGATCGGGGTCCGCTACCTGAGTCCGAATAAGAGGGCGCACGCGGATTCGAACTCCGTGTCGGGTTTGAAGGATGTTGGGCGCGGTCTGGCTCAGACTCTGCTGGCCGAGGCTGAAGCCAGCGCCGCCGCGTGTCCCGCGGCCGCGGGGGCCAGGCCCACGGCGAACACCCCACCGCAGGCTGCGCCTCCGCCGCCATCGCTGCCCGATCCGAGCCCGGGGGCGGAGGAGCCACCTCGGATTCTTTCGATGGATGAGCAGGTGCAGCGTTGTGGTTCGACGCCCGGCGCGGCGCGGGACGAATGCCTGGCCGGGGTATCGGTGGTGTGGGAAGATCCGTCCCCTTGCGACCAGGAACCCCAAGGGGGGTGCCGGCAGTTAGCTGCATCCACACTGATGGCACGGTGCCAGTCGGTGCAAGATCAGGCCGCCCGCGTGCTGTGTGCCACGGGAGTGGCTACGCGTTGGAAAGACCCGGGCTCCTGCTCTATCGCCAACGAGGTGGGGCGTGAGGAGTGCCTGCTCATCGTCGCGACAGAGGCTCGGAACCCGCGCGTCCTCATGGACAACGTGTTTGATGATCTCCTGCGGGACGGGCTGCTGAGCACGTACGCGGCCGCCGCGCGCGACCCGGACGCCATCTCGTTGATTGCCTCGGATGAGGCCTTCGACCGCGCGGTTCTGTTGACGTTCACCGTTATCGCCATGGACCGAAGGCAGGTGGACACTTCCCACTGTGCGCGCCTGCGTGCATCGGACAGCACGGGCATCGACCAGGTGGCATGCCGCAAACTGGTGGCGTGGGCGGTGCAGGTCGCCGAAGGACTTGACGCGGCTGAGGCGGAGGGCCGCGGGAGCGCCTTCCTTGCCCAGCTGCAGACCGTCCTGCAAGGCTCTACGGGCGAGCTCGGCGAGCAAATCCTTGCAACCCCTGATCCAGGAGATGTCGGGGCCGTTCCCTGACCCGCCGAGCAGGACCTGAAGAGCAAGTCGCCACCGTGCCATCGGACGCGTAGTGTTTACTATTTGGAGCCTGACTCGAACCTGGCCGTTGAATGTTAGGAGGTGTCTGATGCCATTTAGACGGAGCCTCGCCATTGTCTTGGCCACAGTCCTCGCAGTGATGTCTACAGGGGCTTCGGCTCAAGTCGAGTTGCCCCAGATCCCAGATCCTGTACCGGTCGAGCTGCCAGTCGCAACCAGTGCCTTTCTCGTGCTGGACATCCAGGACAGCAACTGCGGGCGTCGGCCTACCTGCATGGCTCAGCTTCCGGGCATGGCAGCCCTCCTGTCCCGGGCTCGTGACGCGAACGTGTTGGTCGTCTATACGGGTAATCCCGCGAACATCTTGCCTGAGGTTGCCCCGCGTGGTGATGAGCCATTTCCCGCCACTCCGGGCCCCGACAAGTTCTACAACTCCAACCTCGATCAGATTCTCAAGGACGCGGGTATAAGCACAGTGCTCATCGTGGGTACGTCGGCGGTCAGCGCCGTCGTGAACACAGCGTTTGCCGCGGCGCAGCGGGGTTACACCGTGGTGGTCGCGGAGGACGGCATCTCGTCAGACACCGACTTTCAAACGTTCTATGCTCGCTACCACCTGATACTCCAGAACCTCCAGAACGTCCCCCTCACGCCACGCGCGGCGACGCTCACCCATATGGAGATGGTTAGCTTCGTGGCCGAGTAGCGGCCTGACGCTGATGGCGGATCAGTGGGCCTAAGGGAGCCGAGAAAGGGGTCACGATGGTTGCAGCGGTCAAGACGAAGCGCATCGACGGCGATTCCCACTTCGCCCACACGATCGATTACGGGGACCTGAAGGATCTCCTGCCCCGCTCGAGGGTGCGCGAGGCAGACGACATGATGTGGCGTGACGCCGAGCGGTTTGTGAACCCCACCGCGTTTCGCGTGTCGGTCGGACGGGAGAAGGCGAAGGGGGAGTCCGATCGCCCCGATCCGCAACGGGACCCGGAGGCGCGCCTCACGGAGCTCGACCGGCTGGGCTTCGACATGCAGGTGCTGATCACCCAGCACGCATTGCCGTCCCCGCTGAAGCCTCAAGCGGAGAAGCCCCTGTGGCTCCGCACCGCGCTGGCCCAGCTCTACAACAATGCCGGCGCCGAGCTGCAGAGGAAGTACCCGGACCGATTCATCTGCATGGCGACGATCCCGTGGGACGACATCGATGCGTCCGTCAAGGAGCTGGAGCGGGCGAAGGGCCTGGGGCTGCGGGCTGTTCACATCGCCGGCAGCTACATGGATAAGAACCTGGACGTGTACGAGCTGTACCCGTTCTGGGAAGCGGTCAACGCCCTCGATCTGGCGTGCATCGTCCACAACTCAACGCAGGGATGCACGCTCCCGAACACGCCGATCATCGACCATTCAACTCCGTACCCGATGGTGGGGACGGAGCGCTATCACCGGTTGCACCTCGGGACGTACCTGGGCTTCGGCCTGGACTACGCGGTGGCCTGCGCGGCGCTCAGCCTGGGTGGCGTGCTCGACGAGTTCCCGAACCTCAGGTTCCTGTTCTACGAGGCGGGCGCCGGCTGGATGACCTACGCCATGATGGGCTGCGATCGGTCGTTCTTCATCGAGCGGGCGTGCGCCCGAACGAGCAACCGGCCGAGCGAGCTGATCAAGCAGCACTGCTTCACGGCGGTGGAGAGCCTGGAGCCCGTGGAGCAGATGGTCGAGGCCTATGGCAGCGACAACTTCTTCATCGGGACAGACTTCCCCCACCCCGAGTTCCAGTTCCTGCCCAACTACACGACGCACATCCTGGACAGGGAGCGCCTGTCCGAGGACGACAAGGCGAAGATCCTGGGAGGGAACCTCGCCAGGGCCTTGAAGATCTGAGCCCTAACCCGACTTCGAGACGTTTTACCGCGGCTGCACGGTGACAGTCCCCTTCATGCCGAATTCGTGGTGGAAGACGCAAACGTACTCGAAGGTACCGGGTCTCTCGAAGTTGAGTGCCCAGGTGAACGCGCCTCCGCCGAAGGCCGATCAAACCAGAATTGAAGTGCTGGGCCGGATCGTAGACGGCCGCTGGCTTGGCCGGAGCGAACGCCTGCGGGTTAAGGAGCAACGTCGGCGGGCCGGCGGGCTCGAGTCGGACGTTGAACAGGTCCGGTACCGGTGGAGCCGGCACAAACGTAACGCTATGGAAGAAGGTGGAGCCCCAGACCACCGTGTCACCCGCCCTGACCGTAAGGTTCTTCGGGGAAAAGTCGAGGATCTCGGCCCCGAGCTCCTCGACTTCATCTCTCGCCCCGGCACGTACGTGCCAGATGCTGGTGTTGTTTGGACCCAGCTCGCGCCGGACCTCCTGTGCTTGGGCTTTTGCGGCCTCGAGACGAGACAACATGTGGGCCATCTCGACTTGCGCCTGCGCGTCGACGTCCTGCTGCGAGGGCAAGCCCGTGGCATTCGTCGGTTCCACGATCACCAGGGCAACCGTGGTGCCTAGCAGGATCTCACTTGAAGCGCCACTCGTGGATGTTGGTGTGACCATATGTCGGTCCGAGCAGAGTGGTCGGAAAGCCCGTGATGAGATAGCCGTAGTAGAGGGGCATGCCGGCCACCTTCTCGCCCAGGAGGCGCATGGCCTGGACGTGGGCCGAGGCGCGCTCGCCTTTGTCGAGGGCTGTAAGGTACGTGCTCCAGAGGCGGTCGTATTCGGGATCGGAGAAGCACCCCCGGTTGGATCCGACCCATGCTCGCTCGGCGCGCGCACAGCCGCTGGTGGCGTGATGGACCCCGGGGTTGTCGGCGTTGGTCTGCTCGATGCGAAACGCGGGATAGGTCGATACGAGCTCGAGGTCTCGCTGCTGAGCGGGGGTGATTGTTCGCAGCGAGGTCTCGACGCCCGCGCGCTTCCAGCTGTCGTGCAGGATCAACGCCTCTTTCTCGCCCTGCCCGGAGAACGCCGCGAGCTCCGGCGTGAATCGGGTGCCCCCGCTCTGGCTGTAGGCGCCCGTCGCATCCTTCGTGAAGCCGGCCTCGGCCATTAGCTGCTCGAAGCGCCGGAGGTCGAGTGGGTACTTCGCGAGCACCCTGCCGAGATCAGCGAAGTACGGCGATAGGGGCGAGAGGAAGGTGTCCGCCTGGCCGGGCTCACCGTCGATCATCGCGTCCGCGAGCGCCTGCTTGTCGATGGCGTGGGCCAACGCCTGGCGGACACGCAGGTCCTGAACGGCGGCTGGGCTCCCGTATTCGGGCTTGTACTGGATCTGCACGTAACGGATCTTCGTCGGGTTGTAGGCGATGGTGCCCTCGCCGGCCGCTACCCACTGGCGCTTGAGGACCAGGGCTTGCTCGAACTCGAGAGCGGAAGCGTCGATGTACTGAATCGCCCCGAAAAGCACGTTGGCCACCAACGTGTTCGCATCGGCGACCCAGATCAGCTTCAGGCGGCCAATTTTCGGTTTTCCGAAGACGTAGTCATCGAAGGCCGATCCCTCGATGAAAGCCCCGGGCTCTCGCTTGTCCAATCGATAGGGACCCAGCCCAACGAACTCATCCGTCCAATAGGGCAGGGCAGCAAAAGCATCGGAGTCCAGGCGTTCGTCGGACCCCAGCCGTTCGAACGTAGGAGCAAGGATATGCCGGGGAAGGGCGGGCACGGTACCCTCGTCCTCGGCCGCGCTGGGGTACGGGCTCTTCCAGTGAATGACCACGGTCCGCGGGTTTGGAGCAGTGACGTTTTCGATGAAGCCGCCGGCGAGTCTCGCCCCGTCGAACTGCGGCAGACGGTAGACCCGGTAGCCGAACGCGAAATCCTCGGCGGTGAGGGGAGTGCCGTCATGCCAGGTGAGGTTGGGCTGCAGCCGCCAGGTCGTTTGCATGCGACCGTCCGGCTGGACCGTCCAGCTATCGGTTCCCAGCTGGGGAAACGCCTCGGCGAGCTGAAGCTCTGTCGGCATGCCCTGTCCAGCGCTTTGCGCGAGTCCCGCGTCGAACAGAGCGGGACCGGTGCTTCCCGGCGCAGTGCTCTGCAGCCCGCGCTTCGAGATGTACACGGGCTCGTGCCGCGTGGCGAACACCAGGGTGCGGGTCTCATCCGGGTTGACGGCCGCAGGCGCCTCGGGCCGCGTCGTCGGCGACAGCCCTGGGCTGCACGCGGCCATCAGCAGCGAGAGCAGGACCATGCAGAACCTGTCCCTTCGTCCCCTGCGGTGGAGGCCGAGGCGGAACCTGTCCCCTCCCCCCTGGCGGGGGAGGGCTAGGGAGGGGAGTAACAGACCCATCAGAAGAACACCGTGATGTTCTTGGCGAGGAGCACGTTCTGGTCGAGGATGACCGTGCGTTTGGCGATCTTCCAGCCGGTTTCGCTGTCTCGCCGGAGCGTGTCGTCGCGCTTGCCGACGAAGAGATCGACCTCGTCCTGGAGCCGATTGCGGTAGACGATGAAGCGGCTCTTGACCTTGACCTCGTCGCCCTGAACGGCGAGCACCTCGACGTTGGTAACGAGGTGACAGACGCGCGAGAGCGGCTCCTCCGCCCAGTGCAGGCCGGTATTGATCTGCCGCACGCGACCGGCCAGCGTGGCCTTGCCCTCGTCGAACCAGGAGATCTCCGATTCAGGGTCGCTGTTCTCCCGCTGTTGCTCGCCGAACTTCACGTTGCGGCGCTGGGGTACGTGATAGTGGATGTCGTCGGCGATCAGCTCGATCCACTCGCTGAACTTGCGCTCGTCGAGCAGCTCCGCCTCGTGATAGAGGAAGCGCTCGATCTCGCGCTCGAGAAGCATGCGCTCCACGGCCTGCTGCGTCGTATCTATCGTTATCAAGAGACTCCCCCCCGGTGCTCGTGGTTACTGGACCACGCTGATTACGTCGGTGCAAAACGCCATCTGATCGGAGCCTGCGAGGGAGGGGTCCTGCGCGAACTCGAGGTAGCGGACGAAGAGCCATCCGCCATCGCGCGGGTTGCCGGTCACCTCAGCGATCGCGCCGTTGCGCAGCTTCACCTTGATGCCCTCGGGCAAGTCCTGGACCATCAAAGCATCGTGGATCGAGAACTGGTCCACGGGCTTCGGCGCAGTTGGTTCCACGGATCGTCCCTCCGATGACGGATCGAGAGCGATAAGTCGCGCTACAGCTTGACCGGGTAGAGATCGTCCCAACTGCCGGCTTCCATAAACTCGAGCCACCGTTTGAGGCGGGCGCGCTGATTCTCCTCGCCGATGCGGTAGTTCAGGGTGATCCCGGGGACGCGGTCGTCCGTGTGGGCATGGCCGACGCCGCTCTGGAAGTTGTAGGGCAGGCGTCGGGCGATCGTCCCCAGGCTGGCGGGGTAGGCGTAGTTCCAGTTCTCCATGTCGTCTGATTCCGTCATTCCGCCCGGACCACAATAGCGCATGGCGTACCGGCGGACGGCGTCCCTGACGAGCTTTGGGGCGCCGCGATCGACGGTGTAGAAGCGCCAGCTCTCCGTCATGCCTGGGCCCTGCGGATGCCAGAGGAGGATGCGGGTGCCTCCGCAGACCACGTTGGGGAAGACGGCGCCAGAGGCGCCGTGGAGGTACTGGCCGGCGTACTTCTCGGCTTTCTTCGCGTTCATCTCGCGGTAGTAGTCGTCCACGCCTGGGACGCTCTGCCAGGTATCGACGTAGGGCCCGACGCCGGGCTGCTCGTAAAGGCGTCCGTGCCCGCTGTGTCCGAGCGCGGGGACCGAGAATTCCTCTTCTTTTGACGGCCATCGGTTCCCCATGCCATGACGTTCGCCGCCGTTGGCATCGCCCTGGGGGCCGTAGGCTGCCACGGTGGTGGAGCGATGGGTCATCGCGCCGTGCGCGTGATCACCGTAGAAGCTGAAACCAGGGAACTTCCAGTTCGTGGGGAGGCGCCATTTCTGGACCGGGTTGAAGAACTCCAGGCCGTTGTCGCTGCCATCTGACCCCTCGAACGAGCGGCGGACGCTGGGCGCGAAGGCGCCGAGGTAGTCCTCGAAGGACGGCGCTTTCGGGTCCCAGGTCGCCCAGATCGACCCGTAATAGTTGGTCATCTGCGCGACTTCGTGGAGCCCCCAGGAGTCTTTGTCGAGCTCCTTGTGGTAGGCAGTATCGAAGTTCGGCACGCCGACGAGCCGGCCGTCGGTATCGTAGCTCCAGCCATGGAATGGGCAGGTGAAGAGCAAGGTGTTTCCATCGTCGTAGCGGCAGAACTTCATGCCGCGGTGGCGGCAGGTGTTGAGGAAGACGTGCAGCTGGTCCTTGCGGTCGCGGACCAGGATGACGTGCTCTGCACCCATACGGGACTGGAAGAAGTCGCCCGCCTTCGGAACCTGGGACTCGTGCCCGATAAAGAGCCAGGCCCGCGCGAACACCTGCTCCAGCTCCTGCTGGTAGATCTCCTCGTTGACGTAGATCTCGCGGCTGACCAATCCGCGCTCGAGATCGACGAGGCTGCTGAGCGATCGGTCGGTTCGGGAGGGAAGGATTTCGACCATGGAAGCCTCCAGAGTTGGGCTGGTAGCTGGCAGCATATCCCGCACGGCAGAGTGAAACCAAGTAGCTGCGCGGCTGATCTACGCGAGCGCGAATCGGGCGCAGCCTCCGCGGGATTATTGCCCCTCGTATGCCCTTCGCAGCCCCGCTATGTCGATCTTGCGCATCTGAAGCATTGCTTGCATGACCCTATTGGCTTTCTCAGCATCCTTGTCTTGCATCAGCTCGAACAATGTCGTGGGAATGATCTGCCACGAGAGACCGTACTTGTCCTTGAGCCAGCCACACATGCTTTCCTCGCCGCCGCCCTCGATGAGCTTTCCCCACAAACGATCTACCTCTTCCTGCGTCTCGCAATTCACGAGCAGCGAGATTGCCTCCGTGAACTTGAATTGCGGACCACCGTTGAGGGCGATGAACTCTTGCCCGGCGAGCCGGAACGTCGCGGTCATGACCTGGCCCTTCGGCCCTGGCCCTTCGTCGCCGTAGCGCTGGACGCTGACCACTTTTGAGTCCGGGAAGATGGAGGTGTAAAGATTCATCGCCTCCTCCGCCTGGTCGTCGAACCACAGGAACGTCGTGATCTTCTGCATGTGCTGCTCCTTTCCGATGATTCTGGCATAGCTCCACTTACAAGTCGATTCTGGATCGGAGAAATCGACATGATGCGACGGCGAATCCTGGCTGCTTTCAAATCAGCCCAGGAGCGTGCCGTCGGGTTCAGCTCGTCGCGTACAGCCTGGCAGGACGCCTTCGGCCAACCGTCGCAGAAAGGACTGCTATACTGACCACATGACTAGAAAAGTGACCGCAACCGAGGCCAAGGCAAAGATCCTTGCTTTGCTCGACGAGGTGGCTGAGGGAGACGAAGTGGAGATTACCAAACACGGCCGCATTGTCGCCCGCCTCGTGCCTGCGATTGGCCCACACTCACTGAAAGGAAAACTCGCCGGGGTGGCCATGACAGTGGTCGAGGACGACGAGCTGTGCACGACCGGAGAGGCCTGGAATCTCCCTTGAGCGCGGTGGTGCTCGACACCCACGTCGTCCAGTGGTGGTCTGCGGAACCGGAGCGCTTGAGCCCGGCGGCAACGAAGGCCCTGAGCGAGGCGGACGAGCTCGCAGTATCGGCGATCTCGTGGTTCGAGCTGGCCTGGCTGGCCAAGCACGAGCGGATCATCGTCACGATTCCGCTTCGTTCGTGGCTCGAGCAGCTCGCTACCCAGGTTAGAAGCATAGGGATCACGCCGTCTATCGCGGATACCGCCGTGTCCTTACCTTCGTCATTCCCGGACGATCCCGCGGACAGGCTGATCTACGCGACAGCAATCGAGTACGGGTGGCGCCTGGTGACGAAGGACGAGCGGCTGAGAGCACATCGTCACCCACGGCCACTGACCGTGTGGTAGGGGCCGCGCTCTACCTCCGGACCGGAATGAGGGCTCGCAGTCGGTCTTCGCGCAGGAAAAGCCCTCCCCAGATCAACAGGCCGACATAGACCGGGAAGAGCATGTGGCTGAAGAGGGGAGTGCCGATGCGCACCTGCGCCGCGACAGCGCCACCAAGGTAACCGGTTAGCAGGATTGCGCCAAGGACCGCCGTCCGTGGGAACACATAGAGACCGACGCAGACGACCTCCAGGATCCCGAGAGCAACTGAGAGGCTAACCGGATAGCCGAGCTCAGCGAATGACTCGACGACCGGAGGGAGAACCATGATGTGGATGATGCTGTCGAAAAGCAGGAACAGGACGACCAGGCCGCTCATGATCCACCCGGCCCACAGCGCCTGCTTTGAGACGTTGGCGGTTTGAATGGACGGCTGCATGAATTGAACCTCCCACGCGGCTCCAATTATTAGGCGGTAAGGACCCCATTAGCACGGGAGCGATACCCTTTGGGACGGCTCGTCCCGGCTGCGAATGGTCCTCAACGTACAATGTTGCGCGGCATGAGTCGAATTTCGTTGCTGCTCACGATCGTGCTCGTCGGCGTTTACCTGGCTGGCTGCGGTTTTGCGTCCCCAGCCGCGTCAACCCAACGTGGGCAGGATGTCCCCACTGCTCGCAAGACGCTCAGTTTGGGCATGGTGGCTGAACCGGGTAATCTGGCGACCAACGCGCTCAGCGGTGGGACCAAGAATCGGGCCGACGATCTCCGGGCGGCTATTCAACATTCGTTGGCTGCCAACAACGATCGGGATGAGGTGGTCCCACAACTTGCTGTTGAGGTCACCGGGGCTCGGCTGACGCGGGTTTATTCATCGAGCTGCCCCACCGAACAGAGTCGCTGGGCCGGAGCTAATCGCGGCTGCTACCAGAATCCGGAGATGGATCGGGTCGTGGATGGATTGCTGGGAGCCATGGACCTCGGAGAGCAGCGGCCCTCTTTGCGAGACCTCGTGAGTATGCAGACCGAGGATCTTCCGCTTCTCCCGATCACCTTCGGCGTGAGCACGCTGCTTTTCCGAGAAGGGATTTCGTCGACGACTTTCGAAATGCACAACCTGCACGAGTGGGACGTGCGCTAAGGCAGGCCGAATGGGCGGCGCGTCTCCGGGCCGCGCTGGCCGGGCTCATCGAGGAAGGGAAGATGAAGCCCGAGTCGATCGTCGAGCTTGGCTCGATCATCAACGGCGAAGTGGCACCGTGTAATGGACCGGCTGACATCACGCTCTTCCGCGAGTCGCAGGGCGGCGTAGGTGACATAGCCCTTGCGAACTACTTGTACGAATACGCCCGAGATCATGGGCTGGGCGTTGAAGTTGACCTGTAGCGGCTGCCGTTCAGCCCGTTCCGTAGAGCCTGGCTGGATTGTGGATGAGCAGCTTGTCCGCGAACTCCTTCGGACAGGTCTCGGTGAAGCCCCAACGCGCATTAGGATGATCATGCTCGCGCCAAACCGTCATCGCCGGGAGGTTAGCCGATGAAGCGACCGTGGGAGAAAGAGACCCTTCGACTTCCGGAGGGCCATGGGTTCAAGGCTAGGGATGGGAATGCGATCTTCATCGCCGATCGGGGCGCGGTCCGCTTCGAATACCCGGCCTCCTGGACCATGGAGCCCACCGACGACGCACTTGAGTTTCACGATCGGCCCCCGCCGGACGACGACTGCGTTCTCAAGTTCTCGCTGATGCGGCTCAATCCTCAGATCGACTGGTCGGGAGTGCCGCTCGGCTCGCTACTCGAAGGCCTGCTCACGGACGGGCACGACCAGACCTTGGTTGGAAAGGTGAAGACGCGCCGCCGCGGCGACATGCGATTAGCCTGGCTCGAGACATCATCAATCGATCCCAAGGAGCAGCGGGAAGGGCGTTGTCGCGCCTGCCTCGCGCTTCGGGGCAGCATCTTGCCATTCATCACTTTGGATTTCTGGCCCGAAGACACGCCTCGCTTCAGTCCGGTCTGGGCTGGCATCCTCCGCACCCTCCGGATTGGCGAGTACGAAACCAGGCTGACCGGCGAGGATCCACGCTACTGGCCCTCACAGGCTCCTTAATTCCGTGACCACACCCCACGCTGATAGCGAACGCGTCAGGGACTAGCCCGGCTCGAAAGTGCTCTGCGTCTTCTATGTACCGAAGCTCTCGGATGAGGCGAAGGCTGCATTCTCCGTCGACAACCTGGGCGTGCTACCAGAGCTTTCGGAGGGCCGAATCAAGCAGATTGACTCCCAGGCCTCAACCGCGCCGCCGCCGGCTGTGATGGAACAGAGGTCGTGGCCGCGTCGCGCGCTGGCCTGGTTCCGTCTTCTCCATCCGTTCCCCTCGCTCGTGGTGGCGGCCACTGGCGTCGGGTTTGCTGTTCTGGCCAGCCCATCCCCTCGCGCTGGACCACTCGGCGCGTCTCGCTTGCATGCTTGCAGCCAGCCAGTTCGCCGTGGGGGCCTTCAACGACTATTGCGACGCAGACCTGGACGCGGCGGCCAAGCCTGGACGGCCCATTCCCTCCGGGGTCGTCACCCGGTTTGGCGCTCTGATGGCAACCGTGGCGCTCCTGGTAGCCACGCTGGCGCTGGCTGCTTCGTTCGGCCCGTCAACCCTTGCCTTCGCCGTCCTGGGCACGGGAGCCGGGCTCGCCTACGACCGGCTGCTGAAACGCACACCGTGGAGTTGGGCCCCCTACGTGCTTGGCCTGCCCATCCTCCCGGTCTGGTCCTGGTCCACGCTGGGGGAGTTGCCGCCGGCCGCTGGCTGGGCCTATCCGTTCGGCGCGCTGCTTGCCCTCGCATTGCATCTGGCTAACGCGTTGCCTGACGACAAATCTGATCGCGAGGCGAGCGCCGGTGGCCTGGTTCAGTCCCTTGGGCGGCCGGCCTCGCTCGTCATCCTCTTCCTGTCCTTCAGTTTCCTCGCATAGGTTGGCTGTTGCAGCTCCGGTCGGCGAATCGAGTCCGAATTCGATCTTCCCTTACCCACGGTCCTCGCGAGCTCGCACCAGCAGGACGGGGCAGGGGGCGTTGGGCAGCACCTCGCCCGCCACGCTGCCGAACACCAGCCGGCCCAATCCGCTCCGGCCGTGCGTCGTCATCGCGATTAAATCTGCCCCCGTTGCGCGGGCATGCTCGACGATCTGCTCGGCCGGCGCTCCTCTCGCCAGCTCTGGCCTCACGGTGTGGCCCTTCGCGCGGAGCTGTTCCACCACGGCGCTGAGATAGCTTTCGGCTGCCTGCTGTTCCGCGTCATGGACGCTCGTCGGATCCTGCGGAGAAGACGCTGCTACCGATGCTGAGCTCAGTAGTGGCGTAGCCCGGAGCAACAACAGCGTCGATCCGAACTTTTCAGCCAGTGCTTCCACATGGGGCAGAACCTGCTCGGCGATCTTTGAGCCATCCAGAGCCACCAGGATCTGCTCATACATCGGTTTGCTACTCCCTCCCTATCCATGACAGGCGCGTGCTGGGGATAAGGATCGGCGCGAGGTGCTGGAAGCATTACAGATCTCGGTCGTTGCGAGTCGCGAGACTGCGACCGTTAACGGAGTCCTGCCGTCAGAGCCACCAACCTTGTCTACTTTGCAACGTGCATGGGCATGCACGTTCGGTTATGCACAAGAAATGCCATCGCCCAAGATCCCGTTTCGCCTGACCTTAAATCTGCTACCTATAAAGCAGCGTGAGCGAAGGGTAGCAGAGGTTGCCCTGAGATAGAATAAGGGCGCGCGATTCAAAGCGCTCCCGTAACCGAACATTGAAGGCTTGGGCTGGCCGAGAAGCTCCTGACTCCCTGGGAGAAGGGGAGGGGCAGGAGCTTTTTTGATGCCGAAGAATCCGAGCCAAAACCTCAAGAACTCCCCTCGGCCCGTCCTCACTGCCGACTGGAGCGCCGGCCCCAGGAACCCCGCCTGGGATGCCCTGTGGCGCCGAATCCTCAACGAGGTCGTTCAGCCGGCGCTGGTCGCCCACCATCAAGAAGACGCGCCGGCGAGCTGATGGACGACCTCCTAGCCATCAGCATTTTCGATCCTCCAGCCAGCATCCTTACTATGCCCACCCAACACGATCTCACCTGGGACGCCCTTGCCAGCCTCCTGACGACCCACGAACATCGCGCCGACAAGGACGGCCGCGGCTGGAGCCCTGCCACGTACGCCCCTGGGAAGACTCGCGCGAACTCCAACGTCCGCAGCGTTTCCTGCTTCGTCGGCGACGTCGACCATGGGACGATGGACGACTACGCCTGGGTGAAAGGCCGCCTCGAGGAATTGGGCCTCGCTTACGCGCTTCACTCCACGTTCCAGAACGCTGAGGACGATGTACGGTTCCGAGTCATCGTTCCGTTCACCAAGCCGGTTCCAGCGGACGGCAGCACTTCCGAAGGCCTCGCACTCTGGAATTCCGTCTGGTCTAACGCGACCCATCAGCTGCTGTACGGACGCAACGACGAAAGCACGAAGGACCTGAGCCGGTTCTTCTACTTACCTGCCGCTCCACCTGATTCGCTCAAATTCGCGGAGATTGGGAAAGGGACGGCATTGGATTGGGCGGCCCTGCCGCAGGCCTCATCGCCCGAAGTAGCAGGGGAAGGGGCTGCCACAACAGGCGCCGTTATCTATCTCGGATACCGGACCCTTCACTTCCTCGCTTTCGGTGCCCCGGTTAAGCAGCAACGTTCGTCCGCACTGGTCGCCACTCGGGCCTTGCTTGCATCCGGTCGGTCAGTCGATGAGACCGCCGAAGCTGTTTGGCGAGGCCTGCAACTCTCGCCCTGCGGCGACCCACAGAATCCCTGGACTTACCAACACGCGCTCCAAATTGCCCGCGACCTCGCCCGCCGGCCGGCCCCGCCCCTTAGACCAGCGTCGGCGACGAGGAAGACAAATCCCGACGCTCAAGTCACGACTCTCAGCGTTGTCGAGTCAGTGTTCCTTGAATGGCTGCATCTCCCTGATCTCGGACCGCTTCATGTGGTTCTGGGGAGCCTTGCGGCCAACCTCATGGTTGGCGACCCAAGTTGGCTCCTGGTCATCGGCCCCCCTGGCGGCGGCAAGACCGAAGTCATCCTGTCGATCAGTGAGGTGCCGGATGTTCACATGGCCGGCACCTTGACCGAGGCAGCTCTTTTGAGCGGGACGCCAAAGAAGGAACTGGCCGCTGACAGCAAGGGTGGCCTGCTGCGGACGATCGGTGAATTCGGCATCCTCGTCTGCAAGGACTTCACCTCAGTCCTGAGCATCTCTCGCGATTCACGCGCCGCCATCCTTGCAGCCCTGCGCGAAATCTACGATGGCAGCTGGACAAGAGACGTGGGGACGGATGGCGGTCGGAAGTTGAGCTGGTCGGGCAAACTCGGTCTCATTGCTGGTTGCACTCAGGCCGTCGATTCGCACCATGCGGTGATCAGCCTGATGGGTGAGCGATTCATCTTCTATCGCCTGCCCCCAATAGACGAACGCCGCCAGGCGCGCGCGGCACTTACGCATGTTGGGCGCGAGAAACAGATGCGCGCCGAGCTCTCGGCGGTGGTATCCCGATTCTTTGCTGGGCTTAACCCTCCGGATAAGCCGCCCGCGCTGACCGAGCCGGAGACCGCCGCGCTGGTTGATCTGTCGACTCTGGCCGTTCGTTGCCGCTCAGCAGTAGAGCGGGATCCGGTCCGTCGGGACATCGACCTTATTCCCGACCCCGAAGCTCCTGGTCGGTTAGCCCTGGCCCTTGCCCGGCTGCTCGGCGGCCTCAAGGTCGTCGGGGTCAGACCCCAGGAAGCTTGGGCCATTGTGCAAAAGACGGCGCTCGACTGCATGCCAGCTCCCCGCAGGGCCGTGTTCGATTTCCTGGTGCTGGAGTCTGG